>Ga0105051_10001595_pt1 | contig 30570 bp, 29 predicted proteins | sample FRY02_FD_78383 | JGI IMG/M metagenome (GOLD analysis project Ga0105051, IMG submission 78383) | Freshwater microbial communities from Lake Fryxell liftoff mats and glacier meltwater in Antarctica - FRY-02 (megahit assembly) | ecosystem: Environmental > Aquatic > Freshwater > Ice > Glacier... | reverse complement strand
GGTGACTAAAGAAGATGTATGTCCTAAAATCAACTGCCCACTAGCACCTTGATATATTCCAGTGCTGCCAGAAACCGTATCACTGGTGGAACCGTAATAAGCCATCTGACCAGATGTGCCAGAGTTCACCGTTCCAGACCCAGAACCAGTAGGACCACGCGTACCAGAAATAGAAATATTCCAATCGGCAAAAGTTCCAGTACCACCAATATCTGTCACATTTACAACCAAACTTGTTCCGCTGTAAGAACTGACGGTAGCGTGCATGTAATTTGTGGCACCGGCATTTGAAGAAATTTGAAGAAATTGCCCATTAACCCATAATTTATTGGACTGAGTTGTGAAATTATTAGTACCAGTGCCGATTGCTACACTGCTCGTTGATGTTCCGCTATAAGAAGCAGCATAATCTGCCGCCGCCGCCGCCGCTGCATTTGTGGTCACAACGTCAGCATGAGTCAAAACAACATCGGCATTGGTTAGAATAACGTCAGCATGAGTCAAAACAACATCGGCATTGGTTAGAATAACATCAGCATTGGTTAGAATAACATCAGCATCTGCTTGTGCGGCACTTGCTGCCGCTGCCGCTGCATATTGCTCAATGATTTGAACATCAATCCCCAGCGCCCAATCTCCTGCCGCTAAATCTGTTGCCCATACGCCAGATGTGTTAGCAATAATGCACGTATAATAATTACCAGTATCAGCGCCATTTACACCATCAAGCACAATATCACCAAAATTATACTCAACCCCAGTTTGCCATGTTCCACGTAGTTGACCTGTTCTTGATGCAACTTGCTGTAATTCCATGCACAGAGTATCAAGCGCCGTTTCAATAACTTGGGGCGCAAACGAACCCTGATTAGAAATGGTGGTTAGTTGTGTATAAGAAAGAATGCGTTGGATGGTAATTGATGTGCCATTAGCAATCGGCGAGCCTGCGGTTGGATATTCAACGCTGCCTCCGATGCCCCATAATTGACCTGGTGATGGAGCGTTTAATGAAATATTGTATTGGCTTGGGGATAAAACGGTTTGAACACCAGATGTGTCACTGTATATGACGTCAATGTCGTTAGCAGACACGCCAACGAATGGAAATTGAAACGAAGTATCTGAGTTATTCCCTAATAAAATAACGGAACTAGATGTAGTCGAAATCGTCATTCTTTCCCCCGACCATTTTCTGGTTCTTTTGGAGCATTCTTTGGGCGAATTGTACTATATTATATCAATCTTCGCTAGTGCTTTTTCGTACTTCGCGCCTTTTGTTTTCGATTGCCTTTTGCAATAATTGAGGATGCGCCATTAACATCATTTTTTGAGCAGATGACCGTGCTTTTTTAATGGCGATTCCGACTAATTTAACTTTTGAGGCATGAGGTAATGAATCAAAATTTGGTAATGCTACCAACTGGTCTAGACGCGTCTTAGTAATCTTTCCCGCAATGGTAGCATATTCATTATATTGTGTATCATCCAGTTTTACATGTTTTATCTCGCGTTTTAACATACCGGGGAATTTACCTATTTTTACTAATTGCTGGTAAACAGGGTCCGACTTAAGTGTTGATACATAAATTGGATTGTAGGCATTTGGACCAAATGAGCCTTGTCGCACGATGGGCTGCCCAAAGACCCCAATCCTTGGCAATACATCTTCGCTTAAAAATGGGATGCGAGACTTTAGTGTATTTAACAAATCACGGGTTTCTTTTAATTCAGGATCAATGGCACGAGTGGTTTGCGCAGCAATGTTTGGAATAAAGCTTGCAATAAAATTGTTGATATAGCTTTCACCATATCTATCTGAATCATAAGCCGCCTGAATAAAATCAGATGCACCACGCATAGAAGCCTTGCTACCAATCGTTTTTGCTAAGGAGCCAAAACTTCTAGCCAAAATTTTATTTACATCTTCTGAATCCGCTTCTTTTACGAACTGGCGCATCTCTACCAAGTCAGCAATTATACCAATATTAGTAGCCATAGGCTCCATCCACTGATAGCTATAATAGGAGTCTCCAACGCGAACACTATAGGGTTGCCAGCCAGATTCACGCCACATAGTACGCGTTTTTACATCACTTGGACCACCGCCAGTAATGGTTCCCTCAAGGGCGAGAACCATAGTTCCCATACCAACTGCTGTGCCATAAATCATTGTGGCAATTTGTTCGTCCCTCTTTGCTGCACCATGTAATCCAGCCAATTTCTCACGCACTTCTTTAGAGGCGTATTGCATCCCAAATGGTGAGTGTTCTGCAGAATATTTAAGAAGATTTGCTGGAGATTTAACAAAAGGAAAGATAAATGATAATCCCGGTGTAGCACGAATGGTTGTCTGTATTCTTTGGCCTGTTTCTCCTAACTCGGTCTGGAATGTAATCTTTCTGCCGTATGCAGTGGCTTGTTCAATCATTTCTTCCGTTGGATTCATAATAATATCTGCAACCCGCTGATTGAAGGAATCACCTGACAAACCTTCATTTGCCGCTTTGCGATAAGCTATTGCATTTAATTCTGAGCGATAGCCAACTGCACTAAAGAACGCATCTTGGGCGGATAGCAATCCCGCTGTGGGAAAACGTACCACGCGTCCCCACGTTCCGGTGTTAGCTCGCATGCGAGGTCTTTCCAGTGAACCAGATGGCATGAAATCTTCTTTCTTAAGAGCGCTCATGGCGATGAAAGCCCCCTCACGCATACCCTGTATCATACCAAAAGCACGGGCTTTCATTTCAACAAAATGCACTGTTTCCTCGGTAGTCCCTAAAGCCCGTCTCGCTGCACCGACACTAGCCGCAATAGGGGTTTTTACCATGCCATCCACAAGAACCACCGTGGTACCGGCGATATTCTTTATCACTGTCATCGGACCAGAAAGAATAGCATTCACCCAAAATTCCAGAACCTTGTCGTAAAAATTTGGCTTCTGGCTATCTCGCAATAATTTATTGACCTGCTGCGTAGTTAGGTCAGGGTCAGAAATTATCTTGCCAAGTTTACGTATGTTCTCAGGGGAACTGTCTGTCATCGCCTGCAGCAGCTCCGTAATGCGCCCTGCTTCTTTCATTTCGTTGCCCCCCACCTCACGAAACGCCCTACCGGCACGACCCCATTCTGCCGTAATTCCTGCTACGGTTTCCTGAATCATAAAATGACGGTCTTGTGCTTGCAAAAATTCAATCAAGGCTTGGTCGCCCCCAGCTTCAAGTTTTTGTCCTAAACTGCGAAGGTTCATAGCAGAATCAATCATCATTTGACGACCTACCTTAATACGAACAGCAAGAGGTACATCATCCTCAACAGACATTTTCCGCAACTTATCAAGGTTCATTTCCCGCGCATCTATACCCATTGCATCGGCAAAATTTGTCACCTCAATATCCGTAATAACGCCGCGTCTTGCATCAATAAAATTATCATTCTTTTCTGCCGACAGACGCAGTACATCTTTCACGTCATCAGGGGCATGGATGTTATCCAATCGTATATTCCCCGCCTTATCAATTAAGTCAGATTCAGGCGGTCCAAGTTTTTGGTTGGGGTTTCCGGTTTTTGATGGGCTTCGGACTGGCTCTGGTATTCCATCGCCTTCTTCCCTAGCGTTATTTCTGCTTGTGCTGACCTGAGAAGATTGTTTAGAAGCGACATCTTTTCCGGCAACTGGTTGCTGTTCTCCGCCCACCGACTGAGCTTCTGCGCCCTTGCCTGACTGTCCTGTATTTTTTCCTGTAAGTTCATCATACACCTCTGGTTCATGGAGTTTGGCTATTTTATCCGATTCTTCCCTGATACGGTCACGCTCACGTTCTGCAAATCGAGGTGGAGTGTGGGCCGCATCAGCCTCATGAATATCTGCCATCATCTTTGCTGGTTCGCGTTCGGGCGCAATTACTGTACGCTCAGGAACATCCGTTACAAAACGATGGAACACATCACGAATATCATCATTAATTGGGTAGCGCTTCTCATTGATAAATTTATATATATCCATCATCCATTTTTTGAACTGGGCAAAAACCCCAGCCATTTCTTCGGTGGGCGCAACGCCTTCCATAAAATAACGCTCAAAAGAGCGTGCGAATTTTTCATGCTGCTTAACAGTAAGACTAGAGCCTTCTTTTACACCAAGCCAAGTTTTAACTATTTCAGTATCTTTTTTTAGATTGTTAGAGGCAGATTTAGACCCTGCGTCCTTGATCAAATCTTCCAGCCACTCATGTCCTGTCTCATGAACCATTGTTGAAAAATCTGCATCACGGAAGCGAGTAATGACCGCTTTAGCTTTATCTGTCGCAAGTCTGATTTTGCCCTTTGCAGATTGGGCAAGCTCCATACCATCGGCAATTTTTTTCTCTTTACTGATTTTTCTGCCTTCCCGAACATCAGCACTACGCTCTACATAAAGTTCTTCTGCTGTCTTTGTACCCGAAAGTCGTTTTGATAACTGTTCATATCGCAGCGCTGCATATCCGCCAAATGCCTGAGCTTCTTCTGCGTTTTGTCCTGCCGCAATCCATTTCTGAGCAAAATCATTGGTAATAAAGGTTCTTTGTTCGGCAGGGCTTTTGATTGGTGTGCCTTGTTGCGCTCGCTTTTGAAATTCAACATCAATTAAATCAGCGTTATTTGCTGCAAATCGCTCATGTTCAATACTATCACGCCGTTGCCCAGAAATATAATCATCAACGTAATTCCCCACCGTCATTGCAGGTTTCTCTGGTTCTTTTGGCGGCGGGATGATTTCTTTTGGTTTTGGTATAAATTCTTCTGCACCACGATACGCATCAGCAACTTCTGGTGCTAAATCACGCATCCGATAATCAATTCTCTGGTAATCACTTCTTACTCTACTAATGTCGGGGTTATCTTTGGCAATTTCTCCGACTATAAATCTATCGTTCTCTAATGTCAGCGCATCCTTACGTTCTTGGTAGATTTTTTTCTTGCGCGGATTAGCATCAGCAATCTTTGCTTCTAATTTTGCAATTTCTGTAGTGTGTGGCGCGACGGATTCTGCATTAGCACGGCGGGTGTCCGACAAATCACGAATCCACCGACCAAGTGTTTCTCTCTGCGCTGATAGGGAATCATACTCTCTAAATAATTCGGGATGAGTATTCCGTGCAACATCATTAGCGGTCAATCTTTGTAGCTGCACCTCTGGTTTTGCTTTTGGAGTAAGCGCTGCCTGTGCTTCAGTCATTGCTTTCATTTGTTGCGGCGCAGGCTCAATCAACCCGTTGTAAACTTCATCTGCTTCAAATACTGCCGTTGCCTTGCCCTCCACGATTGACCTTGGCATCCTAGTTGAATGTGGCATCCTAATTGAAGTTGGCCCTAATGCCCCAGGAAAGTAGAGTGACGTCCAAAATTCTACCTTTTCTCCAAACCGCCCCTCAGAAACCTCGGCCCCCAGTAGGTCCGTCTGTATAAATTTTGGTACAAATTCCTCTGCTGATCGATTGATAATGCCACCTACCACCCCCGTTACAGCCAATAATTTATTTAATGCCGCATTGGTAACTGGCAAGATTAGTCCTTCCAAAATAGCCTTAGATAGGGATGCCTCACCCCTCGAATAATCATTTAATATACCCGCAGCCCTTAGCGAATCTGTAGTTTCAACTCCCAAGATATCCGCTTGATTTCCTTCATTCCATCGCTCGTCTATAGTGCGAATAATACGACCAACCTTGGTAGTGTGAAGAAACTCAATTTGAGCATCATTCAAATCTTGTAAATTTTCTTTACTAAAATCGAACGCAGTAGATGGTGTAAAATGCTTTGCGACGTTCATGGTGGTTTTTAGTGCTGACTGATATGGTTCACTAACAGCCTCATCCCATGTGGGTAAATATGGCTCATCTTTTAATGGCACAGTTTCCTCCTGCGCTAAGGCATCATCCCATGTTGGAAGCTCCTGCTCTATAAGTTCGGGGGGCGTGGCACCACCTTTGGGGAAGCTCACGCTCTCAAGCAAGTCACTGTCACCTTCATTAAATTGTTGTACCGCTTCTTCTTCCATCACTCAGCCCGTGGAACGTCAAATTGTGGAATCGGGTCGTTGGTCAGCCCAGCTTTGAATGCTCTATCTCGCCCTTCTCCTGTAGAAATTTTCTTCAAGCGTACATCACGGAGAATTTCTGATAGAGCAGGAGCTATGTTTAATTTGCGGACATTTGCGGAAGAAACTTCAGATGGAACACTGACCCCTAACATCATTCCAGCTGCGGTGACAAATGGGTTTTGTTTAGAAACAGTTGATACGGTAGTCTGAGTTGATCTTGAATCAACCAGAACAGTATCGGCTAATTTTTGTGCATTGGTGCGCTGATAATTTGGTATAATCTTGCCAATATAATCTGAACTTGTATTATTCAAAAGCTGTGCATCTGTTTTACCTTCCGCTACCCCCTTATCATATAAGGCAAGCGCATCTGTCATAAAGTTTAAGTAAAGATGCTGCCCTGCTGCATCCACACCAATATCCATAATATCATTCGTTATTTCATTTTTGGCAATTTTTAGGAAAGTATTCAATGCCTGCCCCTTTGAAGACCCTTGTGAAGAGTTCCTATCTATTAGTCGCTTCTGTAAATCATCATGACCGCTCGCTGTAAGTTTATTATCAAGATAGAGTTTCTCAATATCTTTTGCTCTTGTGATTTCCCCTGTCAGTATTTTACCCATAGCAGCGGGGAATCCTTGACCATAAGTTTTAGCGTCACGACCAATAGATTTCTCCACATTGTTATCCGCCCGCTTTTCTAAATATTCCATCGTTTCGGGTAAATCAACCAAGTTCGCCCTTAACTCAGGAGGTATCTGGTTGGTAGAAGTAAAATCGGGTTTTGCACCAAGTTGCTGTGCTTCATACTTAATTGAGGATTCATAATACTCTGCGGCTGCTTTATACCCAGACTCTTTGCGCTGAAATGCTTTCCTCATTCCATCACGTGTTTCTAGATTCGGGATGCTGTTAATTTGCTCAATCATCATAGGTGCTTTTTGAACAAAGTTAATATACGCCTTCATCGGCGTTGCTGCTGGTTGTACAGCATCTCCTAATGTTTCATAGGGTTTCATAATCATATCACCAGGTCGTGCCGTATCGCCAAGCAATATGCCACCAGATTCAGACGTTGCATTCAGCTTCGGAAACTCACAAGCAGCATATTTATAGTTTTTATCATATTTCTCTTTAATAAATTGCGTAAAATCTTGTGCCGTTATATTAGCCTGACCACCATTGCCAACAATAGCGCTCATAGCAAGTTTTCTTGATTTATATAACGGCGTTAGAACGTCAACAGCTTTCATAGATGGAGTATCAGATGCGGCTTTAAGCAATGCCGGTCCTCCCCCCGCCCCTTGCTGATAGCAAATATACTGCTCCCACGGTGTCGATGGACGCCCCAGCACCTTATCAGCAACAGCTTTTGATTTTGCGGCTTCGCGTACAAGGTCAGCAGCCTGTTCATCCAATGTCACACCACTGCCTGTTTGACCTATTGTACCGCGTTTGCCAAGGTTCTGCCCATTGGAAGATTCGATACGAACAATCGTCAAAGCATGATTTATATCCACTCCATTTGTTTGGGCGGTGTTTGCTACAACAGATTGAACCTGCAAAGGTGCTGCACCCACTGGTTGCGGCAGTTGCGCACCTCTTTCCAAAGCATCCGTACCCTGTACCGATGTTTGACGCAAACTCTCTGTACTAAGCAAATCATCAAGGTGTAATTGCTGATAGCCTGGAATAACCGTTCCATATTCGGAACGAATAGAATTGGCTGTGCTAACATCACCGCTTTTCACAGCACGAGTAATCATTTTTATGGCCATGTTCCCGCGCATGTCCCTCTGTGCTGTTTGTATTTGGTCTTGTACTTCTGGAGAATTTATGTCGAGGTCGCTGCCTGGAGCAGTAAAATTCAGCATAATCTGTGCATCATTTTGCGCCACGATACTATTCACAACAGCAGGATTATTATAATTGCTTGCGGCATAATCAGAATTGACTTCCATGAGGTTAACCCTGCTCTCATAGCCGTATTCTTTTTGCCAAACAGCAAGTGAACGTGAAGCCCTTTCAGTGGAATCTACGACCTGTCTGGCGGTGAATCCTCCCAACATTCTTTTTGCTTCTGGGTTTGGTTCGTTCTCAATTAAACTGTTTTGATATGATTTTAGATTATTGACATAATTTTCATAGGCTATAATTTTACCCGCACCTTCTGAGCTTTCATAATCAGTAAGCATTTTTGCCGTAGTTGGCGACCACTGGTTTGTCAAAATGTCATTGACTTTAGTCTCTACTGCTTGCTGAACATATTCATTGGTAACTTTCGAGACATCTTTACCCAGCCCCTCAACAGCCGCACCAATTTGCGCTCCAAACGCCTTTTCGGTTGAGCGCACAGAAAATGATTCCCCCATTGTTCCTGTTACTTTTTCTTCAGGAACACTGCCATAAGTACCATATAGATTTTTTGCGTTTGCCATTATTGTTGCCAATCATCGAAGCCATTGTTCGAACCAGAGGTCAGTGAAGGATTGTTTATTGCATTGTTTGATGTATATGCCCCATACGCATTACCAGCGCCAGTTAGGAGCGTACTGGCAGCAGTCAGATAACTTGCACTTTGAGCATTCTTACCTTCTGCCAGCGCCAAAGCACCTTCCGCATCATAATTCATGCCCTGCGTCTGATAGCCATATGCCTCACGAGCTGCATTGGAACGAATAGTAAGCGCGTCCAATTTTCCTAATTCAGTAGCGCTTTCTCGAACATCGCCAGCAGATTCAGAATTAATGTTGACACCAGATGCACCTTGGCTTGCTAAAATACCACCCACTTTAGCGCGGGTTTCCATTTGCTTACGAGCGGCTGCTGCTTCACCCTTTTGTCCCGCGAACTCTGCATTTCGACGTGCGATTTCGGCGTTATTCGCGGCAACGGCATTATTATATTTTCCTGATGCAGCAGCGGCTTTTCCGGCTTGGAGAGTTCCGAATGCTGATACTACTGCCCCTGCTGCCATTGCTGCTTCCGTGAACCCCATACTATCTCTCCATCTCGAATCGTGAATATAGCATGCCGTTCATTCCTTGCGGTGCTGGTTCGTCTATCTTGAACCCGGTAATATCTAAAAGCCTAATTGCAGCACTATACCTTGTATCACAATAGTTTACAAGCTTTGGAAAGATGGAAAGCATTTTTTCTACTTCCTGTTGATAAATCCGTGCAAACCGTAGTGGTGAGATTTTGTAAACTTCGGCGGAAGTGAGCAACCATGGCTTTCCGATACCACCCAGAACTTCACCACCAACACCCCATACAGCAGCAACCTTACCATCAATCAGGGCTGCATTCCTCATAATAGAACTCTTGTATGAACGCCATAACGCTTTCTCCTTAGAACAACCCAGTGCAATGATTTCATCTATATCCTCGGGCCGCAGTTCAATGCTGCGAAGATGATATGACAGACATGGGACTATGACTACTTCCAGTGACATTTTGTGCTTCACATTGTGGTTGACCGATTTCATATTTACCCGCTGCTATCACCAAGACTAAATTCTGGAATTACAGCCAGAACACTACACCCAATCGGGTATTCTGTTTGAACAGCTACCTGTGCCTTCTTATTCCATTCGCCTGGTACTAAAATACGCTCATCACCAGTGAATAAAGGAATGCTATTTCCCGCGCCGATAAGAGCAGTCCGTTCCTTGAACTCTTTCATATTAACCCAAGGGACTGTAGCATTATTAGGTTGAGTTGAAGAATCCGGCTGGTTGGTTCCTACCGACATACCGCGACTATTCTCCATACGCACCGTAACAGCTTGGATGTTTTTTCTCTTTCCCTGCGTTGTGGTTGGAGTAGGAGGGTCAAGGTACAATGTTTGCAACTGACAAGTATAAGGCAAGCCGATAACAATAGATGATGCTTCTTGTGGCAACAAAACGGAGCCATCAGCAACCGTAACTGTTGGCATGACACTACCATCCGCCAGAATTGAAACTTGCATACCCTCCAAGTGATTTAATCCAGTTACTTCATCTACTGGAGTGGAAAGCGACCACTGGTTAGGGGTAACTGGAGCGGGCATTCTATTAGGGTCATCGGTTATAACATTCGTTATAGGATTAGTGATATTTGCTATTACTTCTGTGCCTGAATTGTAGGTCACAATCGTTGCCATCCCACCACCATTGGCAGCAATAGCATTAGTAGATGATACAGGCGCATTGCTATTGCCAATACGAATTACATCCCCTTCATTACCCATAGCAAATACACTCGATGAGGCAGTAAACGTCACATAATTGGTAATAATGGGCGCCGCAACCGCCGCTATTCCGGTGCTATCAGAAATCTGTAAGGATGTACCTTCCGCATAACCGCTGCCTGTGTCATCTATCGTAATTGATGTAATAACTCCACTCGTTAAACCAACGGAAAATAATGCGCCTGTACCATTACCGGTGGGGTCAACCGCCCGAACCGTAGGAGCCGTATAACCAGAACCGCCATAAATAAGATTGATAGAAGTGATATTATCAGTGCCATCTGCTGCTGATGGGGTTAGTATGGCATTTGGGTATGTCATTGGATAACGCAACCCTGCATCTACACAAAAACAATCCTCCACATTCTGCCAATTTCTATTGTCCATCCGCTCCTGATAATAAGCCCACTGAGTTTCGCCAACAATATAGCGTTTCGTGATAACATATACAGCGTCAACAGGTGGCTCTACAACCGAACAAACACTTACAAAGAATCCGTTTGTATCATGTCGTGACCATCCGATAACCTCTTGCTCTTTCAGGTAAGTCAAACATAGCATTATTCCATCATCCCGCACCGCCCATACTAATTTATATGGTTCTTCTGCATACGCCCACCCTTGTAGTTGATGAAAATTAAAAAGATGGTTGGAAAGAACCGTCATGTCGGTTCCCGTAAAAATATTCACATAAAAATTATAAGACAAATCACGGACGATACTACCTTTTGACTGCACATAGATAATATCGGCATTCGCTACAAGCGGAGGGATATGTGAGTGACACCCATTATAAGCCTGTGCCGTTGCAGTTTGGTCTGCCGGAGTAATAGCTGAATTATTACCGCCACTCAATATCCATGCACCGCCCCCCGTTAAAACAATCAAGCCTGTAGGCATTGGAACCATAAACTGGATTCCGTTAATTTGCTGCGCCCACGGAGAACCTGTAATCGAATCGGAATCGGTGGTAGGTATAGATGAGTCCATATTCGTATATGCACCAGGCTGGCTCATAAAATAAGTATCGGGTTGATTGAGCGTGTAACCATATGCACGGCGCTGCTGATAATAAGCCACTGTACCAGGATATGTGCCTGTAGAATTACCAACAGATAGTGTTGCAGTAGCCCCACCACTCGCACCACCAGTAAGATTCCCTCCACTCGGAGTACCCCCATAGGTTCCAGCAGCTAATGTGTAAGAATTTCCGCCTGTACCAATCACATCATATAAGATTGTAACAACCAATCCGCTTAACGTATAGGTAGCAACATTGATGCTCGCATTTGCAGAAGCATTCAAATCGCTCACAAAGGCTATCAACGTATCCTCTACCGTAGCATGAATTTTTGTTTGCCCCGTTGTCGGAGTTCCGCTCACAAATGTCCACGTCACTCCATTGAATATAACCGTCTGCCCATCAGTAGGATTGCCAGTGAAGGTGTATGTGCCTATAGCACGTGACCCAATAGCAATGGTGTCCGCACCGGCATAATTTTTTCCGCCATTATCAATAATGAAAGCCACTAGCGTATCACCCTGAATCACCGGACTTCCTGCAAATCCGCTGCCAGTGGAAGTAGTAATCGTATAGCTCACTGTTTCTTGAGAAAGCCCGCTTCCGCCATTCGTAATATTTACCGAGGTAATCGTACTCACAGCAAATGGGTCTCGATGAACAGGCGGAACACTGGTAAAATCTGCAGTAATATTAGTATCAACAAAACTCGTGCCAAATGCTGTGCCAATATACCCATAAGAGGAGCCTACAGGAACAGTCACCTCATAAGACGGTGTAGCTTTATAAATATTATAACTGGATGCGCCTGTCCGAGCAGACCATGAAATAACATTGGAACCAGCATTTACTGAGATGTCATTGTTTTCAACCTGAGCCCTTTGGGATGCTACACTTTCTTCGCCTGTTATGGAATCCACCGCAGTTACCACATAGCTATACCATGTAGATACGGTGGTAGAAGCGTTTGCTGTAACTGATACCGCATCTGGCGGATCAATAGATGCCTCGAAAGGAACCTGAGTAAATGCCCAACTGGTATTCCCTGAGCGTGTCAGTTCATAGGTGGGGTATTCAGTCGCTGTTTGTTGGTTCACACAGCATAATGACATTGTATCGGCAGATTGCGTATATTTCAGATAAGGCAAATCAACCGCCGCATAGGGAGAAACCACGGTATAAATTCTTGCAACTGTGCCAGCACCCGAAACAGTTGCTACGCTAATGGCTGTTCCAAATAAATCTGTTACTGTGAAAGTGCTGGCAGTTGGTGTGGTGGCTATAATCCATGTCAATCCATTGAAGCCAGTATTACCTGTATCATAAACCCAATCACCCACAGAGAATCCATGACTCCCACTTGTGGTAAAAACCGCAGCAGTATCTACATCAGAGACTGTTACACTGGCTTCTGTAACATATGCCCCATTAGACACAATACGCATATATTGATGTCCAAATTCCAGTACAAAGCCTTGATTAATGTTGAACTGAAAAGGAATATTTCGTGGTGGTTCAGATGTGCCAGATTGCTTGCACTTTCCTACATAAGCCAAACCCGCACGTGAAGATGCTCCACCACGATAATTTACAAAGAAATTTCGTAAAGTTGAACATCCTTGATGATACTTATTGAAATCGGTGCGCCCAAAGATAGATGGGCTTATTTCGCCGCCAGTGAAAGAATTTTGAATATTTGGGAACATTTCATGACCCCCAAGCCATATCACCATAAGGGATATTGTATAATAACCCAGAACCCCAGCCAGCACCGTTGCCACCGCTTCGCGCACGCACCCAATCTGGAATATGGTCTTGCGTAGTGCTTCCTTCATTAGCATCGCGCACACGAGCATTGGCTATAATTTTATCCGCAATATTCATCTGCATATTTGCTAATGGTAAATTGAGAGAAAGAGCGGGGACAAGATACGCAGCCAGAGACGCCACCATTGCAGCCTGAAAGTCTGAATCCCAAGTTTGCGGATTAGGCTGGTTCACTGTATAAACCAACTGCGCTTGTGTAAGATTTGTGAGAATAGTAATAAGAGGATTGCTATTTCCATCCGTAGTATATGCCACTTTGAACGGTATTTGCCCCTCACGCATTATATAGGGTGCTGCTGAAATAGAAGCCGTTGTAAGGGGGGATTGACCTGTTTGTGACGAATCAGGTAGCGTAAACACAAGAAAACGAGCCATGAGACAATCAGAAGGGAGTAGGTATTGGTAAAGCCATGGGCTTGGGGGCAACGGCAATGTCGTGCCATCCTGATTCTCAGGCGTACCCTGTGCCGCCGCGTACAAACTTAACGAAGCCTGTTGTCGTAAAGCGTTCCAATAAGCTGTACGAGCCAATGCTTCAAATGCAGGAGCGAATAACACAGAACACGCATCTGCCTGTGTAGACCCTTCATTTAATGCAGAGATTTGAGATTGCGAGCCGATTGCCAACAAACTACGATTGCAAATCGAGATAACTGAAGCCGCCATATTGGAAGCCCCCTATTTATAAAAGTTCCGGTAGCCTATTTTGTGAGGCTGTTGACTTTCTTTTTCTTCATTTTCCCCATCCTCATCTTCGAGTTCAAGATGGGTGATTTGAAGCTCAACGCGGCAACACTCACCATCCTGTGTCTCATTAATGGAAACAGAGGTGACTTTAGCCATGGCAAAAAGATGAATCATGTCCCCGACCTCACAGTCAGGCGAAAGGTCTAGCTTTTCCAACTCTTTTTCAGTTAGTGAAATACACAGCCCATAAGGATAACTTGGAGCATCCATCGTAGGAATAGAAAACTCCACCATTTCTTTCTGTTCTTCGGGCGAAATCGCCATATCTTTCATCATGCTGCCTCCTGCATTTGTATATCAGTTTCCACAATGCCTAATGGAGCGCTAGAAAAATCAATTTCAGTAGCTTTCGGAACCGACTTAATCTTATAGCCTTTGCTGCCCCAATGAGCAATATCCATAGATAATTTCATATCACACCAGACACTCAGTCCAGCCGAGATAGCCATCTCGCAAAAATAAGCATCTTCGCCTTGGGCAACACCATCTTTAGGAGGCTCAGCGAAATAAGGACGCTGGAGTTTATCAAAAGCCTCCATCTTAATAAGCATCAAAGGGCATCCTAAAACGGACATCTCAATCAAATCCTTTTCCACGCCATAATCTTCTGCATAACGCGGAGTCCCGATTGGAACGCCTGCCTCATCACCACGCTTACAGGCAGTTGCACCAACAATATCCTTGTCGTGGGCAAGCAGCCGCAGAATACTATCTGATGGAACTTCCATATCGGAGTCTACAAACAGAACATGGGTGCAACCGTTATCCTTAGCAAGCTCAACAAGGTTATTACGATTCACCGTGATACGAGAACATACAGCATTTGCTAAAGACACCTGACAGTCTTTGGTAGTACCCAACATCAAATTAATAAGTGAATTCACAAATTTATAATGAAGATGCTCTGTAGAAGGGCATGCAATGCTGATATGTGGATTCATAAATTATGCCTGACTGCTAATAACAGTGTAGTGGTAAAGGGATGTATCACCAGCCAAAGACTTGATAGTAAAGCTTGCGCCAACCTGTTTCGCCGAAATATACGCTGGACCAACAGTACCACCAACCGTCTGTACAGTTGCAATGATGCAATCCGTAGTAGAAATAGCAGTATTTGATACTGTCACAACAGCCGTACCGCTCGCTGTAAACGTACCAACACGACCATTAGCGCCTTCTTTGAACACAACACCAGCATTTGCAGTTGTAAATACAATGTTTCCGCTTGCTGTAACCGTGGAACCATTGCCTGCCAAATTAGCAATTTCTTGCGTAGTGGTGATGAATGTTTGCCCAGATAGGGTTCCGGCTGCCGTAATACCCTGTACTTGTAAAATCTCTTGTCCATCTAAAGCCATGATTATTTATCCTTTTTCTTATTAGTATCAAAAATGGTTTCGTACTCACCTTTATGACGAGTTCCAATTTCATCCATTTCCTCACGGTGGCGTTTCATCATTTCCATTTTATCATCCATGCCATCTGGTTCACCGGAGCCTGGATGGCTGGTTTTCTCAGCGGCAGATTCACCGATATCTTTATCACCGCCACGCTTGATAACTTTTTTACCACCTTCATCCGATTCGATGCGCGGAGAATTTTTATACATTTTCTTATGCACAGGTTCTTTTTTAGCCATGTTAATTCTCCTTGCCATAGCGCTTTTCACGCATAATCTTTGCACCGTGCTTATTCATTTTCATCAAAGTCTTAGCCAATCGTGCTTGCTTTCCTAATTTTCCAGTAGCATCATCTTTTTCAGCCGCAAACTCTTTTGTGGATTTTCCAGCCGCTTTTGCTTTAGCAGCGAATTGCCCGTGAGAATCTTCCGTTGCCTTACCAATCCACTTTTTCTTTGACATTAGGCTTCCTTCCGAGGACGACCACGACGCGGCTCAGTGCCACTCATAACCGGAACAATGGTTGACTCCTTGCCAATGGATTCCGCCATACGCACATTTGATTTTTGCTTACCCAACACCTGTATTTCTGGTTCAATACCTACGAGTTTGTTCTCAATTTTATTCAATGATTGAAGACGATTACGAGCCTCAAAAGCATTGACTAATGTAGCATGACCAGTCCCGCGTTCTTTAGCCACTTTAACACCCTCTGCATCCAAATGAGTAAGATACTCACGCATCGAATCAATGGCAATTTGGTTGATTGGCTCCAAACCCATATTGAGTGGACCATCCCAATAAATCATTGCACCTTGCGGCCACAACGTATCGTTTTCATCGAAGAATCCGCGTTTTTCTACTACTTTATAGGCAGCTCGGTCATCATCAATATAAACTTGTTGTTTCGGAGATGGTGGAACTGGTGATAGTCCTTGCATAAAATATCCTTTTGGGGGTGAGGAGAGGGATTTTATCCCCTCTCCTCGTTAAACTAAGCGTCAAAATTGTTAGGGTATAGTGTGCCACCCTTGCCAGCAGGAGGATTCAGCAAAATCACCGAAGTCACCTTACCAGCAGAAAACACCGCAGTCGCAACCGTATAATAAACACGGTAGAAACGCGGAAGCGCCTCACCGATAGTCACGGGTGGAAGGGGGATTAATAAGTTTTGACCAGCAGATAATTGTGCCGCAGTAAACAGACCTGTTTGCACAATCGTTGTATAAGTGCCGGGCGATGATGCACTATCAATAGCAGCTTGTACGCCTACCTGTAACGTACCACCACCACCACTTACAAATGCCGCAGTTACATTCATGAGCAAGTAAGGTGTAGCAACACCACCCCCTATACCCAGATCAGCACCAAATACAGTTGCGTTACCGATAATCTGATTCGGAGCATTGCCAGAACCAGCACCAGTAATGTCGTAAATTGAACTCGAAGATGCGGAAACCGTGATTGCCTGCGCCGTCGAGAGGACTAAAGTATTGTCAAAAAAAGCCATGTTAATTCTCCTTTATGGCGGTTAGCTAATAGCCGTTTCCGAATTTGTCAAAGCATCGACCACCCGAATTGGAACGTCGCGGAAAGTCATCACCGGCTCGCCAGCGTAGTCTTTGCTGGAAAGCAGTACGTTCTTGTCACGAATTGCCTGAATATCGAGGTAGCTACGAATAGTACGATTGCAGTACCATGCTGGCATTATGCCAGGTACTGGATCACCTGGAGAATCAACTTCCGTAATACCCGAAGCACGACGAGTTAGGGTAGGGAGTTTAACAACTGCCTGTGACATCAGCACGAACAAGTCAGGTGGAGCTGTCCCAGCTAGACCCGCCGTGGTGGTATCAAGGTTAGCGATACGCACATTGTATTCCCAGTTTTTCACGCATAAGCCAATTTTCCAGCAGAAGTATGATGTATACCCCTCGAAGCGATTACCGTTTGAATCATAAAGAGGGGTAATATCACCTTTATCTTCATAAACCAAGCCCGCTTGGGAACCTTTCGGAAAGATACCAAATGTAGTGTTATCACCCCAACCAGTTAGCCATAGAGAGGCATTAGCACTCGCCAAGCCACCACCATTAATCACATTACTAGCAGATTGAGCAGTTGCAGTTGAAAGAGTATTGTAATAAGGTGAGAAACCGGTAAATTGTTGCGGGTTAGTAGCCTCATTAGAGTACATCATAGCAGCAGCAATTTGCTGACTCATGCCCTCAATATGTGATTGGTCTTGGTTCCAGCGGAATTTACCCACATCGCCATTGAGATTAGCTTCTGATTTATCTACCATGCTATAAGATACAAGTTCACCAATCGAGAATTGAACCTGCGCATTGAGCATTTTACTTGATGCAACACCTTGATTATTCCCGCGCCATGTGCCTTGTGGCAAACCGACATTGACACTTACTTTGTGACCCAAGGTCATGTTGCCTTCTTGCCAAATCATATCCTTCAGAATATCATTACATTGAGCCAGTAACCACGCGATGTCTGCAATCGAGCCATCAGGATCTGCCATTCTTGCCCAATCGACTAAATTAGGCAGCTGATTTTGTGTGAAAACCATTTTGATATTCCTTATATTTCACGGACTTTTCGCCGCTTATTGTTAATCTTACATTTTACCGTAACGAGTATTCACTTTGCTTCTTTGACTAGGAATTGGTTGGCTGGCAGGAAGTGGTTTTCCCTCACGTTTCGCTTCCATAGCATTAGCTAAAATACGAATCATAGCAGGGTGATTTCCAATTCCAGTTTCATCCATCAATTTCCGGAAATCAGCTTGATGAGCATCTGTACCACCATGAGTACGAATAAACTCTAAGGCAGAGCTAATAGTCGTTTCTTGGCGATTGCCACCGATTTCGGGGTCATTAACAAATGATTCTTTCCAGTCATTTTTTTGCTTTTCCCACGTCGCCGCATAACTCTCAGTCAAACGCTGAACAGCATTTTGAACTTCGGCTATATGACGGGTAACAAGCTCTTGCCCAAACTTCTGTACTTCAGCATGGTCTGCTTTAGTCAATGTTTCAAATTCAGCAAGGGTTTGAGTGAACTCACCGAGCGTATTTTCATCTAGCTGAATATCATCAGGTAGCGTAAAAGGCTCGTAGGTGGGCAGCGGAGCCGCTTCTTCGGACTGGCTGGCCTCTTCCTTCTTTTCCTCAGGTTGTTCACCTTCGAGGTCGGGGGATTCCTCGCCCTCAGATTCGAGAGGAGGCTCTTCTTTTGGTGACTCTGTTCCATCAGCGGGTTCTGGTGCAGAACCCAGCAAAGATTTTTCTTTAGGTTCAGGGGGGGATTCTATTTGTTCTGGTGCAGAAGTCTCAACAACGGAAGAAGCGACTTCGCTAGAGACAGCAGCCGTTTCCGGCGAAGCCGTAATAGCAGGAGGATTTGTTAGCTCGTCACCCATAATCACCGTCCAGTTTCTCTGGCTTCTATTTTGTGATATTCTTACATACTAAATCTGTGCTGTAAAGAGTTATTTTTCACCAATAGGATGTATCAAGGTGTTTTTCTTAGATTAAACGGTCGTCTATTTGGTCATCAACCACATCTCGCCTCAAAATATCTCCCACAAAAGAGGGAAGGAGAGTTTTTTGAACAAAAGAATCTGGGTGAATGCGAGTACCACGACTAAATCGACCATCGAAATCCCATGCAACAATAGCAAACCCCGCTAAACCTTTTGGATAAAGGTTGAATATCAAGTCAACATGCTCGTGCATAATACTCCTAAACTCAGAACCACGAACTTCAGGGATAATTTCAACAAGGTGCGGCGCTGATTTATACCGAACTTTTCCTATTCTGCATCCGCTCATTTTCTTGCATTAGCCTCTTTTATCATCATAACATATTCGTCTGGAGCCGACGTATTAATATCCTGCAATAACTTCTTGCCGATGTTCTGTTCGCCTAAATTATGATAGGTATAATGCGTATCACCCGGAACTAATGGTGAGCCAAATACTTTACATATCACCAGCATATCATACATCCATTCACGTCCTTGCGGCACAGTCATAATCGCTTTGACAAATTCCAATGTTCCACGCTTTTTTCGCCCAGCCTTCTTTCGAGCCTGATTAACTTGTTCAGGGTCAGAGGCATCATAAGGCTTCTCTGCAACTAATTCTGCTTCTGCTTCTGAGGGCTTCATTGCAGATTCTTCTTCTGATATCTATCCAAATCGGCAATCACCTGCGAACGACTAAGCGGGCTTGTTACAATCATCCTCTCACCCTTTTCACGGATACCGTCAATCGACTCGGCAATCGCACTCCAGTTTGAATTTTTGCGAGAAACAGAAAGCTCACGTGCGCGTGAAGCGGCTTTTTTGAGACCCTCACTCCATCTCTCATTCGTCTCTGTTTGAGTCATCTCACTCATACAAATACCGTCTTTGGAGCCACTAAAGCATTATGCGGAGACATAGCAATACATCCCTCCTTGGTTAAATCCAGCGCGTCCCGAATAATCATCCAGAAGCGAGGATTGCCACCGGTATGAATAAGTTGGCTTGCTGCACCCTCAGCTTGGATAATACCATCTATCAATTCATTTAGTAACTGTGTGTCGCGCTTCTTCATTTAACCCCCAAGAAGTTGTGATAAAGCCGAGGCTCCACCGCCTATTTCCGTCTCACTAAGAACATTAGCAGCATCAGCCCCCACCTTTGCGGTTTGTGCCATTTGTCCCATTTGTTTCTGTGCTTGCTGTTGTTTCATAGCCTCTTGCTGTGCTTTACGAATGCCACCAACTTCGGTCTCACTACGCAATACTTTTTCCGGATTTGCAAGCAAGTCATTGAACTCACGTATAAACAAATCAGGGTTAAGAATATCACGCGCTTCAGGATAGACACCCACCATATTACCAATAAGTGCTACAATACGCTCCAGACCACCTGTTGCTGATGCTTTCTGTGCCAATGCCAGCATAGAAATAAACTCAATATCCAGAGGTACATTCTTCATGCTCTCTGGCGCGGGCGGCAACATACCCTTACGAGTCATAATACCAAACACACGCTTTAATTTTGGCTTCAAACTCTCAATGATAAGGTTCTCCACCACAGGACCAAGCACACCCATCTTCTCTTGGATTTTTTGGGCTACCTCATAAGCAGTCATTTTATTGTTTGGATTTTGCTCCAACATCAAGAATAAATCGTTGAACAAACCAACTTTAATGCGCTGTGACACCTGCTCAATCAACCGAGCTAATCCGTTAATATCAGGGTTCACTTCATAAATAGGGCGCATACCTGTGCCAGAACCAAGGCTTTGAACATAGGTAATGTGTCCAGGCAAAATAGAGGCTGGCTGGTTCTTCATCGTAGCATCAGCAATCAGTGGAGGACGAACTTGTTTCTCGATAGCCTCTGATAAGCGAACCGTCATTACCTGTAATTGGATAATATCCGGCAGCACATCCATGCCAGGGGAGCGTCCATACGAATCATTGCTCTGCGTTGCCCAACGAGCCGCACTAAACGGACAGTCTACAAACCCTTTTTTAGAAAGAGGAAATTTGCTTCCACTACCATATACCCAATAAATTTCTCGCCATGTAAAATTACCCTCAATCTTAGGACATCCCTTAACATCAAAATTAGGTTCAATCGAATGAGCAACGATGCGCTCCACATCAAGAGAACTGCTCTTAGCAGACCATAGACCCTGTATATCTGCGGGGCAGTTTTCTACACCAAAGAAATCAACCATTTGGGCAACTGTCATCACGAAATTACGATATAAGCCATCCACTCGCAAGGTGGCGCCCGAAGCAAGATAATATTCACCTACGGCTGGATTATAGCACCGGATAACGTCCTTCTCATCTTCATAAATGATAGATGGACCAGTACCAAAAACCACCAAATCCTCACACTCTTGAGCAAACGAATTATAAAAATTGCTCCCAGCCAAAATCGTATAAACACGTTGCTCAACCTCATCCATCCAAATACGACCATCTTCATCAATATCCGCATTTTTAATGGAAGGCACAATCTTAAACCAAGGACGAGAAGGAGAAGCTAGCCCAGTCATCAAACCCGCCGAACACACACGAGTGGCAAAAGTTCCAGTAGGATCTTTAATCGAATTATTGATTTGTCGCCCCCGCGTCATATTATTAGGAGTAGGGATACCTCCGGCAGATTGCGTTAGCCAGATAGAGCGGCGCGGCAAAATATATTCGGCGAGGTTTGACCAATTATCCGTCCACCAGCTTTGCCGCCAATTTTGTAAACTGGATAACCGACCTTCCAGATGCCCCCGTAAAGCATTCCATTCTGCAACAGCAATGGGGTCGGTTTTCTTTTTCTTAGGGGACTCAGGCTGCTTGGACAAAAGACTAGCCGAAGCTTCATCATAATGTACGGTCTGTGATTTCTCTGAAGCTTTAGCCATATAGTTCTCTTTTGGGGTTTGACACCCTCTTATTTTAGATTTTTCTCTTTACCACAATAACTTTTCTCTCCTCTGGCTGACTCACTAATTTTGCCAGATGTCGCTCTATCTTTTCAAGTATGTTAGCAATTCTGACTTGTGGATGAGGATTATAAGTTTTATCATCCATACGTGCTATGCGCCTAACAAGGTTGCTGTTGCTCTGTTTGGACTCTCGGTAATACCAAGACCACCTGTTGGATTTACTCCAGCTGCTGCTGCTGCCCCTGCTGCTCGCTGACGTTGATTATTGGCAGTAGATTTAGTTTGGGATGAAGCAAGAGTAGCAGGAGTTGCCGCTGGTGGAGCGGTTGGTATAGGTGGTGGAGCAGGGGTAGATGGTGATAGGAGGCCCACGGGATTTTATCCTTCTTTTTTTGGTATTCTATGCTATATTTATAGTTTTATCAACCTTATTTATATTCGTTTCGCCCGCATGATTTTCCCCACAAGAAATGGGAACTCATTTAACCGCCAATCGTAGTAGGTTTGACGGTCTTTTTCCGACCCTTCTTCTGCCGAAACATAAGTAGCATCTTTCTGCACCTTACCCGCCATATAATGCTTATGCTCTGTTTTCACATCCTTGCAGTATACACGCAACCCACACGCTGCTGCCAGTGCCTCCTGCACATCGTCATGGAACCAATGCCAAAGTCCTGGCAATGACCACCACCCACAAGCTCGCACCAATTCCCCACCAACGGTTACATAGCTATGGATACGATTCTCCGATTGCCAGCCATCATTACCGTGCGAAATATTCCATTCACCAGCCGCTTCCGATAGGATTTTATCCCATCCCTCGGTATAAACATACTCATCATCGCATACTAATCCGTAAAATGGTTCATTCGGAAAATTCTTAAAACACCAGTTCATTGCAGGGTCACAACCAATATTAGTGGCATGGAAATACAGCACCCAGTTATCAGGCAAAGTGCCATCCAGTGCTTTTTCGTACTCCGCTTGCATTTCTCTGCCTTGCACAAAGACAATACCAGAAGTTGAGCAGCCCACCTTGTTAATTTGTTCGATGACCGCTTTGCACTGTTCGGGGCGGTTGAATGTCGGCATGAACCACATATCACCCCCTATGCACTAAGAATGCATAACCAGACCAACCGTAAGTGAACCATAGTTCAATGCTATATTTGCCATTAGCAGTAAAACGTTGACCGTCCTGATAATTACAAAAAATATCATGAACCGCTTTACGCTCGCCAAACTTATTTGATGCTACATTATTATTGAACTCATCAAAGTACAAGACAGCACCATCACTTAAAGTATTATTATCAATCAGAGCAGATAGCACTTCCATAGTCGATGAGTATAAATCACAGTCGATATGCACCACCGATGCCTTGACAGGAAGATTGTGCGGCAACGTATCGCTATAATACCCCTTGATTGTGCGGACACGTCCATTCAATATGGGAGTAAGAGCAGCATGTATCTTTACATCATGATCAGCATCACGCGGGTTACAGTCACCCTGTTTCCATGCACCATAGATAACTTCGGGACAACCAGCATCAGCCCCCACCATCTCTGGAAAACCCTCCCACGAATCATAAAGCATTAACATGCCGGAATGACGATGCGCCGCCATTGTCTGAGCCAGAACTCTGGCAGTAAAGCCATGATTAGTGCCAAACTCCAGTACATCCCCCTCAACGCGGCAAAGTGAGGTATATTCAATGCCGCGCCGAAATGCCGGAACATACAATTCAGCCGCATCATTAAGGCTCATGCAAGGTGGGGGTATCAAAGTAACATCAATCATTTGTATTTTTCCTGAGTTGGGTAGAGAATTTTCTTTTGCTCAATCCGTCGCGCCACACAAGTCAGCAACGAGCTAGTCGTATTAACAACAAAATGATTATGTGCAGGGACAACTCCCTGAGAATGCTTATCCCCCGCCATTACCTCAAGATGCAGCAATTCAAACCCGTTATCCGCTGAATACAACGCATGGAACCATGTCGGGTTAATATTATAAAACCCATGATTAAGCATCGTCATCGGAAGGTGTTGCACGATAATGCCACCTTCTTTAACCGCTTCCGCCAGATTAATTGCCGCCTGCGCGATATTGAAGCAATGCTCAATAGTGCCGTGGTCCAACACCAAATCATAAGAGCCGATATGATGAGGATAGTTCAAATCCATGTAACGCTCGCCACTCCGACTGACGTTGATGTCAACCACATCCAAATCATAATTCAGGGCAGTAAACACGGATTTTGCATCATACGCGCACGGGATATTCACACCATGCTCACGAACAATTTTTTCCGAATCCTCATCAGCAGGTATGATAACCTCAGGCGAAATCCCAGCATCTAGCAAATCTTGTTGCGTCACCAGCATATCAGGATAGCCAGCAGCAAGTGCCTTACCCCCCGATTTAGCATAGTCCGTCATCAACTTGAATACGCGGCTATTTAATCCCATTGTTTTGCCCTCTCATAATACTCATCCGATTTCCGGCGGCTTTCCGCTTTGTTCCGTTGCTGCTCCATTCGATTTAGCATATCTCGTTTTTGCTGCTCCATATCGCGTTGCATGGCGTCTATTTGCGCTTGCTGTTTGCGCATCTCATAATCCTGCTGAGAATCCGCGTATGCAGAATTAGCAAAAAGACAAAATAAAATAAAATATTTCATAAAAATTCCTTCTAGTTGTTGCGTAAATAATCTAATGAAAGGGGATCGTATGATGTCTTAACCCCACCAATATCCTGCTTCACATGGTCAAGGGATAATGGGTCGTAGTTTCGCTGTATCGTTCCGGGCTTATTACTACCCGTTGCATGGAAAATATAGGTGGCAAAACGGAGGCACATTATGCTATATCTGGACGCGCAATTATGGACTATTGCGCCATTCTCAACTGCCATTGCATGTGTGCCCATTACTTCCATGCAATATGTGTCGCTCCTTTCCTCCACGGGCTTTACTTGCAAGACGCTCAATGTGCGCTCGACCTTTTGGAGAAGATGTCCATGCTTTCCTTCCGCATGATTTTGAGCAATATACGCCTTTGTCATACTTGTTCCGAAGAAAGGTGGAGTTGCACCAACGGCATTCCTTTTGAACATCATCAATCCCCGAACTTCTGCGCCACTTGGATTTGCAAGAATTGGAGCAAAAGCGGTTCCCACCAACATCTTGCGTTGAAAAATCAACCCCACAGCACTCACACTTAAATTGACGAATGACGCGCATGAAGTGCTGATTTTTTTTACCAGACTCATGAAGAAATTTTTTACCCTCTTCAGATTCTCGCCACTTTTTTTGCGCTTCGTAAGCCCACACGGGTTTTCTTGTATGCCCTTTATGGTGTTCTGATAAATGCTTGCTACCCAGTACACATTCCAAATTGGAAATGTCATTATCTCTCTTGTTCCCGTTCCTGTGATGAATGTGGTGCTTAGGAGGGATTTTTCCAAAATGTTTTTCATATATAACACAATGCAAGAAACGATGGCCCTTACTGATGTAATAGTTTGGATTAAAGGGATCGCCGAGCCTGTAAATCGCTCTTCCATATTTAATTTCTTCCATTGCTTATCTCTCCTATTCGCTATGGCATCATGGCATACCATACCAATAGAGTCAATAGCGCATATCCACTTGTTATTAGTAGAAAGCAATTTGTGGTTTGGGGTGCAAAGAATCTCATGCCCATCACTAAAAGTGACCTTGACCAGTTCAGCATCCTTCCTGGTCAATCTACAATTTTTGTATTTTGCCCATTTACCATTTCTGGTTAGAACCTTCCCAGACGTGCCGACAAGGCTGGCAATTTCGATAGCCCCCTTGTCGGTTATAATTTTAGTTTTTGGATGCAGACAAAGTATGTCGTCATATTCCTTTTTTATCTTGCCTTCAGAGCGATGGTACATCCTGAACTCTTCAAACCATTCTGCCAGATGTCGGTACACCTTGAACCGCCCTGTTTCCATCCGCGTCAGCATTTCCAGAATACCGGCCTCAACCGAATTGCTGCCATCAGGGAAACGGGCATGGTCAGGTAGCAAGTCCAATCCTTCTTTGCGAAACATATCGGCCAACGGGATTCCGCTGCCCTTATCATGCTGTAACCCATCATGTGGCCACGCATACTTGATATTGCCCCATGGCTTCAAAGCACTGGCATGGTGCATCGGCGTAGCTTCGCTGCGTCTATAGCACCCAGTCACATAGATAATATCATCATCCGTATTATGCAAAATCTTCACCGCCGCTGTCGGATGATCCCACCCAAAATCCAGCGCACCAAGTTGCTGCCAGTGGTTCGGGATTTTTTCAACAGGTATCGGATCACAGGCAATCAGTTCTTCGGCAACGGGGAAAATCAGGCCGGAACCCATCATCGGAACACCGCGCAGGCGGGCAGCACGTTCATGCGCAGGATAACTCGCAATAATTTTTTCGCGCTCTGCCGGAGGTATATGCAGCGCATCCTCAATCGTCATATTCACGTCACACCTGTCAGGGGACTTATCAACAAGAAAACGCCTAACAACTTGGCTCATGCCCTTGAGAGGGGTAAATGTCATAATCAGAAAACCACCAGTAGCATTGGTTCTGGTCAGGGCTTCCATATACAAATCAATATCGCACTCTTCATCCAGCCACACGATTTGAACAGAATCGGCCTGAAATTTTTCTCGGCCTTGCTCGTAATTTTTGAGGCGCAACCTTGTGTTTTGACCACTTGTGTGCTTAACAAGCAGCGTATCCATCAGTCCCGCAACGCCCCTGCTTGGCACCGTTTCCACTATATCACCAGTAGGAATAAGGCCAGTCCCAGGATTAGCTAAATCACCCACTAGAAGACGCTGGATAGTATCCCTTGTAACCTCACCAGTCACACCAGCACACCAGATAACTGGGGCTTTCTTAAATCTGCGGCCCTCCCACCATGGCGCATATTTACCAGTAGCGTGCATGGCTATCTCGGCTGCTGCTGAATAGGTTTTGCCACAATTATGATGGATAACACCTTGCAGTATATAATTATTTGTATTTGGAACGTGACAGTCCACTATTGGCTGAAAACCAATATCGACGTATGCTATTATTCTTTCACCACCAATTAACTGAGGAGATTGCAATGGGTAAAAAATCTGCATGTGAGAATCATCACGATAAAATTCTTGAGATGAATAGTCAAGGATATGGGCGACAGGAGATGGCGGAAATGCTTGGCCTAACAAAAATCCAGATTCAGGCTTATTTAAGCCGTCGAGGGATTGCCCCCGTTCAAATGAGTGGGAAGTCTCTTCTGAGAAACAAACAACAGATTCAGATGATGATAGAATCTGAGGTGAAAACTCAGCAAGAAGTTGCAGATTTTTTTGGTGTCCACTTGTCAGTGGTAGAAAGACTGATTCCATCTTTGGCGCTGCGAACCTGTCGTACAGGGCCTCGCGCTGCAAGCGGCCACAAGCAAAGATGGAATGGAGGTCGGATTCTCCAAAAAAATTGGTATATTGATATATTCGTGCCTCTGCATCCTCATGCGAAAATATCAGGCTATGTCGCTGAACATCGGCTTGTGATGGGAGTTCATCTTGGACGCTATCTGCTGCCAACTGAGGTAATTGACCACCGAGATAGCCATACGCAACACAACTGGCCTGATAACCTTCGCGTTTATGAATCAAACGCAGACCATTTGAGAGAGACATTAGCTCGTCGATACGGCAATAGCCGTGTTCGGTCAATATTTGGTGACTGGACGAACAATCGAACCAACGACCCGATTCCAGAACTATCCGAAACGCTGGCTCAATCCCCCGAAGGATTCCGTAAGAAATTTGAGCAGTACATTGAGATTCACCGCCCCACGATTGAACACAGGCACCTTCCTCGAAAAAAATATCTCCGCAGCGGTGCAACCCAGAATCCGTTTCCATAAGCGACCACGGGCCAAGACACTGATTGCCTGCGCGAAGTAAAATTTCCCTATGCGTGCCTCCTGCTTTGTGGAACTGCTGCTGCTTGACGTAAGGACGATACAACTCCAGCTTCCGCCGGTCACGTTCCCGCTGCAACTCATGGTAAATATCAACATCAAAGGGGAGTTTTGTCGGCTTTGGCTGGTCAGTCATAAGTTGCACCCGCTTCCGGCTTTGAAATTTTGGTGCTCCGCAAACACCCACAGCTTTTCGTGTTTCCCCGCACCAGATTCCCCACCTTAACCTGAGTTTGTTTACCACAGTCGCAGGAACACGCCCACACCGCCTCGCGATTGTAAACGCCGCATTTTTCGATCGCAGTCAATCGCCCAAACCGATGCCCACCTATGTCCCTTGACGCACTCATTTCGCCAACCCAGCAGCAGACCGCGACCGCACCGTCAACGCTAAATGCTCCTGAATCTTCCGTGCGTCAGGCTTAACCTTGCATCCCACATACTCTTCAAGCATCACACCCTTCGGCCAGCCAGCAAAGTGCAGCGCACAAAGAACTAGCTTATCAGACACAGAACCAAAATTGCACAAAACACAGGACATGCCACTACATAACCCCATAAGTTGCACCCTGTCAAGACAATAAGTTGCTGTATCGTTCCGGGTGGACGGGTCGAACGTCCGTTACATGAGTCAAAATCATGTGTTCTGCCACTAAACTAACCCGAAATGGTCAGTGTGGAAAGATTTGAACTTTCGACCCTCTGGTTTGGAACCAGATGCGCTCCACACGGATTTGAACCGAGGCTTGCGGTTTTGGAGACCGCTACACCATAGGTGCGCAGATTCACCAACCCGCAATCTGTCGAGGTCGATGGTAGGCCGTTACTGGAGAAAAGATGTTTTCCATAAGTTGCAATCTACAACAGCGCATTCAGGGTGGTCAACAGGATTCTGAGAAAGAGAACGATTAAGTGGCAAAGAGGCGAGGATATGTGGGAGAATGACGTATAGGGGGTGCGGTCCTGCGCTCAATAGGGGTGTCCACCCCTCACGTGCCTGAGATATTCCCGTGACTCCTATTTGAGGGAAATTGTCAGGGCTTTGATTGGACTAGTGTTTATTGTGTCGGAAATAGGGTTTTTAAGGGGGATGCGAGGATGTTAGCAACCACCCTAGCCCGAAATCAGTCCCTAGCTTATCAGGCATTGGAGGGATTACCAGGACTGGTTCACCTAATAAGAGCGCCATCTGTGACTCAAGCGCCAGAAGCTTATCAGTTGTAAGCCCTGTTAGCCCCTTATCTTCCACGGTGAGCGCTACTGACTGAGCAGCCTTTCCTTTCATACGATCTAAAGACTCCTTGGCATAGGGCAGGAACTCTTTTACATCACGATTTAGCGCCTTTTCGGTGCATCGGTCGATGATGGCTTGCGTTGATTGCTCTGGTGTCATGAGAGCCACTAATCCACACTGACGAGCCATGCGCTGCACCAATGCGACAAGCTCCGCATGGCTAAGCTTCTGAACATTATCTAATTCGTGCGGCTCCATCACTACTCTACTATGAGTAGAGTGAACAGAATCCATCCTTTTAGGGATGGGGTCGCCGGTCAATGGGTCAAGTTCAAAGCCTTCTAACATGTCCAAAAACTAACACAATCCACGGTTGAAACGCAAGCAAAAAAAAATATCGTTATATTTCAGTGACGTAACACCGTTACCTTTTTGTGACTTAATTGTTACGTCTAATTATATATATATATCAATAACATAACATAATAATATAATAACATTACAAAAGTAACGTAAAACATAGCCCCATAGCGCACATGCACACATGTATATAGTTTTTGGCGTGATGTGACTTTTTCCCAATTTCAATCTTGCAACACATTGGGACATATAAACAAAATGGGGTAACAAAAAGGTCACGGAGAGGTAACGGTACAAATATATCACACTTTTCACGTCATAACCCATTGATAAATATACAATCTAAATTTCTGGTTTTTGTGACTTTTTGTGAAGTGGCCGTTACGTGACCGTGACGTGATTTTCCTTAAAGACTCGTGTATCTATACAATACAGCATCTTAACAAATTCTTGTCACAATCAACTCCTTGCCGCGAATCACTAGCGAATACTCGAATCCATGCTTTTTTCTGATTCTCCATGCCGTAGTCTTGATCGATGGATAAGTATTGACATTAAAAACAGTCGATGCACCAACCGCTAAAAACTCCAGATTATACTTAGAGGGCGTTTTTCTTGGCTCAATAGCTATGGGATAGAGCGCTTCAAATATCTTTTTCAGGACTTGCGGCGACTGTATAACCGTCAATATTTTTTCTTCTTGTTCTTTTGTTAACTGCATAATAACCCTTTGTTTATGGTGAATATACAGCATAACAAATAAGTAACAGCAAGTAAGGCAAATATAATTATCTATACATTACAGCCGCTTGTAAATTAATTACATCTTTTTGCATATTTCCTGTTGACATAACACATCTTTAAGACTATACCTGATACATAGCCTGAATGAACGGGCTTATGAAGGAAGGTAGAGAATTATGACACAGGCAACTTGCTCTCCACGGCTTTGCAACAAAACCTATGACAATACGGGATCGCTTGTTTGCATCCGCTATGTTGTGGAAACTACTAACAAGCGCGGTAAATCAGCAATGGAGGGTTTTTAACATGCCAATACTAGAACTCATCCTAAACCCATTTGCGGGCGCTGCGGGTTTTAACCTGGTTAGTTTCATGTTTTACCTGACACTGGCATTGCTTGCTTGTGTGTGGATATTGGAACGCTCATTTACAAACAAGCGCTAAGGAG
>Ga0105051_10001593_pt1 | contig 30589 bp, 28 predicted proteins | sample FRY02_FD_78383 | JGI IMG/M metagenome (GOLD analysis project Ga0105051, IMG submission 78383) | Freshwater microbial communities from Lake Fryxell liftoff mats and glacier meltwater in Antarctica - FRY-02 (megahit assembly) | ecosystem: Environmental > Aquatic > Freshwater > Ice > Glacier... | reverse complement strand
GATCTTCTATTAATGATAAGAGTGGTAATAAAAATAGTATAATTAGTAAAGCTGGTATGTCAACTTATGGTGTTAATGTAAATAACGGAAATTATAAAGAAACTTCTAATAAAAAGAATGATAATCTATCTGCTAAGATGGATAAGGTTATATCACTATTATCAATATTAACAAAATCTACTAAATCATTGGATACTTTTATAATGGAGAAGTTGAGTGATGATGGAAAAGATAAAATAAAAAAATAAAATAAAGTAAACAAAATTACTTTATACTCATATAATAATTATGAGTGATTTATCTTTTTATAAAAAATTGAAATTACTTTCTCTCTTTAAGAAAGTAATTCGTAGTTCTAAAATAGAACTTTCTAGTATGTTTAATCTAAGAGTTGATCGATCTTATAGATTATATACTGTTATTAATGTTCCATCAGAATATATAGGAGAGCCATATAATATTAAAAAGTCTGATATTGATGGTGTTTCTCAAACTTTTATAAAGGAATATATAAATTCGGTTTCTGAATTTTTAGATTCGAAGGGATTGAGTGAATTGTATGATTTTTATAAAGTTGATAAAGTTGATAAATACTCATATCTAGTTATTATTGGATTTAAACTTATTAAAACTGATGAACTATATACAAGATTATATACAAGAATTATTCCTATAACATTATTTAGTATATTATTCTTATCAATAGTTTATTTTTTAATAAAATAAACTTATTCTATAAATAATAATATAAATTATCAAATATAAAAATTTAAAATTATGACAAAAGAAGTAAAAGAAACCTATTATGACTTGGATGAGACGACTGAGGACTTATTTATGGATGTTTTTAATAAAAAATCATTCAGTTTTAATCTGAAGTTCCTATTTCAAGGAAACTCTAAACAGAAGCAATTAATTAAAGTTTCTAAAATTCCTGAACAATATGAGTTTTCAATTGGTAAAGAATTATTAGTATCAATTAATGAAGATGTTTTAAATGTATTTGATGAACAATCAGTTACAATCTTAATTGAACAAGAAATTGATAAAATTAGTGTTAATATGGAAAGTGGTAAAGTAAAGTTGATTAAAACTGACTTGAATACATTCTCATCAATTGTTAATAAATATGGTGTTGATAAAGTTGCTAGAGCTCTTAAAGTAGAAGAACTTTATAGTGATCAACAAAAAGACTCTGGTGATGATTTCATCGTTTAATTAAATAAATAAAAATAAAAATAAATAAATAAATATGTCAAATATTCAAACAAATGTAGTTAAACCTGAAATTAGATTTTCATCTAATGAATCTGATTATCTTTTAATTAATCCAGAATTCGAATCTTCATTAGATAATAAGATTGAATTAATTAAAAGTTTTATGTTAAATGATGGTAAAAATAAAGATGAAAATGAGCAGAATAAATTGTATGAAGATGCTCAAAATCTTTGGAATGATTATACAAATTATTTAAAAGAAGCTAAGTATAATTTTCACTTAAATAGAGTACAGTGGAAATTCTTAACTGATTTACTATTATCTAAATTAGAATATGATGTTAATACTGTATTCATCGCTATTGAATTGACTGAGTTATTAGGTGATTTAAGAAGTATTAATTTTACAAATGATAAAGAGTTAAAGGAAGTTCCTGTTAATGCTACAGAGATCACTTATATCTATCATTTAATATCAAAACATACAATTAAAGGTCTTACTAAAGACGCTTATACATTCAGTGATATCTTGATTAGAATTGGAAATATAAGTAAGTTATTTAATTACTATGATGCTTTCACTAAGAGTTTATCAAGTGATATTCAGAATTGGGTATCTTCTTTTGAAGAAGGTGTGATTCTTGAAAGTATCAAGACTGATGTTGTAGAAGGTGTAGTTTTAGAAAATTAGACTAAATAATTAAAAACATTTTAAAAAACCCCTTAGATATTTATTATCTAAGGGGTTTTTTTATAGTCTTATAATTGGTTTAAATGGACCATTGTTCTCAATTGATTTTGTTATATTTGATAAATCTTTAAGTCCTCTTATTTCATAGTTTTTTCGATCTTGGTATGTTGATCCATATCCATTATCACAAGTAACTTCTATTGATACAAATGGATCTATGTTGGAATCTATTGTGAAATTATATGGAAGTATTTTTTCAGATTTTGTTATTATTCTATATTCACTTATGGTTTGAACCGGTTCGTAATTAACCTCTTTCCATTCTGTTACATTTATCCAATTTGTCGTATCTAATAGAGGATTTAATATTGATGTTGATCCAAGTCCTGTATAAGAATAATAATCTCTATCATACTCTACAACAGTAGATGTTTTATATTCAAAATTAGTGTTCCATTTTAAAGATTCTTCATATTTTTTTGGATTATTAACTTTATTTGATACTATTGTAGATTCGTATAACCTTTCATAGTAAGATATTTTATCACCTTTTTTATAAGTAGTGAATGGTTCCCATTCTTTAAATGTTTTATATGTTCTTATTTTAATGTTGAAATAATCAGGTAATGTTAAATCAACTCCATTAAATGGTTTTGTTATATTATTTATTATATCATCATTATTAGTAGATGTGTCGTTGATTGTAAAGAAGTCTAAGACACAATTATAAACAGTTGAACCACTATTTACAGGTAGAAGATAAGCTTCGTTTAATCTAAATTTAATAGGTGTTATATTCTCTTTGATATTAATAATTCTAATATCATTTACTTTATGTGTTATTTGTATACCATCTTTGAAGTATGACTTACCTGTGATATCTAATATCTTATGAGTTAATGGTATTATATTTCTTTTTAGCCAAAACTTTAATCCTTGTAACTTTATTGTTATATCATCTAAGCTATATCCTAATAAGTTAGTACCATCTTTATCTGTTATATTATAAGTTAGGTTTAATAAATTAGTTTCTTCAAATTTATCATTCGGTAGAGTATGTTTTAGAAAATCACTCTCATTCCACCCATCGATCGTGTTGTCAAATATATCAGGTATTTCAACTTTAAATAATTTTGAGAAGTTCTTTGATGTATTATCTACATTTCTATAATATTCATTTAATTGTAAATCATTATATCCAAAGAAGTTAATTGCATTTATAATAGATTTATATGATCCTATAAATGGATAAATTAAATTTTGCATTAAGATTAGTTCCTTCCTTTTGATATTAAGAAAGTTCCAATCGACACCACCTTCTAATATATCATAATTATTGAATATAAAAACTTCATTCTGTGATATAATTTTACCAACATTACTCAATTCAATTCTATATCTATCATCTTCAACTTCTGTTTGACCATAAGTATTAAATCTACCAATTTCTCTATCAATAACTTTAATTGTTGTTTTTAAATAAGTATTAGAACTTGTAATAAAGGTATCTTCTTTGTGTATTGAATCAATTTCTTTGTTAAAGAATTCAAGTACTAATGATTTGGTATAAATATTTCTAATTTTAAAAAGTGATCCATTATTCTCTGATATATATTGATCTTTTAGATTTGATATATCTTCAATATAAGTTACTATTGTTTGACCAACTTTCAATCCTTTATTAGAGAATGTGAAATCTGATGAAGGATTAATTGTTATTAGTCCTCTTTTATCTCCATTATCTTCAAGAGTTTCAAATGATAGTATTGTGTCATTTGTTGATGAGCTAGATATTGAGAAACTAATATCCTCACTTTTATATAGTTGTAATATTGACTTAGATGTTCCTTCTGAGTTTGATTTAAATCCTAAGAATAATTGTATAGGTTCTGGTTCAACTGAGATATCAGTACTATCATCTATATAACTTAATTCTTCTACAACTACATCAAAAACAGTTTGTTGGTGTTGTGGTGATGATACTTTTGATAAATCTTTATTCTTATTCTTATTTAATGGTACATCTAATAATGGTTTCTCACCTATGTAAGCATATGATCCTGATTTATCAAGTTGTTCACCTGATAAATCATATATGAAAAATTCAGGATTTTCATCACTTATCCATTTCCAGTAATAGTTAACTCTTGTATCGGTTTCAAAATTCTCTCTTGGTCGTCTAACATATTCTCTACTTTTTATCCAAATATCAGTTTTTTGTTGATAATTATCATCTAATATACCATATCTCTGTTCATCTATTGTAGATCCATTTAATTCTGGTATTGAGTATGTTACATCTATATCAGGTAATATCTCTACTATAGAGTTTGATGTTGGTTGTATTGCCCAAACAGACTTTCTATCTGGATTGTAGATAGATTTGGTTGCTTTGGTTCCGATAGATTCAGTATTTACTACAAATCCATTTGATGTGTTAATAACTGATATTGTATTTAATACTTTTGATGTTAAATATATATTATTATCATATAAATTTAAAGTCATATATCCATACATTGATAAGTCTGATGTTAGTGTTATAGATCCATCATTATCTAGTGAATTAAAGTCATTATTATCACCCGATATATTCATCTCTCCTGATCTAGTGTTAAATAGAACGTCATTAAATGTTGTTCTATTTATTTGAGTTTGTGTTAAAACTCCACTTGATAGACTATATAAATATGTTGATGAATAAATATAAATTGTGTTATTTGTGTTATTAAAATATATAAAGTCTAACTCTAAATTAGGTAATGTGTATGTTGCTGATATATTTCTATATGTTCCATTTATTTTAATTATAGTGTTATTATCAACTGTTACATAAATAGATTCTTCTATTGTGTTATAGATTAATTTACCTGTTATATTAGGTGTTATTATAGTTGATATGATAGTATTAATACTATTATAGATTTCAACTCTTGAGCTATCACTATAAGTAATATAAATATCACCATTATCTGAATTTATTGTCATATCATAAGCCGTGTTACTTAGTGATATTGTAGTTATTAATATATTTAATAAAGGATCGATTACATATAATTTAGTTTCTGATAAACAATATATATAATTGTTATAATCATTATATAATAACTTTATACTATTTGTATTTGATGGTAGATTTATTGTCTTTAAATATTGATAGTTGAATGAGTCCATTTGTATTAAACTATCACCTAATATGTATATCGAATTTGATATCTGTACATAGAGTAAGTCAACCATATTATCAGATCCTAATATATTTGATAATGTGTAGTTATTTATATCATAAGTTGTTGTGTTATAGTATATTGATACCATTGTGTTATCAAACATTAATAAATCAAAAGCTCCTCCTGATCCTGTAATACCTGTTGTTAATCCACATCCTGTTTGTCCAAATCCATAATCAAATGCAAGAGTTATATAAGGAGATGTTTTACATAATGATGTTTCTGATCCCCAGAATGGTCCTTGGTAGCTTAGATTTAAAACCTCGTTATCTAAGAACTGAATATTATACTCTTGGTTATTAAGTGGATATTCTGTGTTATTTATGGATAATATCATTCCAGTAGCGAATCCAGATTCCTCAAATGATGAGGTTGATCCATTTATTAAATTAACCTCATTTGAGGAAATTAGTGATCCTAAATTACCTTTAATCCTATTTGTTATTATATAATCGTTCTTTCCTGGTATTGAAATCTTCCCGGTTTTTATTTTATATGTTAATGGTATATCAGTTCTATTTATATCAAATTTTAAAAGATTATTTATATTTTTCACTATAAATCCGTAGCTAAACAATTCATCTTTATGTTGATCTACCCAAGATTGTAATGTTCCTGATATATCTGATACTTTATATGGTGATGATGTTAAATATTCATCATATATGGTACTTTGTGTATAATCTTTATTATTTATACTTATTGATAATAAAGATCCTAACTCGTTGAATAAAATTGTAGAATGTTCTATGTGAAAATCCGCAGTTGTTCCAACTTCTACTCTATTTATGTTTAATGGTACGTTTGGATATTCTGTTTTAATTATAATTGAGTTGAAAAATGGTGATCCGACATTTCCGATATATTTCAACTCGGTATTTATTCCAATTAAATTAAGTCTTATATAATTTCTAGATATCCAATTTCGAAGAGTTCTATCAATTGTTCTATCCATATCAACGTTTGATCCGGAATATACTAAAGATGTTTCTTCTTCATATACTTCATTATTTATTATAACTTTAAATCCGTATTCATCTAAGTCATTAAATGTTAGATTATATTTAAAGTTTTCTGATATATTATTATTTAACTCATAATTAATAACTTCTTTTACTTTAATAATCCTTTCATTGGTTTTAAATGTGTTTCCTATTTGATTTAATGGGTTTATTGAATCTTTATAGAAGTTTACTTCAACATACTTTGATGAGTATATAGAATCAGCTTTTAATATACCATTTTCGTAATATAGATCTACATTAAATGCTTTTAAATCATCATGATAAAATTCAGCTGTTGATGCTAATGTTACTTCACTACTTTGTGTATATCCATATCCGAAGTAAATCTTATCGGTTGTTAAATATATTTGTGATTTTTGTAAACTTTCATCTGTGGTTTGTTGATCTACTCTTATATAAGTTGGCCTTGACCAATATGTTGTATTAGTTGGGTTTATATAAAGACTGTTTGTTGATCCAAAACTTTGTGTATGTGATAACACACACTCATATATTAGATTGTTATATAGTATTTGTGATTGTGTTGCGTAAAATGTTTGTTGTGTGTTTCCTATCCATGTTGGTATAGTTGAAACCATTAAGAAGTTTGTGTTTAAGTTAGATCCAACTATCTTAAATTCAGTACCTGGTTTAAGTATTTGTGGTATAGTTCTATTTGATGTTAAATTCTGACCATCAACAAATTTTATAACACCATTTTCTATAATCAAACCATCATCATAGATTTTTGGTAAATCGGTCTTAGTAGAAACCTCTATTATTAAATCACTTTGAATATTAGTTACCCAATACTCAAAATGTACTAAATCGGTTAGATTTGAATCTAATACAGTTAAAACTCCATCATTCTTATCACTACCTACCACATTTAATTTTTTACCAGTATAAAACTTATCATAAAAGTTTGGTTCCGACCATTTTGATATATTATTTTGATATGATGAGTCTATATAATTATAAACACCTACTGTATTAACACCAGATATAGATATATTTGATATTGTATTGTTATTATATATTGTAAAATAATTGGATTCAAAACTCGCGTTATCTATTGAACTTATTATCATTATTGCATTAATCTTACTAGATACTACTGTATAAGTTCTCTTAGTATCAGTGAATTCTAAGAATGTCGTATTAAATGATATTAGAGATCCTATTTTAAATAACTTTTCAAAGTTATCACCATATATCCATTTTGAGTAGAATGTTGAATCATTATTAATTGGTTCTATTCCAGTTATGTAATGGTTATAACTATCTGATCCGTAAAAATTTAATCCCCATTCATTAAACAATTGAAATTTATTTAATGATAAGTTATTTGGTTCTTCAAATTCAAATGATGGTATATTTTCTAGTGTATAAAGTCCAAATGTTTTATATGTATCTGATGAGTTTTCATCAAATAGTATATCACCTTCAAATCTATCTTCGTTGTTGTTATAATTGAAGTTTAGGTAGTCTCCTTCTTTGTTAAAGAATATTAAATTTTTATGATTAGACATTTATTAAATAACTTTTTTTTATATATTAAATATTGGTTTGTTGGTATTTAAATATCTAAAATTTTTTGATAAAATCATATTTATAACTTAATATATAGATTATAAAATGATAAGTGATATGAAACGAATAATTAGATTTAATGAAAGTAAAGAAAGTGAAAATGTTATGTCATTTGATATAAAGTCATATATAATCTCTGATGAACCTACCTTTAATATTGATTTGGATGTTATTTCTGATAAGGATGTAAATAAAATTAAAAAGGAAATTCAAAATAATGGTGAAACACCTGGATTGGATAAATCCATTAAAAAGTTTGAAGATTTTAAAATTGAAGTCGAATTAACGATGGGTGATGAGTCACCTAAAGAACTTGAATTAATTAAAAGTGATATTGATCCAGATTGTCTTGATATTGATCCTGATGACTGTTGTGATATTGATCCTATTGAGTCTCCTAATATTATGAAGTTAGTTGAATTTATGAAAAAAAAATAAAACACTAATTTAGTGTTTTATTTTTAAATCGTTAATCAATCTTAGATTTATAATTTTCATTATAAACTCTTATTATATCATCAAACTCTGATAATATACCATCTTTATAATTATCATTCTCAAATTTCATTTTCTCAATAAATTCTCTTATATAAGTTTCATATTCTAGTTGTATAGATATATCAATAGAATTATCATCACTTTCTAAAGATTCTACAATTATTTTACCATCTACATCAGTTCTAATGATATCATCTATGTATTCTACTGATGTAAAGCTACCATTCTCTAACATACCTTCCAACTTTCTTCTTAACTTCCTATTACTTATTAATAAGTTATTAGAAATCGCTAAATCTATATAATCTTTTGTATCTTTTAGTGTATCTAACTCATCAATTGAGTTCTCATCTATAACTCTAAACTTCTTAAATATTGGAGAGTATTTATTTTCCTCAAATGATATTTCATCGTTATCTAAATCTAATATAGTTATACCCTTATCATTACCAATATCGTTTCTATCCATTTGGTATAATGATCCAATAAATCTAAAGTTCTTATTTACTTGTGATATATGTATATGTCCAGAGAAAACATTTGTATATCTACTAAATTGTTCTACATCAATTTTATCAGCATTTCTATGAGCTACTGAGTTTAGGTGCATTCTACATCCATTCAAATCTGAATGACAAAATAAATAATCACCAGGTGTTTTATCAATCTCTTTAATCATATCAGATCTTCTTTCAATCCATGGCATTAAAACTAATTTCTTACCACCTATTTCAATTGTTTCTGTTTTTTCATAAACAGTTATATTTTTATTCATATAACCAAATAACCTTACTGAATTTACTTCATTTGATCCCTTATTCCATAAATCATGGTTACCAACCATTATATGAGTTGGTATAACATCTGATAAGTCTTTTAGTATTTTTTCTACTTTATTTAGTATTATTATTGGAATGTTTGTTCGGTTATCAAATAAATCCCCTAGATGTATTAATATATCGCCTGGTTTTGAGTTTTCTTTTAGAAATGGTATAACAAAATTATAAAAGGTTGATTCCATCATATTCATCCATTTATCAAGGTTATTTAGGTAGATACCAAAATGTGTATCTGTTATCATAAAAACTTTCATTCGTAATTTTTAATTTTTAATTATATGAGTTTATAACTCATAAGTTTAAATGATTAAAGTGGTAAAATATTGGTTTTGGATAATTATATATAGTATAGTAAATATAATTGATAAACAAGAGATAAAAAAATATTAATATATAATTTATAATTGATAAACAAGAGATAAAAAAATATTAATATATAATTTATAGTTGTTTATCAATTACATAAAAAATAATTAAAAAAACATGGCATTACCACACTATACTCAGGTTTCCAATGTTAATTCACCCGGTGGACCTGGTACACTACCAGATGAGGTAGTATATCTTAATCTTTTTGAGGTAACATTTGTGTTACCACTTATTGTACAAGCTCAAGGTAGAAGTGCCTTATTGTTATTAGAGAATGCTACTAAAATCTCTCTTGCAAATCTAACTAGTTTTGATGTTGGTGTAGCTGAGCAAAGATTCAAGTATTCAACAAGACAATTTCAAACAACACCAACAAAAACAAGTGGTGAAATTGTTATTCCATTTCAAGTAAATGTTAATCAATCAGGATCTATGGAAACTTGGTCAACATTAAAAGCTTGGTATGATCTATTATTCAACTCACAAAATGGATCTACTCACTATAAAAGTGATTTGATAGGAACTATTATAGTAAATCAACATGATAAAAAGGGTGTTGTATTAAGAAGAGTTACTTTTCAAAATTGTCAAATTAGTAAATTGTCTGGATATGATTTAGATTGGTCTAGTAATGCTATAATACAGACAGTTGATGCTACGTTCTTATATGATTACTTTATTGATGAGTATATTGATCAAAGTTTCTCAATTTCTCCTCCTATGGTAATTGGATATTAAAAATATTAAAAACCCAAAAACTTTTTGGGTTTTTAATTATATAAAAAGTAGAAAAAAGTGTAAAAATATGAAAACATTGAAGATATCAAAAGAACTACATAGTGAGATAAAATCCTTCTGTGTGGATAATGGACTTAAAATGAATCAGTGGGTAGAAAAACAGTTAGCTTTAAAATTAAAAGAGTTGTTAAATGATAAAAGAGAGGCTTGATTTAGTTTTAAATATTATATCTGGATCACCAAATAGATTAAGAGAGAGTGTTTTTAAGAGAGAAGATATAAATTTATATAATTCTATAATCGATTATACGTCAGATATAGACATTTTATTTAAACAAAGAGTTTGGCATTGGATTAATGAAATTTCTTCGGATGTTAAATGTATTGAATGTGATAATAAAGTTTCTTTTAATATGAATTGGAAAGATGGTTATAAAAAATTCTGCTCAAATAAATGTTCATCTAATAATAAAATTTTAAGAGAGAATACTAAGAAAACTTTAGTTGAAAAATATGGAGTTGATCACTATTCTAAAACTGATGAATATGTTGTTAAGGTTAAATCTACTTCACTTAAAAAGTATGGAGTAGATAACTATTCAAAAACTCCGGAGTATGTTAAGAAGTCAAAGAATACATATATGAAAAGATATGGTGTTGATAGCTATACAAAGACTGATCTATATATAGAAAAAACAAAAAAAACCTGTTTAGATAAATATGGAGTTGATAGTTATGTTAAAACTGATGAATATAAAGATAGGTTTAGAAAAACTTGCTTAGATAAATATGGTGAAGATCATATTTATAAAACAATATTATATAGAAGTGAATTTAATATATCTAAGAATGTTAACTATGTTAGTTATAAAGATGGATTGAACACATTTAAGTGTGATGTTGGTCATTTATTTGAAATAAATACTGATAATTATTATGGTAGAACTCGTAATAATATACCATTATGTACTATTTGTAATCCAATTGGTGATTTAACATCTATTAAAGAAGTTGAGTTATTTAATTATATTAAATATTTATATCCTGGTGAAATAATACAATCTTATAGAGATGGTTTAGAGATTGATATTTATCTACCAGAATTGAAAATAGGATTTGAGTTTAATGGATTATATTGGCATTCTGAGAAATTTAAAGATAAAAGTTATCACTTATATAAAACAGATTACTTCAAGGATCGTGATATTAGAATTATACATGTGTGGGAAGATGATTGGTCTTTTAAGATGGATATTATTAAAAGTCAGATTAGAAATCTATTGAAGTTAAATGTTGATAGAATATGGGGAAGAAATTGTAAAGTTGTTGAGTTGAATAATGTTACTAATTTTCTAAATATTAATCATGTTCAGGGTGTTGATAGAAGTTCTAAGAAGATAGGACTTACCTATAATGGTTTATTAGTATCTGTTATGACTTTTAATAAATTAGAGGGTAGAGATAAAATGATTGAAGGTGAGTGGAATTTATCTAGATTTTGTAATCTATTAGATACTAATGTAATTGGTGGAGCTTCTAAACTATTAAAATATTTCACTAGAGAATATAAACCAACCAGAATTATAAGTTATGCTGATAAGGATTGGAGTATTGGTAGTTTATATTATACACTTGGGTTTAAAAATATAAAAGAGGGATCTCCTGATTATAAATACGTTATTAATAATAAAAGGAAAAATAAGCAAAATTTCACTAAATCAAAATTAAAGATTAATAACTTAACTGAGAGTAAATATATGTCTAATAATAATTTATATAAGATATGGGACTGTGGTAAGATTAAATTTGAGATTATTATAAATTAAAAAAACCACTCAAATTGAGTGGTTTTTTTTAATTTAAAATTTAGGTATGTTATTGGTCATATTTGATGCGTTTTTCATCATTGAACTAGCGTCTGGCATACTAGAACTTTGAGATTCCTCATCTTTCTTTCTATTTTTCTCTTCTTCATCTGATATCTCATTTACAATCTTAATGTTTTCTTCTAACATCCAGTAAGGCCATTTATCCATAGAATCTTCTTGTGTATGATAATGTTTTTGTAACATTAATTTATTCTTTAATATATGCTTCAAAGGCATCTTGAATAACGAAAATACCTGAGGCACCGTTGGGAAACTGCATTTCACTACGGACCTCCGTTCCGCATTCACACATTTTCTTTAATTCTTTAATACCAAATGTCATTTTACTAACAGCGGCATTTACAAATTGAAAAGCTGATCCATCTAGTAATTCAAATTCTTTTAACTTAGTTTTAATGCCATCATAAGTTATTGTTGATCTCCCTGATAACATAAATGGTATTATTTTAAGAAATGATAAATTAGGTGATTTCTTATCATTATTTTCTTTTACGATATAGTCAGTGAATGCTTTTTGTATTCCAATATTTGGAGGTGTTAATTCATAAGATTTACCATCTTTTGTTGTAAACTCATAAGATCCTTTTGATTCATTATAAAATTTAACTAACTTTTCATCAATATCGAAGAATACAAAGTTTTCTCTTTTTAATTCAATTTGAATTTCCTCACCACATTCACATACAGCATTTACTGTTAATGAATTACCTTGTTGAAATGTTAACTCTCTAATTAGGAAAACTAAAAATAGTCTATCCTGATCCTTAACATCTAGATATGTTCCGATTTTACCATCTGAATATTTAATTCTGATACATGCTTTTAATATATCATTCATTTTCTCAACTATATCATAGAAGTTATTATCATCTACCATTGAGTATGCTTGAATTTCTCTTACTTGAGCAGGTCTAACCATAAATTGAGTTCCTTTTGGATAGAATCTGCCACAAGGAAGTTCCCTAACATCATAATTGAAAAACTGTAAATCACTGATTCTTTTATTATCAACTTCGGGTACAGATGTATCATCACTATATACATTCTTACTGTTACTATCTTCTAAGTCTTGTAGATGTCTTTTTAAGTAATCCTCTTCACTCATTTCATTTTTATCTGACATAATATAATATTATTTTTTAGTTATATATTACTATAACCTTCCCCTTATATGAAATAATATTATAAAAGTTTAATTATAAGATTCTTCATCAGATAAAGGATCACATCCAAAATCTATCATCATTTTTGTTAGTTCTTTATATTGTTTCCTACCATCTTCTATATCTTTAAGTCTTTCTTCTTCAATCATTTCCTTTGATTTCTTACCAGATGTATCAATTATTTTAATATATAAGCTCATAACATATTTTTTTTATATATATCTAAAAATACTAATTATGTTTAATTAAAACATCACTAATAGAAATTGGTAAATTAAATATTTTTCCATATCCACTTTTTATTACCAGCATTGTAGATCTTCCAATATCCCAATTCTGACATTATCTCATCTCCGGTTTTTTTTGGATCGTGTCCCTCTTTTATCAATTTTGATTTTCTCCAATTAAATCGGTGACTTCTTATACTATTTACAACATACCAATATCCTGGTTTTGATGTCCACTTATATTCAAATCCTAATCTTTGGTATAAACCACCGTCTGATATTAAGTTATCTGAATATGTTTGTATCTCAATCGGGTTATAATTATCTTTAAAATATTTTAATAACTTAGATGCTCCTCCAATAACAGATGTATTTCTCTTATTACAGAATCTAGTTAACTCCCAGGTATCTTTATCATTATTTTTACTATGTAGAGGTAATCTCAACTTTGAAAAGGTCATTAGAGTCACTAGTTCATCATTATGATATAATCCTATTCTCTTTGATGACTTACAATCTCCTTGTAAATGACTTTCATTTAGAAACTCTCTGGATGTATTATAATCTATTTCTTTTATAGATGTCTTTCTACCCATTATCTTATTACAAACACCAATCTTATTTAAAATAAATGATTCACATATTTCTCTTTTTAGAGTCCAATCATCTTCCCATATTGTAAATATTTTAATATTATTATCAATAGACCTGTTATATTTATTTAGGTGATATTTATCATCTTTAAATTTATTAGAATGCCAAAAAACTCCATTAAACTCAAATCCAATCTTTAGATCAGGTAAATAAACATCTATCTCATATGGATATATTATATTTTTAATATTTGATTCTATAACACCTTCATAATTTTCTTTTATTAGGTTTAATAACTCTACTTGATCAATTGATGAGTTTTCTGATATAGGATAACAATTGGTGCATATACTATTTTTATTCTTTATTCTATAGTAGAATTGGTATGTTAATATATTAAATAATTCATTACATTTTAAACATCTAAATGTTAAGTTTGTTTTATCTCCTTTATAAAATTCAATAAATTCAAACTTATCTTTATCAATATTATCATTTATTCTTTCTTTGTAACTTTTATAAAAGGAATCTATTGTTTTTTGATGAATATCATTATTCATCCAAGGATGTTCTGATCCATATCTCTCTATTGATGTCTTCTTATAACTTTCTTTATAATCACTCTTTTTAAATGACTCTATTCTCTTATTCTGTATATCAACTGACATTGATGGATTTTCAACTCCCCAATTCTTAAATAGTGTTTTCTTGGATTTATCTTTAATTTCATCAGAAGACATTGGTGAATTTCCACCATATTTAGATTGGTTTGTTTTCTTGATCTTATCTTTTATTAAGATTGATTCGGATGGTGTTTTTGTTCCAAACTTTTCTATAGATTTATTCTTTTTTAATTCAATTATATTAGGATCTGATCCTATACACTTATTACTACAGTATTCTAAATATCCAATTGTGGAATTCTTAAACTTAACTATATTATCACAGTTTATATTTTTACAGGTTGGTTTTATTCTATTATTTACTATTAGATAAACTTTCTCTTTAAATGGTATTTCAATATCGATATTCTTTATAATATAATCATACTCCTCTTTAAAGTTCTTTGAAACATAAGATTCCTTTGACATCTTACCAGATGGATCATTTATTTTAAATATATCTAAGTTCATAACATATGTGTTTTATGTATATATCTAAAACTCCTAATTATGTTTAATAAAAAAACCTCAGAATTAAATTCTGAGGTTTTTTTAATTAATTTTATAGTCTTATTGAAAACCACCAGCAGAAATTGCTCCTGTTCTAAGTATTGTTACATTGTTAACAATTATACCCATACCCTTAATTGGTTCAACATAAGTGTCTAATACACCAATTTGATTATCAATTATTTCAGATGTATTATTTTCATCATCCATCTTATTGAAGTAGTTATATAAACCATTTTTATTTACATATGTTTCACATATAACATCAGCTCTAAGTTTAATTTCAGCTCTGATATCAGATGTATTAGCTTTCCATTGGAAATCTAGTAACATTCTTGATAGTTCTTTTTCAAGTTCTATTAAAACTTCTCTAACATGTATAAATGAAAGAGCTGATTTATAAAGAGTTTGAGAAGTATTCTCAGTTTCGATTATATTACCTCTATTTCTTTTGAATACAATTGGGTTCATTTGAGCTCCATTCATCCATTCTATATCATTTGGAGTGAAGTCCATCTCTAATCCAGATATGTTTGTAATTCTACCATTTGTAACACCAGCAGCAATTGTCCAAGGTGTTATTCCACCTAAACCAGAATTGTGTTTTCTCATGTAAGTTGTAGCAGCGTGTGATGATGGAGGCATTTCTAATGGTCTTCCATTATCATTAACTGTTAGATATGGTGTGAAATAACCAACACAAGTTGATCCTTCTCCATCACCAAATGAGTAAAGAAAAGATGGTCCACTTTCAGGATCTGCTCCTTTTGAAACAAATTCTAGTTGTAAAACACCTTCTTTATTAACAAATGATGGTGAAGATGAGTTCTTAAATGATTTCATAGAAGGCATATTTAAGAAACCAAATGCATCTAATCTTTCTCCACATATATCAACTAATTGTTGTTTTGATCTGGATGTTAATCCAAGTCCAAAAGAATCAACTAAATATCTAAATTCAAATGACTCTTTATTAACTAAAGATTTGAACATTGGTGTTCCTTTCGAAACTAAGTTAAGTATCTCATTTTGTTTGGTTTCAGTACCATCAGGTAAACAAGATGTTCTAACTCTAAATCCTTTAAGAGATATAGCTTTATAAGTACTTGCATAAGTATCAACTGATTTATATCTAGTTGTTTGATAAGCAGTTCCACTAAATGATTTTGATATTCTAGAATCACAAACAATCTCAACATAATCAGTAGATAAATATTGTTTTTTTGTGATTATTCTTGTAAGTTTTCTAGGAACTTCACCAGCTACTAATAAACTTGAATCGTAATAAGCATCAAGGAAATCACCAACTCTAACTTCTGTGTATCTAGCACCATTAACTAATACTTTGTTAGGAATTTCAGTGTATCCATCTGGTAACTCAATCTCTAATGTTTGTTTATAGTTAGAGTTAGCTGATTGTACATAGAATGTATTAAAGTTAGCTACTGTTATTGGAGTTGATGAAGTTAAGTTACTATCTTTAAATTCAACTGATAATTTATTAGTAGTATCAACTGACATATTTAAGTATATCTTTTCATCTATAGAATTTATTACGTTAACCGTAGCCAATGCTGGTGTTATAGTACTATTTTCATAAACAGTATTTTCATTTACTAGAAAAGCATATTTACTATCTATAATTGATTTACCTAATATTGTAAATGTTCCTGTATTTAGAATTGATCCTCTTATTGATATAACATCACCAGTATTAATATTTAGATCATCATTAAATACTATGTAATCATTACCACTTACAAAATTTGGTGATGATGAAGTTAATCCTGTCGGTAATCCAGATATTGAAGTTAATGTCTCACCAGGTAAGAAAGTAACATCATATGAAGAATCCCAGCTTTATTCTTATAAAAGAAATCTCCTGTGTTTATGATTCCATCATAGAAATCTTTATAAAATTTAGAATATTCTCCAACTACACCGTGTGTTGCTGATAAAACTTCAACCTTAGTAGTTAACTTATCACTTCCTAATATAAATTCATTATCTACTGTATAGAAAACTAATAATCCATTTTTAACAGCTGTTAATTCTGCTGATGTTAATCCAGTATTTAATTTGAATGATTTTAAAGATGTTGTAGATGTTTCTATATCACTTATAGTCATACCTGATAAACTAACTTTATCAAATGATGAGTTTAGTAACATAGTCATTTTATCTTTGTTAGAACTATCTATTAAACTAACAAGTCTGTTAAACATTTTAAATCTTCTATAAACCTCATAATCTTTAACACTTGAAATTACATTTGTTCCAACAAACTCAATTTTAACAACACCATTTGATTCGGTTATATTAAGGTTACTATCTAATTCTACAAAACCACTTGTATCAACTGTTACATCAGTTCGTATTAAGTTGGTAATAGATGTTGTAGCACCCGCAGTTGATGTTACAAATGAAACATATCCTAAAACGATATCACTTGTTGATACTGTTGGTAGATTACTATTTGAACTATTTATAACTTTAACATCACCAATTGAATCGATTACGAAAGCTGATGAATAAGTTGCTGATGTTGAACTAATTGGATAATCATTAGCATTTATAGTAAATGTTTGATTTGATAGATTTAACTTTTGGTCACCAATTATTGCATATGCATTCACAGATTGATCCACAGATGTATATGATACTGATACTGTTGATCCACTGTGTGTAGAAGATACATTAAGATTATGAACATATCCTTCTGAATTTAAAGCCGTTCTACTACTCAAACTATAAGTTCCTGTTCCTAAAGCGGTAACGTTACCAACTGTATCAAGTAAAGTTTTATCAAATTTAACTTCTTCTGATATTTTTTCTTTATAAGAAAGGAATTCAATACTACTTGTATTTTTACCAGCTATTGAATTTCCTATTAAATCTATCTTACCATTAAAGTAATCAACTTCAACTAAATCGTTATTAAATGCGCAGAATATACCACTCTTATCAGTATCTCTATTTATAACAGTTTCTATAAAAATATTTCTATTGTTATCATCTCTGAAATATGGAATTAATGAAATTCCTTCATAATAAGATAAAGTTGTAACATTTCTATCATTAGCAAAATTACTTACTTGATCTTTTCTAAGACCTTCTGAGTTGAAATAAGCAGACCATCTTGGATCGATAGATAAGTCTTTATAGTTTGACCAATCACCACCAACAACAACAACATCAACCATATAATCGGAAGCTAAGTCATTAATGTTTACATATGGTGGAACTTTCTCAGCTGCTCCATACCAATCAATAAGAGTTCTATCAAATCCGGTTATTGATGTTTTAAAAATAAAAACAGTAGCATTTCTATCAGAAAGATTAGTTAAACTAAAAGCTCTGTTATCATATCCTGTATTATTTTTTGTTAAGTTTATGAAAGAATCAGTATCTCTCTTCCAAAATCCGGTTGTGTCATGGAACTTTCTATAAGGTCCAACTCTTTCGATATCATTTTTATAATCAGAAGAAGTTGATAAAGATTTATATTCTATAACATCTAATGTATCATCTGTTACTAATAGATTCATTGCATAAACCGGTGAACTTTCTAACATCTTAGAAATTGTTCTGTGGAAGAATGATCCCTTTCTCTCTAATCCTCTATCTAATTGACCATAGATAGTTTCTAAATCACTTACATTTGTTAACAAAACTGGTGTGTTAACAGGTCCTTTTTTAGAAACACCTATTACTAAGTTAGTAATTCCATCAACTATTGTAGTTTGGATAACTGAGTTGTTAAATTCTTCTAAGAAGATTCCTGGTCTCTTGTATTTTCCAATTTGAATTGCCATATTTTCGTTTTAATTTTTTTAGTTATTGTATATATAATATTTAAAAATCATATTTTAGTCATTTTTCAGTTATTGGATATTTTGTTTATATTATTTTTCAAATCTTCTTCCATACTTGACATTTTATCTATATGATCTTTGTTAGATGAATTAATATCAGTTAACAACTGTGTTATTGATTGATTGTTTTTAATAATTCTATCACTTACTATCTTATTTTGATCTACAAGAGATTTTTTAGTATCTGCATTTTGCTCACTTGATATCTGAGTTTGTAAATCATTTTCTGATTCAGTATCCTTATCATTTCTACTTTGTAAGACTATTAACCTTCTTTGTAAACTTAAAACACTCATTAAATCTAATAGTAAAGGATTTCTATCTTTACCATTCTGAATATCTTCTTTACCAACAATTGATTCAACTTTTAATTTCAAATCTTCATTATTATATAACATACTACCTGTTTTGGTATCAATATTTAGATATAAATCACTTAAACTTGATTTACTTGAATTATATTCTGTTATATTTTTATTAAATGTTTCTAAATTCTGTCTAGCCATTGAGACATTTAACTCCTCGTTTCCATTATCTTCTAGGAATAGTTTATAGTTTTTAATATTTCTCATCATATTTGTGTTATTTTAATATCGGATGATGAGCTCCCTAAGTGTGTCTTAACATCCGAAATTTTATTAGAATCTCCAAATGTGAACATTTTGTTAAATTTATCAACATCATAAATCATTGTCCAAGGGATGTCTTTCATACATAACCAGTAAGAGTTTATAACTTGAATATTCTCATCTTCTATATCTCTTCTATCATTCTTTATTGATTTAAAATTCATTTTTTGATTTGGTGTTATTAAGCCTTTAATATTCTTAATACGAGTATATTTCATGTTATATGGTTTGAGTGTATTATCATCTTTAACTCTGTATGTATTTGAATTTTCTAAACTATCTAAGGATCCTTTTGTAACGGTTTTCTTACGACCATCAGAAGCTTCTTTATTTGGTGAGTTAGTTATATATTTATAAAAGAAATAGAATGATCCACAATATGATAAGTTATATTCACCATTTGATTTTAAATAATCATTTATATAGAAGTATCTTTTTTTAATATCACTTAATTCTCCTTTATCGTTAATTGTTTTATAATCTATCACAAAATATTGTTTTTCTGTTATAGAGTTATTTGATACTTTTTTAAATTCTAATTTAATTGCATTATTATCAATTAGAGTGGCATTATCAGAATTCTCTTTTCCTTCTAAAGGAGTCATTGTTAAATCTGGTTGACCTTCTAATGAAACATCACCGAAGTACTTAGTTAGAAATTTCTCCTGAACTCCTTTATTTGATGAAGATCCTGATATTTTATATAATTCTTCACCATCTAATATATCGGTCATAAATGTTCTTAATATAGATCCACCCTTTTCAACATATCTATAATCCTCTTTATTTTTTGGATTAGGAACATCTGCTATTCTAAGTTTTGTATTACTATTGAAGATGTATTGATATTTAGGATCTCCTAATATCTTAAGTACTGCATCTTCCCACATATTAAATAGCTTATTATTTCTATAAGGACCATTTACACCAGTTAAAGAATCACCACCACTATAAGATGTATAATCATTAGATACACTTGCTGCTACCTTACCACTAACTCGATTACTTATAGTTTTAACTGTGAATATTTTATAAGCTCTATTAAATAGTCTAATAATTTGTATAACCGGATCTAAACCATCTATTATAAAATCACCTTTTTTAGATTTCTCATCTAACTCGTCTAGATTACTTTTCAGCTTTTCAGCTTCGGTTCTATCCATCACATATTCTTTAACAGTTTTACATTTTGAATTATAGTAATTTTTGATTTTCTCTGATTTAGTTCCTGATTCTGGATCACTAACACTTCTATCATTTTGACTACTATCATTATCTTCATTATCTTCATCAGATTCATCAGATTCATATAATCTTATAAACTTATCATATTTTAACAAAGATTCTTTAACCTTAGATTCTACTTCTAATTTTATCTCATTATTTAATATAAAATCCATTGTGGATATAAAATCCATTAACGGTGACTTTAAATCTCCTAAACCTCCTTCTAGTCCGGTTCCTTTAAATTGTAAAGCTCTTTTTGAGAATCTAGCAATCTTTTCAGCTATAACTAATCTTTCTTTTGGTTCAGAAACATTTAAACCTTCGTTAAATAAAGCACTTGGTTCTTGTATAGTTTTAGAGTTTTTACCAACTAAATAACTTTTAACATCTGAATATAAAGATATTATTGACTTTTTAGTTTCTGGATCCATTTTATTTTTAATTAACTCAGATATGTTTTCGAAATTTAAACCAACTCCTTTATCTTTTATATCGATTAAACTATTTATTGATATATTAAGGTTTTTAAGAGCTTGTGTTAAATTATCTTCTCCTGATCTTATAACATTCCTATCCGTAGAACCACCGGTTCCGAATTTACTTTCCATAATAAGTTCTAAACCAATTTTTAACATATCATCATCACCTGGATAAGATTTTAATGATTTATCATTCTTAGATCTTATAGAACTTATATCTAGCTTCTTAGGATTAGACACTGTGTTTATTTGTATTTTTCTTACAGTATCTCCTTCTTTTGTTGTGTATGTGTATTTATCTATAGTATTGTATTCTTCTTTTTTAGTTCTTATCGTTTTATAATTTGATATAATATTTGATAGTGATGTGAGGTTTTTTATCATATATCCATATGATGATTGGTTAACCACTTCACCTGTTTCATCTTCGTCCGTTTTATCCGTTTCAACTTCATCGAGAAACTTCTTAAGTCCTTCTAGTTCTTCTAATAAGATATCCTTTGATTCTACTTCAAGTGATTTAGTTAAAGATATTGATTCTATTGTTAATCCTTTTATTGATGAGATTTCTTCTTCTTCTTCAATTGATTTGGTTAGAGCTCCATAAATTTCACTTAGTTTATATCTAGCAATAGATTCTTCCATACCATCAGTTGATAGAATAACACCTTCTGCACTTATTCTATCCATCTCGGAGTATAATCTTTTTATTACCGGTTTTATTCTGACCATATCCAAAGCAATCTTAGCTTTTCTGATAATATGACTCATTAATCTACCTAATAGAGACTCACTCCAACCAACTTCATTATAAAAGGGACCGGCATCTTCATTTATAGAAGTATAAGGTTTTAAACCAGATGGTTTAGAACTTCTTATTAAATCGGATGATCCTTCATTTAATTTAGTATTTCTTAGAAAGTCTTCTCTTTTGTTAAGATATTTCATATTAATATATTATATTTTGTATATATATTAAAAATAATAATCCTAAAATGTTGATTATCGATATAAATTAAGTATCTTTAAAAAATATACAAATAAAACATAAATTATATGATAACGAGTTTAAAAGGATTGGATATAAGAAGAATCAGTTTAAAGTATAATAAGTATCAGTTAGATATTATAAATTCCTCACTTTCTTTAGTTGATGGAGTTTTAATACTTCTAAAAAATAGTTCTTTTACTGATTTATGGGTAGTACATAATGGACCTCTTATAGCTTTTAAGATTTCTGATTTAACATCAGAATTATATCCATCAGTGGCTTATAAAGATATGTGTATTAGCGATAGAACTGTATCTGGTCTATCAAAAAAAGAGAAAGATGCACTTCTGAAAATGAAGTATGAAGTTTATGATACTAGAAAACTTAAGGCTAAATTGACTAAATCAGTTGAAGAAGTTAAATCAGTTGAAGAAGTTAAATCGGTTGAAGAAGTTAAATCGGTTGAAGAAGTTAAATCGGTTGAAGAAGTTAAAGAAGTTATTACATCAATTTCATTAGAAGAAGAGTTAGCTATCTGTTTAGAGAATGAAGATTATGAAAGAGCCTCAATCATTCGTGATAAAATGAAGAAATGAACTTTTTGTTATATTCTAATTAAATATTTTTACTAAAATTTTAAAAAACCACCTAATTCTAAATTATTTGTATTTCGAAGGTGTTAAATCTAAATATATACAATATGCGATATAAAGGATTCATCTGTGAGTATAAAGGTCAGAAGGTTAAATATACAAACCTTAAAGAAATCAATAAGATATTAAAAGATAATAAATGTGAGTGGTTAATTGAATGTGAATTTGAGAACGCTGATATAGAAATTAAGAATAATACTATAATCTGGGAAAGTGGAGATTTTATATCCGGTGAGTGGGTTTATGGTATTTTCAAAGATGGTACCTTTGGTGGTTTAAAAGATGATAAAGATTCTAAAACTAAAAGTGCTATTTGGATTAATGGAATATGGGAATCAGGTAGATTTAATGGTCGTGAATCCGGTAATAGATTAGTTTCTTAAAAAAAATAAATATTTTTTATGAAAAGAAGAAAGTTGGACCTCAAAACAAGAGGTAAAATTGATGTTTATAGTTATGATAGTATTAACATAAGCAGAGAAGAAAATGAGTATTTTTTTGAAATTGGTAATGATTTAACAAGTGATGTAGCTGAAGCCGTTTCTATATTAATGAGAAGAGTTGATTATAATGATTTTGTTTGGGATATAAAAATAGAAAATATAGTATTGGAGAATATAACTCCGGAGAAATCTTTATTTTGGTTAACCGGAGGATATGACGAATGGAAATCATTTGAGAATTATAACAAACCTTGGGTAGAGTGTTATTTAGAGTTCCAAGAAGAGTTTGGATATATAGTAGTGAATATTATGAAAAAGAGTAAAGATCTTAGAGAAGTTAGAGAAAACTTTATAAAACATCTAAACCTAACAACTTTATATGATTTCGCTTTGAGTAAAGATATGTTAAAATAAAATCACATAGTTAAATGATGTGATTTTATATTTTATATATACCTAAAATATAATAGTAATATAATGATAGCACATTTTTTTGATATTGAGACGATTTTAAAATCAGATAGTAAAGTTTGGATAATAGATAAGAGTGTTCCAAATAACCCTATTATGAGAATAAGTAAAAATGATTTTAATCTAATAAAAAATGGTATTTATAAAAGTCAAGGTAATAGAGTTGATTTTAGTAGTGACGTTTATTGGTTACCTATTGATATATTTGAAGCTATAAAAGTTAAGTGTAAAATTAATAAATGTGATTTAGGAAACTTAGCATTTTCAATGCAAGAGTTTATGAATAAGGATGTAATTGATACAATTGATTATGATCTGAGATTGGATAACATTTTACATATTAAGAACCTAAATGATGATATTTATTTTATTTGTTCAGAGAATAATAAAGCAAATTATGAGAAGATAATTAAAAAAATAGAGAAGAAATTAGAAGAAAATGGTTTATCCATTAAGAAATATTATTTCATATCAGAAACATTCTTTGATAGAGATAATGATAATATCTCTTATAAGAAAGTTAGACTAATTATACAACATTTAATTGGATTTAAGAGTGATGGTGATAAATTTACTGATGAAGAAGTTAAAAAATATGATGATATTCACTTTTATGATGATGATTTAAATACTATCCAGTTAGCTATTGATTGTAATGATCTATTGCATATTTTACTTAGTAATACTGATAATAATACTGTTAAATTAAGAATAAAGGATATTATAAAGGATGGTTATAATGTTCTATATGTTAATCAAGTAACCGAAAATAAACTTAGAAGATTTATAAAAACAAAAGTTAAATTGGAATATCAAAATCTGATAAAATTATTTGAAAGATTTAAACATAGAAAATAAATTTAACTTACTTCTTATCACGATCCTCTGCCTTTCCTAACATAGCATTTTTAATTAGATCATTTAATTTTCTACTATCAGTAACTTCACCACTAGAATAATCAGCATCAACTTCTTCTTGATTATTCTGTTCCTGGTTATCAACATCGCTATATCCTAAATCCTTTCTAAGTGTTTTATAGAACTTTTCTAATTCAGTCTTTTGTCCTCCTATAAATTTAGCATTTTCTCTAACTTGACCAATTGTTTGATTGACAACTTCATGCATTCTAGCGGAATTATCACCATTATCAATTTGTCTTAATTGTGTTAGAAAGTTCTTTCTAGTCATCTTAGTTAAAAATATAGATTCGGCATAAACCGTAGCATCCTCTTTCATCTTATTCTTTATATATGGATGTTCTTTTAAATTTGGAACATCACCTAAATATAAATCAACTAATGACTCTAATATATTAGTTGATTGTTCACTAGCAACAGTTAAATCCGAATCATAATCATATATCTCAATTTCACCCAAATCTGGTAAATCCTCACCCTTAGCTAGATGTAATGAAAAATCAAATGCCGTGCTCTCAGATTGAATTTGTTCAAACTCATCTTTTAATCTCTCTCTTTCACTTCTCTCTTTTCCTGCCATAAATACATAAACACTTTTGTGATATATATATAATAAAATATATTTTTCCTTATGGCAGTAAATCCAAAAGAAGTTGAAAAGCAAATGATCTTTTCTACTAAAATTGTAGATGAATCAACATATAAAATAAATGATGGGGTGGTATTAAAAAGATACCAGAACCCTTGGTATCAAAGTGAAGTTGGGATAAGAAGAGCTAATGTTTCTTTTAGAATGACTAATGAAGAACAACAAGAGTATGTTAGATGTGCCCTTGATATACAATACTTTACTGAGAAATATTGTAAAACTAAAACAGAAGATGGATCAATTGGATCCATAAAATTAAGAGATTATCAAAAAGAAATATTAGATAACTTTGTTAATAATAGATTTAATATATTAATGGCAAGTCGTCAGGTAGGTAAATGTAACTCCTTGATAATGAAAGTGACGTGTGAGATAATTGATAAAGATGGATTTATGAAAGTTGTTGAAATGCCTATGTATAAATTATTATTCATGTATAAAGGTGATAAAAATATATATGATTATCTTAAATATACAATCTACTCATGTATAAACATTTTAAGTAATTGAACTTGAAGTGTTGTGAAATTATATATATGATTCTGAGTTAGTAAAAGTCGGAGTTTATAAGAAAAATAAAGTTGTTAATAAATGTATCCAATTTTTAAAAAGTTAAAAAGTATTTTACTTTATTTTCTTTATAAATTAATAGAGAAAATTGAGATTATAGAATATAGGAAATTATCATTAGATGAAGATGATGTTTCTAAGAAGATATTAAAATCATATGAGGTTAGTGGTTTGAGAGTTATGTCTGATACTGGATTTGTTGTTGTTCCTGAAATACACACAACACAACCTTATAGAATTTGGAAAGTAGTCTTATCAAATGGTGATTATATAGAATGTGCTGATAAACATATATTATTTGGTTTTGATTATGAAGAGGTTTTCGTTAAAGATTTGGTAATTGGTGATTTGATTAAAACTGAGAGTGGTGATAGTTTTGTTAAATCTATTGAAATTAAGAATTATAAGACATCAATGTTTGACTTATCAGTTGATCATATAAATCATCGGTATTATACTAATGGTATTTTATCACATAATACTATTTCATCATCTATATTCATATTACATACAATTTTATTTAATAATGATAAGAATTGTATGATTGTTGCAAATAAGGGTGATACCGCAATTGAGATTGTTGATAAAGTTAAGTCAATTTACACTTTATTACCATTCTTTTTGAAACCTGGTGTTAAAATATGGAATCAGAAGTCATTAACATTTGAGAATGGTTGTAGAATAAAGACATCAGCTCGTTCTAAAACTCCGGCTATTGGTTTTACGATAGATGTTCTTTACTTAGATGAGTTTGCTCATATTCCTTCTAATATAATTGAGCCTTATTATACTGCGGCATTTCCAACTGTATCGGCGGTTGATAATTCTAAGATAATTATAACATCAACACCAAATGGTATGAATCTATTTTATAGATTATTATTAAATGCTGAGAGACCGGAGGGTGATCCATTAAAGAATAACTTTAAAGCGATGAGGGTTTATTGGTATCAAGTTCCTGGTAGATTTGTTACTTATATAAGATTGAATAATCATAAGATGTATGATCATGGAGTCGATCTTAAATATATTTATAGTTTGGTTCATGATAAATGGAGTAATATTACTGATGTAAAGAAAACTTTTAATATTGATCAACAGAGGGATATAATAAATGTTAGGAATAATACTATTTGTAAGGATGAGGATGTTAAATCTATGACTTTTATAAATAAAGATGGATTTGAGACTTCTATATTGGCTATTGCTGAGTTAACAACCTGGAGAGAAGAGGCTGTTAAAGATATTGGTGGAGAGGATGCTTTTAATCAGGAATATGGACTTAGGTTTATAAATGGTAGTAAATCTTTACTTAGTGAATCGGTAATTGAGGAATTAATAATTTGTAAAAAGAATTATATATATGAAGAGATAGATGAATTTAAGAATAAGCTTAGATTTAGTTATTCTGATTTAAAATGGGTTGATGATGATGAATCTTTTAAGCCTATTATGAGAAAAGAATATAAGATTGTTGTTTCGGTTGATATATCAGAGGGTTTGGGTCAGGATTACTCAATAATAAATATATTTAGGATTTCAGAGAAGTCGAATGATCTTATTGATAAGCAGAAGGATTCTTATAAATCGATTGTTGATTTCTTTCGACTTGAACAAATTGGTATTTATCGTAGTAACTTAATATCAGTTAAGCAATTATCTGAGTTATTATACTTATTAGTTTTTGAATATTTCAACCCTGATAATGTTAAGGTTGTTTTGGAGTTAAATAACTATGGTAATACTTTATTAGCTGAGATGCCTCATGTTTTTGATGGTAATAATAATTATGGATCTTCTGTTTTTGTTAGATATAAACATAGAGCTGATGCTACAGAGGAGAAAATTGGGTTAAAAGTTGGTGAAAATAAAAATATGATGGTTAAGGATTACCAAGACTTGATGTTAAGTGGAGGATTTCATATAACAAATGAAGATAATATAAGAGAGATAACGACATTTGTTAAACATACTACAAATGCTGGTAATACTAGATATGCTGCTGATGTTGGTCATGATGATTGTGTGATGACTATTGTTAATAGTACATCATTTTTTGTCAAGTCTGAATTTAGAGAGATGGTTGAGGATTGGAGTTCTAAAAATATTACAACTGAGTTTAGAGACTATATGAATCTATCTCTTAATCAGATGGATTATGTACAAGGTATAGATTATGGTCAAGTTATTAGAATAAGAAGAAGTAATTTAAATAGGTTAAAAAGTGGATTATAATCCACTTTTTAACCTATTTATTAACTTAATTAGATTCCATTGTAACTGATAATCCTGATGATTGTAACTTATCCTTCATTTTTGATATTGTCTCAAAATCACCGTATTTAACATCACATATTCCACTGAAGTGTACTATCTGTGCACATTGATTTGCTTGTTCTTGTTCATGTTCACAAACTTTCATAAGACAAGTTATTACATGATCAAATGAATTTTTATCATCATTATGTAAATCCAATCTATATGGTTTGGATAAAATTTCTTCTACTTTTGACTCTACTTTTTCTTTAGTTTTTCCCATATTTTATTTATTTAATTTAAATCATTTGTTGAAAATATTTTATCAATGTTTAATAACATTATAAATAGATCTTTATCTTTTATCATTCCTTGTATATAATCCGCTCTGTATTGTGTAGCAATTGTTGGAGATGGATTTATTTTATCTTCATCCATTTCAAAAACTTCTAATACTGAGTCAACTAAACATCCAACAGTAACTTCTTCACCATCTACTTGTATATTAAGTACTAATATACAAGTATTAATCGTATATTCTATTGGAGTCATTCCAAATTTGATTCTAGTATCGATAACCGGTAAAACAGATCCTCTTAGATTAATAACACCAACTAGAAACTTAGGAGATATAGGTATTTTAGTTATTTTAGGTACCTCTAAAATCTCAACAATTTTCATAGTTGGTATAGTAAAGAATTCATCTCCTAAACTAAATGATAGGAAAGATTTTACATTTTCTGATTTATCATTTTTTACGTCTCCTATCATAACTCAAGTTTATTAATTAAATGTTTTACTTGTTTTGGTAACAACATTAACAACTGTTATTTTTATCTCTTGTTCAATAGCCCATTTTTCAAATAATAAAAAATGTTCTTGTCTATCATCAAACATTATAAACTCATCAACTTCTAACTCTTTTATCTTTGACTCGAAAAGTTTAATCTTATATATTAATGTATCACCACCTGTATTTAAATGTACTTCATGAAAAAACATTTTATTTTCATGTAATATTCTATTCACATTATCTCTCATACCGTCAACCTTATCTAATCTACCGGTAGCGGCTATAATAAAGTTATCCTCAATATCAATATGTTCTTTATATTTTTCATGTACCCATTCATTTATAGGACATTCAAAGTAATCTAAATTTATGGTATCTGATTTTCCCCACCAACCAATATGTGGCCAAACTTGACCAGTCTTTTCTAACCAAATATTTTTACCTTCATCAGGTCTTTTTGTGTGGAAAAGTGTGTCGTCAAAGTCAAATGATATTAATTTTTTATATTTCATAATCATTATATTTAATTAGCTTTTAAAGTTGTATTAACTTATACAAATATACTAATTTATTTATAAATATATAAAATAAAAACATTTTTATATAAAATAAAATACATTTTTAAATATAAATATATAAAAGAAAAATATTTATATGAAGATTGATTTTAAAAGTATTTTAATATTAGCATTACTTATAACAACATGTTTCTTTGTTTATAAATCTATGTTTAATAATGTTGATGTTATATCGAAGGATGTTTATGAAAAATTAAATAATGATTTTATTATTCTTAAATATCAAAAGAATGAAAATGACGAGAAGATAAAATCTCTTATGACTGGATATGATAGTATAGTAAAATTGGACTTAAAATTAAAGTTGGATATCTATGAGTTGGATAAAAAGATTTTAATATATAATAGAGAATCTATTAAATCTGAGAAATATTTAAAAGATATTATATATAAACAGATTGAATTTCGAAATCGTATAGAATTGTTACAAAATAATCCAGTTAATAGAGTTGATGATGAATTATTAATATCAATAAAAAATAAGACAAAATGATGAAATATATAATTTTAATGTTGATGATTTGTTTAGGTAAAATATCACATTCACAAGATTATCCTAGATATGAAATAAATGCAGATGGTTTAAAAGTTATTGTTATGACAATTGATCAGGCTCAAAAGTTGGATAATAATAGTGATTTATTAGAGGTCTTCAAGAAACTAAATTCTAATATTGACTCTATTAACATTATTAATCTAAAAGTTATTGATGATAAGAATAACGTCATCTCTCTACTAGAGTTGAAAATATCAAAAATCGGTGAATCTAATAGACTTAATTATGAATCTATGATATACCTACAGAAGCAGATAGATATTTATAAAAATAATG
>Ga0105051_10001585_pt1 | contig 30684 bp, 21 predicted proteins | sample FRY02_FD_78383 | JGI IMG/M metagenome (GOLD analysis project Ga0105051, IMG submission 78383) | Freshwater microbial communities from Lake Fryxell liftoff mats and glacier meltwater in Antarctica - FRY-02 (megahit assembly) | ecosystem: Environmental > Aquatic > Freshwater > Ice > Glacier... | reverse complement strand
GTCGCTGCCGTGATCGAGCTGCTCAAAGACGGGGCGACCGTACCTTTTATCGCCCGCTACCGCAAAGAAGCGACCGGTGGACTGGACGATACTGTTTTGCGTAATCTGGACACTCGGCTGCTGTACCTCCGTGATCTTGAAGAGCGTCGAGCCGCGATTCTGGCCTCGATTACCGAACAAAACAAACTGACATCCGAGCTAGAAAAAGCCATTCAACAGGCCGATACCAAGCAACGACTTGAAGATTTGTACGCGCCTTTCAAAGTCAAACGTCGCACGCGTGCGCAGATCGCCCGGGAAGCGGGCTTGGAGCCTCTGGCAGACGCGATTCTGACGGACCTGGGTTGCGACCCCCTCGTGCTGGCAGCGCAATATTTAAATCCGGATGCAAATATTACGGAGCCCAAGGCGGCTCTCGATGGCGCACGGGATATTCTGGCTGAACGGTACGCTGAAAATGCGGATCTGCTCGCCGATATGCGCACCCATCTCTGGTCGCATGGCTATTTGTACTCAAAGGTTGCCGAAGGCAAGGAAGCAGAGGGCGCAAACTTTCGCGACTGGTTCGAGTTCTGCGAACCCCTTCGCACCTTGCCCTCACATCGCATCTTGGCAATGCTGCGTGGCCGACAGCAAGGTGTCCTTGAGTTGCGGATTGGACTCGAAGCCAGCCAAGACGTCCTCATCCCCCACCCCTGCATCGAACGTGTTGCACAATTTTTAAAACTCGGACGGGACCTCTTTGATGCCATCCCCTCACCCCGGGCAAAATGGCTGGCTGATGTCGCGCGTTGGACTTGGCGGGTCAAGCTATTGACCATGTTCGAAACAGAAATGCTCACGCGACTGCGTGAAAGCGCCGAAGCAGAGGCGATCCGTGTGTTTGCGGCCAACCTCAAGGATCTACTCCTTGCCGCACCCGCAGGCCCCAAAGCCGTACTCGGACTGGACCCGGGTATTCGTACGGGCGTAAAAGTCGCTGCGATTGACTCAACAGGCAAACTGGTTGAGACCGCAACGGTCTATCCGTTTGAGCCTCGTCGGGATCGTGCAGGCTCGCTGGCAACGATTGCCGCGATCGCGCGTCGTCACAAGATTGAACTCGTTGCGATCGGCAACGGCACAGCCTCGCGTGAAACAGAAAAGCTGGTTGCTGATCTCATGGCGGAACAGCCTGACTTGACACTGACCCGTGTCGTGGTGTCAGAGGCCGGCGCTTCGGTTTACTCCGCCTCAGAGCTTGCTGCGCTCGAGTTTCCAGATCTTGATGTCAGCCTGAGAGGCGCGGCCTCGATTGCGCGCCGCCTCCAGGATCCGCTTGCCGAGCTTGTCAAAATCGAGCCAAAATCGATTGGCGTGGGACAGTATCAACATGATCTCAATCAACGTGAACTTGCGCGATCGCTGGATGCCGTCGTAGAAGATTGCGTGAACGCAGTGGGGGTTGATGTCAATACGGCCTCGGCGGCGTTGCTTGCTCGCGTTTCTGGGCTAAACAGCACGTTGGCAAAAAATATCGTGGCTTACCGTGATGAAAAAGGCGCTTTTCCCAACCGTGTAACACTCAAAGAAGTCTCCCGATTTGGTGAAAAAGCCTTTGAACAAGCGGCTGGATTTCTACGCATCCCGAATGGTAACAACCCGCTTGATGCCTCATCGGTTCACCCCGAAGCTTATCCTGTCGTAGAACGCATTTTGAAAAAAATCGCAGCCGACATGAAGGAAGTGATCGGCAATCGCGAAAAGCTCAAAGGTCTCTCTCCCTCAGAATTCACGGATGAGCGCTTCGGTGTACCGACCGTGCGGGACATCCTGCTCGAACTGGAAAAGCCTGGCCGCGATCCACGCCCCGAATTTAAGACCGCAACCTTTAAGGAAGGCGTCGAGACACTCAAAGACTTGCTGCCAGGCATGATCCTCGAGGGGGTTGTGACAAACGTCGCCAACTTTGGCGCGTTTGTGGATATCGGTGTGCATCAGGATGGTCTAGTCCATATCTCCGCACTCGCAGAAAAATTTGTCAGCGACCCACGCGATGTGGTGCGTGTCGGCCAGACTGTCAAAGTCCGTGTTCAAGAAGTCGATATTCCGCGTAAGCGCATTGCCTTGACGATGCGACTGAATGACGAAGCACCTCCTGCACGCGCGCAAGGCGCGGGGGCGGGAGCTAGCGCTTCCTCGCCGAGTAAAAATCGTGGGGGTGCAAACGCAGGAGGTTCTGGCAGCACTAAAGCGAATCGTAGCGGCAATAGCGAACCCACCGGACAAGGCGCCATGGCGGCGGCCTTTGCAAAACTGAAACGTTAAATGAATCGGGCTGCCTGATGATGGCAGCCCTGTGATGTTTCGAAATGTAAGGCACCACCACCACTAAGCAGGCCGAAGACCCTGCTGCATCGCCTCGATTCGCTGGGTACGCTCTTGGCTAGAGACGCTCGTCACACCTGTGGCGATGACCTGACCCTCCACACGCAGACTGAAATCCAGCTCACCGATCAACTCGATCATGCCAGGAAGCGCTCCCGTCTGCAGCGCACGCATCGCGGCACCCGCTACTTTGGGATCCGCAAAAGCGATCGAGCAAAATAACTCAGTGCCCGCTTGCTCAAGGAACCGAAAACGGAACTGTCCGTCTTTGTCACGGAAACTGACAAAACGCGCGCCCTTACCCGCTCCGGCTTTACCGCTTGTTTTAGCGGTCGCAGAACCCGCACTCAGCGTACGCAAACCCACTGCGAAGCGAAGCTCTTGAATAGCGGGTGTTGCGATGCTGCGTGCTTTTTGTGCACCGGCTTGCAGCACCTCTTCGATTCTGTCCGGATGCGCCATTAAATCTTCGTAGTGCGCGCGCATCGGGCCAATCTCCTGTTCGATCCGTGCACACAACTTCTGCTTCGCATCACCCCAGCCCATCCCAGACAAAAGCTCATTTCGAAACGCGGTTGTTTCATCCGTCTGAGCAAAGGCCTTATAGATCAGGTACAGGTGTGAAGCCTCTGCATCCTTAGGTTCACCTGGACCTTTCGAGTCCGTCACAATCCGCGCCACGGCAGATTTGAGAGCCTTGGGTCCGCCTTCAAACAAAGGTACGGTATTGTTGTAGCTCTTGGACATTTTGCGACCATCCAAGCCAGGCAACGTCGCGACATCCTCAGCGATCACAGCTTCAGGCAAAACAAAAAATTCTTTACCAAATAAGTGATTAAAGCGCTGAGCGATATCGCGCGCCATCTCAAGGTGCTGAGTCTGGTCGCGACCCACTGGCACCTTGTGGGCATTAAACATCAGAATATCGGCCGCCATCAGGATCGGATAGGAAAACAATCCCATCGTAATTCCATCATCCTCATCCACGCCCTTTGCGGTATTTTGATCGACTGAGGCCTTGTAGGCGTGCGCACGATTCATCAGGCCTTTGGCCGTCACGCAGGTCAACATCCAGCAAAGCTCGGGGATCTCAGGCACGTCGGATTGACGATAAAACGTCACCCGCTCAGGATCAAGACCCGAGGCTAACCAGGTCGCCGCAATCTCAAGCCGTGAACGTGCGATACGATCCGCATCCTCACACTTAATCAGTGCGTGATAATCCGCGAGAAAAAAGAAAGCATTCACATTGGCTTCTTGGCTCGCCTGAATCGCAGGACGAATCGCGCCAACGTAATTACCCAAATGGGGAGTCCCAGAGGTCGTGATGCCGGTTAAAACACTGGTGTTCATGGTGTAGACCTTGTAGACCTCAAAGACTGACAGTATCTCGTTGCTCGGAGTCCAGATACTCCTTGGACTGCATTTCAAGAATACGTGAAACGGTACGATGGAACTCATTGGACATTGGACCGGAGGTGTAGATTTCCTCGGGTTCGCACGCCGCCGACATGATCAACTTGACTTTGTGATCATAGAAAACATCAATGAGCCACGTAAAGCGTCTGGCCTCAGAGGCATGCTTGGGGCCCATTTTAGGGACATCCGACAAAATGACCGCATGAAATCGACTGGCAATCTCAAGGTAGTCGTTTTGCGAGCGTGGGCCGCCACAAAGCGTTGCAAAGTCGAACCAGACCACACTGCCTGCACGCTGCTTGGCAGTAATGTTGCGATGCTCAATCAGCAGCACAGGATCTTGCGGGGGCGTGTCTGATAACTTGACAAATGCTTCCTGCAAAGCCTGCTCAGCGTGTGCGTCCAGTGGTGTGTGATAGCACTTGACCTGCTCAAGTGTGCGCCGACGATAGTCGATACCCGCATCCACATTCAGAATATCCATGCGATCTTTGATCAGCGCGATCGCAGGCAAGATACGATCGCGATGCAAGCCATCCGGATACAGTAGAGAAGGCTCGTAGTTAGACGTCATCACAAACGAGGTTCCATGCTCAAAAAATTTGAGGAGTAACCGATATAGAATCATGGCATCCGCCACGTCCGAGACGTGAAACTCATCAAAACAAATCAAACGATAGCGCTTAGAGATGCGCTTGGCGACCTCATCGAGCGGATCTTGCATGCCTTTGACTTCGTCAAGTTGACGATGCACGCTACGCATGAATTCGTGGAAATGCAGACGCGTCTTACGCTTGACCGGGACCGTTGCGTAAAACGCATCCATCAAAAAACTTTTGCCACGGCCTACGCCGCCCCAGAGATATACACCTCTAGGCACTTCGGGACGTTTGAAGAAGCGTTTGACTGCACTTGAGCGATTGCCCTTAAAGGCGATCCAGTCGTCAAAGTATTTCTGCAAGCGCTCGATGGCAATGCGCTGAGCGGGGTCTGGCTGATAACCGCGCTCAGCCAGACTGCTCTCGTAATATTGGAGAACGTTCAAAGGATTTGCACCAAAGTGCTTCAGAAATTTAGCGTACGTTTGTCAACAGCTAAAGCAGCTTCCTTCATGGACTCCGATAGGGTCGGATGCGCATGACAGATGCGGGCGATGTCCTCGGCGGCACCGCGGAACTCCATGATGGTGACCGCTTCAGCAATCAGTTCGGAGGCCATCGGACCGATAATGTGCACACCCAGAACCTCATCCGTCGTCGCATCCGCCAGAATCTTCACAAACCCAGTGGTATCACCCAGTGCGCGCGCACGGCCATTAGCCAAGAACGGAAAACTACCCGCTTTGTAAGCGCGACCCGAGGCTTTGAGTTGCTGTTCATTCTGTCCCACCCAGGAAATCTCGGGTGATGTGTAGATGACCCAAGGGATGGTCTCAAAGTTGACATGACCGTGCTGTCCGCCGATGCGCTCTGCAACGGCAACGCCTTCTTCTTCGGCCTTGTGCGCGAGCATCGGACCGCGCACGACATCACCGACTGCCCAGACGTTTGGCAGGTTAGTTTTGCAGTCTCCGTCAACAGCGACGAAACCACGCTCGTCAAGCTTCAGACCAACGGCATCGGCATTCAGTCCACCTGTGTAAGGCACGCGTCCGATCGAGACAATCAACTTGTCCACCACCAGCTTCTGCTCAGCACCTGTCGAGTCCGTATAGGGAACAGTCACTTGTTTGGCTGTTGCCTTAATCTCGCCTAGCTTGACGCCCATCTGAATGGACAATCCTTGCTTAGTAAAAATCTTGTGGGCTTCTTTGGCAACTTGTGTATCAACCGCTGCCAAAAACTCGGGCATCGCTTCGAGTACCGTAACCTCAGCACCAAGACGGCGCCAAACACTACCCATTTCAAGGCCAATCACACCGGCCCCGATCACACCCAACTTCTTGGGAACTGACTCAATATTCAGTGCACCATCATTTGACAGAATCTGCTGCTCATCAAAAGGTAATCCAGGCAACTCACGCGCTGAAGAGCCAGTGGCGATGACAATATGATTGCCAACGATATCCGTCTCTGTCGTACCAGAAACCTTAATCGCCCAACCACCCTCGACCTGACCGACAAAGGAGCCCTTGCCATGAAAGAAAGTGATTTTGTTCTTTTTGAACAAGTACAAAATGCCATCGTTGTTTTGTTTGACAACGCTATTTTTGCGGCCGATCATCTTGTCTAGCTTGAGCGTCACACCCTTGACTTCGATGCCATGATCGACCAGATGATGATTCACTTGGTCGTAATGCTCCGAGGACTGCAGTAACGCCTTGGAGGGTATACATCCAACGTTAGTACATGTGCCGCCCGGTGCAGGACCACCCTGCCCGTTTTGCCAGGCATCGATACACGCAACCGTCTTGCCCAACTGAGCCGCACGGATCGCAGCAATATATCCGCCAGGACCCGCACCGATCACCACCACATCAAATTGATTTGAAGACATAAATATTCCAGCTTAGATTTCGAGTAGCAGACGCTGTGGATCTTCGAGCGCCTCTTTCATGGCGACCAAGCCCAGCACCGCTTCGCGACCGTCGATGATCCGGTGATCGTAGGACATTGCGAGGTAGTTGATCGGGCGAATCACGATCTGGCCTTTTTCAACCACAGCACGCTCTTTTGTGGCATGCACGCCCAGAATAGCGGCCTGAGGTGGATTGATGATTGGCGTGGACAACATTGAGCCAAACACACCACCATTAGAGATCGAGAACGTTCCGCCTGTCATCTCTTCGATGCCGAGCTTACCTTCAGAGGCGCGCTTGCCAAAGTCAGCGATCGTCTTTTCGATCTCTGCGATGGAGAGCTGATCTGCATTACGCAAAATCGGCACCACCAAACCGCGTGGGCTACCCACCGCGATACCAATATCAAAGTAACCGTGGTAAATGATGTCCTTGCCGTCAACGGAAGCATTCAGAATCGGATAGCGCTTCAGTGCAGCAACGGCGGCCTTAACAAAGAAAGACATGAAGCCGAGCTTGACGCCATGCTCTTTTTCAAACTTGTCTTTGTACAAATTGCGCAGATCAATCACGCCTTGCATGTTGACTTCGTTAAACGTCGTCAAAATCGCATTATCCTGCTGCGACTGCAACAAACGCTCTGCCACGCGTGCGCGCAGACGGCTCATCGGCACGCGCTGCTCAGGACGGCCATCGAGCGATTGCGTCATTGGCACGGCGGGGCTGGCCAAGGCGACTTTTGGAGCCGCTGCAGGTGCTGCGGGTGCTGCAGAAGCGTTGAGTGCATCACCCTTTGTGATGCGACCATCGCGACCTGTGCCAGCGACCGAGACCGCTGACACGCCCTTGTCGGCGAGAATTTTGGAGGCGGCAGGCGATGCAATGCCAGCGGCTGAAGTCGATGCGGCGACAGGGGCTGCGGCAGGGGCTGCACCCGCGGCGGCAGGGGCCGTTGCAACGGCTGCAGCCGGTGCGGCGGCGGCTTTGCCTTCTGTGTCGATACGCGCCAGCACTTCACCAGAGGTCACCAAGCTGCCATCGCCCTTGACGATTTCAGACAGCACGCCTGAGGTCGGTGCGGGGACTTCGAGGACCACTTTATCCGTCTCGACTTCGATCAGGATTTCGTCGGCTTGGACTGCTTCGCCTGGTTTCTTTTTCCAAGTCAAAAGTGTCGCCTCTGACACTGATTCGGATAACTGAGGAACAACAACGTTTGTAATTGCCATTATATTTTTCCCGTAATTGGAGGATGCGTTGATCTAGGATTATTTGGTCAGCATGAAGGTTTTGAACTTGCCGAACGCTTGTTCGATCAACGCTTTCTGCTGCTCAAGGTGCTTAGCCAGGTAACCGACCGCGGGCGAGGCAGACGCAGGACGACCTGCGTAACCAAGCTTTTGACCGCTGGACATGTTCTGATACAGATGGTGCTGTACATAGAACCACGAGCCCTGATTTTGTGGCTCGTCCTGCACCCAGACCACTTCCGTTGCCTTGGGATACTTACGCAATTCGGTTTCAAACGTTTTGTGTGCAAAGGGGTACAACTGTTCGGCGCGAATAATCGCAACCGTGTTGTCCTTGCGCACCCGGCGACCATTTACCAAGTCGTAATAGACCTTACCCGAACACACCAGCACACGCTTCACTGAGGCAGGGTTAATCGCCTCATCGACTTCAGCAATGATTGGACGGAAACGACCCGTTGCCAAATCAGTCAATGGCGAACCTGCATCTTTGTTACGCAGCAAGGATTTGGGCGTCAAAATCACCAAAGGCTTGCGGAACTTGCGAATCATCTGACGACGCAACAGATGAAAAATCTGCGCAGCAGTCGTAGGCTGAACCACCTGAATATTGTTGTCAGCACAAAGCTGCAGGAAACGCTCAATCCGAGCGGAGGAGTGCTCTGGCCCTTGGCCTTCGTAACCATGAGGCAACATCAAGGTCAAGCCAGACTGACGACCCCACTTGGCCTCGCCAGAGACGATAAACTGGTCAATCACGACTTGAGCGCCGTTGACGAAGTCACCGAACTGCGCTTCCCAAATAGTCAGTGTCTTGGGGTCAGCGCACGAGTAGCCGTATTCAAACCCGAGCACAGCTTCTTCGGACAAGACTGAATCGATAATGGTGAAAGGCGCCTGCCCCTCGGCCACGTGCTGCAAAGGGATGTAGGTCCCGTCATCCCAACGCTCGCGATTCTGATCGTGCAATACCGCGTGACGATGCGTAAACGTACCGCGACCTGAGTCTTGCCCGGTGATGCGCAAAGCATAGCCCGAAGCCACCAGCGTCGCAAAAGCCAAATGCTCGCCCATTCCCCAGTCGAGATTCAACTCGCCACGTGCCATCGAACGACGATCATTCAAAAGCTTTGTGACCAGCGAATGGGGGGTAAAGCCATCCGGCACGGTGGTGAGTTTTTCACCAATGCGTTTGAGTTCAGTAATCGGCACTGCTGTGTCCGCTTGATCGGTCCACTTAGCAGTTAGATAAGACGACCAGTCAATCGCGTACTTGCTCTTGTAATCAGTCAGAACGGGCTCAATCGTGCGACGTCCGTCTTCCATGTACTGGCGATAGTCCTTGACCAATTGATCGCCATCACCTTCTTTGAGTACGCCCTGGGCCGTCAACTTGTCAGCATAGAGCTTACGTGTGCCGGGATGCGCACCGATTTTTTTGTACATCAAAGGCTGCGTCAGCGATGGTGTATCTTGCTCGTTGTGACCGAGTTTACGGAAGCACACGATATCCACCACGACGTCTTTACCAAACTGCATGCGGTAATCGAGCGCCAAACGTGTAGCAAACACAACGGCCTCAGGATCATCGCCATTCACGTGAAAAACGGGCGCCTCAATCATTTTGGAGACGTCAGTACAGTAAATAGTCGAACGTGTATCGCGCGGATCGGAAGTCGTAAAACCGATCTGGTTGTTAATCACCAGATGCAGAGTACCGCCCGTACCGTAACCGCGGGTTTCAGCTAAGTTGAGTGTTTCCATCACAACACCTTGGCCAGCAAACGCAGCGTCACCATGCACCAGCACAGGCAATACTTGCTTGTAGCCATCCGCACCGCGTCGCTCTTGACGGGCACGCACGCTGCCTTCGACAACAGGGTTCACGATCTCGAGGTGAGAGGGGTTAAAGGCCAGTGACAAATGTACTGGACCACCACGCGTAGACAAGTCACTCGAAAAGCCGTTGTGGTATTTCACATCGCCATCGGTTAGACCTTCGGCATGGTGACCCTCAAACTCGGCAAACAAGTCACCGGGCATTTTGCCCATGATGTTGACCAACATGTTCAGGCGGCCACGGTGAGCCATGCCCACCACAATTTCCTGCACGCCGGACTCGCCAGCGTGGTTGACGACCTCGTCCATTGAGGCGATAAAGCTGTCGCCGCCCTCAAGCGAGAAGCGCTTTTGACCGACATACTTTGTATGCAGAAAACGCTCAAGGCCTTCGGCTTCGGTCAACTGCTGGAGAATGTGACGCTTGCGATCTGCATCAACGGTCGGTGCGCCGAGTGTGGACTCGAGGCGCTCCTGGACCCAACGCTTCAAGGCGGGATCTGAGGCATGCATGAACTCAGCACCGATCGAGCGACAGTAGGTGTCACGCAGTGCTTTGAGGATTTCACGCAGCGTCATCGTGGTCGCTTTAGTGAAATATGTATTCGTCGCCGAGAAAACCTGATCGAGATCTGCTTCTGTCAGACCGTAAAAAGCAGGATCAAGCTCGGGAATACTGGGGCGATCCTGCCGCTTGAGAGGATCAAGATCTGCCCAACGTGAGCCGAGTGAGCGATAAGCCGCAATCAGTGACTGCACGTGCACCTGCTTCATCGCAACTGCAAGGTCGGGCTCTTGACTACGCGAAACGAAAGCATTGGCTTTTGCGCGCTGAGCGAAGGATTCGATAATAGGTGCGTGAGCCATGTCACGTGTGGCTTCTTGGCCATCCGTTGCCGGCATATGCTGCAACTGGTCGAAGTAGTTTCGCCAATTGTCGGGAACCGAACCTGGGTTATCCAGATAGGCTTCGTAGAGTTCTTCTACGTAGGGTGCATTACCCCCGAAGAGGTAGGAATTTTGTAGAGATTCAAGTTCTGATGACATTTTAACGCTTCACCTATGCGAGTGTTTCACCCGTTACGATGCAGGAATACCTTCCGTTTTCTCGGCCAAACCGATTTGCGGATAGCGGGGCAGAAGGCGGTTATTGGAAAGCCTTAAGAGCCGGCAGATAAGTATAACCCCAAGCGTTTAATTCTTTTTGATTTTCACTGACTTGCTGCATTGCAAAATCGAAATATCGCTGGAAATGATGTCAGAAGCTTGACGAGCCTGTAAGCTTGAAGTCAATCCGTTGGCTGATTGGGGGTGGCGCTTTTTTTCCTCTGTCCTGCCCGACGGCGTACCTTTCCCTCATTTCAGCTGTGAAGAGATCCATGGACGACAACCTATCTAAGTTAGCTCTCGACTATCACGCCTATCCGACTCCCGGCAAGATTTCAGTCACCCCTACAAAACCTCTGGCAAACCAAGACGATCTGTCTCTGGCCTACTCCCCGGGTGTCGCGGCGGCTTGCATGGAGATCTATGCCCATGGCGATGAAGCTGCGGCCAAATACACATCCCGTTCCAACCTCGTTGCCGTCATCACGAACGGCACGGCTGTTTTAGGCCTAGGCAATATCGGTCCCCTTGCCGCGAAACCCGTGATGGAAGGCAAAGGCTGTTTATTCAAAAAATTTGCAGGGATCGACGTTTTCGATATCGAGTTGGCCGAAACCGACCCTGACAAACTGGTAGACATTATTGCGGCGCTTGAACCGACCTTGGGTGGCATCAACCTCGAAGACATCAAGGCACCGGAATGTTTCTATATCGAGCGCAAGTTGCGCGAACGGATGAAAATTCCCGTTTTCCATGATGACCAGCACGGCACGGCCATCATCTCTTCTGCGGCGATCATGAACGGCCTGAAAGTTGTAGGCAAACAGATGAATCAGGTCAAGCTTGTCGTGTCGGGCGCAGGTGCAGCCGCGATCGCTTGCCTCGATTTACTGGTTCACCTTGGCATCAAAAAAGAACATATCTTTGTATGCGACTCCCGTGGTGTGATCTACGAAGGTCGCGATGCGGAGATGGAAGAAAATAAGAAACGTTATGCGCAAAAGACTTCGCTGCGGACCTTGGCTGAAACCATGGTCGGTGCGGATGTATTTTTAGGATGCTCGGCGCCTGGCATCGTCGATGCCGAGATGGTTAAGAGCATGGGTCCTAAGCCACTGATTCTGGCACTGGCCAATCCTGAGCCAGAAATTCGCCCCGAAATCGCCAAAGCCGCACGCCCTGACTGCATCATCGCCACAGGCCGCTCCGACTATCCAAATCAAGTCAACAACGTACTCTGCTTCCCATTTATTTTCCGTGGTGCGTTGGATGCAGGTGCAAGCACCATCACAGAAGAAATGAAGCTTGCGTGCGTCAAGGCGATCGCAGAGCTGGCAGAAGCCGAGCAAAGCGACGAGGTGGCTCAGGCCTATGCAGGTCAAGATCTGACCTTTGGTCCCGACTACATCATCCCAAAGCCATTCGATCCTCGCCTGATTGTGCAGATCGCACCCGCAGTGGCACAAGCGGCCGCTGATTCGGGTGTAGCCCGCAGACCGATTCAGGACATGGAGGCTTACCGCGCGAAATTGCTCTCCATGGTCTATCACTCCGGCCAACTGATGAGCCCTTTGTTCACGCAGGCTAAACGCGCGCCCAAGCGCGTGATCTATGCTGACGGCGAGGATGAGCGCGTCTTGCGGGCCGCTCAAACGGTTTCCGACGAAAAGATCGCCTTCCCGATCCTGATTGGACGGCCAGCCGTGATCGATATGCGTATCAAAAAAATGGGCTTACGTCTTGAGGCTGGAAAAAATATTGAAATTGTTGATCCAGAAAATGACGAGCGATTCACCGAAGCATGGACAGAGTACTACCGCATTAAGGGACGAGACGGTGTCACGCCAACTGTTGCCAAAGCCATGGTTCGCAAACACAACACGCTGATTGCAGTCTTATTGCTCAAACGTGGTGACGCCGATGCTGTGTTGTGCGGAATCAGCAGTCGCTTTGACAATCAGTTGAAGTATGTCGAAGATGTGATTGGATTGCAGAAAGGCGCCTCAACGTTTGCCGCGATGAATGTGCTGATGCTCCCGGATCAGACGCTCTTTATCTGCGACACGCATGTCAATGAAGACCCAAATGCAGAACAAATTGCCGACATGACGATTCAGGCTGCACACGAAGTCCGACGCTTTGGCATCATGCCCAAGATCGCTCTGTTGTCACATTCGAACTTTGGCAGCCGTCCGACCGCCTCATCACGCAAAATGGCTCAAGCAAGGAAGATTATCAGTGAGAGAGCCCCCTCACTCGAGGTCGATGGAGAAATGCATGCAGACTCCGCACTTTCTGAGAGTATCCGAATGGCTAACTACCCAGACAGCACACTCAAAGGTAGCGCGAACGTGCTGATCATGCCAAATCTGGACACCGGCAACGTCACCTATAACCTGCTCAAAATGACCGGTAGCAACGGTATTGCGATGGGTCCAGTTTTATTAGGTGCTGCCCGTCCCGTGCACATTTTGACAAACAGCGCCACAGTGCGACGTGTGATCAATATGACGGCACTCGCCGTGATCCATGCGCAGCTAGAGGCTGAAAAGCGTTAGTCAATATAAAAAGCTCTTAACTCAGTGATGTAGTGAGTTAAGAGCTGAATTTGCTGCAGATGGACTGAGTCATAGGCGATCAACACTGATCGCCTATTTTTTTTATTACTTGCGCTTAGACACCGAGCGTGACACTGAGCCCTGATACAACTGGCGTGGACGGCCAATCTTGTACTCAGGATCAGAGATCATTTCATTCCACTGAGCAATCCAGCCGACCGTACGTGCCAAAGCAAAGATCGCCGTGAACAATGCGGTCGGTACGCCGATCGCACGCTGAACAATGCCAGAATAGAAGTCAACGTTTGGATACAGCTTACGCTCAACAAAATACGGATCTTCGAGTGCGATACGCTCAACTTCCATTGCGAGCTTAAACAGAGGATCGTTTTCCAGACCCAGAGCCGCAAGCACTTCTTTGCAGGTTTGCTGCATGAGTTTAGCGCGTGGGTCGTAGTTCTTATAGACGCGGTGACCAAAACCCATCAGACGCACGCCAGAGTTTTTGTCCTTGACCTGCTCCATGAACTCGCCAACTTTTGCCATGCCGCCCTTGGCCTGCAGGTCCTCGAGCATTTGCAAACATGCTTCATTCGCGCCACCGTGTGCGGGACCCCACAAGCACGCAACGCCAGAAGCAATGGCAGCAAAGGGGTTGGTGCCAGACGAACCACATAAACGCACTGTCGAAGTCGACGCATTTTGCTCGTGATCTGCATGCAAAATAAAGATACGGTCTAGTGCACGCTCGACAACAGGATTGACCACATACTCTTCACAAGGTGTGGCAAACATCATGCGCAGGAAATTGCCGGTATACGACAAGTTGTTCTGTGGATAGATGTAAGGCTGACCTTGGGAATATTTGTATGCCATCGCAACGAGGGTCGGCATTTTTGCAATCAAACGAATAGCCGACACGTGACGATGGTGTGGATTATTAATGTCGGTCGAGTCATGATAAAACGCGGACAGCGCACCCACCAAACCCGTCAACACAGCCATAGGATGCGCATCGCGACGGAAACCGCGCAAGAAGAAATGCATCTGCTCGTTGACCATGGTGTGACGCGTGACCAGTGTATCGAAGTCTGTTTTTTGCTGAGCGTCTGGCAATTCGCCATTCAAAATCAAATAACTGATGTCCATGAAGTCGCAATTGACTGCGAGCTCTTCAATGGGGTAACCGCGATAAAGCAACTCGCCCTTATCACCGTCAATGTAAGTGATGTTAGAGGTGCACGATGCTGTCGACAAAAAACCCGGATCGTATGTGAACAGCCCGGTCTGTCCGTAGAGCTTACGGATATCGATCACCTGAGGGCCGACGCTGCCGTCGTACATCGGAAAATCAACCGAGGGGCTACCGTCAGAAAACGAGAGCGTGGCTTTTTTGTCGGACAGTTTCATCAGTGGTTCCTTCAATTAAATTCGTTATGCGATCTAAAACGCTGTCTATGCGGCGCGTATCTGCGCCAGCACCGTTTTGACCGCTGGACGGTCAAGCGCCCCCTCGGGCTCGATCCGACCTAATAGTAAGTCTAACAGTTCGTTGTCCCCGAGTTCAAATAGCTGAGTCAAGGCACCTACTTGGACATCCGTCAATTCAGCTTCGTGCACATCAAGATACTGAGTGAGTATCAGATCATTTTCGAGCAAACCACGCCTAGCACGCCAACGTAATCTGACGCGATCCTGATCTGATAATGTTCCCATATTGACTCTTTGTTAAACCGTACGTCGTACAAGCATTTCTTTGATCTTACCAATCGCTTTAGTGGGATTCAGACCCTTAGGGCACACATCGACACAGTTCATGATGGTATGGCAACGGAACAAGCGATAGGGATCCTCGAGGTTATCCAGACGTTCAGCCGTCGCGTGATCACGGGTATCGGCAATAAAGCGATACGCCTGCAACAGACCGGCAGGCCCGACGAACTTGTCTGGATTCCACCAGAAGGAGGGGCAAGATGTCGAGCAACAGGCACACAAAATGCACTCGTACAAGCCATCGAGCTCCTCGCGCGCGGCAGGTGTCTGCAAGCGCTCTTTCTCGGGTGGTGGCGTATCGTTAATTAGATACGGACGAATCGAGTGGTACTGGTTAAAGAAGTGCGTCATGTCCACGATCAGATCGCGAATGACCGGCAAGCCGGGGAGCGGACGCAACACGACAGGCTCTTTAAGCTCGAGCATGTTGGTTGTGCAAGCCAAACCGTTTTTGCCATTGATGTTCATGGCGTCGGAGCCGCAAACACCCTCGCGGCACGAGCGCCGCAGTGTCAGACTATCATCCACATCCATCTTGATGCGGATTAGAGCATCCAACAACATTTTGTCAGTGGGCTGCAACTCGACCTCGAGTTTTTGCATGTACGGACGCTCATCCTTATCAGGGTTGTAGCGGTAGATTTCAAACTTCACGATGCGTTTAGTGCTCATGATTTGTTCCAAATATCCTGACTTAAAATGTACGGGTCTTGGGCGGAAAGCTTTCGACGGTGAGTGGCTGCAGCTGCACAGGCTTGTAATCTAGGCGATTACCATCGGAATACCAGAGCGTGTGCTTGATCCAGTTGTCATCATCACGGGTTGGGAAGTCGTCGAGCGCATGGGCGCCGCGGCTTTCCGTGCGTGCTGCTGCCGAGTGAATCGTCGAACGTGCCACTTCAATCATGTTGGTCAACTCAAGGGCTTCGACACGCGCCGTATTAAAGACCTTTGATTTGTCCTGGAAAGCAACGTTGTCCACTTTCTCAGCCAGCGCATCAATCTTTTCGACGCCCTCTTTGAGTGAAGCCAGTGTGCGGAACACGCCGCAATGCAATTGCATCGCGTTGCGGATCTCGTTACCAACGACTTGAGTTTTTTCTCCAGAAGTCCGCGATTCCAGTTTGTTAACACGATCAAGCGAGAAGTCGACAGACTCCTGTGGCAAAGGCTGGTGCGCATGCTGACGCTCTGGATGGGCAGCCACAATGTGGTTACCTGCAGCGCGACCGAACACGATCAGGTCAAGCAAGGAGTTCGTGCCTAGGCGGTTGGCGCCATGCACAGAGGTTGCCGAGCACTCGCCGATCGCATACAGGCCATTGACGATCTTAGTCTGCTGGCCGTACCAAGCAGTCACCTGCCCGTTGAAGTTACAAGGAATACCGCCCATTTGATAGTGAATGGTTGGCACCACAGGGATGGGTTCTTTGGTGGCGTCGACGTTAGCGAATTTATGTCCGATTTCGAGAATCGAAGGTAAACGCTTATTAATGACATCGGCGCCGAGGTGATCCAACTTAAGGTGAACATAAGCGCCCTCTGGACCACATCCGCGTCCTTCCTTGATCTCCTGGTCCATACAGCGCGAAATAAAGTCGCGTGGCGCCAAGTCTTTTAGGGTCGGCGCATAGCGCTCCATAAAGCGTTCACCGTCTTTATTCAGCAAGATACCGCCCTCGCCGCGCACGCCTTCAGTAATCAGCACACCAGCACCGGCCACGCCGGTGGGGTGAAATTGCCAAAACTCCATATCCATCATCGGGATACCCGCACGAGCGGCCATACCCATACCATCACCCGTATTGATGAATGCATTGGTTGAAGCGGCCCAAATACGACCTGCCCCTCCCGTTGCAATCACAGTAGTCTTGGCTTCGAAAATATAGATTTCACCCGTTTCCATTTCAAGTGCAGTCACGCCGAGCACGTCACCTGCATCGTTACGGATCAAGTCAAGCGCCATCCACTCAACAAAGAATTGAGTCCGCGAAGCGACGTTGCGCTGATAAAGCGTATGCAACAAGGCGTGACCCGTCCGGTCGGCTGCCGCACAGGCGCGCTGAACAGGCTTTTCACCGAAATTAGCCGTGTGACCGCCGAATGGGCGCTGATAAATGGTGCCGTCGGGGTTACGGTCAAAAGGCATACCCATATGCTCGAGTTCATACACAGCATTGGGCGCTTCACGGCACATAAATTCGATGGCATCCTGATCACCTAACCAGTCCGACCCCTTGACGGTGTCGTACATGTGCCAGTACCAGTTGTCTTCGCTCATGTTGCCAAGTGAGGCTCCAATACCGCCCTGTGCTGCGACAGTGTGCGAACGTGTTGGAAATACCTTGGACAATACAGCGACTGACAAACCCGCATTCGCGAGTTGCAAGGAGCAACGCATACCGGCTCCACCGGCACCCACGACCACCACATCAAACTGGCGGCGCGGTAAAGATGTTTTGACAGCTGCCACGGCTTAATTTCTCCAAAGGATTTGTACGAAGTACACGACCGATCCAACCAACCAAAGAATGGTAAGAACCAATAACAAAATACGAAGACCAACGGGTTTGATGTAATCCATCCAAATGTCGCGAATTCCGATCCAAGCATGCCAGCCTAACGAGATCATGGCGAGCGTGGCAAGAATCTGTCCAACAGGAATGAACACAACCGTAAACGTAAACAGATTTTTCCAACCCTCGTAGGTGAAGCCTGACATTGTCAAGATACCCACCAGCAATACCAAGGTATAAACGGCGAGGATGATCGCAGTGACGCGCTGGACAATGAACTCGCCAGTACCGTAATGTGCGCCGACAACGAGGCGCTTAGGACCAATTTTTTCGACGGGAACCATCACCACACTCCGAATAGTTTGAGACCAAAAACCAGGGTCAGGGCTAAGCTCACGCCAATCACCAAGCTTGCGCTTTTGGCAGCGGACTCTTTGTCAACACCAATGTGCAAATCGAGGATGAGGTAACGAATACCAGCACAGAAATGGTGCAGATAACCCCAAATAAGAACCAAAAGAATCAATTTGACGATCGGATGCCCGACCACCATTGCTAGCGCATCAAAACCGGCTTGGCTCGCGAAACTCATGCCAAACAGCGCAATCAAAAGTGGTAAACACAAGAAAAGCAACGCGCCACTTACGCGATGAAGGATGGAAACCTTTCCGGCCATCGGCAAGCGATACGCCATCAAATCAATAACATTAATGTTACGAAATTGAGGACGCGGCTTGTTAGCTGAGTCAGACATAACGACCTCGTACAGAGAACAGTTGGATGAGAGAAAACACGCTATTTTCGCTCATGTGGGGACTGCATGTAAAACAACAAAAAAAATCAATTAATTCAAGCTATTGCGATAATAATACTGATCAGTCACATAATGACCGATGCGTAATTCTACAGGACGGTTTCCATAGGTGTAGGAAATTCGCTCTACGCAAAGTAGGGGTATTGCGAGTGGAACGCCTAGTGCCTGCGCAACATCCACGGGGGCTGCAACCGCACGCAGCTTTTCCTCTGCCCGCACCATATTGATCCCAAATTCGGACTCAAACAAACCGTAAAGCGGTCCGACGTAGCCATTCAGTAAATCCGCAGTCAACCCTTTAAACAAGGTACCCGACAGATAAATATCATCAACTACAGTAGGGGTATTGTTAAAAGACAACAAACGCCGAATGACAACAACAGGGTCGCCGGTCTTTAGTTCAAGGGCTCGGGCAATCTCTGCGTTTGCGCGGATCCTCCGGCAATCTAAAACCTGACTCTGCGCAGGCTCGGGCGCACCCTCATTAGGCGCCAGCCTCAAAAATCTGAACCGGACGCGCGGCTCGAGATGGGTGGCGACAAAGGTGCCCTTGCCCTGCCGTCTAAACAATAAATTTTCAGCAGCCAACTCATCGACCGCTTTTCGCACTGTTCCCTGGCTCACTTGAAAGCGCGAAGCCAGCTCGATTTCGCTTGGAATCGCCTCGCCCGGCTTCCACTCACCCGCCTCGAGAGACTGAACGATGAGCGCTTTGATCTGCTGATAGAGTGGGCTGAACGCCGCAGCCGAAGGCACGGCCGGTATGACATTCGGAATCCTACCGCCTGCAGACTCCAAGACATCTGCAGGACTCATTTCACCAATAGCATGGCGCTCGCCTGCACCAGCATCGACAACTGAGGCAGGGCTTCGTGGGACGTCAGACATCGTTGGTCAGGCTCATCAAAAAAGCCACGAACAGGCTTGGAGAATTCATAGCAATATTTTGGCACAGCACCTCGGTAAAGTCCACAACTCTTGTGTCTTATATAAGATATAAGATCATTGACGGACTGCAGCCATTTGCATTAGCATTTCAACTTGAATTTGCCTCTCCCCACTCTCGTTCAGATGGACTGCGCAAAAAAGCTAAACTCTTTAATTACTCTTTCAAACCATCCTCTCAGTCCTTTCGGAGATCGTTATGTCCAAACCCGCCATGCGTGTTGCGGTTACTGGTGCAGCAGGCCAGATCGGTTATGCCCTCTTGTTTCGTATCGCTTCTGGCGAAATGCTTGGCAAAGACCAACCAGTCATCCTGCAATTGCTGGAAATTCCTGACGAGAAGGCCCAAAAGGCCCTTAAAGGCGTCATGATGGAACTGGACGACTGCGCATTTCCTCTACTCCAGTCCATGAGCGCGCACAGCGATCCACTCGAAGCGTTCAAAGACGTCGAGGTCGCACTGTTGGTGGGTTCGCGTCCTCGCGGCCCAGGGATGGAGCGCGCCGATCTGTTGGCCGTCAACGCCGCGATCTTTACGGCTCAGGGCAAAGCGATCGACGCCGTCGCCCATCGCAATGTCAAGGTTCTGGTCGTTGGCAACCCTGCAAATACCAACGCCTACATTGCCATGAAATCAGCGCCTAGCCTACCCGCCAAAAATTTCACTGCAATGCTGCGTCTGGACCACAATCGCGCCTTGTCGCAGCTGGCCTCCAAAATGGCTAAGCCTGTCGCTGACATTCAAAAACTGGCTGTGTGGGGCAATCACTCGCCCACGATGTACGCTGATTACCGCTTTGCCACGATTGGTGGTCAGAGCGTCGAAAAACTGATTAATGATCCAGTGTGGAACCGCGACGTCTTTTTGCCGACTGTTGGCAAGCGTGGCGCAGCCATCATCGAAGCACGTGGCTTGTCATCAGCGGCCTCAGCGGCCAATGCAGCAATCGATCACGTACGTGATTGGGTCCTCGGCACAAATGGTAAGTGGGTCACGATGGGTATTCCATCCGACGGTAGCTATGGCATTCCCGAAGGTGTGATGTATGGCGTGCCAGTCACCTGCCAAGGTGGCGAATACCACCGCGTCAAAGACCTTGCGATTGACGCATTCTCACGCGAGCGGATGGACCTCACGCTCAAGGAACTCATCGAAGAGCGTGACGCAGTCGCTCATTTGCTCAAGTAAGCAGCGAGTGAATGGGCCCCTAGTGGGCCCATTTTTTTAAAGATTCCAATATTTAAAGACACTAATACTAAATACATCCCAGGAGATCAACATGTCCAAACAAGCCCCCGCAGGTCAACGGTTTCGCGAAGCCCTCGCTGCCGAAAAACCACTGCAAATCATCGGCGCCATTAATGCAAATCACGCCTTGCTCGCTAAGCGTGCGGGCTTTAAGGCCATTTACCTGTCAGGTGGCGGCGTCGCAGCGGGTTCGCTCGGCTTGCCTGACCTGGGGATCAATACACTTGATGACGTGCTGACCGATGTGCGCCGCATCACTGATGTGTGCGACACACCACTGATTGTGGATATTGACACCGGCTTTGGCCCCTCTGCATTTAACATCGCAAGAACGATTCAGAGCCTGATCAAATTTGGCGCAGCAGGATGCCACATTGAGGACCAAGTCGGCGCCAAGCGCTGCGGCCACCGTCCAGGCAAAGAAATCGTCTCAACTGAAGAGATGCGTGATCGCGTCAAGGCTGCAGCAGACGCACGCACCGATGATAGCTTCTACCTGATTGCACGCACAGATTCCATCGCATCGCACGGCGTCGATGCCGCTATCGAACGCGCCTTAGCTTGCATTGAAGCAGGTGCAGATGCGGTTTTTCCAGAGGCCGCCTACGACCTGGCAACCTTTGAAAAATTCTCTAAGGCCGTCAATGTCCCCTTGTTGGCAAACATCACTGAATTCGGTAAGACGCCTCTCTTTTCAGTCGACGAACTGCGTGGCTCTGGTGTTGGGATGGTGCTCTATCCCTTGTCCGCCTTCCGTGCAATGAACAAAGCAGCTGAAACCGTTTATGAGGCAATCCGCCGCGACGGTCATCAACGCAACGTCATTGACATGATGCAGACGCGCGATGAGCTGTATGACCGTATCAATTACCATGAGTTCGAAGGCAAACTCGACGCACTGTTCGCTCAAGGTAAATCTAAATAATCGTAAGGAATCAGCACATGGCTACGACTAAAAAAGCAGCAAAGACCGCTGCGCCTGCGAAAGTATCGGTAGAAACCGCAGCACCTGCATTTAAACCAAAGAAATCTGTCGCGCTGTCTGGCGTGACCGCGGGCAACACCGCACTATGCTCAGTCGGCCGAAGCGGGAACGACTTGCACTATCGCGGTTATGACATTCTCGACTTTGCCGACACCAGCGAGTTCGAAGAAATTGCGCACCTGTTGATCCACGGCAAACTGCCAAACAAGGCTGAGCTTGCCGCTTACAAAGAAAAACTTCGCTCAATGCGTGGTTTGCCCGCGCAATTGCAAACCGTGCTGGAGTCGCTGCCCGCCGCCAGCCATCCGATGGACGTCATGCGCACGGCAGTCTCCGCACTCGGTTGCATCTTGCCTGAAAAGGACGATCACAACGTCCCGGATGCACGCGATATCGCCGACCGTCTAATGGCAAACCTTGGCTCTGCCCTGCTCTACTGGTATCACTTCAGCCATAACGGTCGCATTATTGACGTTCAAACCGATGACGATTCAATTGGCGCACATTTCCTACATCTGCTGCACGGTAAAAAGCCGAATGCAGACTGGGTGCGTGCCATGCACACCTCGCTGATCCTCTATGCAGAACACGAGTTCAACGCATCGACCTTTACTTGCCGCGTGATCGCAGGCACAGGTTCAGACATGTACTCGGCGATTGCTGGTGGTATTGGTGCCTTGCGTGGCCCCAAGCACGGTGGTGCCAATGAAGTCGCGTTCGAAGTGCAAAAGCGCTACGAGACCCCTGACGAAGCCGAGGCCGACATCCGTGCGCGCGTCGAGAATAAGGAAGTCGTTATTGGCTTCGGTCACCCCGTCTACACAATCTCTGATCCACGCAACAAAGTCATCAAAGAGGTCGCGCTACGTCTGTCGAAAAAGGCTGGTACCACCAAAATGTATGACATCGCAGATCGTCTCGAGGCCGTGATGTGGGATGCAAAGAAAATGTTTGCAAACCTCGACTGGTTCTCTGCTGTGTCGTATCACATGATGGGTGTACCCACCGCGATGTTTACGCCGCTGTTTGTGATTGCGCGCACCGCTGGCTGGTCTGCACACATTATTGAGCAGCGTATCGACAATAAGATTATTCGTCCGGCCGCGAACTATACCGGCCCAGAAGATCAGAAATTCGTACCACTCGCCAAGCGTCGTTAATATGAATACTGCGAACCGTAAACCCCTGCCAGGTACCAAGCTTGACTACTTTGACACGCGTGCCGCTGTCGATGCGATCAAGCCTGGTGCCTATGACAAACTTCCATACACCTCGCGTGTTTTGGCCGAAAATCTTGTGCGTCGCTGCGATCCAGCAACGCTGACCGCCTCGCTCACTCAGATGATCGAGCGCAAGCGCGACTTAGACTTTCCCTGGTTCCCTGCCCGGGTCGTTTGTCACGATATTCTGGGGCAAACCGCCCTAGTGGATTTGGCGGGGCTCAGGGATGCGATCGCAGCGCAAGGGGGTGATCCCTCACTCGTCAATCCAGTTGTCCCCACACAATTGATTGTCGATCACTCGCTGTCAGTCGAATGTGGCGGCTTCGATCCGGATGCTTTCGAGAAAAATCGTGCGATTGAAGACAGACGCAATGAAGACCGCTTTCATTTCATCAATTGGACCAAAAAAACCTTTAAGAACGTCGATGTGATTCCACCGGGTAATGGCATCATGCACCAGATCAATCTGGAGCGTATGTCACCGGTCGTACACGCACAGGATGGTATCGCGTTTCCTGATACGTTAGTTGGCACAGACAGCCATACGCCACACGTCGATGCGCTTGGCGTCCTCGCCATTGGCGTGGGCGGCCTAGAGGCTGAAAGCGTGATGCTCGGACGCGCATCATGGATGCGTCTACCAGATATTATTGGTGTCGAGCTCGCAGGCAAATTGCAGCCAGGCATCACCGCAACCGATATGGTGTTGGCGCTCACCGAGTTTCTACGCAATCAAAAAGTCGTGTCGTCTTATCTCGAGTTTTTCGGTGAAGGCGCAGCGCACTTGACCCTCGGCGACCGCGCAACCATTTCAAATATGACGCCCGAGTATGGTGCGACGGCTGCGATGTTCTATATCGACCAGCAAACCATCGACTATCTCATCCTCACGGGTCGCGAGACTGAGCAAGTCAAGCTCGTTGAAATCTACGCTAAACAAGCGGGCTTGTGGGCAGATAGCCTAAAGACTGCAGAGTATGAACGGGTGTTGCGTTTTGACTTATCTTCGGTCGTCCGTAATATTGCTGGCCCCTCCAATCCGCATCGTCGCGTTGCCACCACCGATCTCGCCGCACAAGGGATTTCCGGAAAGGTTGAAAATGAACCTGGCTTGATGCCTGACGGCGCCGTCATTATTGCGTCCATTACGAGTTGCACCAACACCAGTAACCCGCGCAATGTGATTGCTGCGGGCTTGATTGCGCGCAACGCCAACGCGCGCGGCCTGACACGCAAGCCGTGGGTCAAGAGCTCGCTCGCGCCTGGCTCAAAAACTGTCGAACTCTACCTCAATGATGCCAAACTGTTGACTGAGCTTGAAAAGCTTGGCTTTGGCATTGTGGGGTTTGCCTGTACAACATGTAACGGCATGAGTGGCGCACTTGATCCCGTGATTCAGCAAGAAATAATTGATCGCGATTTGTACGCCACTGCAGTGCTCTCTGGCAACCGCAACTTTGACGGTCGGATTCACCCCTATGCCAAGCAGGCATTCTTGGCCTCGCCCCCGCTCGTCGTAGCCTATGCGATCGCTGGCACCATTCGTTTCGATATCGAACGCGATGTCTTAGGCATGGACCAACACGGTAAGCCCGTGATGCTCAAAGACATTTGGCCCTCCGATGAAGAGATTGATGCCATCGTCGAAGCAAGCGTCAAGCCGGAACAGTTCCGCAAGGTGTACGAGCCTATGTTCGCCATTAGTGTGGATTCAGGCGAGAAGCTCAGCCCACTCTATGACTGGCGCCCAGAAAGCACTTATATCCGTCGGCCCCCTTATTGGGAAGGTGCGCTAGCCGGGGCCCGTTTACTCAAGGGGATGCGTCCCCTTGCACTACTCGGTGACAACATTACGACGGACCACCTGTCACCCTCGAACGCCATCATGCTCGACAGTGCTGCGGGTGAGTACCTCGAGAAAATGGGCCTACCCGAAGAGGATTTCAATTCTTATGCCACGCATCGTGGGGACCATCTGACCGCTCAACGCGCGACGTTTGCCAATCCAAAGTTACTGAATGAGATGGCGTTGGAAAATGGCAAGGTCAAGCAAGGATCACTGGCACGCATCGAGCCCGAGGGTCACGTCACCCGTATGTGGGAAGCGATTGAAACCTACATGGAACGCAAACAGCCACTGATTATTGTGGCGGGTGCGGACTATGGCCAAGGCTCTTCACGCGACTGGGCGGCTAAAGGTGTGCGACTTGCAGGTGTAGAAGCCATTGCAGCCGAAGGCTTTGAGCGTATCCATCGAACCAACTTGGTCGGCATGGGCGTTTTGCCGCTTGAATTCAAACCAGGCGTCAACCGAAAAACCTTAGCGCTCGATGGCACTGAAATATATGATGTCATCGGTCAGCCAACACCGCTTGCGACACTGACGCTGGTCATCACACGCACGAACGGTGAGCGCCTCGAGGTGCCGATGACATGTCGACTCGATACGGCCGAAGAGGTGTCTATTTACGAGGCAGGCGGTGTTTTACAGCGATTCGCGCAAGACTTCCTCGAATCGACGGCGGCAGCTTAACCGGTAGCCGCTTCACTTATCTGACACTTCAGGAAACTCAAATGGCTCACCCACCACAAATCAAAGTCCCGGCCACCTACATGCGTGGCGGCACAAGCAAAGGTGTATTTTTCCGCCTGCAGGACATGCCAGTCGCCGCGCAAGTGCCCGGCGCCGCTCGCGATGCCCTGCTCATGCGCGTGATTGGCAGTCCCGACCCATACGGCAAGCAAACAGATGGCATGGGGGCTGCGACTTCGAGCACAAGCAAAACGGTCATCCTAGCCAAAAGCACTCGCCCAGACCATGATGTAGATTATCTGTTCGGCCAAGTGTCCATCGATAAGCCCTTTATTGACTGGAGCGGTAATTGCGGCAATCTGTCTGCTGCGGTTGGACCGTTCAGCATTAGCAACGGCCTCATCGATCCCAGCCGTATTCCAAAAAATGGCACGGCGATTGTGCGGATCTGGCAAGCCAATATTGGTAAAACCATCATCGCACATGTTCCCATGACGGACGGTGCAGTCCAAGAGACTGGTGATTTCGAGCTAGACGGCGTGACCTTCCCGGCCGCTGAGGTGCAGCTCGAATTCATGGATCCTGCCGCCGAAGAAGAAGGCGCAGGCGGTGCGATGTTTCCGACCGGTCATTTGGTCGATGATCTGGAGGTCCCCGGAGTCGGCACACTCAAGGCCACCATGATCAATGCAGGTATTCCGACGATTTTCGTTGATGCCGAGGCCATTGGCTACAAGGGTACCGAGCTGCAAGACGATATTAATAGCGATGCGGCAGCGCTCGCCATGTTTGAAAAAATCCGTGCGTATGGCGCGCTGCGCATGGGTTTGATCAAAACCCTGGAGGAGGCAGCTACCCGCCAACACACCCCCAAGGTCGCCTTTGTGGCTAAACCGGCTAGCTACACGGCCTCGAGCGGCAAAGCGATCGCAGCGAGTGATATCAACGTGCTTGTGCGTGCCATGTCGATGGGCAAGCTGCACCACGCGATGATGGGGACGGCCGCAGTGGCAATCGGTACGGCTGCCGCGATTCCCGGCACGATGGTGAACCTTGCTGCGGGTGGTGGCAATCTCGATGCAGTACGCTTCGGTCATCCCTCAGGTACGTTGCGCGTTGGCGCGCAGGCAACACGCGTCGATGGCGAATGGCAAGTCACCAAAGCCATCATGAGCCGGAGTACGCGCGTGTTGATGGAAGGCTGGGTGCGTGTGCCGGGCTGAGCGCTGGGTATCGTTTTTTACTGACTGATAGGCGAACAATTCCGTATGCAACAATATTTTTCTACAGCACTCGTCCTGACCTTTACCTTTTTCATCACCTGCTCTTTTGTATTTTTTATTTCAGGTGCGTATTTGTTTTTCTACAAAATCAACGAGGTCAACGCACGTTTCAAGCACCCGTACCTGCGCGAGCGCAAGTTCAGTCAGCTGCCCATGAGTATTCGTCTGACGATCACGCTCGACTACTTTCTGCGCATCTTATTTCACACCTCCAAAAGCGGGTTTGCCCATAATGCAAACCGCTTGTTAACGCATGTCGATCCCAGCAGCTTACCCATGAGTGTTCGCTGGCCAATCGTGGGGCTCTGGGGCAGCTGCGTGGTGGGCTTGATCGCGATGCTTGGACTCTGGGCGCTTTTAATCATCGGATCGTAGGAGCCAAATCATGAGCAATATCCTCCACAACACCGCTTTGCCTTGTTTTGAGCTGAACCTCGAAGGCCATCGTTGCGTCCTGGATTACACGCTGCGCGGCAATGTCATGACCATTACGCATACTGGCGTGCCAAGCGAACTCGGTGGTCGAGGTTTAGCGGCCGAACTCACTAAATTTGCACTGAACCACGCACAAGCACAGGGTTGGAAAGTCATTCCTCAGTGCAGTTACGCCGAGGTCTACATCAAGAAACACCCTGAGTACGCTGCGCTTCTGAACGCGTAGCAGAATAATTGCCCAGATAGGTCTTATATAAGATATAAGACACTTGCGACACGACAATCTTCACTCTACAATTAAAAGACAAAATTTCGCGGAAAAGAGTCAGTCGCTGCTTGGACCTTTCCGAACTTATTCTTCACCCACTTGAAAGGCGCTCCCATGCTCGAAGCCTATCGCCAACATGTTGCCGAACGCGCAGCCCTTGGTATTCCTCCACTCCCTCTTTCCGCACAACAAACCGCAGATCTCATCGAGCTGCTGAAAGCACCGCCCGCTGGTGAAGGCGACACCCTCGTCGCGCTCATCACCCACCGCGTGCCTGCTGGCGTGGATGATGCTGCCAAAGTCAAAGCGTCTTATTTGGCTGCCGTCGCGCTGGGCACAGAAAAGTGTCCGCTAATCTCACGTGCCAAGGCAACTGAGTTGCTAGGCACAATGCTGGGTGGCTACAACATCAGCCCGCTGATTGACTTACTGGATGACAAGGAAATCGGTACGATTGCTGCCGATGGACTGAAAAAAACACTGTTGATGTTTGACGCATTTCATGACGTCAAAGACAAAGCCGTCAATGGCAATGCGAACGCTAAAGCCGTGATGCAAAGCTGGGCGGATGCGGAGTGGTTCACCAGCCGCCCCGAAGTGCCTAAGAGTCTGAAAGTGACTGTCTTGAAAGTGACGGGCGAAACCAACACCGACGATCTGTCGCCTGCGCCTGACGCTTGGAGCCGCCCCGACATTCCACTGCATGCGCTTGCCATGCTCAAGAACCCTCGTCCAGGAATTGAGCCACAAGAAGCCGGCAAAATCGGGCCGATCAAATTCATCAACGACCTGAAAGATAAAGGCAACTTAGTTGCCTACGTGGGTGATGTGGTCGGTACGGGTTCCTCACGCAAGTCTGCGACGAACTCGGTGTTGTGGTTTACGGGAGAAGACATTCCCTTTGTACCGAACAAGCGCTTTGGTGGCGTCTGTCTAGGCAACAAAATCGCTCCGATCTTCTACAACACAATGGAAGACGCAGGCGCACTGCCCATCGAACTCGACGTATCAAACATGAATATGGGCGACGAGATTGAGCTGCGCCCCTACGACGGCGAAGCGCTGAAAGACGGCAAAGTCATCTCCAAGTTTCAGGTTAAGTCCGAAGTATTGTTTGACGAAGTCCGTGCGGGTGGACGTATCCCCCTGATTATCGGTCGTGGCCTGACAGGCAAAGCACGCGAGGCACTGGGTCTGGCACCTTCGACGCTGTTCCGCTTGCCCCTGGATCCTGTTGTGTCCAAAAAAGGCTTCACACTGGCACAAAAAATGGTGGGTCGCGCTTGCGGCTTGCCTGAGGGTCAGGGCGTTCGTCCTGGCGCTTACTGCGAACCCAAAATGACCTCCGTTGGTAGCCAGGACACAACCGGCCCAATGACGCGCGACGAACTGAAGGATCTGGCTTGCTTGGGCTTCTCGGCTGATCTCGTGATGCAGTCTTTCTGCCATACCTCAGCCTACCCCAAGCCCGTAGATGTCAAAACACACCACTCACTGCCCGAGTTCATGAGCAACCGCGGTGGCATCTCGCTGCGTCCAGGTGACGGCGTGATTCACTCGTGGCTCAACCGCATGCTGTTACCCGATACAGTCGGTACCGGTGGCGATTCGCATACACGCTTCCCGATCGGCATCAGCTTTCCTGCTGGTTCAGGCTTGGTGGCGTTTGCCGCAGCGACTGGCGTCATGCCACTCGATATGCCTGAGTCCGTCTTGGTGCGCTTCAAAGGCAAAATGCAGCCCGGTGTCACCCTGCGTGACTTGGTCAGCGCCATTCCTCTGTACGCGATCAAAGCAGGCTTGCTCACAGTTGAAAAACAGAACAAGATCAACATCTTCTCCGGTCGCATTCTGGAAATCGAAGGCTTGCCAGATCTGAAAGCTGAGCAGGCGTTTGAATTGTCCGATGCTTCGGCCGAACGCTCTGCTGCGGGTTGCACCGTGCGCCTGAACAAAGAGCCGATTATCGAGTACATCAACAGCAACATCGTGATGCTCAAGTGGATGATCGCCAACGGCTACGAAGATGAGCGCAGTCTGTTGCGTCGCATCAAAGCCATGGAAGACTGGTTGGCCAATCCTCAATTGCTGCAGCCTGACGCTGACGTGGAATACGCTGCGATCATCGACATTGATCTCGCTGATATTCATGAGCCCATCGTCGCTTACCCCAACGACCCCGATGACGTCAAAATGCTCTCAGACGTGGCCGGCACCAAAATCGACGAGGTATTCATTGGTAGCTGCATGACCAACATCGGTCACTTCCGTGCAGCCTCCAAACTGCTCGAAGGCAAGCGCGACATGCCTGTCAAGCTCTGGATCGCACCACCCACCAAGATGGACGCAGCCCAGCTAACTGAAGAAGGTCACTATGGCGTCTTTGGTAGTGCAGGTGCACGAACTGAGCCCCCAGGCTGCTCACTGTGCATGGGTAATCAAGCTCAAGTGCGCGAAGGCGCAACGGTGATGTCGACCAGCACACGTAACTTCCCCAACCGTCTGGGCAAGAACACGTTCGTGTACCTCGGCTCGGCTGAGTTGGCCGCGATTTGCTCGAAGCTTGGTCGTATTCCGACCAAGGAAGAGTACATGACAGATATGGGCGTTCTGCAAAACAGCAGCGCTGAGATCTACAAGTACCTCAACTTCGATCAGATTCCTGACTACAAGGATGTCGCTGACGCGATTTGACTATCGTAACCGATGTTTGAAATGGCTGTGAAGTCATCGTGAAGTCATCATTGAAACCGCCCCTGGTTACCCCCAGGGGCGGTTTTTTTATAGTGTGTTTGTACGCCACGTGGTGTAGGATAAACAGATAGTCCTCAAGGAGCGAACATCATGAAACATGACACACTGAACACGCTTAAAAAATTCAAAATCGGCAAAAAACAGGGGCATTTTTATTCGCTACCCGCGCTGGGTGAAACACTAGGCGTCGACGTTGCTCGCCTACCCGTCTCGATCCGGATTGTGCTCGAGTCGGTGCTTCGCAACTGCGACGGAAAAAAAGTCACGGAGACGCACATTCGTGAGCTCGCAAGCTGGCAACCAAAAAGCAAGCGCGAACTTGAAATTCCCTTCGTTGTCGCACGCGTCGTGTTGCAAGACTTTACAGGTGTGCCATTGCTCGCCGATCTCGCAGCGATGCGCGCAGTCGCTCAAAAAATGGGCAAAGACGCCAAGTCGATCGAGCCGCTCGTGCCCGTCGATCTCGTGGTCGATCACTCGGTCATGATTGATTACTTTGGCACAAAAGATGCGCTGGATCTCAATATGAAGGTCGAGTTCTCACGTAACAAAGAACGCTACCAGTTCCTCAAGTGGGGCATGCAAGCTTTTGATACGTTTGGTGTGGTGCCTCCAGGTTTCGGGATCGTGCACCAGATCAACCTCGAGCATTTGGCGCGTGGCGTTCATCACGATAAAAATAATGATGTGTATTATCCCGATACCTTAGTCGGTACAGACAGCCATACCACCATGATTAACGGCATCGGTGTCGTCGGTTGGGGGGTCGGTGGCATCGAGGCCGAAGCCGGTATGCTCGGTCAACCGGTCTATATCTTGACACCCGATGTGGTGGGGGTCGAGCTCTC
>Ga0105051_10001581_pt1 | contig 30745 bp, 21 predicted proteins | sample FRY02_FD_78383 | JGI IMG/M metagenome (GOLD analysis project Ga0105051, IMG submission 78383) | Freshwater microbial communities from Lake Fryxell liftoff mats and glacier meltwater in Antarctica - FRY-02 (megahit assembly) | ecosystem: Environmental > Aquatic > Freshwater > Ice > Glacier... | reverse complement strand
GCTGCCGGCGGTTTGATGATGAATGGGCTTGTCCGCGGGCAGTCCGCCACCGGCCACACCGACGGTTTCTTGATCGATCAGTTCACGAAGTGTCTCCGCTGATGGTTCCGGCGAGGATTCAATCGCCTTGGCGAGTTCACAATCGATGAGAAAGTTAAACGGCGGCTCATGAGAGCGGCGAGCTCGATCCAGAGCCGCGGCCAAGGCTCCGCCCAACGTTGTGGGTGCGAGCAGGGTCAGATCAACGAGGTGAGGATCGTTGGAAAAATAGTGATCGCGTTCCTGAGCCAGCGAATCGAACGCATCGTGCAGCGCCGCGACCGTCGCAACGCCATCACCGGCCAACATCATCTTGGCGGCTTCGATGACGCGGCCCGCAAAGTAGATTTCGTCGATGTTGCTTGTGTAGCGAAGGCGCCGCGTCATCACTTGGACCTGGAGCCAGACATAGCCCAGGGCATAGAAATCGTCCGGTGTCACGATCCGAGAATCGCTGGCGACTTCCAGGTTTTGCGACAAATTGATGTCAGAGAACGACAAATTCCGCAGTTCGCTTTCGCAGGCCTGCAGAAATTGCTCGCGAGAGCTGCCACGAATCACTCGGCAATTGGCGGCAGCTTGGCATGCGGCCGCAAAACCTCCGGAAAGTTTGCTTTCGCAGCCTGTGGGCAGAAAGATGATTTGATCCGCCAGCGGTTCGGGGATCGAATCAGCTCGGCTCCACGTCGGCAGCCGCTGAGTGATTGCCAAAAGCGCCGGGTGCCAAGGTGCGGTCCACGCGGCCAGCAGCGAGCGGGCATCGGCATCTTGCAGGCTAGACGGAAAATCCTCCAGCGTTCCGCAAGGGATCAGCGTGACTGATTGCGGGTTGATTAGGCTGAGAGCGACGTTTTGTGGCGATAAATGCGTCATGGCGGGATTAAAATTTGACGGATAGGCCTCCGCCGCGATAAACTAATGGCATTCGGCGAAAGCCGATTTGTGATTCATGGCGAGGTCGCGAGCAACGGACCCGGACCTCGGCACCTAGTTTAATCACGAAACTTATCACGCTTTGGCATTGTGGTCACGATGCAGGCGGTCGGCAAAAGAGTAAGCGAACGGTTAATCAAAGTCGTTCGCCGATCAATGCAAAGCATTTGCAACGGTCGCAGTCAGATTTCGAGTAAGCAATTTTCGGATCAAGAGATCAATGGCATCCAATAACAGCGTCTGGGGAATCGAGATCGGCCAATCGGCCCTAAAAGCACTTCGTTGCAGCATGAAAGGCGACGAAATCGTTGCTGAGGCGTTCGATTACATTGAGTATCCCAAGATTCTGAGTCAGCCTGAGGCGGAACCAGAAGAACTGATTCGGGAGGCGTTGGAGAAGTTTCTTGAACGAAATGACTCTAGCTCACATAAAATTTGTTTGAGCGTTCCTGGCCAAAGCGGTTTGGCAAAGTTTTTCAAACCCCCTCCGGTTGAAGTCAAAAAGGTCGCGGATATCGTCCGCTACGAAGCTCGCCAGCAGATCCCATTTGACCTGAATGACGTCGTTTGGGATTATCAAATGATGCCAGGCAGTACGATCGAGGAAGGCTATGCGTTAGAAAGCGAAGTCGGTTTGTTCGCGATGAAGCGAGAAATGGTTTATCGCCAACTCGCGCCGCTGGATGCCGCCAAGATCGAAGTGGACGTCATCCAACTTGCCCCGATGGCGATTTACAACATGATCGCCTATGACCGGATGCATGAGCGGGTTGAAAACGACGTTTTTGATCTCGACAACCCGCCTCCATCGAGTGTGATATTGTCGATTGGAACGGATTCGTCAGATTTGATCGTCACCAACGGGTTCCGAATTTGGCAGCGCAGCATGCCAATCGGAGGTAACCACTTCACTCGCCAGTTGACCAAGGACTTGAAGCTGACGTTTGCGAAGGCGGAACATCTCAAGCGGAACGCGCGAGAAGCGGTTGATCCGAAGATGATTTTCCAAACCATGCGACCGGTCTTTAACGACATGGTCACCGAAGTCCAGCGTTCAATCGGCTTCTTCCGAAGCTTGAACCGCAAGGCACAGATCAGCGAACTGTTGGTGACGGGCAATACGGTGAAGATGCCTGGGTTGGCCGCTTACCTCGGCAAAAACCTTGGATTTGATGTTCATGTGCTGGATCGCTTTAACCGACTGACGGGCGATGATGTTTTGTCGATCCCTGCGTTCCGAGACAACGCTCCGACGTTCGCCGTGTGTTACGGATTGTGTCTGCAAGGACTCAACAAGAGCCAAATTCATGCGTCGCTGGTGCCGCGTGAAATCGTGGTTCAACGGATCATTCGTGCGAAGAAACCTTGGACAGTAGCGGCTTGTGCGACGTTGATGGTCGGAATGGTTGGGCATTATGCGTTCACCGAACGCAGTTGGGCGAAGACGCATCCCGACATCTGGCAAAGCGCATCGGCTGCCGTGGACCAGATGAACAGCTACAGCACGCAGCAGTTCAGCGAAGACGATACGTTAACGAGCAAGCTCAATTATTTGTCCGTTTTGGGAACCGAGGTTTCAAGCACCGCGGAACGACGTTTGGTTTGGTTGGAAATCATTCGTTCCCTCAATGCGGCGGTACCAAGAACGGCTTATCCCAATGGAAAGCCACCAAGCCCCAAAGTGCTTCCGTTCGAAGATCGCACGGACATTCATATCCTTTCGGTTGAGTCGAAAAAGTATGATGATCTTGCCCTGTACTTCAGCGAAGACGTGAAGAAGCGGTGGCGGGAAGAATACCGTAACTGGGCGAAAGTAACCGGCAATACGGTTCCAGAAGAGTCGCTGACGGATTTAGGTCCGACAGGAGTAGGCTGGGTCTTTGAAATGCGCGGTTATCACTACTACAACAGTCCCAAGCGAATGGGTAGCGAAGGCAGTAACCACGTTCGCAAATTCCTCATCACGAATTTAATGAAGAAGCCGATCGATCTTCCCGACGGAAAAGGCGAATTGCTGCGGTTCATGCCAGAAGAAGTCGGCTTGAGGTATCCGCTGTTACTGAACGAGCGTAAGCCGATGCTGGTGAGAGTCCCGAACCCAGATTACGACGCGGAGGCGATCTCCGAAGCATTCGCAAAAGCGACCGCCTCCGGCATACCCATCCCAGTACAGACGGGGAAGGTGAAATTGATGCCGGACGGAACCCCTATGGAACTGCCGATGCTTGAAGTGCTGCGGCATGACTTCGTCGTGCAAGTCGTATGGCAAGAAACGACACTGTCGGATCGATTGAAGGCCCGGGTCGAGAAAGAAGCGGCGGAAAAGGCGAATGAATTGACACCCGCAGACCCAGACGCGGTCGCGGCGATCCAGTAATAATCTCTGCAATCATCACTGCGGTTGGATGCTCATCGGTTAAAACGAGAAAATGGATAAACTTAAAGTACAGCTCGCACCCGTCTTAAAACACGGTTTCTGGATCATGACCGCCCTTGTCATGCTGGGATCGCTTGGAATCTGGTGGATGGCCAGCGGTACACTTATTTCTGAGTTCGAAACGGCCAGCAGCAAGATTGAAAGCAACTCGCAACTCGTGAGTAGCGTTAGCTCGAAATTGATGGAGCATCCCAATCCGAAGACACACGTCGAAATGGAGAAGCTAATCAAGCTCGGCGAGCAAGAGGTTCTTGATGCGTGGACGAGCGTTTACAAGCGTCAACAAGAAATTTTGGTTTGGCCTGCCACTCTGCAAGAAGACTTCATTCGAGAGTTCAAAGACCTGACTCCGATTGAGCTTGCCGTGGAATTTCCCACGTCCGAAGAAAAAGAAAAAGAAAGCACGCTTCTCAATCGGTATCGTTATTACATCGGTGCGGTTCTGCCCGGAATTGCCGAGATTGCGAAGACCAAATGGACGGCTAACTTTGATAGAGCGACCGGCGGCGGTGGTATGTCTGCAGGCGATTATGGCGCTGGTGCTGAATATGGCAGCGATTCAGGAATGGGTTACGGGTCCGCGGTAATTGATGATGGTACGCTTGTGAAGTGGGATGTAGCCAGTCAAGAAACGCTGATGAATGACTTATTTCCATGGAGAACGGGGGGGGGACAACCGTCGACGTTAGATGTTTTGTATTCCCAGGAAAACCTGTGGATCCTTCGACAGTTGATGCAGATCATCGCGAACGTCAACGGCGACGCCGTCCAACGATTTCAGGCCAAAATTCGCGACATCAATCGCATTAGCATCGGTAGTTCGGTGAAGATGACGGCGGGATCGATCTCGAAACCGGGCAACGACCTTTCCTCGGGGATGATGGGCGGCGACATGGGCATGGAAATGGACATGGGAGCCGGCATGGACATGGGCATGGGCATGGACACGGGAGGAGATATGGGAGGTGGAATGGGAGGAAGTATGGGCGTTGCGATCGACCCGGGCGACAACCGCTATGTCGACACCAGTGGCAAGCCGTTACTCGCCGCAACGCTCCGCGCAGCCTTGTCTAGTAAGCAACCCGCCGACGCTTTCATGGCAGTTGCGAAGCGAATTCCGGTCATGCTGAGCTTCAAGATGGACCAAAAAGCGATTCCTGACTTGATCGCAAAATGTGGTAGTGCGGCCTTGATGGTTGAAGTCAAGCAGGTGCGAATCCTGCCACCAGGGACGGCTTCGTCAGCAGGCATGGGAAGCGGTGCTGAAGGTGGCGGAAGCGATTTTGGTGGCGGAAGCGGCATGGATTCTGGCATGGGCATGGATTCTGGTATGGGGATGGATATGGGTATGGGAGGCGGGGCGCAAACACCTCAGGCTCAATATCCTCTCGATCTTGACGTGGAAATTTATGGAATCATTTATATTTACAATCCACCCCAGGCCGAAAATTTGGGTGTGGAGAACGTGACCGAAGAAACGGTCATTGATGGTCAAGCGGTTCTTGACGGGCGGAAAGTTGAAGTCGAAACTCCGCCTGTCGTCGCGTCACCACCTCCTGTGGCAGCAACCGTTACTGACATTCCCGCCAATTCAGTGGGCACGGCTCCCGACGCGACCACGGATGCTACATCCGCTCCTGGGACTCCCGTTCTTAACGCCCCAACACCCAGTGCGCCGGTCCTCCCCAGTGCCACTGGTGAACCTGGTGCCACTAACGCCCCCGGAGCTCCACAACCTCCGGTCAGTCCCGTTCCGTCGCCGCCGGCTGATGGTGCGGCCTATTGGTTTCCACGAAATCAAACCGGCGGTAATGCTTACAATGTCGCCTAGCAACGCGGCATTGGTTTTGAATCCCTTGTCACCTGTCCCTTGTTCAGTCCAACAAAGCGAAACGGAATACGAAGATGAATGCTGATGCGATAAAGGAATTCCTGTTCCGACACGTCGAAAAATTTATCTTCGCGATGCTTCTGTTAATCGCTGTTTTCCTGATTTATCAAGGTTTTTTGAAGCCCGATATCTTAGCGAAACACCAACCGGACAAAATGCAGCAGTCAGCGACGCAAGTCAAAACGTCCATTGATGATGACCACTGGGAATCAATCAAGGAACCTCGATTGCCGACGCTAGATGTCGTTGCGAGAACGAATGAGACGATTAAGCCCGTTGACCCATCTCCTTACTTTCTGCCCATACCTTGGGAAGCGAAATCGGCGGATCTCAGCATCAAGCGAACGGATCCTAAGATTCCGGTTCCGGTCGAATTGCAGGTGAGAGGCGTGGTGGCATCTTTAGCAATTAAGTCTGCCGGTGATTATGCGTTGAAGGCTCTCGAGCCGGCCGATGCGGTTGAGAAGGTAAAGCAAAAGTCAAAGCCAAAGCCAAAACGCTCGCGAATGTCGGCGGAAGACATGATGTATGGGGACATGGGAGGAGAAGGAATGATGGATTCTTCGATGATGGACCCGTCGATGATGGATTCGTCTTATGGCACCGAAGGAATGGGAGGGATGCCCGGAATGGCCCCTATCCTTCCCGTTCGAAAAATCGATTCGAAACTTTATGATCAAGGCTTTCGCTCCGTCTCGTCGGTCGAGCCAGCCGAGCCAGCGGTGGCACAATTCATTGCGGGCGTTGCCCTAATGCCGCAAAAGCAAATCTTTGCCGCGTTTGAAGAGGCATTGTCGCAAGCCGAGGGCTACAACATTCAGCGCGATCAACCGTTCTATATCGCCTTTCAAATGCAGCGTGCCGACGTCACCATCAAGCCCGTGGATCAATTGGTAGACGGCCCTAATGGTGATTGGGTCACCCGGGGTAGCTCACGCTACTACCAACAGCTCCTCCTCAAACGATGGTCAGGAATGGCGGTGGAAGTGGTGGCGGGGACTTATCGAGACCCTGAATTGACCGCTGCTATTCCGCCTGTCCTTTTGGATCATTATACCTGGTTCGCGACTCACCCCAAAATCCCTGTCGGCGATGAACCGTTACCGGGTTCAGAACCAGTTGGGCCAAAGAAAAGCATTTTGCCTGTCGGACCGATCGTACCTGGCGCTGGCGATGACGTTTTTCGAGGCCGAGGCCGCACCAGTGGCATGATGATGAACCAAGGCTATGGCGACTCAGGCATGGATTCAGGTATGGATTCAGGTATGGATTCAGGCATGATGGGTGGCTTTGACAGCTTCGGCGGAGGTGCCTATGGCCAAGGCCCCAAAGTCGAGCAACCAGAATTCAAACTCATTCGCTTTTACGACTTCCGTGACTTTACTGGGAAGGAAGATCCCGGTGCGCCACAGCCAGGTCGGAAATATGTTTATCGAGTTCGAATCGCTGTCGAAGACCCTAACTTTCCCGCGAGCCCAGCGGCGGACCCGAGAAGCGGTTCGTTGTCATCCGAAGTCTTCCGAAGAGTTGAAAAGTTAAAAACGGACTCGGCCGAGTCGCTCAAGAAGAATTCACAGGCCGTTCGAAATTCAACGCTGTGGAGCGACTACAGTGCACCCAGCCCGGCGGTGTCGCTGCCGAGTTTGAATGAATCGTTTGCCGGTCCCGTCGATCCGGGCACGACCAAAGTGTACGACGTCGGTGCAACTAAGGTTAAGTTCTACAGCAAGCCACCAAGAGGCAAAGTTGTGGTAGCACAGTTTTCGCCACAATTCGGCGCGCCATTGCCCGTGTTCGCCGAAGTCGGTCGGGGTTCGGTTCTTAACAAAACCGGCGTGATCGATATTCCGGACCCTCTGGCGCTTGAAGTCAGAAAGGCCCCTGACCAAACGGTCAACACTTCCAACGTCGTCCTCGACCTTACTGGAGGCGCACCGCTTGGCATTGCCGCCACGCTCCCGTTGGCAGAGAACCAAACCGAGCCCGGGGTGGTGCTAATGTTTGATCCCGCCGGTGGACTCAAAGTGGTCGATGAGATCGAAACCCAGCGTGGTTACCGGCTCTACTCGTTTGCCGATGAGCGAGGCGAGCAGTAGCCGTTGGCTTCAGGAAAAAACAAGCCATTTTGATGATTGGCTCGGATGCGGTGAGCAGACCGGACGCGGCGAGCGACGAGGGCCGAAACTCGAATCGCTTCCCTTTCCGTCTGGAAACCGCTTTGAATCACGGTGCAGATCGGTTCGCCTGCCTGGATCGCTGCATCCGAAGCAGGTAAATCCACAAGCTTGAACTGAGTGGCGTGACTTGGTGGCGTCACGTCAAGATCAAGCAACGCGAGCGAACTTTGGGGGCGTGCGAAATCTCGCTTGGCATACACGATTCGTTTAACGGCCAGCGTCGGCGAGCAAGCGTCTTTCATTTCGCTAAGCCGATGACCAATCGTCTCGGCAATGCCTAGGCGATTTTGATAACAAGCCAAATGCATATCGATCAACGAATATGTGGCTTTAATCCCATCAAGGCTTTGCGGAATAAGCCCTGGGAGATTGATCAACTCCATCGAGGCACTGTAACGAGGATTGATTTCTAGCAACCAAAGCGTTTGGTTTGGGGAAAGAATCAGGTCCACATTGAACAAGCCCCGCAGCGAAAAGGCGTTTGCAATGAATTGACCGAGGCTGGCGAGCTTTTCCATGACTTCCGTGGGAAGCACCAGCGGCCCATAAGAGCCACCGTATAAAAACGGGTGAGAACGGTTGCGTCGATAGGTGATGCCACCGAAAACGCCCAAAAGAGTTGCCCTGGGGTTGGTCGCCGTGGGGACCGAAACGAAGTTGACGCCAATCGGTCTCCCGGAAATTCTTCACTGCCTGTACTCCGCGTTAACGAGAAGCGAGGATTGATCGGCAAATGAGATTCCGACGCCTCCTGCATGGTTTTTTGGTTTGACTAGCCATTGAGCCCGAGGTCCGGGAGGCGAAAGACCCGCTTGAGCGAGAGGGATTAACTTCCCATTCAGACATTGCCAAGTTTCAGGAAAACCAACCCCACATCGATGGGCGATTTCTGCAAGGCGTTTTGGAGAATCGAGTTCGGATAACGTGGATAGGTCAGGATACGCAATCAGGCGTGTCTTCAACGACGAATCACGGACCAACGCCGCATTTGATAAACAGGCCCAAGAAAAACCGCCGAGGGGCACGATGGGGCAGTTCGCCATCCTGCCGAGAATATCGATCCAGCGCGGTTGATTTTCGAAATCAAACCATTGGTGACATGAATCGAGGAGATCGGCGTCGCCGAATCGATCTATCGCCAGGACCTGATAGCCCGCGTGTTTGGCGTCGACCGCTGCAGCCCGTACGGAGCCCCCGATCAACGCAATCGGGCGGCGATATCCGGCATTTTTGCCCATCATATTTGGGGGTGGTTGCGTCATTGAGAGTCGCTGCTTAACCTTGCCTGGTCTCGGAATATCCCACCCACATCAAGTCTCGTTTGCAGGTAATTTTTAACATGCAGTTCTACATCGGCGAAGCACTCACCGGAGACGGCAACGAAGTCGCTCACATCGACCTCATGATTGGCAGCAAAGACAGCCCGGTTGGCACCGCATTCGCCAATGCTTTGGTCAATCAAAGCGAAGGTCACACGAACCTTTTGGCAGTTCTCGAGCCAAACATGGCCGTCAAGCCTGCGACGGTTATGATCACCAAGGTAACGATGAAGGGCATCAAGCAAGTTTTGCAGATGTTCGGCCCGGCACAAGCTGCGGTTGCCAAAGCCGTTGCGGACAGCGTCAGCGAAGGCGTCATTCCTCAGGATCAAACAGAAAATCTGTTGATCGTTTGCGGCGTCTTCATCCATCCAGCTGCCGAAGATGATGAGAAGATCTACAACTACAACTATCAAGCGACCAAGGACGCGATCTCCAACGCCATGAAGGGCAAGCCTTCCGCCGCCGAAATGATCGCCAAGAAAGATTCCGCTGCGCACCCGTTCAAGGGTTTCTAACACGTTGATTGATGATGAGGCACTAGTGGCGACGAATGCCACTGGTCTTCATCCATCATTCTTTCTCACGCGGTCGACGCCAGCCAATTGTCACAATCGATTCGATGCTTGAAATCGGATCTTCGATCCCCATCTCAGCGCAGCAGGCCCGCGGCGCTCGCCTTAAACCTGACGTTCATGACCTACGGTTCAAAAAGAAATCTGTCTATTTGCTCCGTCGCATCGTGGGTCGCGATCTGTCATGCCAACTTCCGCAGCATCTTCGTCCGCGAATCCATTCGTTTCCCCTTCCACGAATGTTTCCGCGATTCCAACGGCGTCGCAAACGGCCTGGATCACGCCAATCATATGGCCGAACTCCGCTTCGCCACTTGCGCCGGAATTGCCACTCGCGCCGAAACTGCTAACGGCACCCGTTGTCAGCGATGCTCATCAAGAAATCAGCAATTCAGACGTTCTCAGCGATGTGCCGGCGACGGCGTTGGAGCCAATCCCGACATCGGTTCCTGAGTTCATTGAGCCGATCGAAAGACCAACCCCGGCCAAGCCGATTCCGTCGCGAAGCGATCGATTCATGCGCGGCGAAACTAGTGATGTTTGGGGATTGAGGATAGACCGAGTACGCATGGCGGATACCATCGCGGCGATTGACAACATGATCGCCGATCGAATTCCCCGTTATGTCATTACCGCGAATCTGAACTACGCCATGCTGGCCGATGGCGATGCGGCATTGCAAAAGATCACGGACGAAGCATCGCTTGTTTTGGCCGATGGCCAACCGCTTGTTTGGCGATCACGATGCGGTGCTGCGGGCCCATTGCCCGAGCGAGTTGCGGGCAGCGAATTGATCTATCGTCTTGCCGAAATTGCCGCGGTACGAGGCTGGCGGATTTATTTTCTGGGAGCCGAACCGGGCGTTGCCACCCAGTGCGCCTCAACGCTCGCGAAGCTTTACCCGGGGCTTCAGGTCGCGGGAGTGCAATCGCCACCATACCGCAAATTGACGGAAGCGGAGGTGCAGCAACAACACCAGGCAATCATGAACTCGAACGCCGACATTTTGCTAGTCGCATTTGGCCAACCCAAAGGCGAGCGTTGGATTCATGAAAACTATAAAAAGCTTGGGGTACCGGTCTCGATGCAGATTGGAGCGTCATTTGATTTCGTCGCCGGCACCTCAAAACGAGCTCCGGTGATTTGGCAGAAGATTGGGATGGAATGGGCCTACCGAATGTTCAGCGATCCGGCCCGCTTGGTGCCTCGATATGCGACCAACGCATGGTTTCTGCTCATCTCTTTGCTCCGCGACTGGAACGAATTCGTCAATTCAAAATTTGACGAAAGTACACCTTCGACGAATCAAACCCAGAAGACTTAAACCCAGAAGACTTAAACCCAGAAGACTTAAACCGCGCGAAGCTCTCCGCGGTTGGATTCTTCGAGGAAAGCTTGAAAGGTTTGGCGAAGTCCGTCACTGAGCTCGATCTTGGCTTGCCATCCGGTCGCGTGAAGCCTTGACACGTCGCAGCACTTGACCGGCGTGCCGTCAGGTCGAGCGGGATCATTGAGTATTTTGCCTTCAAAACCAACGACCTCCGCGACCAATCCGGCCAGTTCAATGATCGACAGGTCTCGCCCCGTGCCAACATTGACCCAGTCCGGCGCATCCTTCAAATCGAGCAAATGCACCAGTGCATCGGCTAAGTCATCCACGTGCAAGAACTCACGCCGCGGTGTGCCCGTTCCCCAAATCGTGACCGATTCATCACCTCGTTTGGCCGCATCGTAAAAGCGACCGATCAATCCGGGCAACACATGACTATGTTCGGGATGATAGTTATCGCCTGGGCCGTATAGATTCGTCGGCATCGCGCTGCTGTAGTTGGCACCGTATTGCCGCCGAAGATACTGGCACAATTTTACGCCCGCGATTTTCGCGATCGCATAGGCCTCGTTTGTCGGCTCCAGCGGTCCGGTCAATAACGCCTCTTCACGAATCGGCTGAGCACAATCCCGCGGGTAAACGCAGGTGCTGCCCAGAAACAGGAATCTTGAAACCTCATATTCATGCGCCGACGAGATCGCATTGACGGCCATGTTAATGTTATCCGTCATGAACTGGACCGGATACGAGTTGTTCGCAACAATTCCACCGACTTTGGCTGCAGCAAAAATCACGGCATCAATGGCGGAGTCGGCGAAAAACCGATCGACGTCGTGGCGATCGGTCAAGTCGAGTTCGGATCGGGACGCGGTGACAATCGTCACGTCCTCGATGTCGGCAAGCCGCCGACAAACAGCCGCCCCAACCATTCCGCGATGGCCCGCCACAAAAATTCTTCGGTTCACGTTTGTCATATTCACATTCGCTGTCGGTTCTGGTGAGCTTGTAGCATAATCGCTTCCAGCCGCGGCATAATGATCTCAATCGCGAGGGCCCGTCTAGTCAGATTTCTTGCGGCGATCATACGAGAATAAGTCGCGGTCGGATTAAGCCGAAGACGACGGATTTTCTGGGCAAGCTCGATTGCGTCTTGGCTTTTGAACATCGCGACGTAGTCTCGGCCGCGGTCTTTCCCATTGGGTGAAATTCGGCCAAGCGACCGCACCACGGCTATGTCGCTGGCGATCACCGGTGTTCCCAATGCCATGGCTTCGAGCATCACATTCGGAAACCCCTCGAAAGTGGATGGTAAGCAGAGAGCATCCGCAACAGCGATCCAGGGCGCTGGTTGGTCAAGATGTCCGAGAAACTCGACGTGCTCACTCAGCTTCAATGCTTGCGTTTGTCGCTCAATCGCCGGTCGCAAGGGGCCGTCGCCAACCATCCAGACCCGCGGCAATTCAAAGCCAGGGTACTGCTCACGCAAACAGCCGAGAGACTCAATCAAACAGGCCTGCCCCTTCTCTTGGCTCATCCGGCCAACGCAAACGAGGGTGAAGCGATGGTCGCGATGAGGAGCTGGCGATGAGGCGACGACTTCGTCTAACTCCTTTGCGTCAACGGGGTTGGGCACCGCAATCACGTCGTTTGCTTTTAGCCGGTAGTAGAGCCTGGCATCCTGTGCGGCGGGCAAGCTGACGGCAATCGTTTGTGCGGCATTGGCATAGGCATGAGCCAAACGCTTTCGCTTCATCCAAAGAAAGCGCCCCGCATTCATCGGGACGGCGTGGCTGGGCGGGCTCACGATCGTCGAAACACGTGGAACACCGGCGGTTTCGGCCGCGGGACCAGCGATCAACGTCATGTGAAATGTTCGATCATAAACAACGTCGATACTTCGTTCGATCAACAATCGCAGAACAAAGGCGACCTGGCGACGGTGAATCGCCCCTGGCCATTTCCAGCCGTAGGCGGCATTCTCATCGGCAAAGCAATGAACGGGAACATCGGAGGGGATTTGCGAGTAGAGCGACCCGCCACGGCGAAGCACGAATAGCTCGGGCGCAAACCTGTCACGCGACAGGTGCTTTAACATCAACAACGTTTGACGCTCGCTGCCACCGCCATCCATTGATGCGATCATCAACAGGACCCGGCATTTTGGACCAGGAGGGTGTGATCGCTCGAGAGGGGTTACCGACATAAATGGCAAACTTGAACGATTAAGTGGTTTTTGCGACTTGACCGATTTTTCGTTGGGGTACGGTCGTAGCGACTTTGAAAAGCCTCATGAATGATGTCAGGCGTTTTTCCCGATGAAAGAGTTAAGCCGATTGTTTCGGCAACGCCTCCCTCCCAACGCACGGACGATCGCGATGCGACGGAAAGCCCGTTTGAAGGTACTGTACTGGCCAATTATTGCCAGCACCTGCATTATTTTGATCCTTGTCGGATTCGGTCCGCTTTCGTCTCTGCTGCGCCCCACCGTTGCGCATCTCTGGGCGGGCTGCGACCTCGAAGGCAAGGTCGGTCGTTGGTTGCCAGGCAGCTTTCTTGAGGGACGTTCGATGACGTTTCCATGGATGGAAATGGCTGCGAGCCGTTCGCCGCACCGCTCCAGCGCCCGGCCTGTTTCTGCCCCCCGAACGTTGACGAAGCAGAACGCAAATCTTGGGCAACTTCGCGCCGTGACTTCGCTTGACGCGCGTCAAGACGTTGACGTCATCACGCAGCCGAGATCGATCCATTCACCTCACGCACTTCGCATGCTTGCGGCCAACGATTTTGCACTGCGGGCTGAGGTCAAGCTATTCGCTCCCCGACGTGACGATGCCGAAGAGATGGCAGGCGTCGAACGCTCGAGTACATCTAAAACGCTGCTCGCATCTCAACCTTCACTTGGAGCCTCTTCGGTCTCTCTTGGATCGACCGCCAACGTACGAACGCATGTGGGCGATGATGTTCGCGACAACTCGCAACGATCGACCGAGATGCAGCGCCGAAGTCACGGCATCGGGGGAGGATGGCCGGAAACGCCACAGTTGAATCGTGACCTTGAAGATGTCGTTCGTGTCGCCGCGAAGAAAGGTACCATTCGCTTCGCATCCACGGGACGAGATAAGTTCTCGATTGAAGATTGGTGGACAAGCGTTTCTGAATCGCTTTATGATCTGTCTTCCCTCTCCTCGGTAACATCACCCGAAACAGGGCCGGTTTTGACTCGGCTTCAATCGCTCGCGACGGAAGGACACGAGGCGGCTGAATCGATCGATGACCGTGAAATCCAAATCCGAATGCTCCGCGCCGCTCACGGTCTTGATCGTCGAATCGCGGTTTGGTCAGCGGTTTGGCGCACGACACAGGGGACGGTGCTGCGAGTGTCCGATATGTCGCCGGAGGAGGATGCAGCCAACATCGGTGATGACCAGATCGATAGGATGATCAACGAACTTCGTAACGAAGCGAACGCTAGTGACGATGCGGATGGTTGGTTTCGTTTTCTCATGATCGATGAACTTGCGGAGATAAATCGCAGCAGCGATCTAATAGCACGCCGCATCACCGCGCAGAAATTTCTATCTCGCATGACATGGCATCGCCTCAGCGAATCTCAAGTCGCTTGGCTGGACCGATCCTCGATCCGAAATCTATCAATCTCGCTTCGCCGCTGGGCCGCTCAGCCGCTGGATTACTCAGCGCTTTTGACTCAAATCGAACGCCAAGAATCCGACGCGATTGATTTGGGCGGGATTGATGTCGCCTCCGCGGTTCAAACGCTTCGATTTGCCGAGTCACGAGAAGCCAATCGCATCGCGGATGCATTGAATACGCATTATCGCAACGCAAACATTCGCGTCGCGGTCACCAGTGAATTAATGACAAAAATGATTCCTGAAGTGGATGCAAAGATTCAACCGGTTCGCGACAACATTCTGGGCGCGGAGGTCCGTGGAACCAGTGTCGCGCAAAGCGACCTATCGCTGCGACTGATTCCAAGTCCCAACACTTGGAAAATGGTGCTGGAGAACAATGGCCGCGTTGACACCGGTGCGTCCAGTCGCCAGTGGCCTGTGTTGATTCGTAGCGACTCTAACGCATCGTTCCTGTCATCAACCCCGTTGGAGATCACACCGGAGGGAGCCGTTGCCGGTTCCACAAGCGTGGCGGTGCAATCCGCGACTCGCATTCGTGGCGTTAGCACCGAGTTTGATTCGATCCCGCTCATCAATTCGCTCGTCCGCGAAATCGCGATGAATCGTTACGACTCGATGGCACCAATGGCGAAGCAAATTCAAACCAACAAGATTCGTGGCGGGGTCAGCAGTGAAGTGGATTCAAGAGTCAGTGAGCAGCTTGACGACGCGACCGCGACATTGGCTCGTCGACTGACGGGGCCGTTGGGAACGCTTCGTCTGAGTCCGCTTATCGTCGACATGCAGACGACGGAGTCACGCCTTTCCGCGCGATACCGTGTCGCAGGTGATTGGCAACTCGCTGCATTCACGCCACGACCACGAGCACCGCTGGCAAGCCTGATGAGTGTTCAAGTTCACCAATCGGCATTCAACAATACGCTTGAAACCATTCTCCCGTCTGGTGAAGCGAAAACCATCAATGAACTGATCAAAGACATTCGCACTCTTTTTGGCGTCGAGAATCCGATCGCGTTGGACGAAGACGACGAGTTGGCAGGCGATATTTCAATTCAGTTCGCATCGACTCGCCCCATCACGATTGAAATCGAAGATGACATCCTGTGGGTCACCATGCGAGTGATTCGACTGAAGCAGGATCGCGCAATCGACTTACGACGATTTATCGTCCGAGCCGGCTATCGTCCTCAAGTCAGCGGCATGTCAGCTCAATTGGTGCGCGAAGGCCATTTGCGAATCAGTGGTCCCGAGATGTCGATGCGTGACCGATTGCCGGTGCGAGCGATCTTCAACAAAGTCTTTTCGACTCGTCGCGCGTTACCCATCATTTCCGCGCAGTGGGCAAACCATCCTTCCACAAGTGGTCTCGTAGTTACTCAAGTGGAACTGCGAGACGGTTGGCTTGCGATCGCGATCGGTCATTCATCCGACGCATTTGTCACCTCGCAAATCGCACGTGCGGAAGAGGAAGAATCAGGCTCGCCCCAATCGTTCTAGAACGTCGAGCCTCAAGGCTCAAGCCGACTGAGTTTCATCGTTTTCGGGAAGGCCTTCAGGATAGGTCCAGTTGTGGATCGGCTTCAGGATCTCTTTGACCTCGGCCAGTAATTTCGTGTCGATGGGTTCTTCAATCCAGTCACACCACTGCGCAATCCTTTCGGGGCTGGCCGAACCGCTGACGCAGCTTGCGAAATCTTCGCAGGCAACGGAGAACTGCAACGCAAGCTTTGCAATGTCGCTTCCGGCATCGCGACAATGTGCCGCAGCATTGGCCGCGACTTCACGCACCTCGGGCGTTGATTTATGCCAAGGGGGAAGCGTTGCGTTGGACAACAAGCGAGCCGAGAACGGAGCCGCGTTGATGAGACCGACTCGGCGTGCTTCACAAATCGGTACCAACTGAAGGGCCGAGTCGTTCTGCAACGTGTAATGATTGTAGGTCAGCACGACATCAAGATCTGCGTGATCGAGCATGTAGCGAAACATCTTCATCGGATAGCCGCTGACGCCAATGAATTTCACTTTGCCCGCTTTGACTTGTTGGCGAAGCGCGGGAATCGTTTCGTCGACGATCTGCTGCAATGGCACGAATTCGATGTCATGGCAAAACACCATGTCGATATGGTCAATCCGCATCCGTTCAAGCGAAATATCGATGCTCTCGGCTACTCGCTTGGCCGAGTAATCGAAGTGGGCGGGCGCGTAGCGTCCAAGCTTGGTGCTGAGAATGTAGGACTCACGGGGCAACTCGGGAAGGATTCGACCGAGCATGATTTCGCTCATTCCGCGACCGTAGTAGGCGGCCGTATCGATGTAGTTCATGCCGCGATCGAGTGCGACACGGACACATCTCAACGCATCTTCCATATCGATCGCGCGAAACTCCGCACCGATGGAGGAAGCACCGAAAGAAAGGATCGAAAGATCGAGTCCGGTATTGCCGAGTCGTCGTTTTTTCATGCAATGAAGAAGAATAAGAAAAGAGCGGTGAGCACGCACCTCTCCCGTCGTGAGGTCGTGCAGTTTTTAAGTTATTGCTTCGCAGGTGTTTACTTCATTCTTCCTCGGGAAAGTCGGGCCTAAGCGAGGAGCGGGCGATTGCGCCGAAACCACGCCTCGCTGACGCTCGACCCTCCTTGAAAAGGAAGCTCAAGCAAAACGGCACGACCTCTCGTCGGGAGAGTTGAGATAAGCAACCAGCGAGTTGAAGAACGTTAAGCCGCTTTCATGCGAGCCGTCACGGCATCCCAATCGACGACATTCCAAAACGCACTGATGTAATCAGGACGACGATTTTGGTAATGAAGGTAATAAGCATGCTCCCACACGTCTAAACCGAGCAGTGGCGTGCCACCGATGCCAGCGACGGCTTCGCCCATGAGCGGCGAATCTTGATTGGCGGTGCTACCGATTTTCAGCTTGCCACCATCGAGATAAAGCCATGCCCAACCGCTGCCGAAGCGAGTTGCGGCGGCGGCTGCGAACTGCTCTTTCATCGTTGGAAACGAACCGAACGCTCCGTCGATCGCGGAAGCAAGCTCACCCGATGGGTTACCACCTTTGCCCGGACCCATGCTGGTCCAAAACAAAGAGTGATTCGCGTGACCACCACCGTTGTTGCGAACGGCGGTCTTCTTATCAGCCGCAACGGCTGACATGTCAGCGATCAGGGCTTCGACCGTTTTGGATTCCAAATCGGTACCAGCGATCGCGGCGTTAACGTTGTTGATATACGCTTGATGATGCTTGGTATGGTGAATTTCCATCGTGCGAGCATCGATGCTCGGTTCGAGGGCGTCGTAGGCGTAGGGAAGTGCAGGCAGTGAAAAAGCCATGACGATAGATCTCCGTGGCGAGTTGTGAAATGCGTGAAAACCGTAGTTTAATGCAGCATATCGCCCACCGGCTATCGTTGAAACCCGCCGCTAGTCCGTTTCAAATCGGCCCATGAGGTAACTCTTCAGCGCCAGTACAACTTGTTGAGCGCAAGTATTGACTTCTTGACGGCGGCGGTCACGGGTGCGCACCGGTGACAGTTCAATTTTCACTTTGGTGACAATGCACGCTAGCCGACGCGTATTCGGATTCGCAGGCTGACTTGCTTCCACCAACCGAAGACGAACATTGAACGGAATTTGCGAGTCTGCGTTTCGCCTTCCGCCGGAACCGAAGTGCACGTTGACGCGGAGATGAAGATTGCCTTCGCTGACCTTCACAATTTCCGCTTTATGATCCGAAATGAAACCACGAAGCTTATCGATGGCAAAGCTTGCCGGAACCGGAGTGATCAATTCCGTCGTCATCTCTTCGGAACGGTTGTTACGGTCGAACCAACCCCAGATGCTGCGTCGACGTTTCTTAGGAGTGTCCGCTTCCACCATGGCACCGCTGCCAAGCTGAATGACTCGGTTACGTCCATCGTCTTTGGCTCGGAGCAATGCGCGGTCCGCGCGTGCGACGACGGAATCAGGAGAATCACCGGCCTGCACTTCGGTGACACCAAAGCTCGCGGTCACGGATTGATTACCAATCGATGGCAGAAGCGTTTGCTCAACCGCAATCCGCACCGTTTCGGCCCGACGAGTTGCGGTGGATAGATCGCAATCGGGCGAAAGCAAAACGAACTCTTCACCACCGTAACGACCGACTAAATCATCTTCGCGACTGTGGGCCGTTAAAACCTTGGCGAAGGTCACCAACGCTTCATCACCAGCCTGGTGACCGTGCAAATCGTTCACGCGTTTGAAGTGGTCGATGTCACAGATGATAAGGCTAAAGCTTGCGCCGCTTTCGGCCCGGCGGGTGGTCAGTTCGTTGAGACGACGATCAAACGCGGCGCGGTTAGCAACTTTGGTAAGCGGGTCATGATTGGCCTGTCGATGCAACGACTCAACGCGTTCTTCGAGATGAAGCTGCTGAGATGAGTCATGAACGATCAGGACGACTCCACAAAGCCCTGGACTATCCGATTTGACGGGGATGGCGTTAAGCAGCACAGGGGTTGATGTGCCATCAGGTCGGTAAATCTGATAACGCCCGGCAAACGGCGACGAAGTATGAAGCGCTTGACGAATCGGGCAATGCGATTCATCGAGGGGTCCTTCATCGTCGGCAAGCCCCAGTAACGCCGGGGCCCATGTATTTTGAATCGCCGCCGAAGCAACCATACCGGTCAACCGCTCAGCCGCTTGGTTCCAATTTCGAACCACAGAATCACGATCGATAAAGATCACTCCGTCATTCATGTTGTGAAGTAGCTGGTCGTGAAACCGTAATTGTTCGCTTTCAACATTCCCTAAGATATTATCGAAGGATGGTTCCGCTTTGATTGCCCAACGCGGATCGGTAAACTTGCTGACGGGATTTTGTAACCAACGAAACAAGACTTGACGAGCGCCTTTCTCCGCGTCTTGCTGCATCATCAAGCAGTAATCATGCGCAAGCTCAGGGTCGAACTGGGTACCGGCAAAGTTGCGTAATTGCGACATCGCCGTCTCTCGACTTAACGCAGGGCGATAAACATGGTCGGTCGTCATTGCATCGAATGCATCCGCAATGGCAAGCATGCGTGAGCCCAGGGGAATGGCCTCGCCGCTGAGTTCTTGATCACGCCGCCCGCTGTACCACGATGAACCATGCTTGATAATTTCGAGCATCTCGAGATCGTCGCAGCACCCACTCAGAATTTGGATCCCCAGGCGAGGACAAAGCCCTACGGTCAGCTGTTCTTCGACGGAGAGCTTTCCGGGTTTGCGGAGAATTTTGTCGGGGATCCCAATTTTACCGATGTCATGCATTAACGCGGCCACTTCAAGTCGATCGCGGTGGCTTTGGCTAAGCCGCAGACGGTCGCTCCAGGCGGCACACACCAGCGCCACGCGAAGACAGTGAGATGCGCTGGGCGCATGCTTCGCACGCAGGGCAGAGTGCAAAGCCGTTGCCATGCCCAGCCGCACGAAAGTCAATCGTTTTTCACACTTGGCGTCCTCCGCATTCGTCTCCGTTGGGACGTGCTCTGCAACATCCGCAAGATCGGAGAGCAATTTTGCCACCCCCTGCGAGCCGTGCTGCAACGAAGTGACGGCGTCTAGAGCAAGGGTGGCCTTGAAACCGGAAGTCGTTTGCGAGTCGACCGTCGACATATCGATTCTCAAAAACGGAAGGAAGGGGAACGGGGGTTAATTATGCGGGTTGTAGGGAGCGGCGTTTTCGGCAACCGCGCGCCACCTGCCATTTTTGCAATGCATCAAAGAACCCTACGTCACGACTGCTGCGCGGGCAAAGAAACGCCGACTCAATTATCGCGATTCATGTCAAGGAATGCTTGCGATTCAGGGGCTCCCCACCTACTATGCAGAGTGAGCGTTGATAGCATCGGCGTAGTCCGGTGAAGCCGCGGAAGGCACTTTGTCGAACTGCTCCCAAGTTTCTAGTCCATCCTTCCTTCCCTTTTTTGTGTAACCGCGTGAGCCTTTCGGACGTTGATCGACAACTGCTGGACCGCTGTCTCAGCGGATCGCCAAGAGCTTGGGAAGACTTCGTTGACCGCTTCCTTGGATTGGTGCTTCACGTCGCCAACCATACCGCTCAAGTGCGAGGGATGCCGTTACAGACGGCGACCCGAGATGATTTGGTGGCCGAAGTTTTCATGGTCATCGTCTCGGGTGACTACGCTCCCCTGCGCCGGTTTCAACGCAATTGTTCGTTGGCAACTTACCTTACCGTCATTGCCCGCCGAGTGATCGTTCGTAATTGGACCGCGGCTCCCCGCGACGGAAAACTCGAATCGCTCGATACGTTCGCCAGCGACGACGACGACAAAGAGATCACCAGGCTGGAAAACTTTGAAGAGGTCCAAGGACTCCTGCTGCGACTGGACCCTCAGGAAGCACGCGTCGTCCGCATGTATCACCTCGAGGGGATGTCCTATCATCAGATCAGCCAAGAAATCGGCATGAGCGAAAACAGCATCGGCCCCGTGCTGAGCCGAGCCCGCGACAAAATGCGTGGCACCGCGGGCGCATGACCAATCCGTCATCGCGAATGATGGGCGATGCGAATGATGGGCGATGCGAATGATGGGCGATGCGAATGATGGGCGATGCGAATGATGGGCGATGCGAAGGCTTACCGATCGAAGTCTTCACATCCGCAGTCTTACCGATAACGATCGACAAGCGAGACTGCATCTTGGCCGCTGGGCACCGCGTATGCGGATCTTGGCGTAGGCGGCATCACGGGTGCGGATGTCATGGGGGATGAGTACGGCGGAGCCGAATTTTGTGGCGAAGGAACTCCGCCTAACTCCGCCAAATCGATTCGTTGACTCGCCGTTTCTGGCATTGTGAACAATTGCGGATCACCTGACAATAACTGGTTCACTGCGTACGATCCGATCGAAAGCTTTAGCTCCAACGGTGGTCCATTGTCAGGAACCAGTCGCACATGAACAAGATGCGGGAGCGCACATTGTTGTTCCGGATAATACCGATGATTCGAGGCACTCGCTCCAGCGATCAACTTGCCACTGGGCCCATATAATATTTGATCCGTCACATATCCCGCGGTCGACTCGATCACGCAAACGCGGCTATAAAGCCCATCGGGATACTGCATCATCGAACGGACTTCCAATCGTCCATCGGTCCGCAAGATCGGCCCCTCAACGACTTGGGAAGCATCCAAATGCACCAAACCCAAAGCATCCATAAACCAGCTCGGATCAACAGGCAATATTGATCGAACCGACTGCCTTTGATATTGATCGTGACGTGCGTAATACAACGTCTGCATCATCCCCTCGGGCACTTCAAACCAGAACTTCTCGGGGTTGCTCCCCAAGTCGATACCGGTACCGAGCAACAACGGCACGCTCGCACGCATCCGAAAGTTTCGAGGCCGATCGATCGCGAGCGAGGCCGATAGCTTTGGCACATTGGACATGCTTAGCACTTCGACCGAGACCGAATTGCTTGACAATTGATTGATCGAATCGGTTCGATTGCTGACCGCGACTAATTCGTCCAGCGTTGGCATGCCGCTAAATACTTCAGGTGGCGGAAGCGGGTTCGATTTCGTTGTTTGCCGGTAACAGGTCGCACCACCTGCAACCCAAAGCGTCAGCAGTGCAACCGTCCTGGTGACCGCTCGGGACCATGCGGACTGTGATTTGAACTTTGATTCGAAACGGGTTCGCTTAAAACGCAATGAGTTCGATTGGCAACTCGGATGTGGGCTCATTCCGATGCCTCGCAATACAGCAACTCTCGCAACGCGACCTCAAGTTCTTCGGTTTGACGACGCGAGATCGAGCACGGCATCACTTCGATTTCGGTACCGTCGGCGTTGACGCGAAGCCGCATCGGCTCAGGTTCGCCGGTTTCCGTTTTCTTCAATACGGTTGGTTGCGAAGGTAACATAGGATTATTTTCAATCTCTGAAATCGTGCTCACCACCCGGCGGCGAAGCAGCATCAAGGCAAGCAGATATCTCAGCGGTTGACGTTGGACCGAGCCACCTAGGCCTCGCAATAGATCGATGAGCACAGGATCGGGCGCCAGCACCAGCTTTCGCGTTCCAGCTAACGGCATCCGACCCTTCCACCAACCAACCGCCCCGACAGGTGGTCCCGTCCAAGCTTCGGCCGAGTAATCCCGACGAATCAAATCGTCACCATGTTCAATCACAACGGAAAAATACCATTCTCCGTCGCGAAGCGGTCGCGATTGAAGGTAGCACCTCCGGGTGCAACGGTTGACTTTAAAATCGGCAAGCAAGAAACCACTCTCGTACGGGGCCACTAAGCTGGTAGCGGTGGGAGAGTATGGTTCTAAGCAAAGGGGTCGGGATGGCGAAAGACGAATGTCCCCGAAGCCAACCGCGATTTTGGTGAACTTCTTGAGAGACCTGCCCGTTGGGTTCTGGTTCCAAGTGAAGTCACTAGCCATACTTACTCACGGTCCATCGTAAATAAGTGTATAAACGTCGCGTGCAACAGTGATCTCTCGAAGTCTTTCGCCTCAAAGTCTTTCACCTCGGATCGAAATGAATTTTTTTCCGCATAGACGGGTCGACCGTGGCTGAAACTTGGAACGCTGGAATTAAGTTCGCGGCATTGTCGGACGTGGGGATGCGACGGGCCAACAACCAAGACGCCTACGCAACGCTGCCAGCGGATTCGCCGGAGCGATTCGCTCGTCGGGGACATCTCTTCGTCGTCGCTGACGGTATGGGCGCTCATGCGGCAGGCGAGCTTGCAAGCCAAATGGCGGCTGAGAAGATTACGCAGTACTACCTCAAACAATCTCCCGTTGAGGCGGCCACCGCACTCCGCCTGGCGGTCCAAGGTGCCAACGCGGATATCCATCGCCGCGGGCAAGAAAATCCTGAATTCTTCAATATGGGAACGACGGCAAGCTCCATCGCCATCACCCCCGAGGGCGTAATCGTTGCGCATGTGGGTGACAGTCGCGTTTACCGCGTTCGCGACGGCAAGCTTGAACAACTCACTTTTGACCACAGTCTCGTTTGGGAAATGCAGGCATCGGGTCAAGTGCATCCCAACAGCAGCCTGCGGCACTCGATTCCCAAGAACGTCATCACGCGGTCCCTTGGTCCGTCCGAAGAAGTCCTCGTTGATATGGAAGGCCCGTTTCCGGTCAAGAAAGGTGACGTCTATCTCCTTTGCAGCGATGGGTTGACCGGGCAAGTCGCGGACGAAGAGATCGGACCGCTTATCGATTCGCTACCTCCCGAACAGGCCACTCGGGTGTTGGTTGACCTCGCCAACCTTCGCGGCGGGCCTGACAATACAACCACGGTGATCATCCAGGTCACCGAAATGCCTGGACCGGATATGAGCACGTCCGCGAAGTATGCCCAAAAAGATCCGGTGCCATGGTTGATATTCTTCACGCCCGTGTTTTGTTTCATCGCGGCTTTGCTGCTGGGGTTCTTCGGAAATATCGGCCCGATGGTTGTCGCCATCGTCCTGGGACTGATCGCCGCGGGCGTCGCCGCAATGCAGTTTCGCCGACTGGCGCAGGAGTCGAATCGAGCCTTCCCCGCACCGAAGTCCAACCGCTCCGCTCCCTACCGCACTTATTCAGCAAAGCCGACGGATGAATTGTTGAAGAAGTTGGCGAGCGTCTTGGAGGCGCTCAAGCAAGCCTCGGACGAACGGAAATGGTCTGTCGATTGGAGTTCGGTTGACTCCGAGATGACGGAAGCCGCCAAGGCAAGATCGAAAGGCGATTTCAAAGCGGCGACGGCGCATCATGCCACCGCGATCGTCACAACCATGGCTCAACTTCGAACGCAGAATCGACGCGCGTCGGATACCACGATCATCCCCGAACGTTCGTGACTCTTCATCGCCTCATGGTTCAATGTCGCAAGGTTCAATGTCGCAAGGTTCAATGTCCGACCGATGCCTTACGTGTTGCATCCGCGATGGCGGATTCATCCGTCAAATGAATCGTCGGAATACCGGCGGCCTGAAATGGCCCTGCGGCAGCAATGTAGGCATTGATGCCTTGCGTGTTGATGATGACGGTGACCGCCCACCCTCGGCGTTTCATGCCAATCAACATGGCCGCCGTCGTCGGGCTGGACTGCTGCAAAATGACAATCAACGTGGTGTCGCGAGAGAGTCGTGACTGCGAACCGATGATCGTTTCAGCAATTGATAAACCATCCGACAATTCCAATCTCGCAAGCTGCCGAAGAAGCGTTTGATAGTGAACGGGACCGCGGTCACTGGGATTGATCACGGGGCGAAGGCGATCATTTTGCTCCTTCATCGCACCGCTCGACCGCGCCGCATCGCGAGTTCGAAAATCAGTGACGAAACCTTCGTCGCGAATTCGATCGACCGCATCTCGCCCGTTGGTCAAAAGTGCGAAAGGTTGATTCTGGTCGTGTAATGCCGCAGCGATCGACGCGGCAAGCGTGATCGCTAAATCACTTCTCACCGGTTCATGATGCCCCGGATTAGTGTCGCGGTGCAAATCCAAAACCAGCGTAGCACCTGCAATCGTGGTCGGCTCATAAATTTTGGTGTGCAGTGTGCCGGTCCGCGCCGTCGCGGGCCAGTGAACACTGCGCATCGGATCCCCAATCTGCCACTGGCGAATCCCCATCATTCGGGTCGGATCTTGAATCAATGCATCACGAATTTGAATCTCGCCGATCGGCCGCGCCGACGCGATGTCATACCCCGTCAGCGCCACCACGCGAGGCAAGACAAGGATGTACTGGGGTGCTGCACCAAGTCGATATCGTCGACTCAGCCCCATCAAGTCACCGGTTTCAAGGACCGTGGGGCCGATCTGAAAATAGCCCCGGCGTCTGCATGTGATTCGATATCGCAGCGAACGTGTCTCACCACCGCGCAGCAGCATGACTTCGATTCGTGAGCCATCGATCTCCAACGCTGGCGGCGGTTTTTTGTAAGCCGACGCAGGCAACAAATCTTCGACCAGCAACCAAACAACAGGGATTTTTGATTGATTCGTAATCTCAATCGCAACATCAAATGAATCGCCAACCTCGCACTCCGTCGGTCCAGGCCGGCGAACAGCAATCGTGGCGTGATTCCACTGCGACGACAGCCACAAACCACCACCGATCATGGCGATTCCCGCATAGGCAGCCAGCAACCAAAGCGATGCACCAAACAACATCCCCGAAAGCAACATGGCGGCTGCCGCTGCGGCGTAAAACAGCGTGGGGCGTTGATTCATGAAATCCTGAGAGAGCCGCGATAAGGTGATGTACTAGCCTATAAAGTAATCGATTCGTATCATCGCCGTACAATTCAAACGCGGTGTCACAACCAGAATCCGATGACGAAGACGAGTAATAGCCATGGCGATGAGTCCCGACTCTTGGGGAAACGTGCACGACGGTCGATTGATCGCGATGATCGATACGGCGATCGCAGCGGGTGAATTGACACTCACGTATTACCGCACCGATGACTTGGTCGTTGAATCAAAAGCCGACGACTCACCGGTCACAATCGCCGACAAGTCGGCGGAGCAACTCGTACGCAAACGCATTGGCGATCTATTCTCCGACGATACGGTGCAAGGTGAAGAGTTCGCTGATGCGATGGGTGCAAGTCGTTACCGCTGGATCGTAGACCCGATCGATGGCACAAAATCATTCGTATGCGGTGTACCTCTCTACTCCACGTTGTTGGCGTTATTAATTGATGACAAACCATTCGCCGGCATCATTCACATCCCGGCGCTCGGTGAGACAGTCTGCGCCGCGGTAGGAATGGGTTGCTGGTATCGCGAGACGCACAATGCGAAGTGGACGCAGACGCATGTGTCGCAAAAGTCCGAGATCGCTTCAGCCGTGTTGTTGACCAGCCAGCGTGATTTGTTTGCCCGGCGCGGTGCCGAAGAAATCTTCACGGCTTTGGAGAAAGCCGCTTGGGTGACCAGAACTTGGGGAGACGGTTACGGCTATCTCCTTGTCGCCACCGGTCGCGCCGAGATCATGGTCGATCCGCTTTGCAACCCCTGGGACGTTGCCGCGATGAGTCCCATTATCTCCGAAGCGGGCGGGCGATTCAGTGACTGGAAAGGCATCGACTGCTGCACCAGCGGCGAAGGCGTTGCGACCAATGGAAAGATGCACGAGGGAGTATTGCGGGCCTTGGCAGAGTGACGAGTGGACCGATCACTCTGATCCGTTTGGCTACCAATATTTTTCAAAACGTACGTGACCCGGGCCCGGGTGCTCGTTCGTAAATCCAGCGCGAATCAGCAATGGCAACATGCCCAGTTTTTCCGGTTCAGGCTCCCCGGCGCGAGCGATCCCGATCATCGCCGGATTGCCGCATAAGAAGACATGCGTGTTCGTCGGTGACAACGGATCGCCCGCCATCTCCGCCAACCGACCACTGACGAACAATTCCTGCATGTACTGCTTCCCGACGTAGTCAGGATGCGTCGGATCGAGGTTCTCCGGGTCGCGAGTCGACATCGGAAGGTAACGGTATTGGGGAAACCGAGCCATCAATTGCTTCTGTTCGCTCAAGTAGCCCAGGTCAGTGCGATTACGAACCGTGGTTGCGTTGACGATTCGGCCGCGATGCCCGAATTTAAGCAGATGTGCCGTCATCGCGTTGTGGGGCGCTTCGCCCGTTCCGGTGCTAAGCATCAACACGGTGTCGTCAGGCTCGATGCCGACTAGAGTATAATGCCCGGTTATTTTGGCCTCCGCAATCAATCGATCACCGGTCGCCAGCAAAAACAAACGCGGAGTCAGCGCGGGCGATTTGCTTGTCAATTCCGCCCCGTGACGTACCAGCGTGATGTAGAACTCCAAGTAGTCAACATCATTGCAAGTCAACAATATGCCATCCTGCGAAAGCATCGGGCAGGAAATCGAGTAGGCGCGACGAACGACTTTCTGAAGGCGTTTTTCGTCAAGAATTTCCTCTTGGGAAGGCTGAATTCGCGGCTCCCAATTGCCCAGCCCCATGGCAATATATTGCCCCGGCTCAAATGGTTTAATGCCAGCGTCGGGACGCACTCGAATACGAAATAATTCCTGGTGAATGTCGATTCGCTCGACAAGCGTCGCGTTGTAGTTCGCCATGCGAAGTCGCTGGACGACGTCCGCATCGCCGATAGCAACAGAATTCTCACCGATTGAAATAGCCACGTTTTTCTTTCCCTATCGTTCCGCCGTCCACCTGTCGTTGGAATATACTTTAACACGAAGACAAGCGTAACCTTCGCGAGCAAGGACTCGCTTCGATGCTTGCCCCATTTTCGGTAAGGACTCATCCCGTGTTTCGATTGATCACCCACGCTGCGTTACTACTGGCAGTCGTTTTGTTCAACCCCACTTCGTTTCACGCGTCGGCCGATCAATGGACCAACCTCCGTGGAACCAACACCGTTTCCGCAGAGCTGATCGGGATCTGGAACGGTCGCGCAATTCTTAAGATGGACACCGGACGACAGGTTGCCGTCAGACTTGAGGACCTCAACGCCGAAAGTCGCATTCGTGCCCAAGATATGCAGGAGGAAATCGACCGTAAACTCAGTGAACGAGTGACGGAACTGGACGCCATCGCCACTGAAGCCGCCGCCCCTGCGCCCGCGACACTTCCGATTCCTGAGGCGGCCCCCGGTTACGTGCCGCCAACGGATGGGGCGGACCTGCAAACGTGGCTAAATCAGGTGCAAGCCCAGGCAAAGGCAGGGCACCTGCGGGTCTACTACGATTCACTTCCCAAAAGCCAACAAGCACAAGCCGAGGAACTCTTCAAAGCCGCGCTGCAAAAACTGGACGCCAATCATTGGGAACTCGCCCGCTCAAGTCTTCATCGAATCTCGAACTTGATCGTCAACAAACAACGATGGATATTCTCGCATCCAAAGTTCGAAGGGCTCAGTGATGGCCAACGAGAATCATTGATCGACCTTGCGTCAGCGTTTCAAAGCTGGGGCACGCCTGAAATCGCGTCGATCGAAAAATTGCGGTCCGGCACGCTCAGCGATTCGTTCGTAAGTTTAGACGAAGCCGTTTCACCGATTTTGAATAAAATAATTTCACAGAACTCAGCGATCGCCTTCCTCGTTTTTCCTTCCTACGAAGTCGAGAGCGGCCCGGAAGGCAAGATGATCGCAAAAATCGAACTGCCGTTTGTGGGCACCTTGCAAAGCATCCCCATGGTGCAGGTCGAAGGGCGATGGACCGAAGGAATATCCGCCGAGGAATCCCAGGCGAAGTGGGATGGCTACAAGAAAGATTTGGAAGCGATCGCCGTGGGTTCGGTAAGGCTGGGAACGGTAGAACAAAATCTACTGCAGAACCTTTCAACACTTTTGGGAGCACTCGAGACAGCACCCAATCGCAAAGCCTTTCATCGAGAGATCGATAACGGAGCCAGCGGATTGCAAACCGCGATTAACGCATGGGCGGGAATCCAGAACCAAGCCAATGGTTTTGACGATCCGTACTCCACCGAGGACGCTATGCAGGACGCTATGCAGGACGGCTACGGAGGCGCTGAAGGCATGCAGCAAGTTAATGAAGGGATGCAGCAAGCCGATGAAGGGATGTAGGGGAATAATGAGCCCGCAAGTCAATCGCCTTCGCTCTCGTTCCCTAAAACCCGCTCGGTAATCCACCCCCGTTGATGCCATCGCCTTCGCCGAGGTGCCGTTCGCATGCTTTAGACCTTCCGCTCAAGCTTTCAATCGAAAGCGTGTAAAGCGAACATGGATAAGCCTGCGCCCAACAAAAAACATGGAGGGATAACCAGGCTCGCTTCGTCTCGCCTTCACGTTCACTTAAGGTTGCATCCGTAGAATCGCCCTCCGACCAAACCAAACACGGTATCGATACGGAAAGATTTTTATGCTGCTGCGATTGACTCTCTTACTGACCGCTTTCGCGGTGCCACTTGCCTTTTCACGATTCACAGCGTTTGCGGAAACTCCTGCGAACCTGCAACCGATTGGCGGCTATTGGTTTGTGCAACCAGGTGACAAACCGACCTACTTCTACCAAGATGGGGAACGATTTCTCGATCTATTTTCATATCACACTCGAGATTCAAACAAGGATGGTATCGAGAATATTAAACTGAGCCATGACGAACGTTTCTTGACCATTGAAAGTCAAGGATATCCAAATCATCCAACGGCCGTTTTTCCGAACAGTGGCAACCCAAACTCCATCGAAGTGCAAAACTTTACGTTTCGGCTTCCTCTTGTTCCAAAACTCGCTGGCACCATCACACGCCTGCCAATGGGGCCGATCGGCGTGGCGCTCAATGGTGTGGTTTTCTTTAATCCGTTTGAACAAGGAGGCATGAACGCGGTCGAAGGCTACTCCGAAGTGTGGCTGGACTCATGCTGTGGCCATCCTCAACAAACGGGCGTTTATCACTATCACAAGTATCCAAGTTGCGTGAAATCTCCGTTCGCTGACGATGGCAAACAACACTCTCCAATCGTTGGCTTCGCCTTTGATGGCTTTCCCGTTTACGGGCCTTACGAATCGGCGGATTTGATGGCGATGAATATCAAAGATGATCAAGCGCTCGATGCGTGCAACGGTCACAAGGACGACTCACGAGGTTATCACTACCACGTGTCACCTGGTCGATTTCCGTACATCGTCGGTGGCTACGCAGGAGTCGTGGAGCCATCAAACAATCGTGGCATCCAAAGAGCAGGCAGCGGCCCCATCGTTGACAACACGCAACCCGGGCAACAAAACAAACCAGCGGTCGCCAGCGTGCGCCCCGGCACGGTTGCAAGAGGCAAAACACATTCGATTCGGTTCGAGCTGGTACCCGAGAACTCGGGTCGTCGAGCGTTGCCAACGGATAGGCCGATTTGGGTACAGATCGGTCCCTATGAAGCCGCAAATATTTCAAGGGAAGACAATGTCGTCACCGCGGACTTCGTGGTTCCCGACGACGCGCCGATCGGTGTTTGGCTTGATTGCCATCTCGAGTTTGGCAACGGATCAAACCCGGTTGTGATCAAGAAAAACGCCGTCTTGCGAGTCTCCGAATGACAACTTTGGCGAATAAGTCAACCTGCAGTCCGCTAACCCCGGACTAACGCGACCTCCGGTATCGCAAAATCCATAGCGGCTCCAACGCTTCGGCAGGTAGCTACAATGCGAATCTAAGCGAAGACGTTTTTCATTTGATTCGTTTCGCAAAGGGCCTACTGGAAAGAGGTTCTTCTCCGATTTTAGTGGCGTCTGTCCAGAATGGGGGATTTTTGAGGCATCTACTCCTGCGTCCAATGGGAGTCCAAAAAGCAGTCTCGGCGGAGCAACGTTCATCGAGACTGCCCGCACCATTGGCGCGCTATCGACCGGAATATCCCTTCCCAAGTTGC
>Ga0105051_10001579_pt1 | contig 30749 bp, 35 predicted proteins | sample FRY02_FD_78383 | JGI IMG/M metagenome (GOLD analysis project Ga0105051, IMG submission 78383) | Freshwater microbial communities from Lake Fryxell liftoff mats and glacier meltwater in Antarctica - FRY-02 (megahit assembly) | ecosystem: Environmental > Aquatic > Freshwater > Ice > Glacier... | reverse complement strand
TTTAATAATCCTATTTGACACTTCCTATTTTTTTTCTCATATTTAATGTTAGAAAACTATGAAGCCACTCGGGTTTTATGGCAGGGAACCAAACAGGGGGGTCACCCCCTTAACGCAAGGATGAGAGAATGTCCGCGCAAGTGAAATACGACGAGCCAAACTTCGCCCCGGAAAAATTTGGGTATGAGGGTAGCGGCCATAACGCCTCGATCAACTTCTCAATAGAGACGATCACCCCGGCAGAGGCGCGCGCCTACCTTGAGGCGCGGCCTCAGGGATATAGCCCGGAGGATAAACGGCCGGTTGGCGAGACACGCGCCATCGCTTCTTATGCCGAAGCGATGCGGGTTGGCGGCTGGATCATGAACGGGATGCCGGTCATTTTCGATCAGAACGGTTATCTGGTTGACGGGGAAGCCCGCCTCGAGGCCTGCATCCTGGCGGACACCGCCTTCGAGACCCTGGTCGCCCGAAACGTGCAGAGCGACTCCCTCCATACGATCGACCAGCATCGTCGCCGGTCTTACACGGGCGTCCTTGAAGCCCGGGGAGTCCGGAACGCGGGCGCCGTACAGCGCACCATGTCGAAACTGATCCGGATCGAGAACGGGATCTTGGGGAAGCAGAATCTGCCGATCAGCTGGTCCCGGTATGATCGGGTGTTCTCGGCGAACCCGGAGCTCGTCGAAGCGGTGGCCATCGCAGAGGAAATGCGCGGGTCCAGCCTGCATTCAACGCCGCGCCCCGTGCTGATCTTCATGGCCCTCAAGGCTGGTCTTCGTCGGGAAATCCGGAAGTTCCTGGCAGCGATGAGCGATCCTGAAGCGTTCGACCCGACAAACCCGGCCGTCATTCTGGCAAACCAGATGGACACGATCCGGAACAGCGGCGGGATAATGGAAGTCGAAACCGCTCTCGCCCTCTCCATCCTCGCTTTCAACGATCTCCTTGATGGAACCCCGCGTCGGAAGCCTTTCTCCTGGGAGCCGAACTACGGTGAGGTGAAGGCAAAGAACGGTGTCGTAACGAACTGGAAGCTGGTCCGGGAGACCGCGCCAGATAACCTCGGCCTTCCAAAACTCAAAGGGTACCCGCGTCTTGAGGCGGGAAAGTTCGATATACGCGGTGATGCGGATGACTTTGCTGGACGCATGGCCGATCTGCTCAAGGAGGGTGTAGACGCGGATACCGGCCTGGAGCGGGTGGAAATGCGCCTGGTGACCCCGGAGCTGGCGGAGAGTTGGCTCCAGAAGTTCAATACCGAGAACCGGAAGATCCAGCGTAGCCACGTTGAGATGATCGTCCGGGACATCCGGGACGGGAACTGGATGGTCAACGCTCAGCCGATCTGCTTCACCGGAGACCCGGACACCGCTGAACCGGGGGACAATGTCAGACTGCTCAACGGGCAGCACCGCCTCGAAGCGTGCAAGATCTCCGAGATCCCGATCGAGATCCCGATCGCAAAGCACATCCCGGAGGCCGCCTTCGCCACTTATGACATTCACGCCAAAAAAACCCTGAACACGTCGGATTCTGCTGCCAAGGCGGATGATCGGGTCATGAAGGCAGCGGCCAAGATCCAATGGCGCGTTGACACGGGGTTCCCGGCCACTTACCGGCTCACCCCCTCGGCGAGTGAACTGATCCGGACGATCCGGGCTCACCCCAACCTGGCGAAAGGGTTCGCGCGGTCCCGAAGGATGAAGGATTTCGCCTCAGCAGGGGTTATGACTTACATGATCTACCGGGTGACCCAGGAGCACGCGGAGGTTGGCGAACAGTTCCTCGTAGACCTGGAGACCGGTGAGGGTCTGGAACGCGGGAACCCCGTGATCGGCGCCCGCACCACAGCGATCGGCCAGCGCGGAAAACGGGACCGCAGGGAGACGCTAGAGGATCTAGAGGAGGCCTGGAAGGCCTATAAGATCTACAAGGGTATCGAAGCCACAGGGGGGAACCCTTTCTTGTCCGACAGCGCTCAGGATGACCTGTTTTCGGATGACGACTGATCTTGGACAAAATGAGTAATGAGAGAGGGGGGCGTAAGCCCCCCTCTCTCATTTCCGGTTCTGATAAGGGCTATTGGTGTTCATTGGAGCCGGACCAGTTCCGGCGCAGATCCCGGATCAGGACCCAGCTCATCATGTCGTCAATCGACCGGTCCAGCGCCGCAAAGGCACACAGGGAGGCCGGATCAACAATTCGGTATCCCCCCATGATCTGCGTGACCCGGCTCTGAACAAGGGGCTCGATCCTTGTGTCATGAAAGATCCCCATATGATCAACCCGCGCGTATTGCCGCGGATCATTCTGATTCAGAGTGGGTGAGGTGACGGAGCCGAATGTTCCCCACCGCTCGTTCCAGCCGTTAAAGTAAGAGTAGCCACTGTAGTTGTCCTCCCGGTAACCGTTCCCCGAGAGGATCAGATAGGGGGTCATCACACCCACATATTCGGGGAGCGCGCTGACCTGTGAGGAGGGAACCAGCTTGGACAGGTACCCGTAGACCTGCAACATCCCGAACATGTCCTCCTCAAGGTATCCTGCATTGATCGCATCACGCCGATAACCCTCGCAGGCGCAATCCACATGATAGGCAACCCGCAGATGGGCGAGGATGTTGATCACCTCATTGGCCTGCGAGGTGGTATTGAAAACCCCTTCCTCCACGAGCCGATTCTGCCCTTCATCACGCTCGATGATGTCCGCAAGGTACCGGATCCGGTAAGGCGGATAGGTCACGGAGGATGGGGTTATGGAGGCGTCCGGCTCCAGACCCAGGTCAGGGTCCGTGGGGCCCTCCTCCACGACCAGGTCCTCCGGATCGTCCCCGAGCATGTCCTCAGGATCCGTGACTCCCTCCTCTATCGGGGGTGGGTCCTCAAGGAGGATCTGAGCGTTGGCCCCCGGTGTAAGCACGGAGACCAAAAGAAGGATGAGAATCATTTTTCGCATTGTTAGACAACCCTTACTTTTCAAGGATAAGAATAACCCGTTCAGGCCCTTTCCGGAACGGAAAAATGATCCCCGTCCCCAATCAGGTGAGTAGGCCCGCCGCCGGACGTATATCCTCTACGATCAGCTGGACGGACCGATTCCCGCGAAACTCGTTGATACCCGGCTTTCCGAGCACATCGATCGCGGCACCCCGCAAGTCCATGATGGCCTCCCCCATCGGAGTGCCGACCACGTTCCACAGGAGCGCGTCGATGGTCGCACCCCCCTCCCCCAGAGTGAGCTTGAGATGCTTCTCCTTCATGATCCGGATACCGCGCAGCTCCGCGCCACGGATGATCAGGACCGGCTCCGGGTTCGCGGTCCCGAACGGGCCAAGGGGGGCGAGCGCCTCCACATCCGCCACGGTGAGACCACGCACCCCGACCTCCAGGTCAGCCTCCGACCGCACCCCGGTCGTATAATAGGGGCTCTTGGCGATCTCCGCGTCCAGGAAAGCCTGGAACGGGGCAAGCTGTTCCGGGGTCAGGGTGAGGCCGCCCGCCATCCCGTGGCCGCCTCCCTTTATGATCAGGCCCGCCTTGCGCGCCTCGATGATCGCGTGACCAATATCGAAACCGGGTACGGACCGCGCGGACCCTTTCAGGTTCCCCTCATAATCACGGGTCAGCACAATCGCGGGGGCGTCAACCGCCTCGCGCGCCCGGGCGGCGGAGATCCCGACCACCCCCTCATGCCCGTCCACAACCGCGATCAGGCTACGGCGGGTAACACCGGCCTGATAGCCGACCGCCTGGGCGATGGCCTGCTCGGTGGCCGCCTCCTCCAGCCCCTTGCGCTCCCGGTTGCACCGGTCCAGCTCCTCGGCGAGCCGAAGCCCCTCCTCCGGGTCATCTGTGATCAGGCACCGGGCCCCGAGGGTGGCGTCGGAGACCCGGCCACCGGCGTTGATCCGGGGTCCAAGCCGCCAGCCGCAATCCTCCGCGGTGACCGGAACGGACGGGCTGACCCCGGCGATCTCCGCGAGTGCGGCGATCCCGGGGCGGGACCGCTCTGACAGGTGAGGCAGGCCCCGCATGACGAAGGCGCGGTTCAGGCCCGTAAGCGGGACCACATCGCAGACCGTCCCGATCGCCACGAGGTCCAAGAGCCGCATCAGGTCCGGCGGTGAGGCGGGTCTCCCCTCGCGACCGTCAAACCAGCCGCGGGACCGGAGCTCCCGGCTCACCGCAACGCAGAAGATGAAGGTCATACCGGCCGCACAGAGATGACCAAACCCGGGCGCCTCATCGCGCCGGTTCGGGTTTATCACGGCGATAGCCGGGGGGACTGTCTCCTCCGCTGCATGGTGGTCGATCACGACCACGTCCAGACCCGCCTCACGCGCCGCGGTAAGCGGCTCGAAGGCGGTGGTTCCGGCGTCCAAAACGCAAACTGTCTCACACCCGTCCGCCCGCATCGCGAGCAGACCGGGCGTGTTTGGCCCGTATCCCTCCAAGATCCGGTCCGGGATCCGGAGGGGGACATCATTGACCCCAAGCAGCCGGAGAAACCGCACCAGGACCGCAGCGGAGGTGGCCCCGTCTGCGTCATAATCCGACCAGACCCCGATCCGGGACCCAGAGCTGATCCGGTCCGCGATATGGCGGGCCCCAATATCCATATCCCGGAAGCGGGACGGGTCCGGCATCAGGGCCCGCAGGGTCGGTTCAAGGAAAACCTCCGGCTCCACTCCACCAAGATCACGCCCGGACATCAGCCGTGCCGCGAAGGGGTTCAGCCCGGACCGCTCGAGGGATTGGGCGAGGTCGGGCTTCGGTGAGCGTACCCCCCAAGCGCGCCCTTTAAGGGAAACAGGTTCCGGCGTGTCTGACCGCATGTTCATGGTGATCTCCTTTTACATTTATGGATAACATGCCTTATGATTTCATTTTTCGCAACATACAAACATGCCAAGACATCGCGTCTGAAACGAAAAGGAACCGGCCCACTTTCGTGAACCGGTCCCATTAATTTCAGATCAGATCCGATGTTCAGAAGCTGAAGCCGAGCCCCAGGTGCAGACCCTTGGCCTCTGCTCCGCCCTGCGCACGCTCATAATGGGCGCCCACATCGGCATGCAGATTGCCCGCGATGTTGTAACGAGCCCCCAGCTCGATCTTGTTGGCATCCGCGGCGCCGACGTTCTGGAAGTGGGTCAGCGCACCGTCGATCGACAGATCTTTGCTCAACGCGTAATCCACGCCGATCGCGACGCGGAACTGGTCCTTGTCATCGGCGTCGAACAGGGCCTTGCCGGACAGGTCTGCGCCGAACATCTCGGTGCCGCCCTCAAAGCCGATCAGGAGCTGGTCGGAATGGGCACCACCCATCTCACGCGTCTCGTACAGCGCAACCGGGCCCGCAATGCCGCTGATACGGTAGCTGAGCTCAACATCCGCACCGATGGTGGAGGTGCCGCTCGTGTCCGCCGACATCAGCTTCATGTCATAGGCGAAGCCGGAGCCATAGCTGCCAGACAGACCGAAGGTCAGGGCCTGCGTGTCAACGCCGCCGGCGCGGCTCGCCTCGTATTTGGTGACCGCGTATGACTCCTGGGCGGAGGCCATACCGGACAGGGCGGTCAGGCCGGTGGCGCCCATGGCGACCAGGAGGACGAGCTTGGAAGTGAACTTCATGTGGCTTTCCCTTTCAGAGAAGTGTTTGCGAAAAATCATCTATATCCAAAGATCAGGAACCGCAATAACTTGAATGTGCCATTTCAGCGGATCGTGAGTCATGTAACCTTTTCGCAACACAACCGCTACAGGACTACTCAAAATAAATTAGGAAAACCTTTATTTTTCGATTAAGCATAACAATATGTTAAGGAAGCCGAAAATGAGTACGAGGAAGATGAAACATGGGGTATGAGACCGCCCTCCTGAGGGATAAGGCCCGAACACGTGGCGCGATGATCCAGCTCGCTGATGGCAGCATGTTCGCGCCCCTGGCGCCGGACCCCGCGCGGATGAGCCCAGGGGCGATCGCCTGCGGCCTGGCAAATGCCTGCCGGTTCGGGGGGCAGACCCGGCGTTATTACTCCGTCGCGCAGCACAGCGTGCTGGTCGCCGCCCTCTCCCCTGTTGATCTGGAGGTGCAAAAATATGCCCTCCTGCATGATGCGGAGGAGGCCTTCGGCCTTCCGGACCTGCCAACCCCGATGAAGCCCTTCTTCCCTCAGTTCGTGGAGGCGCAGGGCAGGATCGGCCGGATGGTCCTCGACCGTTACCGGGTTGATCACCGGCTGAAACGTGTTGTGAAACCCTTTGACACGCTGGCCCTCGCAATCGAGAAGCGGGATCTCAAGGAAACGTCAGACGGCTATCTTCAGGACCTGCCTGATCCCCCGGGTCATGTCCGGATCCGCCCTCTAACCCCGCGCCCCGCGGAGCGGCTGTTCCGGGCCGCCATGGCGCGCGTGTTCGATGAAGGTCTCCCGATCGACTGGGTCTGGCTCTCCGGACAGACCGGGTTCGAGGTACGGCCATGAGGCTCAGCTTCGATGCGGATCACCTGCGCCGCCTGCTCGCGCTGAGCCGCGGCGCGGAGCGCCGCGTGCCCGCCCTTGAGCAGGTGCTCGATCCTGCCCTGTGGCATACAGACCTGCCGGAGGATCGGATCGCCCTCCTTGAGGGGGAGATGGCAGAGCACGGGATCGCCCTCTCCGCCACATCCGAGGATCTGGACCCGGGCCTGATCGGCCCCGGACTGATCCTCGTCGGAGATCAAGGGGTTTACCTGATGGCGAACCTGCTCAACGAGCAGGTCAAGGCGGTGGGCATCCCGCACGTCGCCTACGCGGCGGAGGTGAACCCCGAAACCCTCCTTTTCGAGATCTGGTGGGAGGCTAAACGGGACAGTTTCGGGGCGGACGACGGGACCGTCTTCCTCTCCGAGGAGTTTATCGGACCCGCACTTAGCCGAGTCCCGGCGGAGGGCGCGTTTCTTCTGGACGTTAGTCCGGACCAGATTGCAATTCTGGAAAGATCCCAGGATAGCCCGGAACCCTGATTCAATACGTCTTTTAGGGAAAGTTCGGGGATTCTGTTGCCAGGCTCCCCGGGGCCCCGCCACCCGGTGCTACCCGGAAGGACTTCAGGGTGGTTCACCCGAACCGCTTACGCGGCGAGGGCACGAACCGGAGCAGAGTTGGTGTTTGCAACTGTGCGTTTCGGACCGATAACGGTGGTACCTCACCGAGCAAAAGCTGGCCTCTTTGAACGTTCGTCGATCCTGTTTCGGCCCCATCAGAAGATCACCGTTCAGATGGTCTTGTGGTGGAGCCGCCGGGTACCGCCCCCGGGTCCGAGCCGCCTATTACAGGTGCGTTTATCGCCATAGCCTTTCGGCACCCCCTTAGTACGGTTATATATAAACCATCGTCAATATGATTCTCGCATGCGTTGACACGCGGATTCAAAGGTGCGAAAAAAGTAAAACATTATGGGGTGGGCGATGGGGCAAGAATCCAAAACATATCTTTTCAAGGCCCGCTCCGAGGAGGAGCAGGCGAATCAAGAGGCTGCGGTAAAGCTAATCCTCTCCTCGCTCGTGCTGGTGTCGCAATCCGCTGTCCCGGCCAAGCTGGGCCTTTCACCGGACGGGGTCGAGCTGCTGACCTGGCTGATTGACCTCGGAGCTGCTCCGCAAGTCTACCCGCCTTCTGAGAAGATCCGAAAATTCTCCGCGCGAAACGGCACCGTCATGATTGTGCTCACGCCTAAGACGGCTGGACTTATCCGCTTTATGGCGGCCCGGGGGGAGATCCGGCATCGCGCCGGCGCCTCCGATCCTTCGACGATCCGGATCCACTAAGGGGATGCTGTCGCTTGAGGGGGTTCCCCATTTCAGTCGAAACGGCGTAACCCTTTATAACGGTTGCGCCATAGCCCTTCTCGCCCGGCTCCGGGGGGTGGCGGACCTGGTCGTAACGGACCCCCCTTACCGGCTCACCTCCGGGGGCAAAAACGCCCAGGTCATGTCCGGTATCTTCGCCTCGGACAGGTATGACAACTCCGGAGAGCTCATGCGAATGGTGGAGTGGACGGATTTCTCCCGGCCCCTTCTCGAGGCTTGCAAGCCGAACGCGGACGCCTATGTCATGGCCAATGACAAGCAGATCTTCCCGGCGCATGCGGCGATGATCGGGGCGGGATGGCGATGCCATAATCTCTTGGTCTGGAACAAGGGGGCCCCGACCCGGAACCGGTGGTACATGAAGGAGAACGAGTACACCCTTTATCTGTGGAAGGGACGTGCACGCACGATCAGCAACCCGGGCTCAAAACAGACCTTCGCAGCTTCGCGGCCGAACCGTGCGGAGAAGATCCATGACACCCAGAAGCCTGTGGAACTGCTCGAGCACTACATTCGGAACTCCTCGGAGCCGGGGGACCTCGTGCTTGACCCTTTCGCCGGGTCCGCCGCCACCCTTGTCGCCGCCCTTCTGTCCGGACGACGCGCAATCGGGATCGAGATTGATGTGGACAACTTCCGTGCGGCCGTTGCTCGCCTTGAAAGTATATGCGAAAAAAAAACGTATATACCAACGGAGGGTGAGAATGTTAGACGCCGATAATTTTCAGAATGAGCAGATCGGACCGGATGAGGTCCATGTCATTGCGCTTCGTGGAGTTCCCGAGACGATCTCGGGTCGTCCCGGTTTTCTCCGGACGGTCCAGATCAAGGACCTCAGGGTGAATCGGGACTATCGGCGCCGAATGACCCCCCGTTCAGCACGCGCTGCACATGAGATCGCCATGCACTTCAGTTGGGAAGAGTTCTCCCCACTGATCGTGGTCCAAAAGGATGATCTCTACGAGGTGATTGACGGGCAGTTTCGGGCCGCTGCGGCGCGCACTATCGGGATCACAGAGCTGCCCTGCTATGTGCTCGGGTGTGACCAGGAGGGGGCCGCCGCCGCATATGCCGGTATCAACGGTTCAATCACCGCCGTGACACCACAGGATATTTGGTTTGCGGAAAAGTTTGCGAAAAACTCAGATGTTCTTGCGCTTGATGCCCTGCTCAACCGCTGCGGCGTCCGTATTGTCCGCGAACGGGAGTTGGGGCGGGTCGGAGACACCCGATCCGTAAACGAGCTGAAGCGCGCCTTTTCCCGGTTAGGGCCAGTCGTTCTTGAGGTTATCTTGACTGCTATCGTACGAACTGGTGATTGTGGATATGGTCACCTGAGCGGGGCTGTGATCAACGGGATCGGTCAGTCCCTGATCCGTAAACCCGAGCTCATCCTGAACCCTAACCCGTTTTACCAGGCTTTTGATCGCGTAAACCTTCACGAGATGGTTGCGGAGGCCCGGGTGGAGAGTATCCGGACCGGGAACCACCTGCAGTCCATCATTGCCCGCGAGGTCAACATCTTGATCCGAAAAGCGGACCACGCACATGGGGGCTGAAGGCCCACAGGAAGTTTGGGAGGGGGTCCGCGACAGGAGCGTGCTTGTATTGGGCGCCACCGGTGGGGTCGGGTCCGCCATATCCCGTCGCCTCCTCGCGGAAGGGGCGAATGTCATCGCGCAGGGGCGTGACCTTGCCAGGCTCGCACGGCTTCAGGCCTTTGGCGCCTCGACGTTCCAGGGTGACCTCCGGATGGTCAGGCCCAGGACAGACCTGTTACGGGTCAGCTCGGATGTGGTCGCGGTGATCAGCTTCCTTCCCCCGCTACGAGATGTCATCACGGGCGCCTGTGATGTGATGCGGGACCTGCCCGGAACGTGCCGGGTCCACCTTTCATCCTCTGAGGTTTACGCCCGTCGCAAGGACCAGTTTGACTTGACCGAGCGGGAGGTTCGTCCTGACGGGCTTCGCCCCTCCCCGTTCAGGTCAGCGGAACGGGCGCTCGAGACTGCGACGCAAGGGTGCGTCACCCTCTTGCGACCGGGGCGGCTCATCGGAACCGGAGTCACGTCAAGCGCGCTTGTGAGGTGGGCTCGCGACGCCCCCCTCCCCCTCGTCCTCGAGGGGGCGGTGGAGTCGAGCGTGCTGCGGGTGGAGGACCTGGGTGATGCCATCATTCAGCTCATAAGGGCCCCCGGAGTCGGCCGCGCACATGGGACCTTCAACATCGCCGGCCCGCGCCCGACGGGTGTACGCGACATTGCCGAGACACTCTGCGACGGCTCCGGGGTGCGTCTGCGTTGGCGCCGGGCCGGGAGGACCAGTCTCAGGGCCGGGGTTGAGGTCCGCAACATCATCCGGGCTCTCCCGGGCGTCTCCGGCCAGAGCGAGGAGATCGGACTTCTGCTGGGATGGTCCCTGACTTTGGACAGCGCCGCCCTCCTGCGGGAAACCGGCTGGGCCCCCGGGGTCATCCCCAGACGTCGCGGTACCTGAACCGCCCCCCCTGATAGGCAAGCCCCTTTTCTAAAAATGGGGCTTTCATAATTTGCGAAAAACTATATCATTCAAATCATCGTAAAAGGAGATCCTGATGAGCGACGACAAGACGACCGACTATGACGTGACCGCGGAAGAGCTGACCCAGTTCGTTGAACGGGGGGAGCGGCTGATTTCCGAGAAGAAGGACATCTCCGAACAGGAAAAGGAGCTCTACGCAGAGGCGAAGGGCCGCGGCTACGACACCAAGATCCTGAAGAAGGTGATCGCCCTGCGCGCGCGTGACCCCAACGACGTGATCGAGGAAGAGGCCGTCATGGATATGTACAAGAAGGCCCTGAAAATGTCCTGACCAAATTTCGCCCGTTGCCTTTTTCAGGCTACGGGCGGATTATGCGAGAAACAGAGTGGAGGACCTCATGCCAAACGGAACCACCCCGGAGTTCAAAGGCTCCATCCCGATATTCAAGACGACCCGTCCCCTCATCGGGGACATGGCGACCGTGGAGGTCTCACACCGAATCCAGGCAAGCGGAACGCTCGTCGAGGTGGGCCCCGGGGATCGCGGGGCCGTCGACCTGGAAGGACGTCAGGTCAGCGGGACCCTGATCCCATCGGTCCGGCGCTTGAACCTGAGCCTGCCCGAAACCGACATCGAACCGGAGACGCATGATGAAGACCTCTCCCCCTGTTGATCGTATCGAGATCTATGTCCGGTTCCTGGACCCGCGCAGCGGGAGAACTGGGGTGTTCGAGAGCCCCTTCGACAGCTTCGCTGGGGCGGCGGGTCAGTTTGCGGAGGATCCGGACTGCGTGAGCGCGATGAGGGTCGCGATCTCACAAGCAGGCCGGCCGGTCGCCATGAGCGATGCGACGGACCAGGTCCGGGAGGCGCTGCTCGAGATGATCAGTGAGGGGCGGTTCGAGACCTGCCCACACCCGATCGTTGAGGACGTGTTTGATGAACTGATGGAGGAGGCGCGGCGGGAGGCCGAAGGCGATTCAGATCATGAGAGGATCGAGGGGGGATGCTCCAGATCTGAGATATAGAAATCCCCCGGATCCGAACCCGGTCCGGGCTCTAACCCTTTAGACTGATTCCTCTCGACTCGCGCTGAAGGATCCCACAAGTGGTGCGTGGGGTTATACTTATCCACAGGATCGCCCACAGACCCACCCACAGGATGAAATTGAGGACAGAGTAAGGCTCATTTGAAACGTTACAATATGGCTGTATGATATTGATAATAAAGCAATACTTATCCGACACTATTACCTTGTTGCGACAGTTTACTTGAGGCCCGACAGAATTTTCTGGAAAACTACTCCTATTCTGTTGTATCGGTATTATTAATTAATAACCGATACACGGGGCAGTAGACATGAGCATAAAAGGCTCGACACGTTTTCAGGCACTTTCTGGACGGCTGACCCGTCAGCTAAGGGAGCATAGTCAGGAGAGCTTCCCGCCGGACGCGCGCAAGACCTTGCGCAAGTTCGCGATGCGGGAGGCGGCCGATTTCCTCAAGATAAATCAGAACACGTTCCGGCATTACGTGTCCACCATGGCGGACAAGCTGCCGACTGGAGAGCTTGACAAGAGCAATCGGCGCTACTTCACCCTTCAGGAGATCCACGATATTCAGCGTATCCTCTTTGAGGAGGGGAAAACTGATCCGAAGATCTATCCGAGACGGCAAGGCGATGAACCCTGCATGGTCATCACCTGTTTTAATCTGAAGGGCGGATCGGCGAAAACGAGCACCGCGATAAGCCTTGGACAGAGCCTCGCCGTAGCCGGTTTCCGGACGCTCATAGTGGACGCCGACAGCCAGGCCAGTTTGACAAATCTCCTCGGGATTACCCCGGAATATGACCCCGAGATGCTGACCCTTTACGACATGATCAAATTTGAAGAGCCTGTGGTGGCCCGGAAGGTGATCCAGAAGACCTATTTCCCGAACATCGATCTGATCCCCGCCTCCATGAGCCTGATGGAGTTCGAGTACGAGACCGCCCTCTCCTTCCGCAAGGCGAACCAGACCGGCGCGTTCCATACCCGGATCGCGAACGCGCTTGAGCCGGTCCTGACCAATTATGATGTGGTCATCTTCGACACCCCCCCGCAGCTCAGCTTCGCGGTGATCGCGGCCCTGTTCGCCTCACGCGGGGTCCTGATCCCGCTCAACGCGTCCATGCTGGACGTGATGTCGCTCGCGAGCTTTCTGAGCATGGCAGGTAGCCTGATGGAGGTGGTTGAGTCGCACGCGCCGGACCACGGGTTCGATTTTGTGAAGCTGCTGATCACCCGCTACGAGGCGTCAGAACTCCCGCAGGTCCACATGTCCAGCTTTCTCAGGACCGTGATCCCAGAATCGGTCATGGCGGCAGAGTTCGTTAAATCCGCAGCTATCGGGGACGCGGCGACCACCAAGCAGACGGTTTTCGAGGTGGAGCCCCGCGATGTGAACCGGAAGACCTATGACCGGGTGATCGAGTCCATCGGCCGTATCAGCTCAGAGGTCGAAACCATGATCTTCACATCCTGGGGTCGATCCGATGGCACGTAACAAGATCGGATCCAACCTGATGGCCGCGATGGCCGGGAGCCTTGAGGAAGACGAGGCCCGCATCGCTGCGGAACGCACAGCACCTGAGAGCCCGGCCCCAGCGATGTCCAATCCGGCCGTCGACCGAGCCATGTTTGCTGTCCGCAATGAGGACCGTCAGGCGACCCGCCTCATCCCGACAAACCAGATCCGGATGTCCCCCATTTCCGACCGGATGAATGCGGAAGATGATATCGAGGATCTGATCGAGTCAATCCGCGCGGAAGGGCAACAGGTTCCGATCATGGTCAGGCGCCTGCCTGATGGGGAACTTGAGATCGTTTATGGACGACGTCGTCTCCTTGCCTGCAAGGCCCTTAAGATCGATGTGAGGGCCTCCGTCAACGACATGACCGATGAGGAGGCCCTCATCGCCCAGGGAGTCGAGAACAACCGTCGCAAGGATAGCAGTTTCATCGAGAAGGCGCTGTTCGTGATGCGCATCCTGAACGCCGGTTACAAGGCGGTCGTGGTCCAACGGGCCACGGGGGTCAACGAGACCACCATCTCCAAAATGAGATCAATCATCAACGAGTTGCCTGAGGATCTCATCCTGCGGATCGGTCCCGCACATGGTGCAGGACGTCCACAATGGGACGCTCTCAAGGCTCTCTGTAAAACCCAAGGGGCAGATGTCGCGATCGCTCTGGTCGATCGCATCCCGGTGGGTCTTGCCAGTCTGGACCGGCTGAACCTGGCCATCACCTCCCTCAAGAAGGCTCAAGCCCCCGCACCCAACAAGCACACGAAAGAGGGTCCACTTAAAACGCAAGTCCGCGGGAAGAAGATGACCGTCGTGGCGGAGGATGACACCTACAAGGGTTTCCTGGCCTATCTCGATCGCGAGATGCCAAAACTTGTAGATGCCTGGAGAAAAGAAGAGTCTATTTAGTGTTTTATTATTGTATATCAAATACTTGCAGGCTTTTCTTAATGTAATCTTGGCAGCTGCCAAGATTATCGGAACGACCCCCGAAGGGACGATTCAACGTCCCGATACACCAAACGAGCAGAAACCCAATAACAAGGAGGCAGACACGGCGCAAAAGAAAAGACCCCCCGAAAGCGGTGAGCTTCCGAAGGGCCTCTGTAAGTCTTGAACACCTGACAGATAGCCCAACATTTTAAGAGAATCAACACCGATTTTGGTGAACGGTCGAAATTTGCCGTCTGAAATCATCATGGAACAGCTTAAAACCGCGGCGATCAGCGCCGGGGCACGTGACCTGCGTGTCCAAATCCAACACGTCCCGGCGTTTCCGCCGGTGATGCGCGGCGCTCTCATGCCAACGCTCAGGACAATTCGACGGGAGCATGGTCTCTCGACCGGAGACCTGCTTGTCCTCGGCGCCCTCCTGAGCTTCCTGCCCTGCAGGGATCCAGAGACCGGAACGGAAAGGCCCATCAGCCCGGGCATGATCCTGGTCGTCTTTGCCGGGAACGCGGCGCTCTGTGACCGGGCCCACGGGATGGACGAAAGGGTGCTTCGTAGACACCTGTCCCGCCTCAGCGAGGTGGGCCTGATCCGGCGCAAGCAGAGCGCGACCGGAAAACGGTTTCCCCTGAAACGGGCCGGCGTGATCCGGGATGCGTTCGGTATCGACCTCAGCCCCCTTCTGGAGCGTCATCTTGAACTGACCGAACAGGCGCAGGAGACGCGGCGTCGGGTCGAGGAACTCCGAGCTGAGCGGGCCGAAGCGCTCGCCCTGCGCGGACAGATAATCGAGACCGTGGACCCGGAGGATGCACCGCGACACTCCTTCCTCGATCGGGTCAAGACCGTCCTGCGCCGCGCCACGCTGACCCTTGAGATGGTCCGGGACCTAGTTCGCCAGATGCGAGATTTCCTGTCCGGAACCGAACCAGAGGCTACACCCCCTGCCCTAGAGGACGCCTCGGCAAAACATCAAGATGTCCCATATGGAACACGGACCATCGATGACCGAACCGGTTCCGAAAACACGGTGCAGGGAACGGTGAGCAACGCGTCCACCGCCTCGGGTGAAGACGCGGACATAACCGGCGCAACCGATAAGAACTCACCTTCAAGCAGCAGGCGTATGGAGGTGCAAAACTCACCGGACCGGAATAAAGATGTCCATTCAGCTCACATCCCCACCATTGACGAAACCGATGAAATGTCCGGCGGGGACGGACGAGATGTCCGCCAGCAAGAACCATACCAGATAGATATAAAAAAAAGAAAACCCCGAAGCCGGATGAGCGCACTTTGGGAGCGGTGCCAATTGGTCGCTCTAATGCACCCGTCCCCGCCGGACGACGAGCTGGGTCTGCTGAGAGTGATCTTCGAGTTCGGACAACTGTCCAGATTTGACGCCCCTACCCTGGCTGAAGCCACGCGCCGTATCGGACCTGCGCGGCTCTTGGAGACCCTGGACCATATTGCACAGAATATGGCCCGGATCAGATGTCCACACTCTTACCTGCGAACCGTTGTCCTGCGTCAGAGCAAAGCATGAGATGTACCAGTTGCAAATTAACGCTGAAGGGATCCGGCTCTAAAGCGGGTTACCCTCAAAACGCATCGATCAAGCCGTTTCTGTCTGAGGTCATGGAGCCGCCTCACAACGCCGAGGCGCCCGTCTCACGGATGCCAATGGGCCGACCCCCGATCAAGGTGAGCTCCAGCACGCCGCTACAGCCGATGGCCCAGCTACGTCGCAAGCAGAGGGAACGGGGCTTGAGATACCTCTTCCCGGCGACCGACAGTACGGTACGAACCACACTGTCGGTCGGGGTCCACAGTAATTCAAGAATAGCCCCCCCCTCATGTCTGGGACGCAAACGCGCCCGGGTTCAACGCCTCCGATGAAAACGGGACAGCTGTCCCGCTCCCTCGACCCAGGACCGGGTTCACGGTCCCGATGAAGACGGGAAAGCTGAACCGCTCCCTTGGATCACGGACCGGGTTCAAAGTCTCTGATCCAAGGGAGCGGATCAATGCTCCGGACAGAAACGGGACAGCTGTCCCGCTTCCATGTCGCGGTTTTTGGGAAATATCATGTCATGAAATTGGAGGCGCGTGGTCAGAACCCGAACCGGCACCGCGGTCCCGGTGGTGAGAGGGATGAGACCATCCCTCGGAGCTTTTCCATCTCCTCCAGATCCTTGAGCTGCCGCTCCCGGTAGCAGCGCATCACGGCGATCATATCTACGATCATCCGGCGGCGGGCCGGCGCTGCCGGTTAATGCTCCGGACAGAAACAGGACAGCTGTCCCGCTCCCTTGAATACCGGACCGGGTTCAAGATCCAGATGCTAGGAAGGAGTAGATCATCCCGGATCCTTGAGATGACACTCCCGGTAGAAGCGCACCACGTCGATCGGATATCTGCAGTCATCCGGCGACGCACCGGGGCTGCCGGTTAATGCTCCGGACAGAAACAGGACAGCTGTCCCGCTCCCTTGAATACCGGACCGGGTTCACGATCCCGATGCTGGGAGGGAGCAGATCATCCCGGATCCTTGAGCTGCCGCTCCCGGTAGCAGCGCATCACGGCGATCATATCTACGATCATCCGGCGGCGGGCCGGCGCTGCCGGTTAATACTCCGGACAGAAACAGGACAGCTGTCCCGCTCCCTTGGATACCGGACCGGGTTCACGCTCCTGATGCTAGGAGGGAGTAGATCATCCCGGATCCTTGAGCTGACGCTCCCGGTAGCAGCGCATCACGTCGATCAGATCTGCGATCATCCGGCGGCGCGCTGGCGCTGCCGGTTAACGCTCCGGACAGAAACGGGACAGCTGTCCCGCTCCCTTAACGGGGATTATGGGGCCCACCGATCAGAAGATACCACCGCGCTAGTTTGGATCCCGGACTGGGTTCACGCTCCTGATGCTGGAAGGGAGCGGATCGCCCCCCCGGAGCTTTTTCATCTCCTCCGGATCCTTGAGCTGGCGTTCCCAGTAGCAGCGCATCACGTCCATCGGATATCTGCGATCATCCGGCGGCGCGCCCGCACTGCCGGTTAATGCCCGGACAGAAACAGGACAGCTGTCCCGCTCCCTTAGATCGAGGACCGGGTTCACGGTCCCAATGCTGGAGGGGAGCAGATCATCCGGATCCTTGAGCTGACGTTCCCGGTAGCAGCGCATCACGTTGATCAGATATCCGCGATCATCCGGCGGCGCGCCCGCGCTGCCGGTTAACGCTCCGGACAGAAACAGGACAGCTGTCCCGCTCCCACGTCGCGGTTTTAGGGAAATATCAGGTCATGAAATTGGAGGCCCTGGTCAGAACCCGGACCGGCACCGTGGTCCCGGTGCTGAGAGGGATGAGACCACCCCTCGGAGCTTTTCCATCTCCTCCGGATCCCTGAGAAGCCGTTCCCGGTATTTGTGCATAACAGCTACCAGCTGTCTGCGATCGACCGGAAGGGCGCCGGCTGATATTGCCCGGGCCCGGTACCCCTGGCTGAGGTCAAAATGCGGAAAGGACCCGGTCTGAAAATGACGGCGCGCCAAACCGATCCGGTCCACCAACTGGAACAGCTCATCCACACCGTCCGCAACCATGTGACACATCAGCATGCGGCCAAACGGGTTTCGTGCACCATCAACATAAACCGGCATTAGAACTCCTTTGGGCTCTTACGGACCATTGACCGCTTGGGGCGGGGGGGTGTCCACCGCATTGCGAAAAAATAAATCAGATTCGGGATGACGTCCAGAGTCAGATGATGATAATAAATAATCATTACCCTTTTTCGCTAATCCCGAAAAGAGATAAACTAACCAGAGGAGACCACCATGAAAAGACAAGTCTACGGGCTTACGGCGGCATTGACGCTGATCGCCAGCGGCGCGATGGCGACGGACATCGCCGCAATGACCCCACAGGAGCGCACAGCGTTCGGTACAGAGATCCGGAGATACATGCTCGAAAACCCGGAACTGATCGAGGAGGTTCAATCCGTCCTTGAGGAGCGTCGCGCCGCGTCAGCTCAGGAGCGCGACGCGCAAATGGTCGCCGACAACATCGAGGCGCTCCACGGTGATGCGATGAGTCCGATGATCGGGGACCCTTCCGCCCCCTTCACGGTGGTCAAGTTCAACGATTTCAACTGTGGTCACTGTCGCGCCGTCGCACCGGACCTCGCAGCCTTTATTGATAATAATCCGGACTACAAGCTGGTGATCAAGGAATTCCCAGTCCTGGGTCCGAATTCCGTGATCGCCGCGAGCTTCGCCGTGACAATTTACGATCTTGGCGGCTCGGAGGCGTATAGCCAGGTTAAAAACCGACTCTTCTCGGATGAAGGCACCAAGGGTGCGGAATACTTCCGCGATCTCGCCGTGGAGGTCGGTGTTGACCCGGACCTCATGACGAAGCGCATGGGAAGCGAGGAGGTGCGTGCGCACCTGCAGAGCAACGTGAGCCTCGCGGCTGAGCTGGAGATCGAGGGAACCCCGGGCCTTGTTTTTCAGGATGTGATCATCCGCGGTCGCATTCCACTTGAGATGATGGGGCAGATCCGCCGTCACATCGACACACGTTAAGTTAAAAAGGGGAAGTAAGTCATGCGAAAACCTAAACGTAATTCCGAATCAAAGGTAATGGTTCACGCGTTCCGGTGCCAGGAGCTGATCCTGACCGTTCCGCGCGAGATCGCGGCCCGGGTGCGTGCCCTGACCGCGCGCAAGCGCACCCGCCCGGACGCATATGACGAGGCGATCACCAAGTTCGAGGGGGAACTCGCAGTCCTTACCGGGGGCGCCCCGCTAAGCAAGGAGACCTGGGGCGGGAAGGGACGAGCGAAGGACCGGGCGGATCTGGTCGCCGCGGCGGCCGTCCTGCTCTCCTTCGGGGTTTCGGAATATCCGGTCCCCGAAGCAGAGGAGCAAGCTGCTCGCGCCCTGGCTATAACGGCGGAACTGGTCGCGGTCTGAGCTTAACCCGGACCCGGCTCCGGGTCCGGGTTTCCACGACGCTCTCCTGGGCGTCGTCGATCCAAACATCTAAATAGGTGTCCACCATCTCCGCCATGAAACGGCGCTTCGGGACCCCACAGGTTCTGAAGCAGGCCTCCGGACCGATCAGACGGCCGATCGTTTCCCGCACCTGACCCATCTGTCGTTCACGCCGAGCGCTCACGAAAAAAATGCGGAGTCCGCGCAAGGGCGGCCCCCAGGAGACCATTCCAGAGGTCTGGATCGCGGGTATAGGTCTTATCGGTATCGATCGCGAGGATCATCTGATCAGCTCCGCCACACGATCATCACCCTCACCGGAAACCCTGAAGAGGTCCGGTCGCGCGTGAAGGGTCTTTAGGATGCCGCGATGGGGCAGGGGCCCACGCCGAAGACCGCGGTGCCGCGCCTCCGTGAGGAGCCGGTCCAGCGGAAGCGGGCCCAAGTCCCGCAAGGACCCCTCCATCGCAAGATAGGCGGCCCTTTCCCGGGTCATGAGGCTCACACGGGGATGTTCCGGGTCCCCGCTTACATGGTATTGCTCCGGACGGGACCGGACGTGGGCCTCCAGGCCTCTGAGGCGGCCACAGGCGGCGATAAGGCGGGGAAGGGGGTTACCCCCTCCTCCATCAGGTGACGGGTGATGAGGGCCTCCATATCCGGCACATCGGGCGCATTCCGTGCGCGCAGGGGCACGCCGGAGGGGCTCTGCTGGCCTTTGCGGCCCCGTCGCGCCGGACGGGCCGCTTTCGGCGCCTCGTTTTGCGGTCCCTGAAGCCGGGTGCGGACATGGTAATGTGCCTCCCCGGACCGCAAGAGCTCGACCCATCCGGCACAGGCACGCCGAAGCTTTACCGCAGGCGGTTCCGTGGAGAGACAGATCACCTTGGTCCCGTTCCGTTCCAGCTCGCCCACGCAGGGAGAGAAATCCGCATCCCGGGTCACCAGAAGGATCGGGACCGCGGGATCCCCCTTTCGCATGAGTTCCATCAGCCGGTCATCAACGGCGTTCTTGTTGGTGGATTCGACCCGGGTCAGCGTGATCTGGCAAGACGCCCTCTTGAGAGCACCCGCCCAGCCGGAATGGGAGCAGGGGTTACATAGGACCTGTCCTTCCGCACCGGCCCCGAGAAGGCGGAGCAGGGACGGCAGCAGGTCATGTGCGGTATTGTCCCCGTCGATCAGGAGTCGGATCCGGTCCGGAAGGCCGCTCAATTCACCCGCTCCGCGCGTTCAGCAAACCCGATCTCTCGCTCGATCGCCCGGGTCCCGCCGAAGAGGGCCGCGGACCCTTCCGGGCCTGGGAAGGAGCGCGCCTCCTCCCGCAGGAGGGCGAGTGCGCGGCGAAGTCCGGGCAGCTCCTGGATTTGGGTCTGATGACCCGAGTTAGGATCAGATTTGCTCATAGGCGTCCAGCGTCGCGAACCGCCGCCGCAAGGATCTCCTGGGCCCGGTCCGGCTCAGCCTCCGCTCGCCGCGCCGCGTCCCGCAGCCGGGATTTCAGGGAGCTGAGCTGGTCCAGGGCGGATCGTTCGGACTGGTTTGAGTCCAGAAGGGCCCGTTCACGACGCTCCGCCTGATCCGCACGTGTTTCCGCGATCGCGCGCAGCTCATGCGGGGTCTTCCCGGACTTGCGTTGAAGGGTCAGGGTGAGGTCCCCCAGCTCCTCATGGCACATGGAGGTTTCCGTATAATTTGCGGGCTCCGAGCACCCATGCGGGCGCAGCATCTGCGCCATGGCTTCCGCAATAAGCGGAATCAGAGGGCCCCGCAGCGTGAGTGTGCCGTTCTCGAACGCAACCAGATCCAATGCGGAGAACCGCTCCTCAAGGACTGCGGCTTGATACGCCATCTTGCGCTCGAGCTCGACCACCTGCTCGTCCGGATCGGGCGGGGAGGGGAGGGCGGCGCGCAGCGTCTCCGCCCCGTAAAGATGGACGATCTGTTCTAGGGAGGGGCGTGCGAGGGTGCCGCGCAACAGGTTCAGATGGACCGCGTCCGGATCGGACATGATTTTCAGAAGATCGGTCTCGTTCATGGGGCGGCCTCTGTGATGATGATCTCCTCGCGCTGGATGTCGGGGAGGGGGGTGAGGGAGAAGGGGGGGAGACCGCGAAGGGTCTCGGAGACCTCAGGCAGGCCGTCGCCGGTGTAATGGACGTCCACCGAGAGACAGGTGAGTCGGGGGTAGCCAAAGACTGTCGCGTCCCCGGACAGGTCCGCCGCCGGGGCGTCCTGAGGAAGGAGCGGGGCGTTCAGGGCGGCGCGGATCTCCGCGTGCCGGACCGGAACCGCGTAGCCGACGTTATCACGCCGCAAGGCCTGTCCGGCGGACGCGGTCAAGTCAGCCAGACCAAGGGCCCAGGTGTCCGCACTGCCGGACATATGACGGGTGAGAAAGCGGTCCTCATATCCTGTCTGCGGACGTTCAAGGTAAGGGTCCCCGGACAAAAAGAGCGTATAACCAAACACCGCGATGAGGGCCCCGTTCTCATCGAATACTCCCGCCCCGGACATGCCCGGGTTCAACGCGACCGACCCGGTTGGCTGGAAGAGGGCGAGAATTGTGCCGGGCTGTGCCGGTGACAGCGGCGCCCCACGCGCTCCCCAGGCCAGCTCCTGCTCCATGTCCGCGAAACGGACCGGCTCCAGAACGGCCACGTCATCGAAGATCATGTCCGGATCGTTGAGCCGGTCAAGCCGGTCCACGTCCCCGGACAGGACCGGGGCCAGATCGGCGATGAAATCCCCGTCAGACCCGAAGGCCATAATCCGCGCAAGGGGGGACCAGGTCCCATCCGTGTTGCGCTCTGAGGGGGGCAGCACATGCGCTGAGGTGAGAACCCGGTCCGGGGACCCATCCACGCCGGACCCAAGGATCACGGTTCCGGTACCATGGCGGAAGTGGCCACTCTGATAAAGGGAGAGGAGCATCACGCTCGCGTTGGCGGGGCCGTTTTCGGAGTGGACCGCCCCCTCGGCGCAGAAAGGGTCCTGGGTCGCGCCACGCTGCGTAAGGGCCGAGGTCTCCCGATCAAATCGGGCATTGAACAGCTCCACCATGAGGGGCCGGACCGGTCCGGGCCGAACCCCGATATATCCGGGCCGGACCTGCGGGCGTATATCCGGGGCCAAGGGGCCTGACACCTGCTCCGCCAAAGCGGGGAGGGCGGTGAGCAGACAGATCAACGAGATTGAGAGCATTTTCATTTTTCGCAATCCTTCGCGTTGATGCCCCTAAACATCGCATTGCGCCGGAACAGGTCCGCATTGAGCGGCTCGCTGCGGGATTTGGCGACCCGCAGGGTCAGCCGCAGCAGCATCTTTACGTCCCGCGGCGTGATCTGCGGGAATAGGCGGACCAGCTCGGTGATGAGCGGCGCCTGCAGCCCCGCGTCGAAATTCTCGGACATGACCCGCCACACCTCCGGAAGCAGGTCCGGCCCGGGCGGATCGTAATGGATGATCGCGGCGCAGCGGGACAGGATCGCCTCGTCGATATCGTCCCCCCGGTTCGTCGTCATGAACAAAAGCCCGTCGAAATACTCCATGGTGCGCAGGAACTCAGCCACGATCGCGTTCTGTACCACGTCCCGGCCACGGGTCATCACGAACACGTCCGCCTCATCCAGAAGGAGCACGCAGCCCCAGCGCTTCGCTCGCTGAAAGACGGCGCGAAGCGCTTCGGCCACCTCACGGGGGCTTGTGCCAAGGTTGCCCGCGTGTACGCTGTAGAGGGGGCGGCCGCAAACCTCCGCGTAGATCTCCGCGGTGAGCGTCTTACCCACCCCCGGAACCCCCTTGGTCAGAATCACATTGCCGGCCGATTTCCCCTCCACAAGATCCCCGGTCAACATATCCGTGTCCGTGGTCAGCACGTCGAGAATATCCCGCTGCGCTTGAGGAAGAATCAGTTTTTCGCGAAGCTCCGGACGATAAACGTAAGGGGTTAGGTTCGCCACGTTGATCCAGAACGCCTCATGGGTCTCCAGGCTATAGACCTCCACGATCGGGTGCTGGGGTAGCTCGAGGAAACAGGGGGCGGCGCTGCCCCCGAAAAGACGGGTCTCCACCTCCGGGGGGCAGTTCCGGATCCGGTCCGGATCAATGTCCATGATCACCCGTGACCCGATCACGTCGCGCGGGTTGCGTAAGTCGTGTCCGGACACGTTGTGGAACGGGCCGGTTGCGCGGAATTGCGCCGCAAACCCGTCGCGCAGCACCCCCGCAAAGCGGGTCGCCTCCTCATCATGGGCAAGGCGCAGGGCCTCCGTCTCCACATAAAGCCCGCTCCCCTCAAGGATCGTGGCCACCCCGCGCCGGGACACATCCGTCGGCTGAAAGGTCCAGACCTTGGTGCGGACCCGGAGCCGCTTGTCCATCGGGCCAAATCCGGTCCCGATCATCTCAACGTAAGGGGCCTCCCCGCGATCAGAGCGGTCTGAGCGACGACGCAGGGAGGTGATCGCCCAGGGCAGAAGGCTCCCGTCCGCACAGAGCTCATAGATCCAGCCGTCACGTTTGTTCTGACACAGGTGCTCGGACAGGAGCGGCAGGAATGCCTCAAAAGAGGGGACCTTCAGGTCGGTGCAACCGGCACGGGCCGCGATGACCGCCTCGAAGGCGCGCAGGAACTTGCCCGCCCCCTTCCGTTCCGCGATGTCCCGGATCTCATCCATATTCGCGTCGGACAGGGCGGAGATGGACACCTCGCTGGACGTATCAAGATCAGTCGGGTCCACCTTGCGCAGGGACCTGAGAAAACCAAACGCCTCAGCTTCGGTCTCCTGAAGGATGGATGTGGGGATCGTGATCTTCATTGGGGCACCTCGTCTACTAATACTCGAATACTATTTGCGAAAAAAAATAACAATAATAAAAATAGCAGGGCGTGACCTGGCCACGCCCTGCGAACATGTTAAAACTTGAAGCTGACCCCAATGGAGGCGCTCGTACCAGCACCAGGGTCATCCCCCACCCGATGTGTCAGACCGAGCCCGAAGCGGCTCGCGCCAACCGGGATCTCATAGCCGAACTGTAGGTCCATAGGTGCAGCCGCCCGGTCAAGACCGATCGAAACATTCTCAACCCGGACCTGGCTCGAGGCGACACCTTCCGCGGCGGCTCCGATCCCGGCCGGGACCGCCATGTTGACGGTCCCGCCAGAGATCCCGAGCGGGCGGGACAACCCAAAGCTCATGACGGACCCGGTGCGCCCGCTACGGCGCGACACCCCGACCCCGAAGCTCTCGGAACGGACCTGTCCGGACCGGATAAGCCCGGACCCTGAAGCGCGTGTCTCCCCAGTGGAGGCGGTCAGATGCATCACGTGTTGCTCCCCGATGGCCAGATCGGCGCTTGCGCGTAAGAAACTGGTTCGGGAGCTGATCCCGTCAAAGGCGCCATAAAACCGTGCCCCGAGCATGCCGTCCGCCTCATTCACGAGACCTGTCTCAATGGTGAAAACAGATGCGCCCATATCCGCAGACAAGCTCAGCGCACCGTAGGAGACGCCAGGTCCCCCGCTATCCGTCCCGGTTCCACCGCTGACCCCGACCCTCACTGCTTCCCCCAGCTCCGTCACATGGGTGAGGCCCACGGTCCGATCCCCGAGGAGAGCGGCATGCCCCCCCCAGAACCCCGTCGCGTCCGGGATCGCGGCCTCCCGATCTCCCATCAGAACACCGGTGGTAAGGAAGGTGCCCCGCTCCGCCGGAACCCCGGAGGCCGCGCCTCGCAGGGCAAAACGGGTCAGGTCCGGCATGCGGTCCGGCCCGCTGCTCGCCACCATCGCCCCCATCGGGATCTGGTATGACCGATCGTAGGCGTCGGTGGCAGACATCAGGCTAGCGGAGAGGGACCGACGCATCGGGTCCGCAACTCCCGCGGATGCGACGATCGCGGAGCCGAGGAGGGGGGTGGTGCGCTCATTCAGAACGGAGCTCATTTGAACGCTCAGGTTCCCCACCGGACGCATAGCGGTCTCCAGGTCGATCGCACCGTGTCCAAAAATGGGGTCAATGCCCGTCTCCCCAAGGTCACGGGCGGTATCCTTGAGGATATGCAGGGCGGTCGCCCCGGTGATCTCCGGGAAGTTGCTCTTCAGAAGTGCGAGGGATCCGGACACGAAAGCGGCCGCCATCGAAGTGCCGGAACGCTGCCCGTAGCGTCCATTCAGCTCGGTTGAGACCACATTCGTCCCAGGCGCTGCCAGACACCAGTTCATTGCCACCCCGCACTGTGAGGAGTATCCGGCGATTGCGCCATTTTGGTTGAGGGCGACCACGGAGACCCAGTGATCCCGGATTTCCTCGATGTGGACCGGGAGCCCGGCGGCCACGCTTGACTCCCCGCCGGACCCGTTCCCGGCCGCGTAGACGCTGACCAGGTCCTGCTGGGCCGCGTAGGCAACGGTGCTGATCAGATCCTGCCCAAAAAATGCGACCGCTGCGCCCCGGTTCGCGAGCGTGGTGATCCGGAGTGGTGCCTCCGCCTCATCAATGAAGGTCCAGCTGTTGTTCATCACATCAGCCCCCGCCTCGACAGAGCGCAGAATACTGTCCTCCCAGTTCTGAACTAGAAACCCTGACCTCAGGGTCTCATCCCCGTTCAGGGCCCGGAACGCCATGATGCGGGTGTTGGGGGCGATACCGTGCATGCCGATCCCGTTCCGGGCCGCCGCGATGGTCCCGATCACATGTGTGCCGTGACCGTCCTCGTCCTTCATCCCATCCGAGAAATAACTGTGGGACAGACCGGACAGATACGCGTCAGCCAGTTCTGGGTGATCCGGGTCGATACCACTGTCAAAAACGGAGACCAGTGCCCCCGCCCCGAACGCTCCTTCAGCATAGCGTGCCGCCGCCTTCAACCGCGCCAGACCCCAGCTGTTCTGATATTCCGGCGTCTCGAAACCTACCCGATCCCCCCCGGTCCCCAACTCGGGGTTACCCTCGAACGGTGTTAACCCGATAAGGTAGCGGGGACGCAAGTCCCCCTGATACCCGCCGGGTGGGATGTAATCCGGGTCCAGCTCAGGCCTCGGGCCGGGTGGGGAGGGGAGCGCCCCCGAGGCGCTGCTGTCAGACCCGGCACCCGCGGCCGCAATCATAAGGAGCGTCAGAAGGATCCCGCCCAGGAGCGGGGACGTCCCGGACTGGTTTAGCCGGACCGTGCTTACCTCTTGGGATTGGACCGGGAGGGCGAGGGCTGCGGTCAGGGCGGTCGTAAGCAGGAGGCGGGATAAGGCGCGCATGATGTTCTCCGTTTTTCGCAAATCATATGGGCCAAGGCTGTGCCCGACCGTTCTGGCCTGAGCATAGCATTAAGCCTTGCGAAAAAGGATAGGGTTGGGGCGGAATTATGTGGATTGAGCCAGGTCCGTGAGCAGTCCACGTTTGCGCGCTTGTCCGATCACCATATTAACAGAGGAGGTACCCCAGAGGCCCCGCCCACTCGGGGTCGGCTCCCGCATCTGGTTGAGACGGTCCGCTATCTCCTGCAGGTGGAGGTCCGCATTTGCGCCGACCATCGCGGCCACAACCGCGAGGACGCGGTCATCTTTGAACCGGTTCGGGGCTCGATCGAGAACGCGGTCTTCGAGCATCCCCTCCCGCACGAGCCGCTTCGTGGCCCGCACGAGACGTTCACGTGTCCAGGGGGGTGTTCCGGACGGGAGCCCCTGATTGACGATCCGGGTCACGTCCTCCCAGGGCATGTCCGGCCTGAGGCGGCGCACCTCCGGGACCCAGAGCTCGGCCGTCTCCAGAAGTTTCCTGATCCGCGCCTCGTCTTGGCCCGCCTTAAGGCGGCGCATCGCGGTCGGATCCTTATCCCGCAGGCCCGGGTTTCCCCCAACCCTACCCTTAATGCGGGCATTCTCAAGACCGGTCCGGGTCCGTTCCCGGATCAGGGCCCGTTCGAACTCCGCGGCGGCCCCCAGCACCTGAAGGGTGAATTTCCCCTGAGCAGAGGCGGTGTCGATCGGGTCCTCTATCGACCGGAACGCGGCACCACGCGCCTGAAGCGTCTCTATCACCTCCAGAAGGTGGGAGAGGGAGCGTGCGAGGCGGTCTATCCGGACAACGATCAGGGTGTCCCCGGGCCGCACGGACTCCAAGAGCCGCTTCAGGACCGGGCGGGACCGGTCACCCCCGGAGGCGTTTTCCTCATGGACCGGGCCACAGCCGGCCGCGCGCAACGCCCGCACTTGGGAGGCGGTCGACTGCTCAAGGGTAGAGACACGGGCGTAGCCTATTTTAGCCACAGATTAACACGTCCCGGTAATCGCGAGCGGGGTCCCCGTTCGGTCGACGCCGCCCTGTGGATGGGGGACGATGCCAGCCGGCGGGCTCGTAGCCTTTGGGCGGGTTGTCCGGGAAGGCGTTCGGGGCCGCCATGGCCCCGGCTTCACCCACGTAGCAACACCGGACCAGGTATCGGATCATATCCTCGAAATCCCCCCGGATCATCGTCCAGTGAAACAGGAGCGGTCGGAACATCAAATAGGTCCCAAGGCCCCGATCGCGTGGTCTCCGCTCTGCGGCGTAGAGGAGCTGATCCGTTTCCGGACCGCTATCCTCCAGATCCCGGATGGCCCGGTGAACGTCAACCCAGGTCGGGATCACGTCTTCACCCCCCTGTCCGGGAGTGACGCGAGACGCGGCAGATCATCCTCCGGAACGAGCCGGGCAAACCGGCCGTCCTCGAATTCGGTCTCCGGGCGTACCCAGACCAGATCATCCGTCACGCTCACATAAACGGCGCAGGGCTCCAGCGTCGCCTCGATCCGGCCCCGCGCTATCAGCCGGTAAAGGCCCCCCTTGCGGTGGCGATGGGTGGGGGATGGGGGGTCGGGGAGAAGCAGGTTCTCGTCAGGTATCAGCCAGACGTTCAGCGCCCCGGCGAGGGCCACCTCCGCCGTCTCCCGGTTGCAGCCTGTCCGGACCATATGGGACCGGACCCAGGCGTCCGCGGTGATCCGTACGGGCTTGGACGGGGAATTCGTTCCGGGTCCACGCGCGGTGCCGCGGGTGACCGCATTGGCCCAGCCGATCGCGGCACGCGCCGTGCGCAGCTCCTGAGCGCTCATCTCCCCCATATGGAGGCGTACCTCTGCAGCTGGCATCTTGGGGTCCAGAAGCCCCGCGCCCCGGTTGAGACGGTCCGCGAGGGCCGCGTCCAGTGCTGTCTGGAGGCGGCCGTTCTGCGCCTGAAGTGCTGAGATGTCCGCGATCAGCCGGTCATGGAGCTGCGTGAACGACTCCTCATAGAAGGGGCAGTCCGGGTGATGGCGGCGCTCCCCGCCCGTATAGGCCTTGCAGCCCGCGACGCAGGTCTCCTTATCCGCGCTCATGCGCCGTCTCCTTCTCTTGAAGATTCCCGATACCGGCCAGGACCATCCCTTTGGGACCGCCGATCGCGTGTTGGAAGTTGAGACCGAACGGGACATTCTCGTCATGCAGACGGGCAGTGTTCGTGTGGCTCAGATGCGGGTCCGACAGGAGCCAGATCCCCTTTCGGGTGGGCGGCAGGCCCGGGGCGGGAAGATCGTTCATGTACTTTCCCCGGTGCGCCGCGCCGACGCGGCCTGGGCGGACCGGGTTCGGCGGTAGCGAGCCAGGTCCCTCAGGGCGAGCCCGATTATCATGAGATGAAAAACAAACATTGGGCCATGCCAGGCGGGCGCCACCTCGCGGGCGTAATTCGCCAGCCACATGACCGTAAGGCCTGAGACACTCACCAAAAGGGTGAGGATCGGGAAGCCGGCCTCCGACCAGAGTGCGCGCTGAACCGTTTTCATCCTGTTATCTCCCCGAACGGGCCCGAAAAGGGGCCGCTTCCAATTCTATGTGACACCAACATACGATCGTTTGTTGATCCATACAATGGTGATTTGCGAAAAAACAAATGAAGATTATCCCGATCCTTTGATTGCTCTGAGCCTGAAAAATAAGGGTTTATCTGCACGAGCAGGACCAGAGATCACCGCGAGAGGATCTACTAAGCAGGGCAGGGCCCGTCTTGACCCGTCCCAGATCGGGGCAAGGGATGATCCCCAAATTATAAGACAGCAAGATACACCAACAACGGAAATAAACAGCTATAAACGTTCCGTGATATGCGCTAACATCCCTTTATGATGGAATTCTTTTCAATTCATATCTTGGCACGTATGTGTCCTGAATTGCCGCTGTGGCGGCCCTGATGCTTTCGGCCGACATACTGGATCGGATACTGGCCATCGAGGTGGGTGCTGCCCGGATCGAGGGGGCGCTCCTGGCTGATCCCGACCTCGGTCGGATCTGGCGGGTACAGGCGGCTCTTACGGAGGCGTGTCGGTCCGTCGGTATGGAGGACATCGCGGTCCAGGAGGGGGACCTCGCGACGCGCCCCTTTCGGGTTGACCCGGATGAGGGGGAGACGGCACGTGGGGTCTGGCTCGCCGGTGAGACGCTACGGGTCCTGCTCTCCCCGGGGAACCTGATCACGGACCCGGACCGGGCGGTGCGACGCTGTCTGCAGGCCGGGGTTCGCCCGGACAGGGCCGAGGGGCCCATTCCGGAGGCGGGACCGGATCTGATCTCCGCCATATCGGCCGCGATAGTGGACGCCCCGGGCCCTCTGATCGGGTCACTCCGGGCCGCACTCACGATGCGGACCATGACGATGAGCGTCTCCCCCCCTGCGGAGCGGCTCCTGTTCAGTTGTGCGGATCATGCGATCCGGGGCGGCCGGTCGGGGCGCGAGATCACCGACCCGCTCCCGGAGGGGCTCGGTCTGACCGCGGGCCCTGGGGAACCGCGCTGGATCTTGATGCCTTCGACCGCGCTCAGCACGGGCGGGTTCCGGGTCTGGTCGCCCGGTACCCCGACCGGGCTCGCATCATTCCTGGACGGGATGCGTGATGAGGTGGGTAGGGGGCTCGGCGCTTTGCCCCCGCTCAGGCGCTGGCGGGATCTCGCGGTGGCCTCATGTGCGGACAGGCATGGGAGATCCCGGATGCGTGACCTGATCAGGCTGCTGGTGAGCCGGCCGATCGTGACCGGGCCGATCGTGGCGGACGAGTTGGGGATCACCCCGCGGGGCGCTCTCAACCTGATCGGGGAGGCGGAGGCGACAGGTCTCATCGAGGAGCTGACCCGCCGGCGCTCCTACCGGGCCTGGGCGGTGAGCCCGATGGCGGCACGGGTGCGGCACCGCAGCGTCGCGCGCGGGGTGCGGGGTAGGCCCGGTCGCAGTCCTGAGAGGCCAGGTGTTCCGGTGGAGGAATATGCAGAGTGGGACTTACCCCCCCCCTCGGCCCCGGTTTTGCGAGACCGGTCCGGTGAGGGGGCGGCTTTTGAGGAGCTGGATGCGGCGCTTGCCGCGGCGGACCGGATTCTGGAGAAATACCGGCCACGCTGAGCGGGGCGGGACCTTAGCGGCTGATGTACCAGGTCACCGTCTTGCCCGAGTAGGGTGTGAGTGTCACCGACTGGGGGGACCAGAAGGACCCGAAAGGTGTCCTCGCCCTTACGGAAACCTGGTCGCCGTTGCAGAGCCTCATGGAGGAGCCCATGGATGCCCCATTGACCAGAGCGGACACGTTCGAAAGGCTGGACGATTGGGATAAGGAGGCAAAACCGTTGCATCCCCCAAAGGCGGTGATCCCGGAAACCATGATCGTGTTCGAGGTGTATAAGGTGGAGCCGGTCGAGCCCATGCGCGCATCAAAACTGTCAGGCATCGGCGGAATTGGGAAGGTGATCTGCCAACGAGAAGCATCGACGGTTGCCACCCCTGTCACTGTTTCCTGTAGCACAAACCTTCTTCTGAGAGTGCCAGATCCGCTTGGCGGTATGGTCATTCGA
>Ga0105051_10001574_pt1 | contig 30796 bp, 32 predicted proteins | sample FRY02_FD_78383 | JGI IMG/M metagenome (GOLD analysis project Ga0105051, IMG submission 78383) | Freshwater microbial communities from Lake Fryxell liftoff mats and glacier meltwater in Antarctica - FRY-02 (megahit assembly) | ecosystem: Environmental > Aquatic > Freshwater > Ice > Glacier... | reverse complement strand
CGGTCTCGGTTTTCGAGAAAACCCAGCTTTCATGCGCCTTTGCAGCCAGTGCTGAGCTTGAAAATGAACATGAAATCTCTAAGCAGTTGAATTTATTCGAAAATTGACCGGACAGTAATGAAATAGCAATATAAATTTTTCTTTATGATCTCACTTCTCGCACAGATCAAGGCTCGCCGTATTGCGCTGTCATTAAAGCAGCACGACATGCTGATGCGCGTTGGGATATCGCGCCAGCAATACCAGAGACTGGAATCCAAAGGGAACCCTCGGCTCGATACCCTTGAGCTTATTGCCATAGGGCTCAAAAGTGAATTACTCCTAATCCCCAAAGACAAGCTCAGTGCCGTGCTCGCCGTATTGGCGGATGACCGTGCAGCACCTGCCGACTCAAGCCAAGCGGCAAAAGAAGAGTACGAGTCACTCAACGATGACCCTTGGCGGGAATGGCTAGGGGATGACGAATGAGTGTCGATGCACACAACGAAGTGAATGTCTTAAAGCTCACCATCCATGGCGTACTGATTGGCTATCTCACCGGCTTTAAGAATGGTCGCAATGTATTGAGCGCGTCAGTGGCGAGTCGTAGGGTCGTGGGGTCGAGGTCCCCCGGCATCGATTACTAACCAATGGCGCCCGGCTTGGCCAGAAACTCATTCTGAAAGATCGCCATTCGGATCACATCTCGATATTCGCCAGCGGAGAAATACTCTTTAACCAACAAACCCTCTTGCTTAAAGCCAATTTGCTCGTAGACGTGGATCGCAGCCGTGTTGTCGACATCCACCACCAGATAGACCTTATGCAGGTTCAAGATCATGAAGGCGTATTCAACCGCTAAGCGGGTGGCGCTTTTTGCGAACCCTTGGCCTTGATACTGCGGGGCAATGATGATCTGAAACTCAGCCCGCCGATGAATGTGATTGATGTCGACTAACTCAACCAAACCGACCGGAGCGTCATCTGACTCGGCAATGAAACGTCGCTCAGACTGGTCATGAATATGCTTATCGTAGAGCTCTGACAATTCAAAAAACGCCTCGTAGGGCTCTTCGAACCAGTAGTGCATCACGGATTCGTTGTTATCCAATTCGTGAACAAAGCGCAAATCCTCGCGCTCCAATGGGCGAAGGCGCAAAACCAATGATTCCGACATGCTGATCCTTTGATGCTGAATTTGATACCGGAGATCGTCTCCCCGTCCGACGCCAGATCTTACGGGCGCTTCTTGGGTGCTTCTTGGGTGCTGTGTTGGTGATTTTTTTAAGACACGCTTGACGCTAATCGCGATGAGATTATTGAAGGCGTCTTAATGGCCACCACTACGCACCTCGACCGTGCTGTAACTTACAGTTTAATGGTGTATGCCTTAACCTCTCCAATTAATCTCATTAAATACCAAGAGTCTGTGCTTGACAGCGCCCATCCATTCGAAAACAGTGACTGAACCAAACCAAACGCCTGATTTAAATAAGCAGGCGCTCGTCGCACTGATGCTTTGTGTGAGCATTGTCACCCTGGATATTTCACTCACGAGCACCGCGATTCCCGCCATCGCCGCTGGGCTCGGAGTCAGTGCGGCAAATGCCATTTGGGTAATTAATATTTACTACCTGACAGTGGTGGCTGCTTTGCTGCCACTGGGTGCACTCGGGGAGATTATTGGTCATCGCCGAATTTTTTTGGTAGGGCTTGGCGTTTTTGCAATAGGGGCTTTGGCCAGTGGGCTGTCTGATTCTTTAACCGCGTTAATGACCGCTCGGGGTTTGGTCGGCATTGGTGCAGCGGCGGTGTCAGCCACCACCCCCGCTCTCATCAAAGCACTCTATCCCACCCATAAAATTGGTCGTGGTCTTGCCCTTTACGCCATGGTCGTGGGAGTGGCTTTCACGGCGGGTCCAACAGCGGTATCAGCCGTGCTTTCCGTCACAGATTGGCCATGGCTTTATTTGGGGATGGTGCCCGTGGCTTTACTGGCCTTGGGGCTGGCTTACCACGGCGTGCCACAAACCGATCGGGCTGCGCGCGCCTTTGATCCCGTTGCTGCCATTCTCTGCGCCCTGATGTTTACTGCTTTGCTAACGGCGCTGTCGAGTTTGGGTCACTTAAAACCAGTGCCGATTGCCATTGGGATGGTGGCAGCAATCGTGTTGGCTTATGCGCTGGCTCGCCGAGAGGCGGGCAAGGCGGCACCGATCCTAGCCATCGACTTGTTTCGCATCAGACTCTTTGCGCTCTCATCGTTGACCTCTATCAGCGCTTTCGTTGTTCAAGCTTTGGTTTTTGTGGTGTTGCCGTTGCTCTTGACGGTTAATTTGGGGTTTACCGAGGTGCAGGCAGGGCTCTTGATTACCCCTTGGCCAGCCGCGTTGGTCATCACCAATGCGTTTTCGGGCCGCCTAAGTGAGCACATCAAACCAGGCATGCTTGGTGCCATTGGCATGGGTACGGTGGCACTGGGGCTGCTATTGATGGCCACACTGGCGCCAACCCCATCGGCTGGGGATATTGTCTGGCGACTGGCGATCTGCGGCATCGGCTTTGGGCTCTTTCAATCACCCAATATGGTGGCGCTTATGAACAGTGCCCCACCAGAGCGCAGCGGGAGTGCGGGAAGCATATTGGCCACCTCACGACTTTTAGGGCAATCGATCGGTGCTGCCGCAGTGGCGTTTTGTTTGACGATGTTCTCCAACGAAGGCATTCAAATCGCCCTATGGGTCGGGGTGGCCGCAGCCACCCTATCGGCCGTGGTGAGCGCGATTCGCCTAACCCGGTTGGCGCAATAAATTTGACGGGATGCCATAGGGAGTCCCTGCCCCATGACGATCGTCTTAATGGATGACTGCCCTTCCAAAAATTAGATTTTTTACTTGGATCAACGTGGTAAAGGTGTGAAACTGTTGTTTGACTGGCGCAGCCAAAGGCGCGCGAAACAAAGGAACCCGCACGCTCATGAAGATTCTTGTTGCTCGGCTTAACCACGAAACGAATACGTTCTCTCCTATTCCAACTCCACTCTCGTCGTTTGGTGATCACGGGCCACTTTACGGCAACCAAGCTTACCTCGCCTCTAAAAACACACGCACTGGGATCGGTGCCTTTATTGATGTCTTAGAGAGCGCTGGCCACGAAGTCGTGGTTGCTTGCAGCGCCATGGCCAACCCCAGTGGCGCTGTCTGCGCACGAGCATACAAACAATTGTGTGACACGATCGTGACTGCGGTCGCCGATTGCCAAGCCGTCGCCTTGGACTTGCATGGCGCCATGGTCGCTGAGAGCACCGACGACGGTGAAGGGGATTTGCTTGAACGTGTGAGGGCTGTGTTGCCGCACGCACCCATCGCCGTCGCCTTAGATCTGCACGGCCAAATAACCGACAAAATCATTCACAACAGCGACATCGTGATCAGCTTTAAAACCTACCCTCATGTCGACATGTACGAGACTGGTGAACATGCGGCCAAGCTACTCGTTGAGACGATTGAGCAGCGCATCAAACCCACACTCGCCTGGCGCCAACTGCCGTTGATACTAAACACGTTGTGTAGCCGCACCGATATCGGCCCCATGCACGAAGCCGTCGAACTCGCAAGCGCGGCACAAGCACAAGGGATGCTCGCGGTATCGGTTCTAGCGGGTTTTCCGCTGGCAGACATTGCCAGGCCCTGTATTAGCGTGGTTGTGGTCAGTGACAACGACCCCAAAGCTGCTGATGATGTCGCCCAAAAAATAGCCGACTTCATTTGGTCTGAACGAGAAGATTTTGTTTATCAGTCTGAACCCCTTGCCGATTCGATTGCCCGCGCCAAGGCACTGGCGACCGAACCCGGATCAGGGCCCGTGTTGCTGCTCGACCACGGGGACAACTGCATGTCCGGGGGCACCTGTGACGACATGAATGTGCTGCACGAGGCGCTTAGCCAAGGACTGGAAGATATTGTGGTGGGCCCCATTTGCGACCCGCAAGCCGTCCAAATACTGATTGATGCCGGCCTTGACGCCACCGTGACGCTAGTCGTGGGTGACAAAGTACCCCTGACGCAGCTCGGCCTGACCAACCCCGCGCGCGAGCTCACTGGCGTGGTGTCTGCCATATCGGATGGTCAGTATGTTGTCTCAGGTCCAACCTATACCGGCCAGCGTATCCACATGGGACGAACGGTTTGCCTAGAAACGCCACAAGCCAAGGTTTTGATCACCGAAACCCCCCAGGAACACTGGGACCTGGGCATTTTTTCTCACATCGGTATCGATGCCACCCAACACCGATTTGTTTTACTTAAGTCACGCATGTATTGCCGACCGGTTTTTGTGCCGATCTCAAAAGCACTGGTGGAGTGTGATGGCGGCGGGGTGACTGGCGCCGACCACACACGCTTTCCCTACAAAAAGCTCCAACGCCCGGTCTACCCCTTTGATACCGACACGCAGTGGCCTTGAGCTGGCCTTAGGCGCCTGAATTTAACAAACCGCCAGTGTTTTTAGAAAAGACTGGCATGATCGAATCTCAATCGGCAAACGGGTGGCGGTTGCGTACCAAAGACAAGCCTACTTAAAAGTTAACAGTTATATTTTTTTACCCATGGTGCTCATCATCGAAATCAAAACAGAGGTAGCCATGGCGAAGGAAAAAAGCCCAGAGAAGGCAATATAAAAAGAAATCGATTGCCAGCCGGCGGGCAAATGAGTTGTGAAGATGCCAAGTGTGGTGAAGCAGCTACCTGCAAAAAGCATCGCCGAATTGATGTTGCCGATTAGGTCGGTCAAATAGAGGGCCATGGTCCAGATCAGAATCGCCAACACCTGAGTAATACAAATCAACACAGTGGCCAACAAAAAGCGGCTGGTCAAATGAAACGTCGTGTGAACCTTGGGATTCGCACAGGCCCTTGAAAAACCGATGAATATACGCACGAATTTAGAGGTCGTCAGCAGCAGAACAATCGCCAACACACTCAAGCCAAAAGCCGCATCCTTTGCAACTTCATGGGTAAAAACGTTCAGACTCTCTGCATTCATGAGTGGGTGACCAGACTATTGTTGGGATGATCCTAGCTTGCGTGAACCAGTGCGGGTGCTGGCAACTGAAATTCGAATTAAGTTTACTGATAAATGCCCCTGAAAGGGACAAAGAGAGCGCAACTGGCCTACCAAACCAGCCACTTCACGAACATGATGCACTCAGTGTCTCACTTATTGATGCAACCAAGACTTTGCTCAGAAGTTAGCCCAATAAGCACACTTTTTATTCAAGATAAGCTCACCTGGTGAGACACCGCCCCCTCTACATTGACTAACTCAACGGGTCATGTCTGACACAAACCGCACCCGTCCAATGGCAATTATCCCTTTGCGGAGGTTCAACATGAAACGCATCTTATGGCTTGCCCCAATCGCTGTTCTGATCGGCTGTGGCGGTGGTGGAAGTAGCGGCGGCGGCAGTGGTGGAGGCGGTGGCGGTGGCTCAACTCAAACAGTGCCATTTACTTCTTGGAACAACCTTAGACCGAACACAGAAATTGTGGCGCCAGCGATTTCAACGGAAGCCACCTATACCGAAAATCTCGCTGAAACGACTACCTCAGTCGGTAACTTCACGACCTACACCGGCATCGAGTTTCGAGAAACCTTCGGTGCGGATGGCTCGATTACCAAAGCCAGCCTGACCACTGGCGATGGTGATCGATTGGTTTTTGACTCAGCGCAAGGGGCAGTTTTTGCTCCAATAGCAGATGGGTTTGCCACCGTCGCCGCCAATACAGACTTGTCAGAGATCGCCATTGCGGTCGAACCACTGCCACAAGGCTGGAACTATCAAACGTTTGGTGTGTGGCAGCGTTCACCTACGCAAGGTAGCATCACAGGTCGGGTGGGCGCCATCTCCACTGGCAACTTTACTGCTGCAAACAATATTCCAAACACGGGTTCAGCCTCTTTTATCGGTCTTTCATCGGGCTCTTATCTGGAACCCGGCGGTGCAACCGGCGGGCTTACTACTGCCAATATGGCAGTAGTCGTGGATTTTTCAAATCGCGTGGCAGGATTTGCAACAGCCAACACGGTCTTAAGTAGGGATGGCGGTCAAACTTTTACTACCTTTCCAGCACTTGACTTGACCGGCAGTTTGCAAGTGGCCAACGGTCAGAACCTGATGTCAGGCACCGTCAGCACAACGCCTGGTTCCTCGGTAAATCTCAGCGGGGACATCTACGGCAAATTCTACGGCCCGAGTGCTCAAGAGGTGGGTGGCACTTTCGGTCTGAAAGGCACTGGTGTTCAATCTTACGTCGGCGGGTTTGGCGGCAAGCGCTGATGCACTTAGTGCTTCGGGCAGGGCTGCTCTTGCTAGCGCCCCTTTTTACCGTTGGCTCGTTCGCGCAGAGCCCGACTGCCTATCAGCAACGGTTCGAGCAAGGTGTGCAGTTCATGCAAACCGACATCGATCAAGCGGTGGTGGTGTTTCGCGAGCTTTATACAGAGACTGGGGCGACTCGGGTTCAACTTGAGTTGGCCCGAAGCTTGTACATCGCCGAGGATCTTGATGCTGCCAAGACTCAGTTCATTGATATTGTGCAAAAGCCGATTCCAATCACGGTGCGTGACAAGGTCGAGTGGTACTTAAGCGAGATTCAAAAACGCCAGCCAGCCAAGTTCTCGGTTGGCGTGTTTCAGGACTCAAACCCGGGCCAGATCACCTCTGATCGTGTCTTTGAGCTCTTTGGGCAATTATTTGAGTACCAACCACCCACCCCCACCAAAACCCAAACTGCCTTGAGCCTAGTGGCCGAGGCTGAGCGCGAGTTGGGTAAACGTTCCGGCTTTTATGCACAAGCCAGCGTATCAACCTTGACTTACGAAACCTCGGATTACAACAAGCAAGTCCTTGACGTCTCTTTGGCAAAACGCTGGGAAGACCACAACTTTAAAAGTGTTCGGCTCGGCAATCAAACGATGTTCTACGGGGGCAAGTTCCTCTACAACATGCCTTATGTGTCCTCGACCTTGGTCTTTAATCGACCAAACCAAGATTATTACGGCGTCTCGGGCCTAGTGGGACAACTCGACTACCCAGACTACAGCTATCTGAATGGCACGCAAATTCAAGGCCGTGCGTTTTATAACCACAACCTGACTGAGAATTTGACGGCTTTCTTTGAAGTGGGTGCTGACCATGCGGTCATCAAAGAAAAGGCCTATGGCTCCACAGGCTTTTACGGCGCCATCGGCACGCAGATCGCTCACAGCCCGAGCTCTGTGCAACTCAATCTCAAGGCCACGTTTTCAAGCCGAGGCTATGGCGATGTCGATCCGCTATGGGGCCTCACTCGTCAAGACAATGGACAAATCTTTTACGCCTCGCTAATCAAGCGCAACTTCTACATCTTCGGGCTGACGCCCGTGATCGAAGCCACTTATCAGACCAACAACTCCAACATCAACTTCTTTAGCTACAACAAGTTTTTTGTGGGCTTGTATTTCAAGAATGTCTACTAAATCGCCCACCCTCACCCCACTCACAACTCACTCAGGTGACACTCAATGACGCCCAAGAAACTGCTACTGATCACGCTAATCGCCACCACCACGGGTTGCGCATCCATCACGGGTTCAACCGATCAAACCATTTCGGTTCAAACCTTCGCCAAGACAACGTTGCTGCAGGGCGTTGTTTGTGAAATCGAAAACGACAAGGGCAAGTGGTTCGTCACCACCCCTGGCACCGTGCAGATCGACCGATCCAACGAGGATTTGGTGGTCATTTGTAAAAAAGAGGGGCATGACACGGGCATGGCCAATGTCGTCTCGGGGGCTGGCGCGAGTGTGGCGGGCAACGTTGGGCTGGCGCTGTTAATTCCCATCGTCGGGATTATTGGGGCCATCGTTGACCACAGCTCTGGTGCCACTTACAAGTATCCAACCAATGTGCAGGTCTACATGGGGCAGAGCGTGACCGTGCAAGACACACCACCAACCGATGGGGCAACCACCAACGCGACAGGCAGCGCGCAAGCGCGACCCGCTGGCCCACCCACAACCGAACGATTCACTATCACCGCTGACGGGGTGGTCCCAGAAAAAACACAGTAGCTCACGCGGCTCAACCCACTGACCGTTGATCACCCTCTTTGAGCCACAGAACCATCACGCCACGCGGCCACACTGGAGTTCACAGCATGTCTATTCAAACAAACGTAATGACACGGGTTGCAATCATTGCCAGCGCCGTGCTTGCCACCGGTTGCGCCTCAATCACCGGTTCTTCTGACCAAACCATCTCGGTTGAGGCACGCGAGAGCACCCGCCAAGTGTCAGGGGCCCTGTGCGAACTCGATAACGACAAAGGCAAGTGGTTCGTCAGTGCGCCAGGTTCGACGAGAATCGCCAGATCCAACGAGGACCTGATCGTGACTTGTAAAAAAGATGGTTTAAAACCCGGCATCATGACAGTAGAGTCAAGCACCAAGGGCAGCATGGCTGGCAACATACTGTTTGGGGGGATCATCGGGGTCATCATCGATCACAACTCTGGCGCTGCCTACGAATACCCCACCTTGATTCAGGTGTTAATGGGCCAGTCTGGCGGCATGCGCGTCCCACGGCAAACGGACCAAACCACCACCGGAACAGCAACCGACTGGCGCTAGCGCGGCGATCACTCAGTCATGCGCTTTAATCCTCCTAGCCCGTGCCATGGTCACTGAGGCTTAGCGTGGAAGGTCGATGATTCACAGGCTGATTGAGCATGATTTTTTGACTTCGGAATTTGAGCATTAGACAAACGCCATGCACTGGAATGGCAAGAGCTGTATCCGCTAAAACACGGGTTCGGCTTATCGATGGCCGGATGGCTACAACGCGCTAAACAGTGTGGCGCGATCAAGGATCCCGCGCCTTGGTCGAACCCCTCCCTGAAGGAAGGAGATTACTACGGCACTCACGCAGCTCGTGCTACCTGATTCGCTTCGGTGGGTTCTTGGCCCGACGCCCCAGCTGCAGGCAAAGTATCTGCAAAAGCTAACCAAGCGTGTGCCGCCCTCATAACATTGATAGCACCGACCAGATCGGCGTTTTACTCGAAATCGAATGGCACACACCGCATTGCACACACGCCAGCAGCGCCTGCGTAAGCCAGTTCTCTCAGGCGATATGAACACAGCACAGACATGTTCGGCAGGCGTTGTGCTGATGTTGGGGTGGGGTACGCTGATTGTCTAGTCTACTTGCGGCCTTCAAAGTTGACTTCGTTGGCGCCGTTTATGGCTTAAACCAAGCCCAATGAGCATCGCACTCGTTCGCCTCATACCAAACGCCAAACGACCAGCATCGCGAGGGATATCTTCAGAAGCATGGTTTATCCAAAGTTAGGAAAGACAGGGACTCCATGCAGCCTTGAGCAGTCAACCGACTGCCTTGGTTTGCGCAGATCTCGTGCGCCCATCATGATCACTGAAAGAATCACTGACAAGATCGCTGAAGCGACCACTGCCGCGCACCCTAAGTCGGGCGCTTCCCAAATAATCGGCGATCTTCGCGCAATTCCCTGATCGCCTGAGCCAGGATTTGAATCGACGACCAGAGGAACAAACCCGCCATGGCCGCCGCAACGATAAGGTCAGGCCAAGCGCTCGTTGTTAAGTAAACGGCGATGGCTGCAACCATGACCGCCACGTTACCAATGGCGTCGTTGCGACTGCAAAGCCATACCGATCGAACATTGGCGTCACCATCCTTGTACTTCATCAGCACCAGTACGCTCAATAGATTAGCGAGCAGTGCCAGTACGCTGATCACGCCCATCACATGGGCTTGCGGTGTCTCCAAAACGAAAACTGAATAAATTGTTGCTCCCAAGACCCAGAGTCCCATGACCGCTAGGCTGGCTCCCTTAAAGATCGCCGTGTAAGAGCGAGTGGCGACACTTCGACCAATCGCCCATAGACTCAGGCTGTAAGTGATAGCATCCGCAAGAAAATCCAATGCATCGGCTTTCAGCGCCTGTGAGCCAGACAAGGCGCCCGCCGCCATCTCAACGCCGAACATGATGGCATTGATGATGATGACTACCCACAGCGCGTTTCGATAGCTCGGCGACATGCCATCAAACTTTGGTGCTTCGTTCGAACAACAAGCGCCCATGCGCATTTCTCCAAACCGCTGCTTGCATCGTCAAGCAGCCAATAGTGAGCCGTTTAGCAGTCACTGCGAAGTTATCTGACCCAATCGACTTATCGTAACGCGAGCAAACGCCTTCAAACAAGGCAAGTGACCACCAAGCGTATCGGTGACTTATCGCCATCGCCGTGCGAAGCCCGACGATGGCGTATATTCAATAAAATAAAAAAGCACAACAACAGCTCAGCAGGTTCAGCCGGAGACTAACAGCACATGAATACATCCATTGGGTCGGCAGCGCACACGCACAAGGTTGAACCCTGGAGCGTATGGCCATGATGCATAAAACCGTTGATTCCCTGGCGCAAGCCGTGGCAGGTATCGAAGACGGCGCCACGATTCTTTTGGGGGGGTTCGGCACGTCTGGTCAACCCATCGAACTGATGCAGGCCTTACTCGAGCTGCCGGTTAAAAACCTCACGTTGGTGAGTAACAGTTCAGGCAACGGGCCGACCGGAATTGGCCCTCTCATTGAAGCGGGCATGGTCAAAAAACTGATCTGCTCTTTCGCCCGTTCACCCAACTCCAAAAACCCAAGTGCGGCTGCCTTTGAAAAAGCTTATCGCGCGGGCCAAATTGAATTGGAGATCGTCCCGCAGGGCACCTTGGCCGAGCGCCTGCGTGCTGCGGGCGCCGGCATTGGTCCCTTTTTTACACCCACGGCATTTGGCACCAAGCTCGCTGAGGGCAAAGAAACCCGCATCATCGAAGGCAAGGGCTATGTGCTTGAGCAACCTTTACCTGGCGATGTCGCCTTTGTTAAAGCGCATTTGGCTGACGCCCTCGGTAATTTGACTTATCGCTTCGCCGGCCGCAACTTCGCACCGGTCATGGCCATGGCTGCCAAACTGACCGTCGCCCAAGTCGATCGTATTGTGGGCATCGGCAATATCGCGCCAGAGTTTGTCATGACCCCTGGTATTTTTGTGCAACGAGTCATCGAGTGTGAACATGTCCCCCTTAACCCGTGAACAGTTGGCCCTTGTCGTGGCCAACGACATTCCAGCGAACAGTTACGTCAATCTCGGCATTGGCATGCCAACCTTGGTCGCTCAATTTTTAAAACCCGAACAGGGCGTTGTCCTCCATAGCGAAAACGGCATCCTTGGCATGATTGGACTGCCAGACGGTCAGGCCCGCGATGTGGATCTCATCAACGCCGGCCGCGGTGCAGTCGCCTTAACACCCGGGGCTTCAATCTGCGACCACGTCGTGTCATTCACGATGATCCGCGGTGGCCATCTAGACGTCACGATCCTAGGGGGATTCCAAGTCTCACCCAACGGTGACTTGGCCAACTGGGACACGGGTGAGCCCGATGCCATTCCCGCCGTTGGTGGCGCCATGGATCTCGTGGTCGGCGCCAAACAAGTCTTTGTCATGATGCAACATGTGGACAAAGAAGGTCGCCCCAAACTCGTCAAACACTGCAGTTACCCGCTCACTGGGGTTGGTGTCGTGACCCGCGTCTATACCGACCTCGCTATCTTGGATGTCACAGACAACCACTTCGTGGTTAGGGCCATGATCGAAGGCATGGATCTAAAAACACTACAAGAGAAATCCGACACACCATTGTCAATGGCACCTGATTGCTGGGTGATTAAACCTGAATAGAGCGTCAGCAGTCAGTTCGCAGGCTAGACCAAGCATGATGGCACGCGTATACGCTATCAGCTATCTGTCGCGGTTGAATCACGACATGCGCTTGGCGTGGCAGCGAAATCATGGTGCCGCCAACGCACCCTGCACTGTTTTAAGAATCAGCTTTGCTGATTTCGCAGCCTGCTGAAGCAACCGATATCAGTTCAGTGCTGAAAACCTTCAGATAGGGGGCATCCGTTCCGTGTGTATTCAGTCGCGCAAACAACGCTCACAACACTAGCCCTAGAAATGGCCCTACTTCACCATCACTTGCAGCGACTTAAGCCCTCTGAAAAACAGATACGTTCGGGCTGTTATCCAACCCGACATCACACTACAATCAAACAGGGTCTCCCATGCAAAGTCGTTGTCGGGTCGCCTGATTGCTCGAGTACTTCCCATCGCTCACTTATCAAGGCTAACAAAATGAGAAATTTGGTCGGATTGACGATGCTTTGCATCGTGTGTATCGCCCCCACCGCGCAAGCCGTTGTTTACTGCCAAACCGTTGGTATACCCAAGGGTTGTGTTGCTCGCCCAGTCAACGTGGATCCGGGCATCAATCAGCCAGGCGCCGTGGGTAACGTTGGAATGCCCAGACGCGGGGTAGGCGCGCCTGGTGTGGGCGTAGTCGACCCTGGAATCAATCAACCGGGTGCTGTAGGAAACGTTGGAACACCTCGGCCTGGTGTTGGGGCACCGGGTGTTGGCGTGGCGGATCCAGGCATCAACCAACCCGGTGTCGCTGGCAATATTGGAAACCCCGCCAACCTAGGTGGCCCCGTGAACCGGCCTGGCATGAGATAACCACCATCACCATCGGGCTCAGACAAAAGGCTTCGGCCCTGCCCGATGGGACTAGACCTTGATGAGGCTCCCAGAGGGACTTTGACAAGACATCTACTGATCAGGGGGTCTGGTATTCGCGATATCGTGACGCCATGACATCGGCACCCCGTGTAAAAAAAATGATCTGGGCTTGTGGGCGTTACTAGATTTTCGCCAGCATATCTGGCAGCACAATATATCGGATCGCACTGAACAGGCGAATATCGCTGGCTTGTTGTAATCCAAGCACGCCTGGGTTTGATCAGTTGGCTGCTTTCACCTCACCCATCCATGTCTCGAACGCAAATAGCAACTGACGCTTGAACTGCTGCAATTCACGCTCAGCCGTGTGCTTAGCCAGGTCTAACGCGACGCCTGCTTTCATCAGCGACACGCGGCTCGAAAAGCGTGACCAATGTCACGAACTTGATGAATCTTAATATCCATGTGTAATGAAACACTTTGAAACTATATAAATATGTATTTTTTTGTATTTTTGACAACATATATGTATGTCTAAAAAATCTCTAGCGATACTGACTCTTACACCTCCAGTCCAAGCGTCTCTCAGGCAACTCGGTGAACACCTCACGATCGCACGCAAGCGTCGGGGAGAGTCGAGGCGTGTTTGGGCCACACGAATCGGCGTGCACGGCACCGAAGCCACGCTTGTCAACGCCATGTCTGAGCACAGACTATTCGGCTTGACGCAAGAACAAGCCGAACAAGCGATTTCGCAAGTCTCGAGCTGTGTCGACGATTGGAAGACAGATTTCAAGTCGTGCGGCGTGACAGAGCGCGACATTGACACATTGACCGCACAGATCGACCGGCCTTTTTTGCGGGATCAACGCAGACAGTGATCAACCAAAATCCTGTTCGCCAGCAACCCCGTGCGCGCGGCTGTGCTTTTGCAATGGTGCACTGGTGTACACGTTTGGCTATTGGCTTGTCAAAAATTGGCTGACTGCTCGCTGATGGCTGGCTCAGTCAAAATTTTTCTCCAATCGACCGGCCCGTGTTTGCTTGCACTGAGATCCGGTTTTGAGATCAGTTCTCGGTTGCTTGTGTCTTCATTTTTCTTAGGATGAATACGCCTAACTAATACAATTGGAAACCATGGGATCAACAACTCTAACGGTTCGTTTGAGCAGTGTGCTGAGTCAGTTTGTTAGCGCCCAAGTGGGTTAAGACGGCCCTTACAAAAATGGCAGTGAATACATCTGAGACTTGATTTGGCTTGTCTGGTTCTTTTATCCGAATACGACTTGTAACGACAGTGTGCAGTGACTACCATGGTTAGGAACACACCCGCTTTTTTGCCTAACGATTTCTTAAGTCAACACGGCGATTGGCGTGTTGAGTCGTGTTGGATGCGGCACTAAGAAGGGAGTCAAATAATCATGACTAAAAATCACCACAACCCAGATTTAAATCTTCGCTATCGTCGGTTGTTTGAGACGGCTCACGACGGCATTTTGATTATTAACTTTGATGATGGACGAATACAAGATGTCAATCCGTATCTCATCACGATGCTCGGCTACACCAAACACGAGCTAGTGGGTAAACAACTGTGGCAGATCGGCGCCATGGTGAACAAAAACGCCTCGATGACGGCTTTCGGAGTTCTTAAGCAAGATGGCTACATCAAATATGATGATTTACCACTTCGCACCAAAGACGGCCAAATCATTAGTGTTGAATTTTTGAGTAACACCTACGATGTAGACGGTGAATCGATCATTCAATGCAACATCCGAGACATCACCAACAGAAAAAATGCGCTAACGACCATGAAGCGCTATCAGCAATCATTGTCAATGAGCATGGTGCAAATCGTGGGGGCACTGACCAAGGTGATTGTGGCCCGCGATGCTTACACTCACCAGCATCAAGTCAGGGTCTCTGATCTTTGCGTCGCCATTGACATGGGTCACTTGGCACAGTCTGGGCCAGGCGGCATGATCGAGGCCTTGGCCGCCTACCCCAACAAACGCCGTATTCTGATTCACATCAACAACACCAATCCCATTCTTAGAGAAGACTCTGCGCAAGCGCTGCAACTGCAAGCGCTGGGCATTGAAGTCGCCTTTGATGGGATGCACATCGAGGTTTGAGCATGACGACATCGACACAACCTTGGACGCGCGAAGAATTTGAAGTGCAACTGCGCGCCAAAGGTCAGAGCTACCATATCCACCACCCATTCAATGTGAAGATGAATGCCGGTGAATGCTCTGAAGCACAGATCCGTGGCTGGGTGCTTAACCGCTTCTACTACCAATGGATCATCCCAATCAAAGATGCTGCGGTCATGTCCAACTGCCAAGACCGCGAAACACGTCGCCGTTGGGTCTCACGCATTCTGGATCATGATGGCTTTGGTGAGTACAAGACCGACACTGAGTCCGGTGGCCTTGAGGCATGGACGCGACTCGGGCTTGCGGTTGGGTTGGATCGCGAACAGTTGTGGTCGCTTAAAGAAGTTGAGCCTGCTGTTAAGTTTGCCTGCGACGCGTATGTGAATTTTGCGCGTCAGCAGCCTTGGCAAGAGGCGATTTGCTCTTCGCTAACAGAAATGTTTGCCCCACAAATACACAAAGACCGACTAGCGACCTGGCCCACACACTACCCTTGGATTGAGGCCAGTGGCTTGCACTATTTCCAGTCACGCATCCCATTGGCGCAACGCGACGTGGACCATGGGCTGGAAGTCACGCTAAACCACTTCACCACGCGGGTGCAACAGGAACGGGCCTTAGACATCCTGCAATTCAAGCTTGATATTTTGTGGTCCATGTTAGATGCCATTGAGCGGGCCTACCCCGAATGACCGAGATCACGAACACACCGCTCCCAGAGCACCCGCGCTTAAACAAAATGTTTCGCCTGCAATGGGAACCGGCGCAAGAAGCGTACGTGTTGCTATACCCTGAAGGCATGGTCAAACTGAATCAAAGCGCTGCTGAAATCCTCAAACGCTGCGATGGTGAACGCACCATCACGCAATTGATCACAGATATTGAGCAGGCCTTCGGTGAAAAAGACCTGCGAGATCCCGTGATGGGGATGCTACGCACGGCGTTTGAGCAGGATTGGATCCAGTAGGGTCCGGGTGCCAGCATGAATCAACCCACGATCAACCCCCCTTTTTGGTTTCTGGCCGAACTGACCTACCGTTGTCCCTTGCACTGCGTCTTTTGCTATAACCCAGTGAATTACGACAGCATCAAGAACGAGCTAACAACCGCAGAGTGGATTCGCGTCATGCAAGAGGCGCGTGCCCTTGGTGCCGCCCAGCTTGGCTTCTCGGGCGGCGAACCTTTGCTGCGAGACGATCTTGAAGAGTTGGTGGCACAGGCCAGAGAGCTGGGTTTTTACACCAACTTAATCACCTCAGGTGTGGGTTTGAATGAAAAACGGATTGCAGCGCTCAAAACCGCTGGTCTGGATCACATTCAGCTGTCTTTTCAGGACTCTACTCAAGAAATGAATGATTTCTTGAGTAGTACCAAGACCTTTGAGCTCAAGAAAAAAGTCGCCAGTCTCATCAAACAATACGACTACCCCATGGTCATGAATGTGGTTTTGCATCGCCACAACATCCCACATGTCGACAAAATCATTGATATGGCGCTCGACTTGGGCGCTGAATACCTAGAACTGGCCAACACCCAGTACTACGGCTGGGCCATGCAAAACAGGACCCAACTTTTACCAACCCGCGAACAGATCGTCACTGCTGAAGAGACCGTCAAAGCGTATCGCGAGCGGGTGGGCAAACGTTGCAAGATTTTGTTTGTGGTGCCAGATTATTTTGAGGAGCGGCCCAAGGCTTGCATGAATGGCTGGGGCTCGATATTTTTAGACATCGCCCCCGATGGTGCGGCGCTACCCTGCCACAATGCCCGCCAGTTGCCAGGGCTGAACATCCCGAATGTCAAAGAACACTCGATCCGTGATATTTGGTACAACAGCCAAGCGTTTAATTTTTTCCGTGGCGATGCCTGGATGCAAGAGCCCTGTCGCTCATGCTCAGAAAAAGAGAAGGATTTTGGGGGCTGTCGTTGCCAGGCGTTTCTATTGCTGGGCGATGCTGCAGCAACCGATCCCGTTTGCGCAAAATCACCCCAACATCACGTCGTAACTGACATCATCAAGCAAGCCAGCACCGCGCAATCAGTCACCCCAAGCCAAGAACACCCGCTGGTGTTTCGCACTGACAAAAACTCACGCCTGATGGGCGATGCCATCGTGCCGCCGCAAGCAACGCAAGCAAAGTCTTGATTGCCCGCGTGGATTTGATTAAGTCACTGGCATGAAACGTGTTGCGGATAACTACCGCGCCAAAAACTGCGAAAGCTCGTCAGCACGATTAGCCGTCATTCGCATCACACAGTCAGAGGCCAGCAACGGGGCAATAGAGCCACCATTGGGATCTAGGTGAAAGCCACAATTCAAATCTCGAAACTTGATCCAAGCGCGTTGCGCTTCAAGCAGTGCCGGGCGACGGGAGGCATCGACATCGTCGCGCAAGGCTGCGTAAGTTTTGTTAAGCCGCGCGTCTTGCCGCTTGATTTCTTCATCAATGCAATCAACCATGGCCACATTGGATTGGGCATTTCCCATACAGGCGTCAAACGACTTGGTGTAATTATTTGCCTGAGCAGGCAAATTGAACGCCAGTACCAACAGCGTAAAAACGGTCCATGCAGCAGTCTTGTGTGTTCGGGGCATCATGACATTTACCAAGATAGGAGCGCAGCCGGCATGGCTTTAACTTGATTGATCTTATCATTTCGACTCCAACGTGCAAATGGGCCCATAGCAATCGATGTGCCAGACCTATTGAGACGAGCCACGATCCCCTAGTCATGCCTATCAACGGCAAGTGCGGTCAAACTGCTCTAAACTGCATTTCGTTGCCCTGCGGATGCGGGCAAACTTGGCCTAAGCCAAGCCCCTGTGACTTTTATGGCGCTGCCCAACCGTGAAGCTTTTCTCCACACTTTATGCCCGTGTCATGCAATGGTCACGCCATCGGCATGCCCCCTGGTATTTGGGCAGCATGAGCTTTGCCGAGTCGTCGTTTTTTCCGATTCCGCCCGATGTCATGCTAGCCCCCATGTGCTTGGCCAACCCACACAAGGCGTGGCGCTTTGCACTCATCACGACTGTGACATCGGTGTTGGGTGGTTTGTTGGGTTACGCCATCGGTGCGTTCGCTTTCGAGGCGATTGCGCCATGGCTACAAGAACAGCCCCGTTACTGGAACGGCTATCAATCAGCCCTTGAATGGTTTGCCACTTGGGGGGTTTTGGCGGTGTTTGTGGCTGGTTTTTCACCGATACCTTACAAAGTCTTTACCGTTGCCGCCGGGGTACTGTCGATGGCGTTACTGCCGTTTGTCTTGGCCTCTTTGGTTGGGCGCGGGGCGCGTTTCTTCTTGGTGGCAGGCCTGATGCGCTGGGGCGGCGCCCGCATGGAAGCGCAGCTGCACAAATACGTTGACCGCCTGGGCTGGGCCACGGTAGGTTTGATCGCCATTGGTGCCGTCATCTACGCCTTGCGTTAAAGACCACGATCTAATCTGTAACGGCCTGAGTCACGGACCCAAATGAATGGCATAAATGAATGGCTAAATGAATGCCCAAAACCACACCCCTGAGGTTTGGTTGTTTGTTTGACTGTTTGGGTCTGTTCGTTGATGCGCACCAACATCTGACCTTTTTTTACAGCCTAAGGGCTTTGATACGAACTTTTTTTCCGTCCAAAAAGTAACACAACCTCATGATTTGTTGTGTTATTTACAAATACACTTTTGAAAAGTGAATCTGCAAATGATTCCTCGTTTCGCTCGACCTACCCTTGAGCGCTTAGCCAAGGGCTTTCAAAGACAAACCTTATGTCTCTCTTGAAAACCCAGATGAACTTGAATTTGCGCGTTCTGATTCGCGTCGATTTCTGGGACGCTTTAAACAGGGCGCTATTATTGATGAGATTCAGCGATGCCCTACCCTCTTATCGTGGTTGCAAGGTGTCGTTGATGAGCGCCAGGTGATGGGCGATTTCATCATCACCGGATCGGCTCAGTTTGATCTCATCGCCGCTGTGTCGCAAAGCTTGGCTGGCCGGGTTGGTCGCCATCCACGATCTTGCCAAGTTTCAAACTTTTTTAAAAATGTGCGCTGCTCGCACAGGACAGCTATTAAATATCGCAGCCTTGGGTGTCGACTGCGGCATCAGCACCACGACTGCCAAATAATGACTGTCTGTTCTGGAAGCCAGTTACATTGTCACCCTGCTTAGACCGCACCACCGCAATTTTGGGAAACGGTTGGTTAAATCACCAAAGCTCTATTTTTTAGACACTGGCAGGGCGGCTTGGTTAATAGGGATTCGTGATGCCCAAACACTAGAAACCCATTCGGCACGCGGTGCGCTGTTTGAGACCTGGGTTATCAGCGAGCTCATCAAAAAAAGACTCAATGCCGGCCGCCCCCCAGACCTGTACTTTTGGCGTGACAGCACCGGCAACGAAGTTGATGTTCTCTTTGAAATGGGCGAGCGTTTGAACCCCATTGAAATCAAGTCAGGCTGCACCTTCGTGAGTGAATGGGCAAATGGCCTAAAAACCTGGCAAAAGCAAACCCAGGCAGAAGGACAACCCGCCCACCTGATTTATGGCAGCGCCACCAGTTTTACGCGTGAGGGGCACGATGTTTGGAGTTGGCGAGATGTGGACCAAGTGATTGCGGTGTGATTGGCTCGGTTATCTCCCACGCCGTGCTCAAGCGACGACTAAGTTGAGATGCTTATAAAACCCACTTGGCGGCTTGTGTGTTGGTAGTGATGCGAAACCAAAAATCCCATATTTAGCGAGAAGAAGGCAAACAGGCGGTGAACGTACCCTTGGTTTTCAGGCACTCGCCTTAAGCAATGGGTATTGCGCAATAACGTGACCAGCGACGATGACCTTCCTTTTAACTTCAACAGCAGAATCTATCCAGCCCTTTGGCGCCATGAGCAATAACAGCGACCGAGTACTGGCCTTGAGACAGTGTTCAGGAACGACCAATGAAGACCGTACAATTTTATGATCCTCGAAAAAAACACACCTTTCTTAAGTGACCTGTCTGTCGCAACGCGATGCATTGCTTGCACGTCATTGATCCGCCCACTCAAAACACCAAAATCTATTCGAGAAACAAAACGTCTGTGTTCACTGTTTTTCGAGCACGAGAGCAATGTGCCATCCAGGACATAAACGTCACCCTCACCGTGACAAACGTCACCACCCACTAAGATCATGAGTGGGTAACAAATTTCGGTTGGCAAAGGCATCAGGCTAGTAACAAAACAGCCGAGTTAATGCGCCGCTGAAGACTCGACCCTCGGCTACCTGGAAATCGATGCGGGTGTTTTACCGTCGGTTCACTTTAACCGCCCACCCAAGATCGTAGGCAAACACCGCGCGATTGACCCAGATGAAGCCAGTGACTCGCACTATCGGGCAGCCGTGAGTTCGACCGTTGACAACTTTTGTCATGTGACAGGTTTGACTAACGCACTGAGGGGTTTGCGGCATATGCGCCAGACAATAAAAGCCGAAGCCGCCACTGTTTGAGAGCAAGTGCAGAAAACTCGTTTTTAGTACCTCCGGATTCGATAACCGGCAGCCACTAAGACGACATCAAGATGATTTGAATGGACCACATGAGAGGCAAACGTGGAATTTATTAGACCCTACACTAAGTGCTATATTAATACAGGCAATCGAGTTTTTAAGACACGCTACTTCAGTCGAACGTTCAAGTGCGTTGATGATCAAATATGGTGTGATGCTGTTCAAGAAATGAGTCACGGATTGATAGATGCTCAGCTAGGAAGCAACATTGTCAAAAAGCGAATAGCAATCAATGGAAAAGGAAAGCGCGGTGGTGCACGCACGATTGTAGCGACCAAGAAAGAGGGCCGTTGGTTCTTCGTTTTTGGCTTTATCAAAAACGAAAAGGCCAATATTTCAACCAAAGAGCTGGCTGTTTTAAGAGAACTAGCTGACCTTCTATTGAACCGAACGGATAGCGAATTAGACGCAGCCGTCGCTCAAAACGAGTTAGTGGAGATATGTCATGAATAAGACTGCTAAGACGACCAAAACGCCTAAAACCACAAAGCGAAAGGCACAAAGTCCGATTCTGGAAGCCGTGCATGAAACGGCTACTGGATTTCATCGGCTGGGATTTATAGACAAGCGCAAGATGCAGGCATACGATGCACTGTGCCTAGAGCCCATACCGGATTACGACAGCAAACAGATCAAAGGTATTCGCACCAAGCTCAATCTCAGCCAGCCGGTATTCGCCGCGGTTTTAAACACGACGCTATCTACTGTGGTGCAATGGGAAGGTGGAAAAAAGCATCCACGTGGCACTTCTCTGAAGCTATTAAATCTGGCGGATCGCAAAGGACTCGAAGCCATTCTTTAGACCATGGTGCAGGAATTCAGAGGGTTTCAGAAAATTTGTATGCGAGGCACAACATGACTAAAAGCAGTCGTTATGCCCTGCAAGAAGAAATCCCCCTAGCCGGGGCACCCGAGTGGCCACTGCCTGAGATACCCAAAGTGGTGATCAACCAATTCGTCGATGGTCCAATGGCAGCTTATGTAGACTTTCCACCATCTGATGGGTCTCTTTTTCGGAGGGCCTCGGCGTGGGCAAATGAGCCTGAGCCATCATCAAAGACAAATCGTCTTCGCTTGCAATGAGCAACTAGCGCATTGCTTGCACGTCATTGATCCGCCCACTCAAAAACCAAAATCTATTCGAGAAACAAAACGTCTGTGTTCACTGTTTTTCGAGCACGAGAGCAATGTGCCATCCCGCGCATAAACGCCACCCGTGCTCAAGCGGCGACTAAGTTAAGCTGCTTACATAACCCACTTAGCGACTTGTGTGTAAATGGGTATGGCGTACCTAAGAACGGCTGGCACAACAATTTAGGACGCAATCGCAGACAGAACCATCAACAAAACGCCGTCAGCTACTGGCCTCCCGATCAAAGCGGCCAACCCCAGTGCAACACCCCGACACCCGACACCCCGTACCTCAAGACTGACTTATTGCCCTTGATCGCATGACAATTCCTCTAAATAACAATCATTATTGAACTGAGGATGCGAATCATTTGCATTTAGACTGTTTTTCTGAAATAATAAATACGAGCCGATTAATTCGGCAGCAATCTTCTTAAACCCTCAACGGAAGACGTCTAAATGACCTTTAAAAAGTTCTTGGTCGCGGTCACTGCCACAGCAGCTTTCGCCAGCTCCCCAGTATTTGCCGCTGGTGAATTGAACCTTTATTCATCACGCCATTACGACACGGATGAGCGCCTGTACGCCAATTTTGAAAAGAAAACCGGCATCAAGATCAACCGCATTGAAGACAGTGCCGACAAACTAATTGAAAGGATCAAAGCAGAAGGTGCCAACAGTCCCGCTGACGTTTTGTTGACAGTTGACGCGGGTCGCCTTTGGCGAGCCGATCAAGCGGGTCTATTCCAACCCGTTGAATCTGAGGTCTTAGTGACTCGGATTCCTGCCAACTTAAGACACCCCGATGGGCACTGGTATGGTTTTTCTCAGCGGATCCGCGTCACTTTTTATGACAAATCAAAAGTAGATCCCGCTGATATTCAAACTTACGAAGCACTGGCTGATCCCAAACTTAAAGGCATGGTGTGCACCCGTTCTTCCGGCAATATCTACATGTTGTCGATGATGGCCTCAATCATCGACGCACAAGGCGAAGATGCGGCCCAAAAATGGGCGCAAGGGGTTTATGACAACCGTGCTCGCGACCCTCAGGGTGGCGATACCGATCAATTGCGTGGCATTGCGTCCGGTGAGTGTGCCATTGCCGTTGCCAACACATACTATTTTGCACGTGCATTGCGTAAAGGCGTGAGCGGCTTGAATGAAAAAGCCTTGGCGAACATTGGTTGGGTTTTCCCGAATCAGCAAGACCGTGGCGCTCATTCGAATATTTCAGGTGCCGGTGTTGTTGCCACAGCCCCCAACCGTGAAAACGCGATTAAGTTCCTCGAGTATTTGGCCAGCGACGAAGCGCAAGAGTATTTCTCTGCGGGCAATGACGAGTATCCCGTGGTGCCTGGCGTTAATCTGTCAGACAGTGTTGCGAGCCTAGGAGTCTTCAAAGTCGATGAAATCAACCTTAACGCGCTTGGTGTTAATCAACCGGCCGCTCAACGTATTTATGACCGAGTCGGTTACAAGTAAACAAACAGCAACATAAAAAAGGGAGCTCAGGCTCCCTTTTTTATGTGCGTTCGGTTAGAAGGCGCATCAGCAGTCGCAATAGAACATCAGCGCGTGCCCGTTCTTGAGCGCATGATTTGTCGACTCAAGATGAATAGTGGGAGCAAACCAACCATAACGATCACCAAAGAAGGGGTTGCCGCTTGGGTCAGACGCTCGTCTTTGGCCAAGTTATAAGCCTGAATGGCCAGCGTATCAAAATTAAATGGCCGCAAAATCAATGTCGCTGGCAACTCTTTCATGACATCGACAAAGACGATCAAAGAGGCCGTTAACAGACCACCAGATATCAAAGGGCCATGCACATGTTTCACCGTTTGAAAACGACCTTTGCCCAGTGTTCTGGCTGCGGCTTCCATGCTCGGTGTGACTTTGCTTAGGCTTGCTGTCACGGTATTTAAAGAGACCGCCATGAATCGCACAAGATAAGCCAAGATCAGTGCGGCGAAGCTACCGGTTAAGAGCAAGCCAATCGGTTCACCAAACAGCTGAGTAGACAGGTGATTGATTCCTCGGTCGACATAAGCAATGGGGTACAAAATGCCGACGGCGATCATCGTGCCCGGAATCGCGTAACCCATTGAGGCCACTTTGTTGACCGCCAACACCACTGGCGAACGTTCAACCCGAGCAATAAAGGCCAAACAAAGCGAGACCAGCACGGCCAAGATGGCGGCAACCGCAGCCAACATCACACTGTTGCCAACCATTGAGATGTAGCGTGAATCGGTTAAATCATGTCCTGCCGTGAGGTGCATATAAATCAGCATCAGCACGGGGGTGATAAAACCACCCATGACGGGGATGGCACAAAATAGGGTTGCCCCCCAACGGCGAAAGCCGCTGAGTTGATAGGTGGACAGGCTCGTAAACCGACTGCGCGACTCAAAGTATTTGGCACGTTGACGGCTTATTCGCTCAAGCACCAGCAAGACCGCCACAAAAGCCAACAACACGCTGGACAATTGGGCAGCAGCCACTTTGTCGCCCATGCTGGCCCAAGCCCGAAAAATCCCTGTCGTGAAGGTTTGAATCCCAAAATGGAAAACAGTACCGAAATCAGCCAGCGTCTCCATCAATGCGAGCGTCACCCCGACAACAATCGCCGGACGCGCCATGGGAAGGCCCACCTTCCAAAACGCACCGACTGGCGATTTCCCCAGCACGCGGGATGCCTCTAACGTGGCCACTGATTGTTCTAAAAAGGCGGCGCGCGCGAGCAAATACACATAGGGAAAGAGCACCATGATGAAGACCGTCATTGCCCCACCAATGGATCGAATCTGGGGAAACCAATATTCACCAAACCGCCAACCCGTGATCTCGCGCAGCACAGTTTGAACCGGTCCAGCGACCTGAAAAACATTGGTGTAGGCATAAGCCACCACGTAGGCTGGCATCGCAAGGGGCAGAATCAACGCCCACTCAAACAGGCGGCGCCCCGGAAATTGGCACATCACCACAAGCCACGCACTGCCCACGCCAATAATCGTCACGCCAATGCCAACGGTGACGGCTAGGTATAGGCTGTTATGCACATATTCAGGCAAAACGGTGCTGGCCAGATGCGGCCAGTTGCCCTGACCTTCCTGAAAGATGCTGAACACAATACTGAGGACGGGCACCGAGAGGATCAGACCGATAACCACTGCGATCCAGCCGTACACACTCATCCTCAGGTGTTTCATGCGACGACCAGCAGCGGTTGCGCTTGCAGAGAAAGCAATTTCACCGACTGGCCCGCGGCCAATGCTTGCGATTGGTCGGTGGGCACTAAGACTTGCAGATCGGGAAATTGCGCTTGCGAATCCACCAGATCCACCAAAGTGTGGGCACCCACAAAGTGTCGATGCAACACTTGGTAACGCCCTTCACCGGATTGGACGGTCAAAGACTCTGGCCGCACCAAAACCTTAACCTCACCGGTTGGCTGGCTGGGGTTTGCATTGAAGGTGCCCGCGACGGTACGTACCCATTGCCCGTCATTATGACCCTGCAGGGTGAGTGTGGCACCCAAAAAGCGGGCACAGAACTGATTGACCGGTTGGTTGTAGAGTTCCTGAGGCGTGCCTATCTGCACAATGCCGCCTTGATCCATCAAGGCGAGTCGATCAGCCATGTACATGGCCTCTTCTGGGTCGTGCGTCACGATGACGGCTGTGATCCCGTGTTCTTTTAAAAGACGGTGTGTGCTTTCACGCAGTTGCAATTTTAGTTCGGTGTCGAGCCCAGAAAAAGGCTCATCTAGCAACATCAAGTGCGGGCGCCTAGCCAGTGCCCGAACCAAAGCAACGCGTTGTTGCTGCCCGCCAGACAACGTGCTTGGCATGGCGTTTTCGAAACCAGACAGGTTAACGCTCGCCAAAAGATCAGAGACTTGGCGTTCAATGTTTGGCGAGCCTTGAATGCCAAACGCCACGTTTTGTTGGACGGTTAAATGAGGGAAAAGCGCATAGTCTTGAAACAAATAGCCCACTTGTCTTTTCTCGGGCGGCATGTTCACGCCAGCGCTAAAAACAGTGATGTCAGAGAGGGTCACGGTGCCAGCGTCAGGCGCCTCAAGACCCGCTAGGATTCTAAGTAGCGTGGTCTTTCCACATCCGGAAGGCCCAAGAAGGCAAAGGGTTTCGCCTGATTGGGCGGTTAACTCTACCCCTTTGATCACGGGCACGCCATCAAAGGCAAGACGAATCGAATGCAATCCAAATGACACGATTAATACCCAAAGAACCCCTTAAAGTAACCGCAGCTACCTTAAAGAGAAAGAGAAGTTTAAAGACAAATCATTATCAATACGGATTTTGATTCTAGCAGATCGACCGGTTTCAAAAAGCGGTAACAAGTTAACCACACAGGGGATCAAGGGGTAGTCAAATGGAAACAGCAGTCGTGCTGCCAATCCATGCAATCACCCCTTTCCAGTTTGACCAGAATACGCACCTATCGACTGCCACAGCCCTATGAAGGGAGTCATCAATAGCTGGCAGCCAGAGACCAGAGACCACATGGCAAAAGCCATGGGTGATCGCGATTTGATCTGCGCTGACCGCTGGCTACCCCTTTAACGCAGTACTCACCAACCCTACTCAGGGGCCGTTCAACACTAGGCCTGTACAGGCGGTATTGTCTCTCTAAACGAGGGCCTATTCGAATGTGCGTCGAACCACTGTTCAAGTGCTTCATGCCCCGTGCGCCACGACCATGCTCGGTGGCGTCTTTCGGTATACCCAAGCACAGTCAGCAGCGCAAGTGCGCCCATATCAAGCTTGGCATAGGCACCACCCACCACATCACGCTCCAAGGCATCTGCGATTCGATTAGCCCGAACTGCCTCGAGTTTTAGAACCGATGGACTGCGCTCATCTTCAGGGCGACGCAGCTCGCGATTCCAGACAGCAATCCCGTCTAATAACCCCAGCACTCGTCCGTAAGCGGCAATGTCTTTGGGATCCACGGGCATAATCGCGGGTACGCTGCCTTGTTGGTCGAGCCACTGCAAAATCAACGTGGTTTCTGTCAACGTGGTGCCATCAGGCAATAGCAAGGCGGGTACACGGCCTGTTGGGTTGTGTGGCAACACCACCGCTTGGGGATCACGCAGTGCTGTGACCGTCTCTTTGACTTGCGCCGACAAGCCGCGCTCGCGAAGAGCCATTCTACAGATTCGTGCGTAAGGTGAATTCTCAGAGAAAAATAACTCGGGTGAATTAAATCGATCAGACATGGTCGGACACCTCACATTGCGGTAGCGTTTGTTGGCGATTAAAACGCTAGCGTATCCGCAAAAACATCTTCTTGCGCGCTATCAACACCCGCCAGAGCCATTCGGGCGGTTCAATAACCGAAAAAAAGACACAAAAAAACTGACCACTTCACTGAAGATGACGTCTGGGGCATTGCTGGTATTTCGTCATTCTTTGGTTTGTCTAAACGTATGGCTAACGTGACCAACAAGCCCCCGAATTCAGCGTTTTACGCAATGGGTCGATACACTTGTAGAGTATTCCAGTCCAACGTAACGGTCAGATCACCGTTGGTCGTCATTGTGCACAGGCATACTCAGCATTTAACGATACGTTTAGAACAAAAACTTCACCCGAGCGCTAACCATTTGATTGGTATAACTTGAACTAGAAAAGTCAATGTCGTAGCGCACATTGAGCTCAACGTTTTTGCCCACTTTGCCACCAATTCCTACGCCAGCGTGATACAACCAAGGCGAAATATTCAGGCCGTTGGTGACAAACGCTGCACCACCACCCTGATAAGCACTGGTCATCTGCACGTTGTTATCTAGCACGTTGTATGCCACACCAATGTTGCCCGTTAAATTCAAACCATTAGACAACAGATGATCAGCACGCAAACTTAATGATGGGTAAAGCGTGCTGTAGGTTTGCGAGTTAACGTTAAGGTTTAACAAGCCGCCACCCGTTTCTGTATACCCATCGGTATTCACCGCCATGTAATCTAATCGCACCTCTGGGGTCAAACGGGTGTTGCTATTGATATTAAAAAACTTCTTTAATCCAACCCCCACGTGGCCCACGTAGCTGTTGTATGAGCCATTCGCATTGGCGCCAACGCCCGTCGTGCCGGCAAAACTGTTTAGGTTGCGGCTCGATGAGTTGGTGTTTACCGCGCCATCAACTTGGTAGTTCAACTGCATATTTGAGTCAAGTTGATAGTCGCCATACAAACCGAGTTGAAAACTGTTGACATTGACGCTGCTAGGGGCCACTGAGCTCTTGCTGCTGACGTTGCTATACGCATAAGCAAAGGCCAAACCCAGATTTGACTTTGGGGATATCTGCTTATCAATACCGACCGCCAAACCACCACTGTCAACCGAGTAGCCCGATACTTTATTCAAATCACCCTGGTTGGCCCAACTGCCAAAGGCTTTGCCCCAAGCTTGACGGTTACCCGCAAACTCCTCACCTGATGACATGCCCAACAACGCCTCTTGGCGAGACTTTAAGACATTGTTAAAGGCCACCTGAGATTGTGAAGCTGCCATTGAGCTGGCACCCACCAAAACAGGTAAAGACTGCGCGACTGCATTGGCCTGCGTTTGACCTGACATACCATCGAGGGTATCGAGTACAGGTGCCATCGCACCCGGTGCAGCAGCGAGCTGATCAAGCACTCGGGCAGCGCCCGCAGCGGCGGGTGTACCATAAATTGAAACATTATCAGCGATTGAACTGGTTTGCGCGGCGACCAACAAATCAAACGAGGTCGAACCGTAAATACCGCTAAATGTGTAGATTGAGGAACTGGAATTAATCTCAGTGAATGTTCCGGTGATGGCGTCAGCCGTAATCACGCCCGCCAACGTGCCGCCATTGGTCAACGCTGTGGCCGCCTTAGACACGGTGACCTCAGCCTTACCGGCCAGGGTAGCAGTACCATTAACTTTTAATTGACCGTACTGTGTATCGCTCAACACTGTGGTACCAAAAGTGGCACCTGACGTTTGAGTAAAACTACCTATCACGGTGCGCAAGCCTGTGCCGACTTGCAACGTACCACTGTTGTTAAGCCCACCGGTCACAACAGAAACATCATGATTCAAATTCAATATGCCACCACTCGCCACATTCATAGTACCTACTTGGAACGTATTCTCTGTGGTGAAGGTGCCGTTCACATTAACGGTTCCCGTATTTGAATCTTCACCAAATAAGTCAATGTCAGTCACAGCGCCTGTGACGCGCCCAGAGGTACCATTTAAGTTCAGCGTTGCACCACCAAGCTCAATCATGCCATCGATTAGACCCGTGTTATCGATGCCATTAGTGATAGTGCCTCCAAAGTTGGCAATAGCATAATTACCTGGAAGAGCTGAGATCGTACCCGAGTTAGTAAAACTGGTGATCGTTCCTAGAAAGTTAGTCACCGTGCCGTAAGGGGCTCCAAGCTGAGCCCAATCTGCATCAGAAGTAATCGTACCCGAGTTACTAAATTGTTCAATCGTAGCTAGATTAACAACCGCAATCGAACCGTTAATTTGACCTAAGTTTGTGAGTGAGCTGATCGCACCAAAGTTATAAATGCCAAAGCCATTAACTTTAAACACACCAATTAATTCAATTGGGGTCGTATTTAGGCCACCACTTATGGTTCCAGACGCTTGGTTGATAATGGAGCTAGAACCTACTTGAGTTGCAACGCCTACGCCTAGCCCGCCAAAATCACTTGAAGAATTCGAGCCGCCCTCAATGAGGCCGCTGTTATCAAGGGTTAAAATTCCCTCAGCGGCAATACCCCCGAGAGCTGTACCACCATTGTCTGATGGAGCATTATTACCCCCTCGAATAATACCGGTACTTAAGTTGGTCACAATCAACGTGCTGGCACCACCATCACCTCTGATACCTTCACCACCCGTGCCTGATGAACCCGCCTTACCTGCCGTACCGTCAGCACCGGCAATACCGCTATTGCCACTTATAAGGCTACCACCACCAACACCACCTACACCACCATAAATGCCAGCATTAATGCTGCCAGTTTCGCCGCTGCTGCCGTCTTCGCCATCACCACCATTACCACCATCACCACCATCACCACCGCTGCTGCCGTCTTCGCCATCACCACCATTACCACCATCACCACCATCACCACCTATACCTCCAGCGCCACCTGAACCCCCAGCACCACCAATGCCAGCTGAGCCCTCATCACCACCTCCTCCACCTGCGCCACCAATAATCGAACCTGAGTTCAAAATGGTCAGCGTGCCTGATGCCGCGATAATGCCTAATCCCCCATCGAGGCCGTCACTAGCATCGCCACCATTTTTACCATCACCACCATTACCCCCAGCGCCTGCAGCGGCACCCTTGCCACCAGCACCGCCATTACCACCATCACCACCTATACCTCCAGCGCCACCTGAACCCCCAGCACCACCATCACCACCGAAGCCATCACCACCTGCACCACCAGCACCACCATCACCACCAGCACCACCATCACCACCATTACCGCCCGCACCACCCGTCACGGTGACACCTGAATTGATTGTCAATGTCGCTTGGGTTCCACTAAATAGCAAAGCACCAACACCTGTGCTGCCAGCAGTTGCTGAACCACCATCAATACCATCACCACCATTATCGCCCGCACCACCATCAGAAGCAGCACCACCATCACCACCCGCCCCCCCTGGGCCACCTAGTGCCCCTGCTATACCAGAGGCACCTGCGGGCCCACTACCGTCAGATCCAGCGGTTCCATTTGCACCCGCCACTCCATTTGGAGAACCCGCTTTTCCATCAGGGCCTGCAATACCCGTCACATCAGTAGATAGGGTCGTTGGCCCATCAACAATAGGTGTGGGTCCGGGTGTAGCATCAGCCTGGCCACCTAAAGCGAAAGCGGATAATATGGCAGCAGTGAGCATACTTGGTAAAAGTGACGTTTCGGTGCGCGGGGTAATAGGTTTAGATGGCTTGCGCTTGCTCATGATTTAATTCCAAAAGTTGGGTAACGTTCACAAAACTAAAAAAATTAGCAGATTTTAGTGTACCCGGGATTTGAGACAGTAGTTTAAGCTGTAGCCCTGAATCAAAAGGGTTACCTAAAATGAGTGGGATCAAGAAGCGTCAGATTCACAGTTCTGAGTTTAAGGCCAAAGTTGGGCTTGAAGCCATTCGTGGTATTAAGACGATTAATGAGATCGCCCAAGAGTTTGGTCTTCACCCGGTGCAGATAAGCCAGTATAAGAAGTTGATCTTAGATCAGGCGGGTCAGTTGTTTGAGGGTAAGCGTGGTCCAAAGCCGGTCAGTGAGCAT
>Ga0105051_10001567_pt1 | contig 30870 bp, 20 predicted proteins | sample FRY02_FD_78383 | JGI IMG/M metagenome (GOLD analysis project Ga0105051, IMG submission 78383) | Freshwater microbial communities from Lake Fryxell liftoff mats and glacier meltwater in Antarctica - FRY-02 (megahit assembly) | ecosystem: Environmental > Aquatic > Freshwater > Ice > Glacier... | reverse complement strand
GGGGGGGGGGTGGGGGGGGGGGGGGGGGGGGGGGGGGGGGGGGGGGGGGGGGGGGGGGGGGGGGGGGGGGGGGGGGGGGGGGGGGGGGGGGGGGGGGGGGGGGGGGGGGGGGGGGGGGGGGGCGGAGTGACCGTCGCGTGGCGGGGAAAATGGGGGATTTTTTGGAAAGTCGTCGAAAAGGGCCAATGGTTTCGCTTTAGATGTGTCTCAAGGGGGTGAAAGGATGATCGGTGGTGAATCAATACAACGCACAGACGCCGCTGACTTTAGGGTCGGTGGTCTTATCCATGTCCTCCAAGAGCCCAGTCGAGGCCACTGAGGCGCCGGTGGCGTCGCTTGAGGCAGTATTCGCGGCGGAGGAGGCGCCGTTGGTGCGGTATGCTTACGGATTGGTGGGGCGGCGGGAGGTGGCGGAGGAGTTGGTGCAGGATGCCTTTCTGCGCTTGCATGAGCAGTGGGAGCGGGTGGAGAAACCGAGGGCGTGGCTGTATCGGTGTGTGCGGAACCGAGCTTACAACCACACGCGGGACAATAAACGGGAATTTTTGAGGGGGGAGATGCCGGAGCGGGAGGCGGAGGGACGGGAGGGGCCGGACGAGGCGCTGCACAAGCTGGAGGCGACGGGGATGGTGCACATGCTCCTGGCGGAGATGAGCGATCGGGATCGGGAACTGATCCAGCTGAAATATTTCGAGGACCTCAAGTATGCCAACATCAGTGAGCGCACGGGCATGACGGTGGGGAACGTGGGCTATCGCCTGCATCACATATTGAAGAGCCTGGCCGAGTCACTGCGGCGGGCGGGAATCGAAGGGGCCCAACCCTGAACACGGAGGCAAGACAATGAACGACGATCAATTTGGAGATCTGCACGCCTGGATAGAGCCGGAGCTGGAGGCACGCCTCGTGGCGTTGGTGTTGGGCGAGGCGTCGGCCTTTGAAACGGATGAGTTGGAGCGTTTGATGGAGGAGCGTCCGGAGTTGCGCTTGTTCAAGCGGCGCTTGGAGAAGGTGCACGGGCTGCTGTGCGAGGCGGTGAAGCCGAAGGATGATGCGGAGTGGCGCTTGTCGGGGGAGCGCCGGGCGGAGCTGTTTGAAAAAGTCGGGATGGAGGTGGACGAGGAGGATGAGGTGGTGGCGTTGTCGGTGGGGCATGGTGATCAGGAGACGCGGATCCGGCGGCAGGGACTGCGGGTGGCGTTGATGGCGGCGGCGTGTTTGATCATTTCGTTGTTGCTGGCCCCGTTTTTCATGACGGGGGGAATGAAGGGTGGGCGGGCCACGGCGACGGGGTTCCTGGAGGCGGAGCGGGATTCGAAGGGTGAGGAGGGTCAGATGATTTTGGGCGAGGTGGTCTTGCCAGGAGCGAGGGGGGTTGTGATCGACCGGGAGGAGAAGGCCCCGAGTGCGGAGCCGACGTATTACAGTCTCAATGCGGCGGGAGGTGCCGACCTTGAGCAGCCCGGCAGGACGGACTCGAGGACGAGAAGTGCGTTGGATTCCTTGCGGACCAGTTTGGGTGCGGCGGAGGTTTCGGATCCGGCGGCCTCGCCTCAGCCGTCCGGGGAGCCGAGGTCGCGGGCGGAACGGGATGGTTTTGTGGTGGAGAATGGGCGCGAGACGGCTGCGCCGGTGACTTCAGTCCCGGCGCCGAAATCTGTTGAGCCACCAATACCGGAGTCTGTCGCGCCGACGAGTCGGCCGGAAGTGGAGATTGCGCCGACCTTGGCGTTGGTGGACAAGGAGCACTTGGGAGACGATCAATCGTTGCTGCTCCCGAAGACCGATCCCGGGTTGGAGGGGCATGGGGAAACGGGTGATCGCTTTGCACGCGAGCGGGGGCGGGAGGAGTTGGCCGATGGGCAGGCCTGGGCGCGGCCATTGGCGGTGGTGGATGGACGGGAGAAGGATGGGGTGGAGCACGTTGAGCGTGATTGGCGGATGGGTATCCGGGCTGGAGCGGAGCGGGGGCAGGATGGGGCGTTTGGGTTGGATGATTTGGCGGAGCTGAGTGGGGAAGTGGCGGCGAACGAAACGGGCTGGGATACGCGCCTTGGAACGTTCACTGGAGCGCGCACTGGGGGGAGGGAGGCGGAGACTCTGGAGCGCTTGGCGAAAGGGGTCGATGCGGGTTTGGCGGGTGGGCAACGGATGGGATACGCTGCGGGCGGAGCGTGGGATGAGCAAGGCGACTCTGAGGAGAACGCGGACGACATCGTTTGGACGGATCCGGGAACGACGACGATTGAAGTGGGTGGAGCGGTGAAGGAGGATCGGGAGTTTCTCTATCAAACGGAGTATGAACCGCCGGAGGTGGCGAAGGGGGTGTTGCCGGAGCGGGGTGGTCGGGTGCCTGGGTTGGGGGCGGAGACGGCGGTCGGCAATATCGGGACGGCCGGGCTGCGGTCGGGGGATGCGGCGGTGACGCGGAACAGCATTGATGCGATTTTGAATAATCCGGATAGGAATGCGGAGGACTGGATCGAGACGCCGGATGAGGGGGCGCCGTTTGCCTCGAGGGGGGGCGTTGGAACCAAGTCGGACGATGCCACGTGGTTTAATGTGGGTGGAGTCGTTGACGTCGAGGGAAATGTGAAAACGCAGGACCGGGTCATCAGGCGGGAGTTGCCGGTGCGGCCAGGGGATCACTTTGGGACGGTGGAGAGCGAGAAGGATTGGAAGCAGAGTCAACCCGCTGAGGCGGGACTGGCGATCGAACATCAGCGCAAACCAGCCACGCCGAGTTCCTCAATGGCGAAGGTGATCGCATCGACCACTCCCTTCCCGACTGCGGTCCCGGTGCCGGAGGTGGATGTGCCAGATCCTGCTGTAGACTTCGGGTCTGGTGATGATTTTGGAGATGGTTGGGGTTCGGGCGGCGGTGGTGGTGCGGGTGGGCTGCTAGCGGAGTCGAGAGGGGTGTTGACGAATGTGCGGCAGGGCGGGTTGCAGCGGGATTTGCCCGCCTATTTGAACAACCGTCTGAAGAGCATCGTGATTCCGGAGATTGATTTTGAGAACACGACGGTGGAGGAAGCGGTGGATTTTTTGCGGCAGCGGTCGCGGGAATTGGACACGACGGAGTTGGACCCGGAGCGGAAGGGGTTGAATTTTGTGATTCGAAAGGCGCGGGTCGGGGGTGGAGCGGCGGATGATGCGTTGGATGCGGATGTTGGTTTGGGCGCGGGCAACACGGGATCGGCAGCGATCAGGAGTCTCAAGCTGGAGAATGTGACGGTGGAGGAGGCCTTGCAGGCGATTGCGGATCAGGCGGGGTTGAAAGTAGAAGTGGGGGACTATGCGGTGGCGCTCTCGCCTGCCTCGGCGGGCGAGGGAGACGAAGGGGAAGTCAGTCTTCAAACGCAGTTGGCGCAGGTGGAGGGTGACTTGGTGCAGTTGCGGCGGAGCGGGAGTCGGAGGGATAACGCGGTGGATCGGGCGCTGGAGTCGCATGACTATGTGGAGGCGAAGCGTGAGTATGAGAATGCGCAGGGGATGATGCAGGCGATGAAGTTGCAGCACTCCAGCAAGCGAATCGGGTTGAGGATTCCGAAGAGTCCGGTGGTGGTGCATGAGAACGGGAAAGTGGATAAGAAGTCGGGGGGATTCCTCGGGTTGGGAGCGCCAACCTACGAAGGGCGGACGATTCTGCAGGTCCTTCCAACGACGCCGGATCTCGATGCCTTTGGAGGTCAGTTGGGGGCACCCCATGCAGGGCAGCAGATGACGCGGCAGTTTTTTGCCACGGAGTTCGCGGTGATCGAGGCGGAACAGACTCTTAAGCAGGCGGTAGAAGAGTTGGACTTGGAGAAGAAGTGGAAGACGGATGAAGAAGGAGCGATTCGGCGGTTGAAAGAGTTGGTTTCCACGGAGCAAGTGAAGGGGACGGATCTCATTGAGATCAAGGTGGCCTCGAAGGACAAGGCGGAGGCCAAGGCGATTTCGGAGAAGGTGGCGGAGGCCTATGCGGCTCGTCGATCTGCGTTGGAGAAGGACCGGGCGATGGCTGCGATTGAGAGTTTGGACGAAGAATTGCGAGAGCAGGAGGATTTGGTGGAGGAGAAGCGGAAGGTGTTGGATACGATCGTGCAGGCGATTGGGATTCCGTATGTGGAGGGGGTGAGGGGATCCGAGGAAGGACGGAGTGAGGAGGTGTTGTATGCGCTTTCGGAGCGGCAGTTGTATGAGCAGGCGGCGGAGCGGGATGGGTTGGAGAATCAGATCAAGACGCTGACGAAGTTGGAGGATGAGGAGCTGATGAAGTATGCGGCGGGGCTCAACTTGCCGCAGAACGGGGTGACGGAACTTTATGGGCAGTATCAGGAGTCGAAGCGGGAGTTGGCCGCGTTGCAGGCGTCCGGATTGGGTGAAGAGCATCCGGAGGTGGCGGTGCGGAGGTTGAACAATGAGCAGTTGAAGCAGGATTTGGACAAGTCGGTGGCTTCGCTGCGGGAAATTTTGAAGACGCAGATGGAGATGGTGGATGGGCGGATGGAGCGGATGAGGGACACAAGGAATCAACGTAGTGATAATTCAGTTGATCTTGCGCTTGTTGAGGCGAAGAAGGAGCAGTTGCTGGCAAAGATCGCGGCTGAGGAAGCGAAGAAGAAGGCGGCGAAACCCTCGGTGGATCTGACGGGTTTGGTGGAACGACTTTATGAGGGGGGCAGTGCGGAGGAGGTGGTGGACTCGGCGGCAGTGACCGCGGCCAATCAGCGACTGCGGAACATCATCCTGCCGGCGGTGGACTTCGACTCTACCACGGTGGAGGAGGCGATTGAATTCTTGGAACAACGCTCCCGGGAGTTGGACGTGAGTGGGGTGGACGGCGGTCAGCGGGGAGTGTCTTTTGAGATTCGTAGAGCCCGGGTGGAAGGTGGGGCCGTGGATGACGTGCTGGATGGCGATGTGGGGCTGGGGCTCAGCAATCCTGGTTCTGCCACGATCAAGGAGCTGAAACTAAGGAATGTGCCGATGGCGACGGTGCTGCAGTACATTTCCGACCAGGCTGGGATGCGTTACAAGATCGAGGCGGATGGGAAAGTGGTCCTTCTGCCTGCTTCAGGTGCGGAGGGGGAGGATCAACAAAGCCGAGCTTGGCGGGTGCATCCGGACATTATCAAGACCCTGCAAGAGGGGGATCAATTGACTGCTGCGGATGATCCCTTCGCGGTTGATGAGCCTGATCGTGATTACGGTCCGCGTAGTTTGGTAGATGCCCTGAAGGACCGTGGGTTGACTTTTCCGGAGGGAGCCTCAGTGACCTATTTGCCTGAGTCGCAGACTTTGGTGGTGAAAAATTCCCCGACCAATCTTGATTTGGTGAATGTCTTGGTGGAGTCAGTTGGAGAGGAGATTGCCCTAGAGCGCCTGGCGCAGAAGCAGGGGGAGAAGGAGGCGAAGGCGGAGCCGTTTTCGACCTTTTCGCTGCATGTGAGTGATGTGAGTTTCAAGTTGGCGCAGGCGGCCTTGGCGAAGGGGGAGTGGCCGGAGGCGGAGCGGGTGCGGGTGGAGGAGTTTGTGAATGCGTTTGATTATGGGGATCCGACGCCGGTGCAGGAGGAGAAGGTGGGGTGCCGGATGGAGCAGGCCGCGCATCCGTTCATGCAGCAGCGGAACGTGCTGCGGATTGCGATGCGCACGGCGGCGGTGGGTCGGGCGGAGGGGGTGCCGTTGCGCTTGACGATTTTGTTGGATAACTCGGGGTCGATGGACCGGGCGGATCGGGCGCAGTCGGTGAAGAATGCCTTTGCGTTGTTGGCGGGGCAGTTGAATCCGCAGGACGAGGTGACCCTGATCGGGTTTGCGCGGACGCCGCGTTTGTTGCGGGACGGGGTGAGTGGGGACAAGGCGCAGGAGTTGTTACGGGTGCTGGAGGAGACGCCGAGCGAGGGAGGGACGAATTTGGAGGAGGCGTTGTTGCTGGGGATGGAGAAGGCGGTGGAGCATCGACTGGAGGGGGCGCAGAACCGGATCATTTTACTGACGGACGGGGCGGCGAATCTGGGTGATGCGGAGCCGGAGCGCTTGGCGGGGTTGGTGGAGCGGATGCGGGAGCGGGGGATCGCCTTTGATGCCTGTGGGGTGGGAGCGGATGGATTGAATGACGACATCCTGGAAGCGCTGACGCGGAAGGGGGACGGGCGGTATTACTTGTTGGATCGGCCGGAGGATGCGGATGCGGGGTTTGCGAAGCAGATCGCGGGGGCGCTGCGGCCGGCCGCGAAGAATGTGAAGGTGCAGGTGGAGTTCAATCCGAAGCGGGTGGGGCACTATGCGTTGTATGGCTTTGAGAAGCACGAATTGAAGAAGGAGGATTTCCGCAACGACAGTGTGGATGCGGCGGAGTTGGCGGCGGAGGAGGCGGGAGTGGCGATGTATCACTATGAGGTGTTGCCGAACGGGGAGGGGGATGTAGGGACGGTCTCGGTGCGGTTCCAGGACATGGCCACGGGGGAGATGGTGGAGAAGTTGTGGCCGATTCCGTATGTGGTGAATCCCGCGCCGTTGGAGGAAGCGGAGCCATCGATGAAGTTGGCGGCGACGGCGGCGTTGTTGGGCGAGGCGTTGAAGGGGAGCGCGGTGGGGGATTTGGTGGAGATGGGGACGCTGGATCGGGTGAGCCGGTCTTTACAAACAGTTTACCCACATAATGAGCGGGTCGGTCAGCTTATTGAAATGATTGGGAAGGTCAGAGCGATGGGAGGGGGACGATGAGTGCGTGGCGGGAAGGTGGATGGGGTGGCTTGCACGATGTGGCCCTTCGCAGCCCCTCCGGGGTTGGGGGGGCTGTCGCGGGTGAATCCCGGGGTAGGCCTCCGTTCCTCCGGCCTGCCCCGGGCTACCGTATGGAACCCCTCCGGGGTGGAGAGTGCGGATTTCGGAGTGCTAATTTCGGAATGGGAAATGCGGAAGGCGGAGTGCGGAAGTGGACGGAATGAGAAGAGAAGATTTAACCCAAACAATTAATTACATGAAAACGAACGACAAGAGTGGAGCAGGATTTGACCTGGGCGGGACGGCGGCGGAGATGCTTCAAGAGCGGCAGGGATGCCGCTCCTCCGTTGGATTTGTCCTGGGCAGACTGATGGCGACGTCGCTTCTGATGGGGATTTTCGCGTGGGGAGGGTTCCTGTGTGGACAAGAGCCTGAAGTGCCGGAGGAGGCGGTGCAGGAGCCGGTGCAGGAGCCGGTGCAGGAGCCGGTGGTGGTCGCGGAGGAAGCTTCGGTGACCACGACGATTGGTGCTGATGGGGGGCGTTTGGTGGTGGAGGCGACCGGTTTGGTGCAGAAAGTGCCGTCGTTTTACACGGGGAGTGCGGAGAGTTTGGTGCGGATCGGGGAGAAGCAGATCGACTACCGGTTTCGGGTGAGGCTGCGGGTGTTGCAGGGGGAGGCGAAGGTGTTGAGTCTTGGGTTGGTGGGGCCGGGGGAGATCGTGGGGGTGACCGGGCCGATGACCAGTTGGGCGGTGCGGCAGGAGGGGGATCAGCGGTATTTGGAGATCCGGCCGAGCGAGGAATTGGAGGAGTATCAGTTTGAGGTGACCGGGCGGCAGCAGGAGTTGAAATTGCCGGTGGAGATGGGATTGCTGCGGCTGAGTGGGGGGAAGGCGGTGGGATTTTCGGATCACATCCGGGTGAGTTCCGATCCGCGGGTGTCGGCGCGGGTGAGTCGGGCAGTGGGGTATGCGCCGGTGGAGGATCAGAAGCCGGGGGTGCACGAGTTTGTGTTGGTGCGGGATTCGGGGATGCTGGATGTGGTGGTGGAGCGCGGGGACGGGTTGACGGCCCGGGCCGAGTTGACGGGGGTGCGCCTGGAGGGCGTGGTGAATGGCAAGGATGGCTTCGCGAGCTTTGTGCTGACGGGAGTGGCGGAGGTGCGGGAGGATGATTCGAGCATCACGCTGCTGCATGGGCAGGCGGCGGTGGAGGAATTTCCGCAGGACCCGGGCTATCGGCTGGTGCTGCATGACAATCAGAACGGGGAGACCTCCTATCGTCTGGAGTTTGAGAAGGCGGGGAGCTATCCGGTGCGGGTGGAGTTTGTGGCGCGGGTGGTGGACAGTGCGGAGTGGAGTGGCTTTGACTTTGGGGTGCCAGGCGGGGCGGTGGTGCCGTTGTCGTTGACGGGGATTCCGGCCGATTCGGAGTTTCATGAGCGGGCCACGGTGGTGCCGTCGGCAGAGGGTAAGGCGTGGCGCGGGTTTTTGCCGATCAGTGGATCAGCCTCGGTGGCGTGGAAGCCGAAGCGCAAGGCGGGGGACGGGAAGCTGTTCTTCACGACCGAGGCGCGGGTGAATCTGGGGGTGGGGGCGGGACTGCTGCGGCAGGAGACGGAGATCGCTTACAAAATTTTGCAGGGCAAGCTGGAGGAGCTCAACCTCGCGTTGACCGGGCCGGGCGAGGTGCTGGCGGTGGAGGGAGCGGGGATTCTGGGTTGGGAAGTGCGGGAAGCGGATGGCGGGCGGACCCTGCAGGTGCGCTTGAGCCAACCGATCGAGGGTGCCAGCACGCTGCGGATTCGCAGTCAGCTGGCGCTGGGAGCCTTTCCGGTGCGGGCTGCGCCGTTGCGGGTGGATCCGGAGGGGGCGATCCGGCACTCGGGCTACATCCGGGTGTACAACATCGGGGCGACGCGGTTGGAGGTGGCGGGATTGAGCGGGTTGACGCAGTTGGCGCCGGAGCAATTTCCGGTGGAGAACATGCCCGGCGGGGATCGGCAGGTATTCGTGTATCGCTTTCCGGCGGTGAATCATTCCTATGAGGTGGTGGCGAGCCGGGTGGAGCCGGAGGTGCAGATATCGGAAGTGGTGGTCTATGAGTTGTCGGAGACCGACCGGATCATCCGGGCGGAGGTGGAGATGGACATTCGCGAGGCGGCCTTGCGTTCGGGGGACATGCTGATTCCGGAAGACTACACGGTCGTCTCGGTGGTGGGGGCGGAGGTGGCCGACTACGTGCCGGCCACGGAGGTGGCGAATGGGATGCGCAATCTGAAAGTCTTCTTTTCGAAGGAAGTGATCGGACGGCAGTTGGTGTCCGTGCAGTTGGAGAAGAACATTTCGGCGGCGGCGGGGGAGTGGGTGCTGCCGCGTTTGGAGTATCCGGGTGCGAAGTCGGTGCGGGGGGACATCGGGGTGGCCTCGGTGCCGGGCTATCGGATCGTGGTGGGGAAGGTGGACAAGCTCTCCGAGAAGCCGGTCTCGTATTTCCCGATCAAAGTGCCGCGTTTGCAGCAGGCCTTCCGGATCCGGGAGCGGGAGTGGAGTGGCGCGGTGCTGATCGAGCGGCTGGAGCAGAGTGTGCAGGCGGATTTGTTTCACCTCTATTCGCTGAAGGACCAGACTGCGTATGCCAGTGTGGTGCTGAACTATTTCATCACCGGAGCGCCGGTGAACGAGTGGCGGGTGGACGTGCCGGAGGAGGCCGGGAATGTTTCGGTGGAGGGTCAGGACGTGCGGACCTGGCGGCGGGAGGAGAATCAGCTCGTGGTGACATTGCATCAGCCGGTGATCGGGGCTTACACGCTGTTGGTGACCTATGAGGAAGCGGTGGGCGCGCGGGGTGGGGAAATTTTTCCGGGGCGGGTGGCGGCGGTGGGGGTGCGCGGGGAGCGGGGGTTCATCCAGGTGGTGAGTCCGGTGCAGGTGAACACGGAGATCGTGCGGACCTCGCCGGAGTTGTTGCGGCTTGATGCGCTGGAATTGCCGGCGGAATTTCGCTTGTTGAGTGCGGCGCCGTCGAAGGCGACTTATCAGTACACCTCGCGGCCGTTCGAGTTGGTGATTGGGGTGCAGTGGTTTGATCCGGGTGATACCGTGACGCAGGTGGTTGGATTCGCGGAAGCGGGGAGCCGGGTTTCGCGGGACGGGGAAGTGGTGACGGACGTGAGTTATTCCGTGAAGACGCGGGGGCGCGGGGTGCTTCGGGCGACCCTGCCGGAGAGGGCGCGGTTGTGGGCGGTGACCGTGAACGGGGAATCGGTGAATGCGCGGGAGGATGGGAAGGACACCGTCATTCCGCTGCCCGCGGGAGTGGATGCCAATGCGCCGGTGGAAGTGAAGCTGCGTCTTGGCACGCCGGCCGGGGATGGGGCGGTGAAAGTGAGTTTGCCGGCCATTCATGCGCCGGTGATGAAGGCGGAGTGGTCGATCCGCGGGGAGGCCGGACGTGTGCTGGTGCCGCGGGGCGGTGATTTGTCGCTGGATGTGCCGGTCCTGAGTGAGACTGGTTTGGAATGGATCGCGGGGCGGGCGCTGGTGTGGACGGCGATCGTGGCGGTGTTTCTGGCGGCGGGAGTGTGCTTCATCAGCGGCAAGGAAGGTGGGACGATTCGGGGGATTTGCGGCCTTCTTTGCCTGGTGGTGGCGATGGCGATTGCGGGAAAGTTGGCGTTGAAGGCGGGCACGGAAGTGCGGGGGAATCTGGAGACGCTGGAATACACGCTGAGTGCGGTGACGCCGCAGCAATCGGCGACCGTGTTGCTGGACAACGAGACGGAGTTTGCGGCGGCCATCAACACGACCGGGCTGTTGATGATCGGGTTGGGGTTCTGCTTGTTCGTTTGGTCGTTCCTTGCGCTGGATCACCGGATCTGGTTCCGCCTGTGTGGGGCGGTGATGTTGATGGTGGGCATTCTCATTCAGCGGGGTGGAGCACAGCTGTTTTATGCCGTGGTGATCGCCTTGATCGTGTTGTTGTTGCTGGTGGGCATCTATCGGATCAGCTGTGAGATGCAGCGGGCCGCGGCGAGGCGTCGGGCTGCGCAGGCCAAGGAGCAGGAGGAGGCCGCGACCAAGGCTCCGACGAAGGGGAAGAAGAAGGAGGACGGACCGTTGCCGGGAGGGGCGACGGCTTCGCTGCTGTTGTTTGTGGGCTTGCTGATGAGTCTGGGAGGGCAGGGGGTGTCGCATGCCGACAAAGCGGAGCCCGCGCCGATCATTTTGCCGGCGGGATTTGCCGGGGCGGATGCGGTGAAGCAGAGCTGGAGCATTTCTGAAGGGCGGTTGAAGGCGGAGGGGACGCTGACTGTTTCCGGGGAAGCCGGGGCGCGGTTTTTGTTGCTGCGAGGGAGGGGAGTGATGACCGCCTTCGAGGGGGCGGGGCTGCATGTGGGGAAGGAGAACGTGTCGGGGTTCGGGGCGTGCTATGTGGTGACCATTCGCGGGGAGATGGAGGGCGCGCCGCAGACGGCGGCGTGGCGGCAGTATGAGGCCACCTTTGCCTATGAAATGCCCGTGGCGAATTTGCAGAACGGGGTGACCGTGCCGACCGGGCCGGGGTCCGTGCAGCAGGTGGAGGTGCGCTATGACAAGGCCGGGTGGGAATTTGATTCCACGGCGGCGATGAAGGTGAGTGCGCTGGAAGGATTGGGCGAAGGGGAGAGTGGTGCGCGATTGTTGCTCTCGGCGCGGGCGGAGACCGTCATCACGATGCGTCCGAAGCGGCGGGATGTGACGGCGGAGGAGCCGAAGTACTTTGTGGAAGCCTCGAATTTGTTCCTGCCCAGTCCCGGGGTGGTGGACAGTCGGCACCTGTTGCAGGTGCGGCCGTCGCAGGGGGAGGTGGACCGTTTGACGGTGAACATACCGAAGGGCTTCACGGTGAGCAATGTGGAGGGTCGTCCGGTGGGGACCTGGCAGTTTGATGCGGATGGGGGAGTGCTGCACGTGGTGCTGGAGCCGGCGCAGTCGGGGGCATTTTCGCTGTTGGTGGAGACGCAGGGGAGTTTGGATCCGCTGCCTGCGGAGGTGACTCTCTCCCCGGTTTCGGTGCCGGGGGCGGCGAATGAAGTGGGGTTGTTTGCGGTGGCCTTTGGGTCGGAAGCGCAGCCGGAAGACTCCGAGCCGACCGATTTGTCGCCGGTGAACTTGGCGGACTTTGACGAGACGTTGATCCCGGAGCATTTGGGCGGGAAGGTGGTGCTGCATCGGGTGTATCGCTACGGGCAGTCGGGCGGGAGTTTGGCGCTACGGGTGGCCCCGGTGGCGCCGGAAGTGCGGGTGACGACGCAGGAGGTGCTCTCGATCGGTGATGAGCGGCTGGTGTTGGGGGTGAACTTCACGGCGGACATCACGCGGGCGGGCGTGTTCCAATTGAGCTTTCCGGTGCCGGCGGGGATGGAGGTCGAGTCGTTGAGCGGGCCGGCGTTGAATCATTGGAGTGAGTTGACCGAGGAGGGGGTGCGCTACGTGATTCTGCACCTGAACGGGAAGACGCTCGGGGCGCAGGAGTTTGCGTTGTCCCTGGCGGGAGTGTCGCCGAGCGAGGCACCGGAGGGCTGGACGTTGCCGCGCTTTGGAGTGCGGGAAGCGAAGCGGCAGACCGGGCAGTTGGTGGTGAAGCCGACGCCGGGGATTCGGTTGCGAACCTTGACGCGGAAGAATGTTTCGGAGGTTGATCCGCGCTCGGTGGGTGGACAAGGAGAGGGTGCGCTGGCCTTCCGGGTGTTGCAGAAGGATTGGGAGCTCAGTCTGGGGATCGAGAAGCTGGATCCCTGGGTGACCGGGCAGATCCTGCATGAACTGACGTTGCGCGAGGGGCAGACACGGTCGAGCATCTTGGCGAAGCTGAAGGTGGAGAACGCCTCGATTCGTTCGCTGCAGGTGCGTTTGCCGGGGCTGAGCGAGGAAGAAGCGAAGACCGTGCGGGCCAGTGGCACCTCGGTGGGTGATGTGCAGCAAGTGGAGGGCGAGGACGGGGTTTGGCTGATCCAGTTCAAGCGCCGGATGTTGGGGGATATTGATTTGCGCCTGGAGTTTGAGCGGACCGGAGAGCGGGCCGAGGAGAGCGAGAAGCTGGCGGTGTTGGACTTTCCGGAGTTGCGGCAGGCCTCCTACTACGTGGCGGTGCGGGCCGGGGCGCGGATGGAGTTGAGCACGGAAGTGATGCCGAAGGGCTGGCAGCGGGTGGACTGGAATGCGGTGCCGCAGGTGCTGCGGGAGAGCGGGGACCGGAGCATTCCGGCGTTGAGTCTGCGGGCCGTGGTGCCGGAGAATGCGCTGGAGATCGGGCTGCGTCGCCATTCCGTGGCGGAGTCGCTGAAGCTGCGCGTGGTGGGTGGAGAATTCATCACGCTGGTCTCGCCGGTTGGTCAGTTTTTGACCTCGGTGGATCTGGATGTGCTGGTGGTTCAGCGGAGCACGCTGGAGGTGACGCTTCCGAAGGGCGGGGACCTCTATAATGTGTTTGTGAACGGGGAGAGTGTCAGTGTGGTGCGGGAGGGGGAGGTGTATCAGTTCTATATTCTGCCGGGGGCGGATGACAAATCGGCGCAGGTGCGTTTTGTGTATTCGTTGCCGGGGCAGGACCTGCGGCGGTTGAAGCTGGACAGTCCGAAGCTGAACGTGCCGTTGGAAAACATCCGCTGGCGGGTGGTGGTACCGTCGGATTTCCACTATGTGAGCTCGGATGGGGATCTGGATTTGACGGATGAAGCCTTCGGGGAGGCCTTTGATCGGCAATACTATCTGGCTGCGACGCAGATCGAGCGGCAGGAGCAGGTGCAGCAGGCGGAGCAGTTGCTGGAGCAGGCCAACGATTGGTTGCAGGCCGGTGAGCAGACCAAGGCGCGGCTGGCGTTGAACAGCGTGGCGAACAATTACAGCCTCGATGCGGCCTCGAATGAGGACACGCGGGTGCAGTTGCGGGAGTTGCAGACGCAGCAGGCCATCGTGGGACTGAACACGCGGCGGCAGCGGCTGTATCTGGACAACAAGGTCGATGACCAGGGCTTTGAGCGGAACGCGCAGTTGGAGGTGGCGGCGGCGCGGAATGGGATCATCAATGACGGGGAAGTGCGGTTCCGGCCGCAGGACTTCGGGGCGTTTCTGGAAGGGAACACGAAGGAGGACAATGCGGTGCTGGCGAAGATCGCGACGCGCTTGGTGACGCATCAGCGGTCGAGTGAGCCGGCACCCCAGGCGATCAGCGTGATCGTGCCGGAGGAGGGGCGGGTGCTGACCTTCTCGCGCAGTGTGCAGGTGAACGAGAACGAGCCGTTGGAGCTGGATCTGAAGCTGAAGGAGGAAAGCGTGAAGAGTTCGAGTCGCGAGGCGCTGGTGCTGCTGGTGCTGTTTGCGATGGTGGGGTTGTTTTATCTGGGGTTCTGGAAGAAGGCGCAGGGGTAGTGGTGAGTTCGAAGGAACTGCCCGGAAATTTCCAACTCCCAATTTCCAAATAAATTTAAGAACCAAATCCAAACCCTGACGCTTAGAAGTTCCAGAGTTTGCCCTGCTGGATGTCGGCCATGGCCTTGGGGCTGTTCATGTAGGAGCTGGGGGGATTGGGAAGGGCGCTGTCGTCGAGGACGGGGAGGGATTTGCCGATGGTGGCGTCCCAAGGCTGGCTGGTGGAGATGTTGATGGGGGTGCCGACGCGAACGAGTTCGTACACTTTTTTGGCGGACTTGAGGGGCATGCGGATACAGCCGTGGGTGCTGGGGTAGGGTTTCACGAAGCCCCAGTGCATGCCGTAGGAGGCGCTGTAGAATTCGATCCAGTAGGGCATGGGGTAGCCGGCGCCGGGGCTGCTTTGGCGGCGGCGGGTGGCGATCTTGTTGCGGACGCTGAAGTTGCCCTTGGGGGTGGGGGTGGCGGTGGTGCCGACGGAGATGGGGGTGGCGAGGAGGACTTCGTTGCCCTCGACGACGTAGAGGCGCTGGGCGCTGGTGCTGAGCTTGAGCTGGACCCGGGCCGGGTTGGTGGGCTGCTTGACGGGTGGGTCGAAGGAGAAGGCGGTGTTGTTGCCGCCGGTTCTCCCGGTGGTGCAGGCACCGAAGCTGAGGCAGAGGAGGGCGAGGGAGAGGGAGGCGAGGAGGCGTTGGAGACGGGCGTTCATGGATGGATCGGTGTTTGGATTGGAATGGGATGAATTGAAGGGGAGCGGCGGGTGAGGTCAAGGCTGCGGAGCGTAGAGGGCGATAAAGATTTGGCGGCGGGGGCGCCGGGAGCTGGGGGAAGGGAGGTTCCCAATCGACTTTTGGCGGATCGCCGGGTAGCGATGGGGTTGTCAAGATGTCCCTGCCCACGCGATCCTACTGGTGTTTTTTGAGCTATCGTCACGCCGACAACAAGGAGGCGGGGCAGCAGTGGGCGAGTTGGCTGCATCACGGCCATCGAGACCTATGAGGTGCCGGAGGATCTGGTGGGGACGGTCAATGGGCGGGGGGATGAGATTCCGGAGCGGATCTTTCCGGTGTTTCGAGACGAGGAGGAGCTGCCGGCGGATGCGGATCTGTCCTCGCCGATCGGGCGGGCCCTGGACGCTTCGAAGACGCTGGTGGTGTTGTGTTCGCCCCGGGCGGTGCAGAGCAGGTATGTGGCGGAGGAGATTTTGTTGTTCAAGCAGGGGGGGAAGAGTGACCGGATCATGGCGGCTTTGCTGGACGGGGAGCCGAATGCGAGCCGGGATGAGACGAAGAGTGCGGAGGAATGTTTCCCGAAGCCGTTGATGCATCCGGTGGGGGAGGGCGGGCAATTGTTGGAGGAGGAATGGACGGAGCCGATCGCGGCGGACTTTCGTTTGTCGGACGGGAGCGAGGGATGGACCAGTCCGGCGGCCTATCGGGAGTCGTTGAATCGGGCGGGGAAGATGGAGCGCGGTCAGGTGGATCACGCTTGTTTCAGCTGGCGAACATGCAGTGGGCTTCGGGTGATGTGCTGGGGGCGAAGGAGAATTTTTTGGAGAGTGCGAAGGTGGCGGAGGAACTCGGGGTGAAGGAGGTCGGTGTTTCGGATCGGTGGCGGCATCTGGCGGGGCGGAGTCTGGGGTGGATGGGGGAGATGTTGAAGTTGGACACGGCGGACATCGACGGTTCGGAGAAGGCGGTGCGGGAGGCGATGGGGCACTATGAGGTGTTGCGGGAGAAGGAGCCCGAGAGTGCGGAGTGGAAGGAGGGGATCGCGATGAACAAGACGAGGTTGGCGGATGTGTATTTGACGCGAGGGGATTTCGACACGGCGGAGGAGTTGTATCGGGAGGCGGTGGCGATGCGGAGAGAGTTGATGGAGGCGGATCAGGACAATCCTGTGCGGGTGCAGCGGTTTGCAGTGGCGTTGAACCGGATCGGTGAACTGTTCCTGAGCCGGGAGCGATTTGATGATTCGTATGAGGCGTTTGTGCTCTGCCGGGCGGTGTCCGAGCATTTGCTGAAATTGGAACCGGACAACCGGCGTTGGCTGACGGATCTGGGTGGTGTTCTGTTTGCGTGGCGCGATTCCTGTCGGGCGAGGGAGGATTGGGAGCGATCGCTGACCTTGAACGAGGAGTTGATGGTGGTGCAGAAGAAGCTGCTGGAGGGTGATGGAGAGCGGATTGAGCCCTACTACAATTTGTCGATGAGCCAGCGGGCGCATGCGGAGGTGTTGGCGATGCTGTCGGAGCGGTGGTCCGAGGAGGTGGAGTGGCTGCGGAAGAGCGAGGAGACGCTGGTGGAGATGGAGGGCGATGAGAAGGTGTCGGAGTGGGTGAAGGAGGCGTTGGAGGGGCAGAAGGCGCTGTATGCGCAGGCGCGGGAGGGGGAGGAGTAGATCGTTGGCCGGGGGTGCGCCGGGGGGGGCGGTGTTGATTGGCCGGGAGTCCTGCGTGGGCCGTCGCTGACGCGACGGGGAGGGGAGTCGGGGCATTGGGGCGGGTTACAAACCCGCGCTCCATAATCAACGCCAGCGGTTGATTTGGGCGCGGACGTTGTCGATGGAGGGGGCGCCGAGGTTGGTGCGGGAGGCGAGGGCGCGGTCGAGGTTGAAGACGTCCTTGGCGTCGGGGCCGAAGTGTTCGGAGACGGTGGCGAGGTCGAGTTGGTCGAGGGGAGTGCCGGTCTGGTTGGCCTTGGCGACGGCGAGGCCGACGAGTTCGTGGGCCTCGCGGAAGGGGACGCCCTTGAGGACGAGGTAGTCGGCGAGGTCGGTGGCGAGGAGCATGGGATCGGAGGCGGCGGCGAGGCAGCGGTCTCGGTTGATCTCCAGTTCGCCGACCATCTCGGTGTTCACGGCGAGGGCGAGCTTGATGGTGTCGATGGAATCGAAGAGGGGTTCCTTGTCCTCCTGCAGGTCGCGGTTGTAGGTGAGGGGGAGGCCCTTGAGCGAGGTGAGCATGGAGACGAGGTTGCCGAAGAGGCGCCCGGATTTGCCGCGGGTGAGTTCGCAGACGTCGGGATTTTTTTTCTGTGGCATCAACGAAGAACCGGTGGTGTGGGCGTCGCTGAGGGTGGCAAAACCGAATTCGGTGGAGCACCAGAGGATGAGGTCCTCGCTGAAGCGGGAGAGGTGGGTGCCGCAGAGGGAGAGGGCGAAGAGGATTTCGGCGATGTAGTCGCGGTCGGCGATGGCGTCCATCGAGTTGGTGGAGGGGGCGTCGAAGCCGAGCTCCTTGGCGATGGCGGCGCGGTCGAGGTTGATGGTGGAGCCGGCGAGGGCACCGGAGCCGAGGGGGCAGACGTTGAGGCGATGGCGACAGCCGGCGAGGCGTTGGCGGTCGCGCTCGATCATTTCGACGTAGGCGAGGAAGTGGTGTCCGGCGGTGACCGGTTGGCCGCGCTGGAGGTGGGTGTAGCCGGGCATGACGGCGTCGGCGTAGAGTGCGGCGCGGTCGAGGAGGGCGGTTTGGAAGGCGGCGAGGAGGTCGGTGATGGCGTCGATCTCGGCGCGGCAGTAGAGGCGGGTGTCGGTGGCGACCTGGTCGTTGCGGGAGCGGGCGGTGTGGAGTTTGCCTCCGGCGGCTCCGATCTTTTTGGTGAGGGCCGACTCGATGTTCATGTGGATGTCCTCCAGTTCGATGGAGAACTCGAATTTGCCGGCGGCGATGTCCTGTTCGATTTCACGGAGGCCGGATTCGATTTGGGCGAACTCGTCGGTGGTGAGGAGACCGGCGTTGAGTTGGGCCCGGGCATGGGCGATGGAGCCGGCGATGTCGTGGGGGTACAAGCGCCAGTCGTAGGAGATGGACTCTCCGTATTGCTGGACGAGATCAGCGGTCTGTTTTTGGAATCGGCCTTTCCACATGGTGTTGGGGATTTAGGTGGTTGAGCGGGGGAATGCAAGGGTGGGGGTGGGGTGGCGTGACCGTCTCGGTCGCAGGCCTGATTGGTTGTGGGAGGGGGGGTGAAGGTGAAGCTGACGGCGGGCACGCGGTCACGCCACGGAGGGCGAGGCATGCGTCGCTTGGGAACGGGAGGGATTTGGCCTGCGACCGGGACGGTCACGCCACGGAGGGCGAGGCGTGCGTCGGTTGGGCGCGGGAGGGGTTTGGCCTGCGACCGGGACGGTCACGCCACGGAGGGCGAGGCGTGCGTCGGTTGGGCGCGGGAGGGATTTGGCCTGCGACCGGGACGGTCACGCCACGGAGGGCGAGGCGTGCGTCGCTTGGGAACGGGAGGGATTTGGCCTGCGACCGGGACGGTCACGCCACGGAGGGCGAGGCGTGCGTCGCTTGGGCGCGGGAGGGATTTGGCCTGCGACCGGGACGGTCACGCCACGGAGGGCGAGGCGTGCGTCGGTTGGGAACGGGAGGGATTTGGCCTGCGACCGGGACGGTCACGCCACGTGTGCTTAGAAGCCGTAGGCTTTGCGGCAGTTGGTGGTGGCGATGGAGGTTTGTTCGTCGGGGGTGAGGGGGGCGAGGAGGTCACGGACGGTGTCGGCCCAGGCCTGGTAGGAGTCGATGCGGAGGAGGCAGACGGGCCAGTCGGTGCCGAACATGAGTTTGTCGGGGCCGAAGATGCGGAGGGATTCCTCGAAGTAGGCGCGGATGGTGTGGGGGTCGATGTCGCCTTCGGGGAACTCGGTGACGAGGCCGGAAAATTTGACGCCGAGGATGTTGTCGCGCTTGGCGAGTTCCTGCATGTCGCGCTTCCAGCTGGAATCGATGCGGCCGTTTTTGGCTTCGGGCTTGGCGATGTGGTCGATGATGATGCCGAGTTTCGGTTGGCGATCGACGAGTTTCATGGCGACGGGGAGTTGGCGTTGGAAGAGGAGGAGGTCGTAGCGGAGGTCGAAGCCGGGGAGGAGGGCGAGGCCGCGGTGGAAGTCGTCGAAGAGGAAGTAGTCGTCGGGTTCCTCCTGAAGGACGTGGCGGACGGCACGGAATTTGGGATGAGCAGCAAGGCGGTCGAGGTCCTTGCGGACATCCTTGTCGATGAGAGGGACCCAGCCGACGACGGCCTTGATGACGGTGGATTCGTCGGCGAGGGAGAGGAGCCAGTCGGATTCCCTGATGATCTGGCGGGCCTGGACGACGACGGTGCCGTCGATGCCGGCCTCGGTGACGGCGGTGTGGAGATGGGGGAGGAGTTGGTCCTGGGCGAGGGGGGAGTGGGCGGGGATCCAGGGGTATTCCTTGGCGGAGTAGGACCAGAGGTGGTGGTGGGAGTCGAGCATGGGGGAGGGATGCGGAGCATCCAGTTATCAGTTATCAGTTATTGGGGGGCTTCGTTGGGCGAATTGTTGTGGGTTGATAAGCGGGAGAGGCGCTTACGATTTTTTGAAGAGCCGGGGTTGATAAGCGGGCGGGACGCCCACGCTCCCCTAGGAGAAGAGGGGGATCATGTGGCGGTTGAGGAGGTTGTTGGTGACTTTTTGGCCGACGACTTCGTGGTTGGCCTTGAGGGCGTCGAGGTAGGTATCGCCGAGTTGGGCGGCGATCTTGAAGCCGACGTGGAGGAGCTGGCGGAGGTGTTGGTTGTAGCCGGGGTTGGATTGGTCGTGGGTGAGGGCGGCGACGTATTGTGCGCTGGTCCAGCCGTTGACCTCCTCGGCGGAGGGGAGTTTGGAGTCATCGATGTCGATGACCGTGGCGTAGGGTTCGCAGAGGGCGGCTTTCTTCTCGAGGGCCTTGGCGTAGATTGTTTTGGCGAGGGCGAGGGCGTCGCCGCCGGCTTCGGCGAGGCCGATGACTTCTTCGAGCCAGTTGGTGCCGGCGGTCTTGATGTGAAGGCCGGCCCCGGTGCGGGCGAGGGCTTTCTTGATGGGGCCGTAGATGGAGAACTTGTCGGATCCGGAGTGGACGGAGAGCTTCAGGGCGGCGGGGAGGCCGTAGGCCTGGATGGCGTGGGCGATGACGGCGAGGTCATCGTTGAATTCCTTTTCAAACTGGGCGACGTCACCGACGTAATCGACGCCCTTGTTGAAGCGGCCGGTGAACTTGGGGGCGATGGTCTGGATGGGGACACCCTGGTCGGCGATGGCGGCGAGGATGATGAGCATTTCCGGCGGCGTCTGGGGATTGTCGGTTTCATCCATGGAAATTTCCGTGATGAAGTCGTCTTGTCCCTTGGCGGCGACGATGTGGTCGTAGATGGCCTTGGCTTTCTGGGTGGCCTTGAGGAACTGGTTGGCGGTTTGTTCGACGTCGGCCCTGGTGATTTCGAAGGGTTGGTCGATGCCGGCGATGGAGACCGTGCCGATCAGCTCGGGGTGTTTGGCGATGAAGGCGGCCACATCGGCGGGATCAGCGGCTTCGCCGATGTCGTCGGCGACGTCGAGGGTGAAGAAATTGCAGGGGGCGATGAAGCGATCGACCGTCTTGAGGTTGATGTGGTCGGCGTCGAGAAGGTATTCGCCGGTCCAGCCGAGGTCCTTGACGGCCTGGTCGGCGGCGTCGCGGGTTTGCCGGGGTTCGGAGCCGATGATGTCGTGTTCACGGTTCGACTTGTTCCAGGTGGGGACGATGTCGATGCCGAGTTCCTTGGCGGCGATGAAGGCTTTGAGTTGGGCGTGGGCACCGTGGGCGAAGCGATCGCCGACGCCGAAGGTGAATTTGGGGCAGGTTTTCATGGAAAACAGTTATCGGTTATTGGTTATCAGTTATTGGGGGGGAGAGGGGAGGGTGGGCGTCGCGCCCTCGTTCTTGGTCTTGATTAGTCGTTTACCTCGATGACGGCTTTGATGGCACCGGTGGCGGGGTCGGTGAATTTGGCGAACTCGGTGGGGACGTCCTTGATGTCGAGGCGGTGGGTGATCCAGTTGTTGAGGTTGATCTTTCCGGCTTTGATGATGTCGATGATCTCGGGGAAATCGGCGGGGAGGGCGTTTCGGCTGGCGAGGACAGAAAGCTCGCGACGGTGGAAGAAAGGAGCCTGCGGGAAGGTGATTTCCTGGGAGGTAATGCCGACATAGACGATCCGGCCACCGACGGCGGCGTACTCAAAGCACTGGACCATGGAGCCGGCGTGGCCGGTGGCATCGATGATGACATCGCAGAATCCGCCTTCCGTGATGTTCTCGATCTCGGCGAGGTGGGAGCCATCTGGTTTGGCTTGGATGGGGTGGGCGATGCCGAGTTTTTCCGCGCAGAAATCGAGGCGGTTCCGGGCAAAGTCGACGACGAGGACCTTGAGGTCCATGAGTTTCAGGAACTCGAGGCAAGCGAGGCCGATGGGTCCGGCACCGATGACCATGACCGTGTCGCCTGGCTGAGGATTGCCGCGCTTCACGGCATGGAAGCCGATGGCGAGGGTCTCGACGAGGGCGAGTTCATCGTAGGAGAGTTCGTTGCCGGGATGAAGTTTGTGTGCGGGGACGATCCAGTTCGATTTCCGGAGTCCGCCGGACTTGTGGACACCAATGACCTGCACGTTGGGGCAGGCGTTGGACTTCCCTTTCTGGGATGCGATGGTGGAAGGGTCGTTGACGTAGGGTTCGAGGGAGCACTTGTCACCTGGTTTGACGTTGGTGACGCCCTCGCCGACGGCGATGACCTCGAGGCCGAGTTCGTGGCCGGGGGTGCGGGGGTAGGCGAAGAAGGGGAATTTGCCGAGGTAGCAGGAGAGATCGGTGCCGCAGATGCCCATGCGGTGGGTGCGAACGAGGGCTTCACCGGGGCGGGGGGCACCGGCGTGGGGGATGTCGATGAGGTTGATCTCCTTGGGGTTGGTGAACTCGATGGCTTGCATGGGAGATTGGTTATTGGTTATTGGGGAATGGGGAATTGTTATTGGGGAGGAGGGCTTGCGACCGGGACGGTCACGCCACTGTGTGCGTCAGTTGTTTTCGGGGAGGCCTTCGGTGTGGCCGAGGTCTTTGACGGGTTCGAAGATGGTTTGGACCTGGGCGAGGAGGGATTGGTCGATGGGTTTGGCGAGCCACTCGGCCCACTTTTTGATGTTTTTCGGGTTGGCGGAGCCGGCCACGGTGGTGGTGATGCCCTGGTGGGCGCAGGCGAACTGGAGGGCGAGTTCGGCGATGTCGACGCCGTTGTCCGCGCAGAGTTTCGCGGCGGCGCGGGCGGCGGCTTTCACTTCCTCGGGTTCCTTGAGCCACTCGGGGAGAGGGGCGTTGGTGAGGAGACGGGCGGAGAAGGGACCGGCGTTGATGGCGCCGATGCCCTTGGCCTGCAGGCGGGGGAGGAGGTCGGTCTCGAAGCTGGTGTTCTGCAGGGTGTAGCGGTTGTAGCCGAGGACGCAGTCGATGTCGTCTTCGATGTGATCGAGGACGGTGTGGAAGGTTTTCAGCGGATAGCAGGAGAAGCCGATGGCGCGGACCTTGCCCTGTTCCTTGATCTTGATGAGGGCCTGGATGGTTTCCTCCCAGATCTGGGGGAGGGGGACGAACTCGACATCGTGGAGGAGGAGGACGTCGAGGTGGTCGGTTTTGAGGCGCTGAAGGGAGACGTGAACGGATTCCTCGACGCGTTTGGGGGAGAAATCGAAGTGTTTGTCGGAGTAGCGGCCGAGTTTGGAGCCGAGTAGGTAGGAATCGCGGGGGACGCCCTGCAGGCCGAGGCCGAGCATGATTTCGGACATGCCCCGTCCGTAGAAGGGGGAGGTGTCGATGAAGTTCATGCCGTGGTCCAGCGCGGTGCGGGTGGACTGCATGGCTTCCTCGAGGGTGATGGAGCGGAATTCCGCGCCGAGGGAGGATGCCCCGAAGGAGAGGATGGGGAGGTCGAGGCCGGAGTTGCCGAGGGGGCGGGTTTGCACAGCAATTATTGGTTATCGGTTATCAGTTATTGGGGAAGAGGAGAGAAGACTGAAGTCGGAGGGAAGTGCGGCTGTGCCGGAGGGATTTGGTCCTGACCGGGACGGATCATGCCACGGTTAGGAGAGGGCTTGTTTGATGGCTTTGATTTCCTGGGCGGCGCATTGGTCGGGGTCGGGGCGGGGGAAGATTTCGGCGCTGAGGTAGCCGGTGTAGCCGACTTGTTTGAGGGCGGCGATGATGGGGGCGGGGTCGGTGTGGCCGAAGCCCATGGCCAGGCGGTTGGAGTCGGCGAAGTGAACGTGGCCGATGTGATTGCCGGCGTCGATGATTGCGACGGCAAGATCGATTTCCTCGATGTTCATGTGGAAGAGGTCGGCGAGGAGGACGATGTTCTCGAGGTTGTGGGCTTCGAGGTAGCGGGCACCCTCGGCGAGGTGGTTGATGAGGTTGGTCTCGTAGCGGTTGAGGGGCTCGTAGATGAAGGGGACCTGATGGCGGGCGGCGCGTGCTCCGGCGATGGTGAGGGAGTCGGCGAGCCAGGCGAGGGCTTGGTCTTTGGAGAGCTCGCCGCCCCATTTGCCCTGCATGGAACCGAGGATGGCGGGGGCGTCGAGTTGGCCGCCGAAGTCGATCATCTTGGTGATGAACTCGATGGCTTCCTCGCGTTTCGAGGGGTCGGGATCGGTGAGGGAGAGTCCGTGTTTGACCATGCCTGCGCCGGTGCCGACGGCGGCGATGGCGAGGTTGTGTTCGGCTTGGAGGGATTTGATCTCGTCGATGGAGACGGCGTGGGGGCCGGGGAGGAAGAGTTCGACCGCGTCGTAGCCAAGGGCGGCGGCTTTGGCGAAGCCCTCGGGGAGGGGATCGTGGAAGACGAAGGGCCCGGCGGCGGCCTCGGTGACTTGGCAGAGGGTGATGGCGGATTTCATGGGAAAGTTGTCTGGCAGCCGGCGCGGCGGCCGAGGTTGTCGTACAACTTGGGGGGCGCTTGTCACCCGTTTTTTCCCTCTTTCTGGGGGAAAACGAGGAGCGGAGCGCTGGGGAAGGATCGATTGGCGGGAAGGGATGGACCATGCGCTCCACTGGGGCGAGCCCAGTGGGGGCGGGAGAGGGGGGGCGCTGATTTGGCCACAAAACGTCCCAAGAGGCGCAGAAGATTCTGTTTGCGGGTGGGTATCCAGATTTGGATTTGGGCAGGGGAAGAGGCTGTCGCCATTTAGACGGATTCGAGGATGACGTTGCCGTAGGCGGTGGGGTCGCCGGTGCGGATGAGGCCGATGGCCTGAGGGACGAGGCACTTGAATTCGACGTGGCGGAGGCGGTTCACCTCGAGGTCGGGAGAGAGCTTCTTGAACCCGTCGAAGGCGGTGGTGTATTTCTCGATGGTGTCCTTGGGATTGGTGGCGAGAAATTCCTCGGCCTGCCAGATGCGGCCGACCTTGAAGTTGGGGTGCAGGAGGTCGAGGAGGTCGGTGATGAGGGGGATGCCGCGGGTGAGGGAGAGGTCGATCGTTTCGATTTCGTCCCAGTAGGGGAAGGCCCAATCGGCGATGACGAGGGTGTTGGTGTGGCGGATGCGGGCGAGGAGCTCGAGGAGGTCGGGGTTGAGGATGCCGGTTTGGATCATGGGAAGGGGAAAATGCTGTCAGACGGGTGGGGCTTGGGAAGGAAAAAGTGGGGAGGTGGGGGGCTGGCTTCCTCGGGGTCTTTATCGTTACGAGCTGCGAGTCCGGGTTCAAACGGTGGTTTCAGGACAGGGGATCGATCGGGCAACGATGCTTTGTCTGGGAAGTGGTCGGGAAGTGGTCGTGATAAAGCGACGAAGGGCATGCGGCCACCGCACGCCAGATTGTTCGGAAAAAAAGCCGCCGGGCCCGGGGGGGCGCGGCGGCTTTGGGAGGAGCGTTTGGATTTACCTTAGACGCGCTTCACGTCGACCCACTGTTTGGTTTTGGCGGATTGGAGGACGGCGTCGCAGACGTATTGGGTGCTGAGGGCGTCCTTGAAGTCGGCGTAGCGTTTTTCGCTCTTGGGGTTGTCGAGGTGGGTGAGGAATTCGTGGACGGCGTTGACGAAGGAGTGTTCGTAGCCGAGGCAGAGGCCGGGGACCCAGAAGTTGCCGGCGTAGGGTTGGTCGCCGTCGGTGCAGTGGATGCTGGACCAGCCGCGGCGGTCGCTGGGGACGCCGTGGTCGAAGTAGTCGAGACGGTTGAGGTCGTGGAGGTCCCAGGCGAGGGATTTGTCGCGGCCGTTGATCTCGAAGGTGAAGAGGGCCTTGTGTCCCCGGGCGTAGCGGGTGGATTCGAAGATGGAGAGGGCGCCATTTTCGAAGCGGCAGAGGAAGGCGCAGGCGTCATCAATGGTGACTTCCTGTTTGGCGCCGGTATCCTGGTGGACGCGTTCCTTGATGAACGTTTCGGTCATCGCGGTGACCGAGACGATCTTGCCATTGATCCACTGGGCGAGGTCGATGCAGTGGGCGAGGAGGTCGCCGGTGACGCCGGAGCCGGCGGCTTTGGCATCGAGACGCCAGAGAGCGGCACCGCCCTGGGGGAGGTCTTCGGAGATGGTCCAGTCCTGGAGGAAGTTGGAGCGGTAGTGGAAGATCTGGCCGAGTTCGCCGGCCGCGACGATGTTTTTGGCGTGGGTGACGGCGGGGAGGAAGCGGTAGTTGTACCAGACGAGGTTTTGGACGCCGGAGGCTTCCACGGCGGCGACCATTTCCTCGCCTTCCTTGCCGTCGAGGGCGAGGGGTTTTTCGCAGAGGATCATCTTGCCGGCCTTGGCGCAGGCGAGGGCGATTTCGTGGTGGGAGTTGTTGGGGGTGCAGATATCGACGGCATCGACATCGTCGCGTTCGATGACCTTGCGCCAGTCGGTTTCCACGTCGTCGTAGCCCCAGGTATCGGCGAAGGCCCGGGCGTTTTCCTCGTTGCGGCCGCAGATGACCTTGAGGTTGATCTTGTGGTCGTGTTTGAAGAAGTGTTGGGCCTGGAGGTAGGCGTTGGTGTGGGCTTTGCCCATGAAGCCGTAACCGATGACTGCGAGATTGATTGTTTTTGACATGAATTCGTGACGTTAGGGGAAGAGTGGTAAGGCAGAGGGGGGAGGCCTGACCATGAAAAAAAGCGGGAGTCGGACGGGTCGGACTGGTCGGACAGGGAGGGCTCAGGCACCGGGGAGGATCCCCTGCTCGCGGAAAGCGGCCTCGATTTCCTTGATGCGGAGGGGCTTGGTGAAGTAGCCGTTCATGCCGACCTCGAGGCAGGCCTTACGGTCGGAATCCATGGCGTTGGCGGTGAGGGCGTAGATGGGGACATTCGTCACGGGGACACCGGCGTGGCCGAGGCGGATGCGGCGGGTGGCTTCGATGCCGTCCATGCCGGGCATGCGCATGTCCATGAGGATGGCGGAGTAGGTCTGGCTGCTGGTGAGGTAGCCGAGGACTTCGCGGCCGTTGTGGGCGAGGTGGGCCTGGAAGCCGAGTCGCTGGGTGACGAGCAGGGCGAGTTGGGCGTTGATGTGGTTGTCCTCGGCGATGAGGATGAACGGCTTTGATTCCGGGGAGGCGAGAGGGGGGGGAGGGAGGGTGGGCGCTTTGTTGGCGAAGGGATCGACGGCGGATTCGCTGGAGGCGGGGCGAAGGAGGGGGAGGATGGCGGCTTCGAGGTCGCCGTGCCGGAAGGGGGTGCGGAGAACGGCGCGGTAGCCGGAGGAAGCGGCGGATCCCTGATCGGGCGGCGAGGTGGCGGAGGTGAGGAGGAGGAGGGCGGATTTGCGATTGTTTTTCAACTTGCGGATCCTGTCGCCGAGTTCCTCGAGCGGGATGCGGCCACCGTGGTCGGCGACGATGATGAGGGGGAAGGTGTTCTTCTTGAGGAGGGTGAGTGCGGTCTGAGCGTCGCGTTCGACGTGGAGTTCGAGGCCGGTGGTGGCGATGCGTTTGCCGAGGAGGCGGCTACCGAGTTCGCTGCCTCCGATGAGCAGGGCCCGGTGTCCGGCGAGGGGGCGGGGCGGGGTCTCTCCATTGGAGGATGGGAGGAGGGGGATGCCGAACCAGAATTCGGCGCCCTGTCCCGGTTGGGAACGGGCTTCGATGTAGCCGCCCATGCGATCGACCAGCTTGCGGCAGATGGCGAGTCCGAGGCCGGTGCCTCCGAATTTTTGGGTGGTGGTGGCATCCTCCTGGACGAAGGGCATGAAGAGGTTTTCGGTTTTGGAGGGGTCGAAGCCGAGGCCGGTGTCGCGGACGGAGAAGGCCAGGAAGCGGTCGCCCTGCACCGCGCAACGCACGAGGATGTGGCCCTCGGCGGTGAATTTGAGGGCGTTGGAGACGAGGTTGGTGAGGATCTGGCGGATGCGGGTGATGTCGCCGCGGACGAGCGGGGGGACCCCGTCGAGGATTTCGTAATGCAGTTCGACGGAGGCGAGCTTGCTGCTGTTGGCATGCATCTCGAAGACATCCTCGATGCAGGCGACCGGGCTGAATTCGATTTCTTCGAGTTCGAAGCGGCCGCTTTCGATGCGGGAGAGGTGGAGGATGTCGTCGATGATGCGGAGGAGGATGTCTCCACTGCGGCCGACCATGTCCACGTATTGCTGTTGGATTGTGGAGAGTTCGCTTTCGGCCAGGAGGTGGGAGAATCCGATGATGCCATTGAGGGGGGTGCGGATCTCATGGCTCATGGTGGCGAGGAAGAGAAGTCGGGCTTCGTTGGCTTGTTCGGCCTGTTCGGTGGCGCGTTTGCTCTCCTCGAGGGCCTCGCATCGCCGGGTGATGTCGGTGATGGAAGCGTGGAAGAAAATGCGTCCGTCGCTGCGGAGCCGATTCCAGAAAATCTCGGCCGGGAAGGCCGTGCCGTCGGAGCGGATGATCCGAGTCTCGACGTAGGCTTGTCCGGAAAGCTGGGTTTGGAGGAAGGCCTGATTGACCTTTTCCGCGGTGGAGGGGTCAAGAAACTGAATGGCCTTGGAGCCCGGAAGAGAATCTGGTCGGTAGCCGACCATCGTGCCGGCCTGTTCGTTGGCCTCGAGGATGGTGCCGCTGTCATCGACGATGAGGATGCCGTGCGGGGAGGCGTGGAAGAAGGCCTCAAAACGTGCCGGACCTGCCTCCGCACGAACGGCGGCGGGAGAAACTTGGGGTGGTGGTGCTAGTAGTTCGCTCACGGGAGGGACGGGTGATGGGGGCCTCGATGTCAGCTTCCCCCGGGGTGGTTTCAGCGTCTCTTGGGGAGGAGAGGCCAAGCAATCAGCGGTTCTTTGATAAACTTTATAGCCTTACCGCGCGGAATTTTTATCATTCTAAATAAAATTTCCTGAAATGCCCATCATAATCGATTCCCCGGATGCCGCTAATCGCAGTCGCGAAATCGAGGCGGGGAGGCATACTGCGGGCCATGTCGCTCTTGGATGTCGGGCAATTGGCTGCGCTGTATGATCTCGCGGGGCCGCAAGTGGGGGATTTATTGGACGATTACGCCAGATCGACTAGTGAAGCTCTGTCCAAGCTGGCTGGCTTGGTGGCCGGGGAGGAAGCGGTGGAGTTGGTGCACGAGGTCCGTGGAGCCTCGGCGACCATGGGGATGGCGGCGCTTGAGGGCAAGCTGGGGGAATTGGAGGGTCGGCTGCGAGGAGGGCAGGCTCCGAACCCCGCTGATTTACAGCAGATGATGCTTCTTTTGGCCGAATCAATTGCGGCGGTGACCAGTCGGTTGGCGGATGGCGGGACGGGAGAAAGTCCCGGAGACTAAGGCCAATTCGTTCGTTCCTTGGGATCAGCCGAGGCTTCCATGCCGGGAGAGGGTAGCGGTGCCAGCGTCGGGTCAGATGGGACTCAGGAGGAGGCGTCGTCGGCCCTGACCAGGCAGGGGAAGCGCGGACAGCCCTGGAACCGCCTTGGATTGCCGAGGAGAGGGAGCGGCCTTGGGGAGATTGGGAAGAGCCTCGCGCGCCACGAGTGGATTCGGGGACCGCGGACTGGTCTCCACCGCCTTGGCGTCCTGGAGCGAGGCCGCGATGCGGAAGGGGTTGGCGTCCGAGGAGAGAGTTGGATGGAGGGAGTTGTTGCTGAACATGGCGCGGGTCGGATGACGCCGTGAATTAAAAGCTTTTAGCTAGCTAGCAAAAATTAACAATAAAGGAGTCTGTGATGAATGCGCGTGGCGCGGTCCTGGGGGCCATGTAAGTCATTGATAATCAACTTAATTTTGGTGTCGTAGGTGGGTGGGTTGGGGCATTTTCTTGAAAATCTCAGATAGTTAAGATATCCTAATGAATGTGACAATTTTTAGTAAAAGGAGTGTGGGAGTGGGAGTTGGCGAGGGGGATGGTCGAGTTGGCTGGAGTGGGGGATGCGGGGTTCTGGTCGGCGGTCTTGGCGTGGGCCGCCGTCCTGTTAGGGTCTGAGCATGAGATTACCTGCCCTCCTGTTGGCGTTGGGACTGCTGAGCGGCGAGGCTTGGGGGGTGCCAAATTTGCTCTTCCTGTTGGTGGATGATCTGGGGAATGGCGACCTGTCCTGTCAGGGGGCGGAGGATCTGCGGACACCGCACATCGATGCGCTCTTTGCGAAGGGGCTGCGTTTTGACCGGGGCTACGCGAACTGTCCGGTGTGTTCGCCGACGAGGGCGGCGTTTTTGTCGGGGCGGTATCAGGAGCTGGTGGGTGTGCCGGGGGTGATCCGGACGCATGGGGAGGACAGTTGGGGGTATTTGAATCCGGAGGTGGATTTGTTGCCGGTGCCGTTGAAGAAGGCGGGCTATGCGACGGCGCTGATCGGGAAGTGGCATCTCGGGCTGGAGCCGGAAAACCATCCGAACGCGCGGGGCTTCGATCACTTTCACGGCTTTCTCGGCGACATGATGGAAGACTACTACAAGCATCGTCGTCACGGGAACAACTACATGCGGAAAGATGCGGAGGTCATCACGCCGGAGGGGCATGCCACGGATGTGTTCACGGATTGGGCGGTGGAGTATTTGCGGGGGCGGGTTGGGAAGGAGGAGCCGTTCTTCCTCTATCTGGCCTACAACGCGCCGCACACGCCGATTCAGCCACCGGCGGACTGGTTGGCGAAGGTGGTGGAGCGGGAGGAGGGGATTGATCCGAATCGGGCGAAGCTGGTCGCGCTGATCGAGCATCTGGATGCGGGAGTGGGCCGGGTGATGGCGGCGCTGGAGGAGACGGGATTGGCGGGAGAGACGCTGGTGGTGTTCACCTCGGACAATGGGGGGCAGTTGGATGTGGGGGGGCGCAACGGGGCCTTGCGCGGGGGGAAGCAGGACATGTATGAGGGTGGTTTGCGGGTGCCGACCTGTGCGGTGTGGCCGGGGGTGATCGAGGGGGGGCGGCGGTCGGAGCAACGCACCTTGACGATGGATTGGTTTCCGACCTTCCTGCAGGCGGCGGGAGTGGAAGTGCCGGCGGGGATTGACGGGGTGGGGTTTCTGTCCCATTTGAAGGGCGGGGAGGCGGTCATTGCGGAGCGGGATGTCTTCTTCACGCGGCGGGAGGGGAATCAGCGTTACATGGGTGAGTCGACCTGGGCGATGCTGAGGGGGAATCGGAAATTGGTGAAGAACTCTCCGTTCGAGGGGTGGGAATACTATGATTTGAGTGCGGATCCGCTGGAGGAGCACGATGTGGCGGGGAAGCGAGGGAGGGAGTATGAGGAAATGGTCGCGGCGATGCGGCGGCAGATCCAACGGGGCGGGGCGGTGCGGTGGCAGAAGGGGGAGTGAGCCGAAGTGTTTCAGGGTCCGTCAGCTTGAGGACCTTACGGGATTCGTCGGTCGTTGGTTCCGATCGACTCTCTCCCCACGCCTTGCCAGCGCCCCGTGTTGAGCCAATGAAAGATGACACCGGGGCGGTTAGGTCGTTGTGCCAACATTCATGACACTTTGGACTTGGTTGGTTTTTCCTCTTTTTTCTTTGATTTGGCAAGGTTTCGACTC
>Ga0105051_10001554_pt1 | contig 31062 bp, 24 predicted proteins | sample FRY02_FD_78383 | JGI IMG/M metagenome (GOLD analysis project Ga0105051, IMG submission 78383) | Freshwater microbial communities from Lake Fryxell liftoff mats and glacier meltwater in Antarctica - FRY-02 (megahit assembly) | ecosystem: Environmental > Aquatic > Freshwater > Ice > Glacier... | reverse complement strand
TTACAATTAAGTTCTTATGAAGAAGAAATTCTGTTGTTATTAGCCAAAGGGTTTAAACAAAATGAAATTAGTAAACTCTTAAAAGAGAAAGATATTTCCCCAAATAGCGTGCGATCTGTGGAATCGAATATTAGCAGATTGAAAGATTATTTTAACGCTACTAATACCACACATTTAGTATATGTGGTTTCTAATTTAGGGCTTATTTAGTACTAGTGATTTGTAAAAGACACCCATTTTGTAAAGATTAAGAAGGTAACAGGGGAAATAAAATACCTCAACTATTTAGCGTATTAAGAATTAGGGATACTTGAAAGAAAGGAATAATCTAAAGTTTTTGTAACCTAACTTTATTAAGCATGATGACAATTGTAAAAAAAATATTACTAAAAATAAAATTCACCCCATTCCAAAAACAGTAATATTCCTAACCAAAAAGCCTGAAAATCGCGATTGATTTTCAGGCTTCTTTAATTTTAAATTAGCAGTCTAAAGCTTATTGCCCTTGACCTAGGGAGAAGGCTATTTCGCCATCAAAACGACATAAGTTTTCGGTTTTAATAACGTCAAGACCTGCCTCTGATATTAAAGTGCAGAGTTCAAGTACGTTTTTATAGTCGCCAGCTTTATCCATTTTATCGGTGGTAAATCGGCATCTCCAATGATCAGTACAGAAAGTTTCTGGTTGTCCGTCAGGATATACTTTTACCCCACGGTTGGTAATTAATTTGTTTTCGAAAGGGCCAGACTTAAATTTACTTAGCATTTCCCCTAAAACATTTGGATCTCTATCTTCTCCGTTCCAGTGAAGAAAAATATCAACCCCAACTAGTTCTTTTTTAGCTGGTTTTACTTTAGTATAAGTTCCCTGTATTTTTCTTTCGTTACCTACTTTATAAATAATCGTTTTTAGTTTTTCAGGTTTTTGACCTAAACGTTCTATAACGGCATCTGCAAACTTAGCGGTTCCTACTTTTTCTTTGCTCACGCCTTCTTTAAAAAGATCGTAGGTATGTACGCCATCTTCCATGGTTCTTAACCAAGCATTGTGGATATCTTCTGCTACCTTAGGTTGCCCAATATATACCAGCATTTGTATTGCACCTAGTAGTAAACCAGATGGGTTTGCTAAATCTTGACCTGCTCTTTTTGGTGCTGAACCGTGAATAGCCTCAAACATGGCATAATCTGCTCCAATGTTTGCGCTACCACCAAGACCTACTGATCCTGTAATTTGAGCAGCTACATCAGAAAGAATATCACCATATAAATTCGGCATAATTATTACATCAAAATTTTCAGGGGTATCCGCCAATTTAGCAGCTCCTATATCTACAATATAGTGCTCACTTTCTAGCTCAGGATATTCTGCTGAAATTTCGTCAAACATTTTATGAAACAAACCATCTGTAAGTTTCATAATATTATCTTTTGTAAAACAGCTTACTTTTTTTCTGCCATAAGCTCGGGCATACTCAAAGCCAAAACGGATAATTTTTTCTGTGCCTGGTTTGGTGATGAGTTTTAAACACTGCGTAACTTCATCAGTTTGTTGGTGTTCTATTCCTGCGTAGAGGTCTTCTTCATTTTCACGAATAATCACAAGATCCATTATTGGGTGTTTTGTGGCTACATAAGGATGATAAGATATGCAAGGTCTAACGTTAGCATAAAGACCTAAGGTTTTTCTAGTAGTTACATTTAAACTTTTAAAACCACCACCTTGAGGGGTTGTAATGGGCGATTTTAAAAAGACTTTTGTTCTTCTTAGCGATTCCCATGATTCTGGGGCTATACCTGAACTGTTTCCTTGTAAATATACTTTTTCGCCAATGTCAATAGGCTCAATTTCTAGTTGAGCACCAGCGGCTTTCATAATCTTTAGTGTGGCATCCATGATTTCAGGACCAATACCGTCTCCTTTTGCAACTGTAATTCTCGTCATAATTAGGTTTATTTAAATTTTGAAAAAAAATCAACAATCTTTGACCGTTAATTATTATTAATGTTTTGTATTATATCTATAAAAATATTTAATAGCTATATTTTCAAAGTTCATTAAAATCAAAAATAGTTAAAACTTTGCGCTTTATAGCTTTTAGCTATCAAGTTTTAAAAAAAAATTAAGAGTTTATTATTTTTGGCTGTAGTTAGTTATCTTGAAAGATAAAGATTATTTAAGGCTACTTTTCAATTTTGGAGGGTATTGATAAACTTTACTTATGTTTCAGAATAATTTTAATTTTACTTTATAGTAGTGATGAAATTACCCTCTAAACAAGAAAAATCTACTTTTCAATTCTTCAATAGCTGTAGCCTTGTTGGTTGTAATATATTTTATAGCTTCATCAGTAAATTCTTGTCCCTTTTCGGTTAAGGAAACTACCTGATCAGAAACTTGGATTAGATTATTTTTTGTAGCCAATTCTAGTACTGTTTGTGCTCGTACTTTTTGCCAATTAATATGTTCGCGCAAATGGTTTACGTGGCGTTCTTCTTCTTCTGTGTGATTTTGTAAATGCAATAAAAAAACCAATAAAGAAACTTCTATACGCTGCTGTTTTTCTTTAAAAAAGCCAGATAACACGCCTTGTTTTGGTGCAAATAAATAAACGATAAGGAATAAAATTCCTAATACTGTGGTCATGGATCCAGCAATAGAAGCATCTAATATATTGGCGGTCCAATAACCGCCTATAGCTGCGAAAATGCCAAATGCACAACTTAGTAATAACATTTTTTTAAGGTCATCTGTCAGTAAATATGCCGTTGCCGCTGGAGCAATAATTAAAGCAACTACCAATACAGCACCAACGGCATCAAAAGCGCCAACCACCGTTACTGAAGAAACTGTCATAAGGCCGTAATGTAATAGTATAGGGGAGAAGCCTAAAGTTGTCGCCAAACCTTTATCAAAAGTGCTTAATTTTAGTTCTTTAAAAAATAAGAATAATAAAATAAGGGTAATTAATAGAATGGTACCAATAACCCAAAGCGATTTAGGACCCATATCTGTTTCCGCAATCAATAAGCGATCAAAAGGGGCGAAGGCAAGTTCACCTAAAAGTACAGCATCAATATCTAAATGTACGTCATTTGCATTTTTGGCGATGAGGATGACACCAATACTAAAAAGCGCAGGAAAAACTAATCCGATGGCCGTATCTTCTTTCACCAAACCCGTTTTTTGAATAAATTCTACCAGTATAACGGTAATGACACCTGTAAGCGCAGCTAACAAAATCAGTAAAGGCGAATTGAGGTCTTGGGTAATAAAAAAGCCTAATACAATGCCAGGAAGTATAGCATGACTTATAGCATCGCTAATCATCGCCATTTTACGCAGTACTAAAAAAGCACCAGGAATGGCGCAAGCCACAGCAACCAAAGCGGCAATTAGTTGTATTTCGATTTGAGCGCTAGTCATTTTCTTGTCCTAATTGATTATATATGGTTTCGGCTTCATTAAATCCTTTTTCTGTCATTGCCCATTGATTTCCATAAATATGAATAAATTCTTGCTCCTCCAAAGAAGTCAAAGTTTTTCTAGTATAACCTTGAAAATTATTCAGAATCCGAATGGCATGTGGATGTGATATATTTTCGTGGTTTGCGGCAATATGATACATAAAAGTCAAGGTCTTTTTTAGATGAAGATCTCTCCTGTTTTTACGAAAACGGATTTCTCTAAACAAAAGCCCACGTTTTGGAGAAAAAATAAAGGAAATAATGACAAAAGCAGAAGCTACTAAAACAATAACTGGCCCCGTAGATAGGTTGCTTTGACTGGCACTTATTGCCGTACCAAAAACGCCGGAAAACGCTCCAAAAATGGAGGCTAAAACAATCATAGTTCCTAGGCTATTTGTCCATTGTCGAGCCGCTGCCGCTGGAGCTAAGAGCATGGCACTCATAAGAATTACGCCAACGGTTTGAAGACCTAATACAATCGCTAATACAATAAATGTTGTGATGAGAATATCAAGGAAACGGGTGTTGAAACCTAAGGTTTTTGTATAATCAGCATCAAAAAGTAAAAGCTTTAATTCCTTCCAAAATAGTAGCAGCACTACCAAGCTAATGCCCGTAACGATGGCCATTGTCCAAACGTCTTTTTCCATTAAAGTTGCAGCTTGCCCAAAAAGATATTTATCGAGCCCAGCCTGATTTGCATTTGGCATTTTTTGAATGAATGTGAGTAACAACATACCAAATCCAAAAAATAGAGAGAGAATTAAGCCTAAAGCAGTATCACTCTTCAATCGCGTTCGTTTTACGATTCCTCTAATCCAAAAAGCCCCTAATAATCCGCTAATTAATGCACCTAATAAAAGTACATTGGCTTCTTTAATCCCGGTTATCATAAAGGCAATTGCAATACCCGGAAGTGCGGCATGTGAGATAGCATCGCCCAACAAACTTTGTTTCCGCAGTACCGCAAAACTCCCCAACATGCCACAAATAGCACCCAAAATAGCCGTACCCAAGGTAATGGTTCTTAAAGTATAGTCGGTAAAGAAGTCTGATAATTCCATTGTTGCAGTACTGTTCTTTTAGAATAGAAATTCGTTATTTTATGATACAGAATATGATCTCAGAATATTGTGATTAATAAAATTTTGAGGTTTGTTGAATAGTAAAATTTGTCGATAGGTTTCGGCATTTGGCAAGGTTTCGTTAATATCATATACGCCATCAATAAAGTATAAAGGCTTTTGATGCACTTTCAAATCTTCAAAATTAAATTTAAGTTTTCGCATCTTTATACTAATTTAATATTCCTTTGTCTATCGTAAACATCTATAGCCAAAAACCCATTATTCTTCTCAAAGTTTAAAAACTATTGCCCAGCTAACGCTAGGATTTTGGTGTAAAACGCATTAAGCTGTCTTGGTTCTTATTTGTTTGAAGCGTATCTTTTAAAATTGTTGGCTGTTTTTTAGGTTTTATGCCAAATAGTTTTTGTTTCAGTTGTTTAAAGGTATTAAAATCTACTTGATATGAAAGTCCTACACCCTGAATATAGCCTTGGACATCGCCTAAAAATTGCTGAATTTCATTTTCTCTATTAAATACTTTACCTCTAAATGTGCCGTCTTCATTAAAAAGATATTGCAACTCAAAATCGCCTCCAACAGCCGTTGGATTTATTCTATTTCCTCCGCCAACAGGAATTCCTAACCTACCACTCAATAGCCAATTATCGCTGATACTGGTAGCGAAATTAAATACGGCTTTATTATCTGCTTGAAGATCAGCACTGGCGACATTCCCTTGTTCTAACGACACATCAACATCAAAATTATTATCATTATTATCAATAAATGAATTTAAAACGCTCGATGCAGATTGTAAAAGATTACCTGTTAGGGCTTGTTGCCCTATGCCTCCACCATTTGTAGCACTCAAAAAGGTGCCTTGCGCCAATAGTGAAAAGGCATTATTGTCACTAACTGTTGGATCTTGTAAACGATATTCTAATTCAGATTTCACCAAGGTACTTGCACCAGGAAAATTAATATCAAACTCTATATTGGGTTGTTCTAGCGATTCTTTTAGGCGGATGATCACCTTAGTCGGAATTCTTCTTGAATATCCTGGATTATCTAATAAAGGTGCAGGGTTTGCGGTTAACGAATATTCTGCTTGCATATTTAATCGAGCATCTAGAGGATCGCCCTCCCAGTTTATAGTTCCTCCAGGTACTACTGTAAATGTTTTGTCTATAAGTCCTGCTAATTTATACCTGTATTGCCCTGTAACCACAACAAAAGTACCATACATGATAAACTTGTCATTGGTATTAATTTCCATTTTTACAAGTCCAGCACCAGTACCTTTTAAGCTACTTCCTGTTTTGGTGTCTACAATAATTTCAACCTCGGCGTCTGGCGTAATGTCTAAATCAAAGGAGAGCTCTAATCCTTCGTAATCTTTTAATTCTCGCTGTATTTCGTTGTCTTTAATTTTATTTTTATCAATAAAATTCATAAAAGAATAATCTCCAATGCTTGCGACATCACTTAAAGGAATTTTTAAAGATGTGCCTCTTGCTGTTTCGCCCACCACATCTATATTTAAAGCTTTTGTAGGGCCGTAAATCCTACCTGAACCGTTTAAATAACCAGTACCATAAAAAAGAACTTCTTCTTCAAAAGGAGTGTTTAAAATTAAAAAACGATTGTTGTTGGTCTTTACTTTTAAGTCCAAATCCCAATCTTTAAAATAACTGTGATTAATAACTCCGTTTAAGCTTGCTTTTGTATTATGAGCGACATCGGTCAATTGTATATTTTGAAAATCAAAAGTTTGATTGGAAAGTACTACCTGAGAATTAAAGCCGAAATTATAATCTACATTTAAATAAGGAATTCCCAAGCCTGCATTATTTAAGTTCAATAGTCCTGTAATCGTCGGATTATCAATTCTGCCTTCTATTTTGGCGTTACCTGAAACAGCCCCACGAATATTCGATAAAACTCCTTCTCCTAAAGGACTAAAAGGTGCTAAATTGAAATTATTAAAAGTCGCCAAAACATTGGCTATAGTATTATCGCCGCTGATATCTAAACTGCCATTGAGTTCTAGTTTATCATTGCCCTTGTCATTTAATCTTGTTGTTAGGGTAATTTTCGTTAAATCTTGATTACCAATGGCGTCAATCATTAAGTCACCAAGTGCAATATCGTTAATGGAAAGATTAGAAATATTTAGATTAGAGGTAGGTCTGTAGATATTATTTTTTTGCCGGATATTTAGCGTTCCATTTACTTGACCTTCTAACTTTAAACTATCGATACTAGGGGTAATTTTATCTAAGGATACTATTTTAAATTCCAGCTCTAAATCTTTATAAGTTGAGTCTGCTATTTGACCGCGGAGCCTTATTTGTTCATTTAGCTCATTATTCAATACTATTTCTTCAATAGTAATACTATCTAATTTACTGTTGAGGATGACTTTATTCTGCTTGTCGTTATTTTTATTAATTAACCATGTATTGCCTTTGAAGCTTACATCCGAAGTTTTTAAACCGATAACCGATTTCTTATTTTTATCAAAGGTGTGGTAAAAATTAAGGTTAAAATTATCATCGAAGGTTTTACCTCCTTTGAATTCTGTTCTAAAAAACAAAGTATCTTTTAAAGTGGTATTGATTAAATTAAAGTCTTTTACATTATAAAAATTGGTAGATAGATCAGCCACTGAAATAAACGTATTAAAAAGCGGATTTTTATTATCAATCTGTACATCTAAATTCTCTAAAATATTGCCATAAGCTTCAATAGTAGGCGATTTAAAAGTGAGTTTAAAATCGCTTTCATCAGCAATAATAGCTCCTTTTATATACGTATTAGCCCCGAATTTAACTTCTGGAAAAAATATCTCGACAATTTTGTTATAAATTTTAAAGTTGAAGGCTAATCGTTGTTCAGATGATATTTCATAAGGTTTATAATTGGTATAAATACTGCCTATAGAATTTGCCGCTAATTTGCCCAATTCGGTAACTACAAAATCTCCTTTCATATACCCCGTGATAATATCTGGAGAGTTTATTTCTATGAGTCGAGTACCATCATCTTCAAAACTAGAGGCTATTTTAAAGTCCTCAAAAAAATAGGTATCATTTTTATTTTCATAGCTTGTTTTAGAAAATTTAATCTCACCCGCTATGTTATCTAAAGTACTGCCAGTAATATCCATGTTGATGTTTCCTTTGAAAATAGAAACACTATCTTTTACAAAATTCAACATTTTTAAATCCGCATATTCAACCGTTGCAACAAAGTTAAAGTTGTTTTGTTCTTTTGTGAAATCAGCCAGACCTTTAAAACTAAAATTAATATTTTCATCATTTGACACCAATAGTCCATCAAAAAGTTGATCTTTTAAAACCCCCGATACTTTGAGGTCTTGGTAGGTGTAATCATTAAAATCTATAGCATAAACTTCTCCTATAATCTCTGTATTTAGCGTTTCTTTACTAAAACCCTGACCTTCAACGTTAAAATCTAAGGTGGCTTTGCCTAAATCTTTACTTCCTACAAAATACCCTAAATCAAAATCGATTAACGAAAAGAATCCTTTGTACAGGGCATTATCAATATTTTTTATATTACTCAATTCCAAATCAGAATAACTACTCCCAATGGCGGTATTGATATTTACTTTTGATTGGATTGTATTTTCTGTAACAGTGGCTTTTCCTCTAATGGTAAATTCGCCAAATTTTTCGAAAATTGAAGGTAAGGTTTTGCCTAATAAATTGGGCATTAAACTGCGGAGTTGGTAATAGCTTGTCGAGATATCTTTGATATTGGCATCCATTACAAAAGGCTGACTTCCTGTAAATAAGTTTTTAAAATTAAAATCACCTCTAATTCCAGTATTATCGGAAACTAGAAACAAATCATTGGTATTTAAATCATTTAAAACTCCTGTTATATTTGATGAAAAGAAAGCTTCTCTGCCTTCGCCAAATTGGTTGTATAATAGATTAATTTCATCAAAAGCGATTTTAGAATCTACAAAATCTGCCGTAAACTTAACTTTATTTAAAAAATCTAAAAAATCGCCTGCACCGTAATCCATTACCAAATTACCTTTTAAAGAAGATTTCGGGGTGTCAATGGACAAAGCGTCAAAACGAATTTGTTCTTTACTGTATTTAAATTTCGTAGCTAAATTTGTTACTGATAGGCCTCTTTTACTATCAAAATTCAACTGTTTTATGGCTGTTGTAACTACTGGGCCTAAAATTTCTAAGCTATCAGCTTTTATATTTAAATTTTTAAAATTGAGTGACTCGCTATTCTCTAGGTTATAATCAATCAATTTAAAATTACTGTTATTGATAATTACTTTTGTGGCCGAAAAAAGAAAAGGTGGGTTGCCAGGAGTACGCGGTTTACCATCATCTAGTTTGTCTATAAAAACATTAAGATTAGTAGTCTTTTCACCTTTGTAGGTTTTTAATTTAAAATTAAGGGCATCAATTTTTATAGTTCCAAAGCCTAAATCACCCTTAATCAGATTTCGAATACTTAGAATAGAAGTATTTAATTTATGGATGTAAAAAAGGGTGTCTTGCTGATAATCTTCAATATAAACACCTTTTAAACTAGTGTCCCAAGTAATAAAAGATAGTTGCAACTTGTCTAATGAAATATTGGTTTTATACTTTTCGTTGATCGATTTGGTTACCCGGGAGGCCAAGTTGGTTTGCACCGAAGGAATCGAAAAAATAAGGGTCAAAATAATACAGATAATGCTAATTACCAATACTATTTTGACCAATATTTTAAGTATTTTTTTGATAGGGCTTTTATGTTTTATCTTTGTACTTCAAATTTTATTCCAATTTTTTTTAATGGAAAACAAATCAATTTATATTCTCGCTATCGAATCTTCTTGTGATGATACTTCCGCGGCCGTTTTATGCAACAAAAAACGATTAAGCAACGTGGTAGCAACACAAAAAATTCACGAGGAATACGGTGGTGTTGTCCCTGAACTTGCCTCAAGAGCACACCAACAAAATATTGTTCCGGTAGTGCATCAAGCCTTAGCTCAGGCAAATATCGATAAAAAACAGTTATCAGCCATAGCTTTTACACGCGGACCAGGACTTATGGGTTCATTATTAGTCGGAACTTCGTTTGCAAAGTCATTAGCACTTGGTTTAAACATTCCATTAATCGAAGTAAATCACATACAGGCACATATTTTAGCCCATTTTATTGAAGAAGAAAATAGCAAAATACCGAGCTTTCCATTTTTGGCAATGACCATTAGTGGTGGACATACACAAATTGTTTTGGTGAACGATTATTTTAAGATGGAAATTTTAGGTCAAACCCTTGATGATGCTGTTGGCGAAGCTTTTGATAAAAGCGCCAAGATTTTAGGTTTGCCATACCCAGGTGGCCCATTAATAGATAAATATGCCCAATTGGGAAACCCAAAAGCTTTTGCCTTCCCGAAACCAAAAGTAGGCGGATTAGATTTTAGCTTTAGCGGCTTAAAAACAAGTATTTTATATTTTGTTCAGAAGCAAATCAAAGAAAATCCTGATTTCTTAGCTGAAAATCGTGATGATATTTGCGCGTCAATTCAATTCACAATCGTTGATATTTTGATGTCGAAACTAAAAAAAGCAGTCAAAGAAACAGGCATTAACCGCATAGCCATTGGTGGAGGCGTAGCGGCAAATTCTGGTATTAGAAAAGCATTAATAGAAGCTGAGATAAAACACGGCTGGACAACTTATGTTCCAAAGTTCGAATATTGCACAGATAATGCTGCGATGATTGGTATTGTAGGTTATTTTAAGTATAAAGAAGAAGATTTTTCAAATCAAACTATTACGGCTAAAGCACGATATGTAATCTAATGTAACAATATGTTTAATGAATCAATGTAGCAATGTACCAATGTACCAATGTTTTAATCTGAGAATGTAATAATTAATTAATTTGAAACAGCCGATGAACCATCAACGGATAACCAATGTATGAACATCAACGAAATAACTTAAAACTTTTTAAACCCAAGACCCAAGACCAAAAATCCAACAAATGAAAACTATTATCATCGAAGACGAAAAACCAGCAGCAAGAAGATTGGGTAGGTTATTGAATGGAATAGGAATTGATGTGTCTGTACTTTTACACTCTGTTGAAGAAGCTATCAATTGGTTTCAAAACAACGAACATCCTGATTTAATTTTTTTAGATATTCAACTTTCAGATGGGCTTTCGTTTGAAATTTTTGATGTGGTTGAAGTCAAAAGCGCCATCATTTTTACCACCGCTTTTAATGAGTATGCCTTGCAAGCTTTTAAGTTAAATAGTATTGATTATTTATTAAAACCCATTGATGACGAAGAGCTCAAAACCGCTGTTGAAAAGTACCAATTTTTAGCTCCAAAAAAACAGCAAATTGCTATCGATTTTAACGATATAAAAAAACTGTTGGTAAACCCTATGGAGCGCGAGTATAAAAAACGTTTTACCGTAAAAGTAGGACAGCATTTAAAAATTATAAATGCGGATGAGGTAGAATGTTTTTACAGTGAAAATAAGGGTACTTATGCCGCTACTTCTGATGGGAGAAACTACCTTTTAGAAACTACTTTAGAAAACCTAGAAAACGATTTAAATCTTAAATTATTCTTTAGAGTAAGTCGTAAATTTTTCGTGAACGTGAACTTCATAAAAGATATGGTATCCTATACCAATTCTAGGCTCCAAATTAAATTAATAAGGTTCAATGAACAAGAAATCATCGTGAGTAGAGAAAGGGTAAAAGACTTTAAGTTATGGTTAGAGTAAAATAAATTAAATATCTGATAATATGGTAATTAATTAATAAAAAAACCCACTATAATTTTTCCTTATAGTGGGTTTTTAAATCCTTTTGAGCATTTATTCAATGCGATTGTCATCAAAAGAAGAGGGTAATAATTTAGGAATTAATTTTATAAAGATAGGCAATAAAACGGCTCCTCCAGGCAATATAAAAATAGCTAACGAGGGAATGCTTTTAAAAATATCTAGTAGTTGTTTTTGTACTTTTTTCTTCTCTTCTGCACTCAGATCTTTAACTGTAGATTTAGATAAAAGCGATACTAATTCTTTACTTCCCAATAGCTCTTTTTGAAGCCGTTTGCTATTTCTTAAAATTAATTTATTGACAATTCTCGACATGCTATCGTAAAATTGTACCGCCATATTTTTGTCTTTTAGATGGGGGATTTGCTTCGCATTTTTCTCGAAAAAAACCGCCACATCTTCGATAGATTTAACCACATTTTCTTTGGCTAATCCAAGGTCTTTTCCAATACCTGTCAGAAACTTAGATTCCTTGTAAACTAAAGATAAATCTTCCCACACGGTTAAGCAGGCAACATCTAAAAAATAGGTATTTTCATAAGTGGTAAATTTGTTAATTAATTTATGCCTGTAAGCGATATCAAAATTATCTACGTGGCTATCTACAAAGGTCAATGAAGAAGCAAAAAGATGCGCTAGCTTTGCATCATTTTTATTCATTTCTTTAGAATTCAGCGCATGGTAGGTGATATTAATCGTGATATGTTCAATGTCTTTGGCGTGTTCTTTTACATCATTTTTCTGCTCTAAATAACTTTTAAAAGTTAATACATCAATAAATAAAAGAGAATTTGTAATTATACTATTAAAAGTTTTACTAATAACATTATCTTCTAAATATACCCTTGAATCAAGTAATTTTTCTAGTTGTAATGAAGTCTGTTTTCCGTTTAAGATTTTCTGAAGAAAAGATATTTTTCCGATACCTAACTGGGTATAAAATTCGAATATAGTCTCAAGAAATTTAATAAAATCAGTACTTTGGGTATGATTTTTATATGTAAAATAGAGGGCGGTTAATAGATTTATTTTGGCCTTTTCGTCTTCTGATAAGGGATGTTCTGGATAAATAAATTTAGGAATGTTAATATTAATACCGTATATAAACCCTAATTCCTTTAAATGTAAATACAATTCATCAAAACTATCATAAAGATTTTGATAGTCTTTGACAAGGTGTCCAAACTTATCTATCCAACCGTTTGATGATGGGTTCATTACTGCTTTTGTTTAGAAGTGCAAAATTAGTATAAATGACTAGATCAAATGGTATTTTATGAGATTAATCGTTGTTAAAAATAAAGTTATTGATACAGGTCTGGTTGCTTATTTTTTAATTTAAATTTTACAATAAAGCATAAAAAAAAGCCGCAAAAATGCAGCTTTTATATATTTCCTTTCATTCATTTATTTATTGAATAATTCCTGCGCAACTTACTCGTGCACCAGCATCACCACTTGGCTGAGAAGTAAAATCGTCAATTCCTTGGTGCACGATAACACTCTTACCCATGATGTTTTTGGTTTCGTCATCACATCCAACACACCATTCGTCTGTTGAAAATTCTACTTTACCGCTAGCGTTGGCATCAGCCACAAAATTACCTATGTCTCCTTTGTGATAACCTTCTGATGCTCCCCATTTTCCATGAGGCTCAAAAGTCGGATTCCAGTGTCCTCCAGCAGATGTTCCATCGGCAGCAGAACAATCTGCATTTTCATGCAAGTGAATTGCGTGTTCTCCTGGCGTTAACCCCGAAAGTGTTGCTACCATCATTACCTTACCATCTTTTTGAGTGAAGCTCACTTCTCCTTTCACGTTACTATCACTCTTAGGCTCTAGCACTATTGTCATGGTTTTTTCATCCATGTTATCATTCATATAATTTGAGGTAGCTTCAATTTCTTCGCCTGTTTCTTGAGCGTCTTTCTTCGTTTCTTTGCAACTGTAAGATAAACCTACTAGGGCAATGGATAAGACAAATATTATTTTTTTCATTTCGTGCTATTTTAGGTTCTTAACATTTTGATTTTTAAAAATACATATATTTTAAGCCACTTTCAAACTCAATTCAATTAGATTTTAACACTATCACATTTTTTTGAAGTGATTGCTAATCAAAATATTCAATTAATTGTGGTTAAATTAAAGCATACTTTTTATTTTATGCTGATGATTTTTGTTTCCTTGAAAGGAGAATTATTAAGCTTTTCTATATCCTTTCGATAGGTTTTCCAATCGCTATTAAAGAATGTATTTGTTTTGTCTAGGGCTTGTTTGAGCTCGTTTTCGGCAAACTGAACCAGTTGATTTTCTGTTGTTGTGATTCCTGTTTTACGACTTTCAGCGTAATTACTTGCCTCGCCAATGCGTTGCATTACCGTAGTTTCAGCATTTCGGGTAATTCCTTGTCTTTTATCTTCTTTCCCAATATATATCCCAATATACTCATCTATCTTTTTTATGATATCCGTAGACGATTTTATGGCATCTTTATTCTTCTCTTTATCTAACTCTTTTAGTTCCTTTTGATATTTTTCTGCAACTTCTTTGCTTTCTACTAATTGCTTAACAGCATCTGCGGCAGCTTGGCTGAAGTTTTGTAACTTTTTACCTGTTTCATAAACTTGGTTCAAAGAAGCTACATCGACCGTTAATCTAGGATCAGATTTCACCTCAATTTGAGCTTCGTCAGTTGTAGTACCATAGCTCATTTTTATTTTAAAAATACCTGGTTTTATGGCAACTCCTCCGGATTCATTTGTTTTCTTATCGATTTTTCGAGAAGGTCGGTCTGCACCTTTTTCATCCATATTCCAATAAATTCGGTGGAAACCTGCTTTTTCGGGTGTTTTATATTTTAAGGTTCGTACTAAAGTGGTATCGCTGAAAATATCAAACTGAATAGAATCTTTCTTTTGAACGCCATTTAGTGCTTTCGAAGCGATTTGCTGTTTATCTGAACTATCCTTATCATCAACATTAGCATTCGTATCATCTTTATTATCTTCAGATGCCTCTTTCTTATCTTTACCTTCTTTAAGATAATAGGTAATCATGGCGCCAGATTTTCTATTTTCACCTTGGTACATAGCATCTGCACCAAATCTGCTGCCTGTAGCTTGCTGAAAAGCAGCTTGATAAGCTGTCGGTGGGGTGAATAATTTGGCATCGGTCTGCAAAATATCTAGGTTACTCGCAACCGCTCTTAAAGGTCTAATATCATCTAAAACCCAAGCTGCCCTTCCAAAAGTGCCCAACACTAAATCGTGTTCTCTAGGATGAATCACTAAATCAATGGTAGCGACGGTTGGGTATCCTTCTGTCCATTTTTGCCATTTTTGTCCTGCGTTAAACGAGATATATAAACCATCGTCAGTGCCTAAAAATAGTAAATTAGGATTCTCAAAATCTTCTACAATAGCTAAAGTGAAGCTTTCAACATCATTTTCATCAACAATACGCTCCCAAGTTTTGCCATAGTTTTTTGTTCTAAATGCGTAAGGGGTATAGTTAAATCTGCGGTAATCATTAGCAATTAGTAAAGCTTCTCCCTTATTTTTGTTAGAGGCTTTAATTTGTGGAATCCAACTTCCTTTAGGCATACCCTTGATGTTTTGAGTTACTTCTACCCAAGTAGTGCCGCCATTTTGAGTGTAGTGTACACGACCGTCATCACTAGCTACCCAAAGCATATCTTTTTCGATAGATGAAGGCTCTATTACTAAAATTGTACAATGGTTTTCTGCTCCTGTAGCATCCATAGTTAAACCACCACTTTCACTCTGCTTTTGCTTTTCAGGGTTATTAGTGGTTAAATCAGGGGAAATAACTGTCCATGTTAGTCCTTTGTCAGTGCTTTTATGCACAAATTGACTTCCAAAATAAACAGTACTATTATCAAAAGGGTCTTGACCAATACCAGAATTCCAATTAAAACGTAATTTAGTTTCCGCATCGGGTGGGGTAGGGCGCACAATATAATCGTTCCCAGTAATATGGTCGTATCTGGATACAAAACCTTGCTGGCTCATGGCGTAACCGTACCTTGAATCATCTAAATCTGGAACTACATCAAAACCATCGCCAAAAGCAATCTCTTGCCAGTAACTATTTCTAATGCCTTGAGCCCTCCAAACATAAGCAGGACCGCGCCAAGAACCGTTATCTTGCATTCCGCCATATACATTATACGGAAATTCGTTATCTGTATTAATATGATAAAATTGGGCTACAGGAATATTGCCAATAAAACGCCATGATTTTCCACCATCTTTGGTAATGTTCATGCCACCATCATTCCCATCCATCATAAACTGACCATTTTTTGGATGAATCCACCATGCGTGATGATCAGGGTGAACTCCATTATCAGCACCATAAGCAGGCATTAATTGACTAAAATTTTTACCGCCATCTTCAGAAACATTGATATAGGTAAAAACGGAATATACTCGGTTTTCGTTCTGTGGATCTACATAAATTTCAGAATAATAAAATGGGCGATCGCCGATATCATCTTTATCATTTATTTTTTTCCATTTAAATCCTCCATCTTCTGATTTGTAGAGTGCATTTTTTTTCGCTTCGATTAAGGCGTAAACAATATTTGGCTTGCCTGGAGCAATAGCTACCCCTATTCTACCTAATTCACCAGCAGGTAAACCATCTTCTTCTCCTAGTTTTTTCCAATTTTCTCCACCATCATGGGTCATATACAAACCACTACCTTCGCCGCCCGATTTAAAAAACCAAGGATCGCGTTTATGCTCCCACATGGTAGCAATAAGTTTATTTGGGTTTGTGGGGTCCATAACCAAGTCCGCCACCCCAGATTTATTATTGGTAAATAATATTTTTTTCCAGCTTTTTCCGCCGTCGGTAGTTTTAAAAACACCACGTTCAGGATGTTCTCCCCAAGGCGAGCCTATGGCACCCACATAAACGGTATTTGGATCTGTTGGGTCAATAACAATACGATGAATATGCCTTGTTTTTTCTAAACCCATAGCAATCCAGCTTTTGCCAGCGTCGAGAGATTTATAAATACCAAAGCCACCATTTAAACTATTTCTAGGATTACCTTCTCCAGTACCTACCCAAATTACAGAAGGATTACTCTGCTGAATGGCGATAGCGCCAATAGAACCTGTAAGTTCTTTATCAAAAATAGGCTCCCATTTTATGCCGCCAGAAGTAGATTTCCATACCCCGCCAGACGCTGTGCCTACATACATAATATCAGGATTGTCATGGATAGCATCAATAGTGGTAACCCTACCACTCATACCTCCAGGGCCAATATTTCTTGGTTTTAAATCTTGAACAAGATTCATGTTAAAGTCTTGTGCGCTGACAGAAAAAAATGCGAATAGTAATAGAAACGAAAGTAGATTTCTCATTTGTTTTAATTTTGGTTACTTAATGGGTCTAAATATACCTAAAACAAAACATTAGAATTCTTAAAAAGATGTTAAGTATGTACTAACATAAAAACGAAAAAAGCTTACTTCTTGATAAAAATTCCAAAGAGTTCCTTTTCTTGCCTTTCTTGGATAGAATTATGACAACTTTCAAAGGTTTTAAGATCAAAATAAGGTTCCAGATAATTGAGATAGGAAGATTTATTACCTCCAAAAGGTCTTTTTTCTAAGTCTCCAGTGAGCGGAAATGAAAACCATAAACCGACTAGTTTTCCATTTTTATTTAAAAGTTGCGCCATTTTTTGAGCATAGGCACTTCTATTGGTATCCGTAGGAACAAAAGAACAGAAAAAAGTTTGCTCTAAAATTAAATCATAGGCGCCAAGATGGTCAAAAAAATTGCCGTGATGTAATTGGCTTTCAGGAAAATGCGGATTTCTTTTTTTAAATGCCACCAAAGGAATTTCGGAAATGTCTAAAATATGGATATTTTTAAATCCGTTTCCATAGAGGTACTCTGCTTCATAGCCATTGCCAGCGCCAGGAATTAAAATTAGAATGTCCTTATTGATCAGTTGGTCTATATACGTTTTTATGGGAGTAGAAACAGAGCCAATATCCCATCCAGTTTGAGCATCTTTATAACGTTCTGTCCAATAATTTTCTTCGATTAGTTTATTCATTATTCTCTTAATAGATTATCTATTAAGGACTTTGCGAATGGCAATAAAAATAAAAATAAAAATAGAAAATAGGATGAAAAACGGAATAATGTATTCTTTTAAATTAAAAATAAGTAAAATTGTAATAAGTAATAATTGAAAACCTAAACCAAAAACAGAGACTAAAGTCATAAACCAATTCGGTAAATTCTCGCTTTTTGCCGCATTTTTGTCTAAAACATAAATTAATTGATCAAAAATACCATAACAGAATTTGTAGCAAAAAAATAGGATATTCACATGACTCTGTTTTTCGCCTTTAAGTGCGATTGGCGTATCAATTTCAAAAACACGACTTGTGGTATCTCCATCGTATCTATTTCTCAAGATTACGTAATAATAATTGTAAAGAGTGCCCTGTAATTGCATTCCAAAAAAGGCTAAAACCATGTAAAACAGCGATCCATTGGTAACATAGTAAACAGTCAATAATATCAAAAAATTTAAGATGATATCAGAAACAGAATCTAAATATCTTCCTGTGTAAGACGGTGTTTTTTTTATTCGGGCTAGTTCGCCGTCAGCAGCGTCTAAAATTGACTTTAAAATCAGAAAAAAACCAGCGTACCAATACTGTTCATTAAGGATACAAAGGATACCTATTAATCCTGATACAACAAATATGAGTGTAATATGTATGGGCGTGACCGAGGTGTTTTTGAATGTTTTTGCGATGATTTTTGCAGGTGATCTGCCATAGTCTGATAAATCTAAAAACGTATTTTCTTGAGGTAATTTGGACATGCTAAGCTCCCAATTCGAAAAAAGCACCAATAACGAAAACACGCTAGCTTAGTCCTTTATAAAAAAATTGGAGGTGCAAAGATAAGATTAAAATAGGAATTAAATGATAAGTAAAATTTTCGAAATTAAGATCCTTATTCTAATAAGACTAAATAGCAATTAATCTTGAGCATCAAACTGAATACTCCAGCTACCTCGAACTTCATTCTCCGTATAGCCTAATGCTCTATCGTTTAGATATAGATTTTTAATAACTTAAAAGTTTCGGAGGAAACTTCTTTATCGGTGCCATGGCATTTTAAACATATGGTATTTGTAGTCATAGGATTTTAGAACTCAACAATATTACCATCTTTTCTAATAATAGGTTTTGGTTCTATATTCGCAGCTCTATCTTTTTTAAAACTTCTAATATGAGCTAGTTATTCTGTATTTGCTTGGTTATAAGGATTTCTATGTTTGTCAGAAACACAACTTACAAACGATTTTGCTTTGGAAGTAAATGTATTATCCACATCAATAATCAATAGAAGGATATCCAATACTTTTCAGTTTTTCCTTAACTTTTACAGTACTTTCTTCATTTTCAGCATTAAAAAATATAGTTGAAATAGCAACATCCACAATAACATTTTGAATATGCGCTATTTCAGAAATTTTTGAAGTAATGGTTTTTGCACAACCACCACATTTTAAATTTTGTAAAATTATTGAATTTTGCATATTTTTTTGTTTTCAAATTATGGATGGTTTAGGTTTCCACCTGTTTTTTTTCTGATTTTTTACCAGCAACGAGCAACCAAAAACTAACATTACTTCCAAGCCATATAACCACCTTTAAGGTTTACCACCTCTATAAAGCCCATTTTAGCCAATTTTTTAGCGGCAGTCGTACTACGACGGCCTGAACGGCAATACACATAAACAGGTTCTTCTTTATTAAATTTTTGACATTCGTTTTCGAAGTTACTAGCGTTGAAAACATCAATATTTTTAGCCTTGTTGATGTGGCCACCACTAAATTCACTAGCCGTTCTTACATCAATAAGTTGGGCCTTTTTGCCTTGTAAGGCAGCTTTAAATTCGTCTGTATTATAATTTTTTATAGCATCCGAAGCAGCACTTTTTTTTCCAAATAATAAATCTAAAATAGTCATAAATTTCTATTTTTTTTTGAAAATGGAAGTAGTAAACCACTCACTACTTCCATTAAAAACAACCAACCAATAAACTCTTTAAAAGTTTACTAAAGCAAAGGTATTGATAGTTTAAAGCAGTTACGGTAACTTTAGTTACACAGCTTACAAATTAATAATTTTAATGTAATTTCGGTGCAATTCTATTTTTCCCATTTCTTCTAATTTTTTCAGCAATCGTGATATAACCACACGAGAACTATGCAAATCATAAGCTATTTCCTGGTGCGTATTATGAATGCTGTTGTCCTTATTAATTCTATTTTTTTCTTTTAAATAATTAAGCAAGCGTTCATCCATATTTTGAAAAGCGATAGAATCTATGGTATTTAAAAGTTCATTTACTCGTTTATGATAACTATCGAAAACAAAATTGCGCCACGATGTATACTTCGCTGTCCATTCCTCCATTTTATGAATAGGAATCATAATTAAAATGGTGTCGATTTCTGCTATGGCTCTAATTTCGCTTTTGGACTGCGACATGCAACAAGTTAATGTCATAGAACAGGTTTCTCCTTTTTCTAAATAGTATAAAAGTAATTCGTCGCCTTCGCTGTCTTCTCTTAGAATTTTTATAGCACCAGAAACTAGCAAGGGCATACTCTTAATATATTCTCCAATTTCCATGAGTTTATAACCTTCTGGAACTTCTTTTAAAGTACCAATAGCTATGATTTCATCGAGTAATTTTTTTTCAAAAATAGTCCCGTAATTATCGTAAAGTTTCTGAAGCATGTTTATTGAGTATCAACTACCAAAAATACACCTATTAAAAGAGTGATACAACTGTTTTAGTTTTTGGTTTTTTAGTTTCAAGTTTAAAAGGTTTCAGGTTCAAGAGGGAAAAGTTTATAAGTTTATGGGTTTCAAGTTAAAAAGCAAAGGGTAATTTATAGAGTCAAGTTTTTATAAGTTTATGAGTTTAGGATTTAGCACCGTGAAAAAACTTTAAATCTGAAACTTTTTAACCCAATACCCAGCAACCCAAGACCTAGCGCCCAAAACCCAATCAACCATAAATAACTTTACTACGAAAACGTTATAGGTCGCGTCTATTGTAAATAAAGGGTTTCAACCATTATTTTAATCGGAAAAGTTTGTTAATTTTGTTTTTTTAGAAATAGATGAGCGGAAAAATAAAAAAAATAGGTGTTTTCACATCAGGTGGTGACTCTCCAGGTATGAATGCTGCAATACGTTCGGTAGTTCGTTCTTGCGCATACATGAAGGTTGAGTGCATGGGAATATACAGAGGATACCAAGGAATGATTGAAGGAGATTTTAAACCTATGGATGCCCGAAGTGTTAATAACATCATTAATAAAGGAGGAACTATCCTAAAATCCGCCAGATGCACAGAATTTCAAACCAAAGAAGGCAGACAAAAAGCGTATGACCAATTAAAAGCTGCAGGTATTGATGCCCTTGTAGTTATTGGTGGTGATGGCAGTTTTACGGGAGCTTTAATATTCCATAAAGAGTTTAAGATTCCAGTAATAGGAATTCCCGGAACTATTGACAACGATATTTTTGGAACTACCTATACTTTAGGATATGATACGGCTTTAAACACCGTGGTTGAAGTAATTGATAAAATTAGAGATACTGCAAGCTCGCATAACCGATTATTCTTTGTGGAAGTAATGGGCAGAGACGCAGGGCATATCGCTTTAAATGCAGGATTAGGAGCAGGAGCAGAAGAAATATTGATACCCGAAGAAAATTTAGGATTAGAGCGTTTGTTAGAATCCTTAAAGCGCAGTAAACTTTCAGGAAAATCTTCAAGTATTGTTGTTGTGGCAGAAGGCGATAAAACTGGAAAAAATGTTTTCGAGCTTAAAGAATATGTAGAAGAACATCTACCTATATATGATTGTCGTGTTTCGGTATTAGGACATATGCAAAGAGGTGGATCGCCTTCTTGTTTTGATAGAGTATTGGCAAGTAGAATGGGTGTAAAAGCTGTGGAGTCTTTATTAGAAGGAAAAACTAGCTTAATGGTAGGTATTCAAGACAATAAAATTACGCTTACCCCAATTAGTAAAGCCATTAAAGGGCACACTAAAATAGATAAGGAACTTTTGAGAGTTTCTGATATAATGACTGTATAATTATAATAAATAAATAAAAAATGTCAAATTTAAAAATAGGAATTAACGGATTCGGAAGAATAGGAAGATTAGTATTTAGAATAAGTGTTACAAGAGAAGATGTAGATGTTGTTGCCATCAATGATTTATTAGATGTAGAGCATTTAGCTTACTTATTAAAATATGATTCTGTTCACGGAAAGTTTGATGCAACGGTTGAAGTAAAAGACGGACACTTAGTCGTGAACGGGAAAACAGTTCGTATCACCGCGGAGAGAGATCCTAGAAATATTAAATGGGATGCTGTAGGTGCAACTATTGTTGCTGAATGTACAGGTATTTTTACAACTTTAGAAACAGCGCAATATCATATTGATGGTGGCGCTAAAAAAGTAGTTATATCTGCACCATCTAAGGATGCGCCAATGTTTGTGATGGGCGTAAACCATGAAGATGCGAAAGCCTCAGATAATATTGTTTCAAACGCATCTTGTACTACCAATTGTCTCGCGCCTTTGGCTAAAGTTTTAAATGATAATTTTGGTATTGATGAAGCCTTGATGACCACAGTCCACGCTACAACCGCGACACAAATGACAGTTGATGGTCCTTCAAGAAAAGATTGGAGAGGCGGCAGAAGTGCTTTATTAAATATAATTCCAGCTTCAACTGGGGCAGCCGTGGCTGTAACAAAAGTAATTCCTGCTTTAAAAGGAAAACTTACAGGAATGGCGTTTAGAGTACCAACGGCCGATGTTTCTGTTGTTGATTTAACTGTGAAATTACTAAAAGAGACTTCTTACGAAGAAATTAAAAAGGTTTTTAAAGCAGCTTCAGAAGGTGAGTTAAAAGGAATTTTAGGATATACCGAAGAAAATGTGGTTTCTCAAGATTTTATTGGAGACCCAAGAACAAGCATCTTTGATGCAGGTGCAGGAATCGAATTAAATTCAAAATTCTTTAAATTAATATCATGGTATGATAATGAAGCAGGTTTTTCTAGCAAAATGTTAGATTTAACGCAACACATTGCCAAATTATAATATAAAACGATTAAAAATCCTGAAGAAATACTAATTTATATGCTTTTCAGGATTTTTTTATAATCAAATGGTATGATATTAATTGTAGATAGCGGTGCAACAAAATCAGATTGGATTGCCTTAGAAGAGACTGGACAGCGGTTATTTCTTACCCAAACGCTCGGATTGAGTCCAGAAGTTTTAACAAGACCCGTAATCGAAGATAGATTAGCTAATAATTTTGAGCTTTCTAAAAATCGAGATAAGGTTACAAAATTATATTTTTACGGTGCAGGATGCGGAACGCCTAGAATGCAAAATCTTTTAAAGGATATTTTTAGTTTTTTTTTCCCTAATGCCGTTGCTGAAGTTAAAGAAGATACCTATGCTGCCATTTATGCTACCACAAAAATTGGAGACCAAAGTATTGTATGTATTTTAGGCACTGGCTCTAATTGTAGTTATTTTGATGGGGAAAAATTATTCCAAAAAGTAGCTTCTTTAGGTTATATTCCTATGGATGATGGTAGTGGCAATTTCTTCGGAAGAAAATTAATTAGAGATTACTATTTTAATAAAATGCCTAAAGATTTAGGAGATAAATTTGCAATTGAGTATAATTTAGAAGCCGATGTGATTAAGGAAAATTTATATAAACAGCCTAATCCGAATACCTATTTAGCCACTTTTGCTCGTTTTATCGTTGAGAATAAAAATCACCCATATTGCAAGGGAGTTATTGAAAAAGGATTTCAACAATTTATCAATAATTACATCATGCAGTTTGAGCTAGCAACCAAAGTACCAGTATCTTTTGTAGGAAGTATTGCATTTTATCTACAAGACGAGCTTAAAAAAGCATTAGAACGTAATGATTTAATACTTGGCACTATTCTTCAAAAACCTATTGATGGTTTGGTAAAGTTTCATCAAAATAAAATGTAACTCATTCAAAATAAAATTATATCAAAAAAGCTTCTAAGTTAGTTCTTAGAAGCTTTTTTGCTTTTATAAAACTAGTTTGATTTTTTAATTCAATAATGTGAAAATTAACTTATGCACCAATGTATTAATGCTAAAATTTGGAGATTTGAAGATGCACTTAATTTAACCAGGCACTATTTCAAAAATTTATTTGAAATTAGAGGAATTTGATTCAAATGATAGCGTTTGAACAACAACAAATATTTATAAAAAAACGAAATATTTCTCAATCCAATGATTTAATTTGAGAATGCATTAATCAGCGAACTTATAATGTAATAATATATTAATCTGAACATTGCCCTAAGCCCTAGCAACGATTTCATAAAATCACTTATTTAAAAAAATATAAATTATAATGAGTGAAAATTTATGTCCATAAAATGTAAAAATATAACAATGTTAAAATGCATCAATTAATTATTTCGTAAAATTAATATCAAAAAAATGTAGCAAGTAATTGATTTTTAAATTTGATGTTTAAATTATTACTAATTTAAAAAATCTAACAATCTATGCTAATGTGTGTATGTGGAATTACACCAACTCATTAACTCACAATATCACTAATCTACTATTTAAATATATCACTAATTTAATAATGACAACCTGTCAGTTTTTTTTCACTTGGCATATTGTTTGTCTAATGTTTAGTGTTAAAAAAATTCTTACAATAATAATTAAACTAAATAAATAAGATGAGTAAAATTATAGGAATAGATTTAGGAACTACAAACTCTTGCGTTTCTGTAATGGAAGGTAATGAAGCCGTAGTTATCCCAAATGCAGAAGGAAAAAGAACCACACCATCCGTAATCGCTTTTGTGGAAGGTGGAGAAATTAAAGTAGGTGACCCGGCAAAAAGACAGGCAATTACAAACCCAACCAAAACTATTTATTCTATTAAGCGTTTTATGGGTAATAAGTTTTCAGAGTCAACTACTGAAGCTAAAAGAGTACCTTATAAAGTGGTAAAAGGCGATAACGATACTCCGAGAGTAGATATTGATGGCCGTTTATATTCGCCACAAGAATTATCTGCCATGATTCTTCAAAAAATGAAGAAAACAGCGGAAGACTATTTGGGTCAAACTGTAACAAGAGCGGTTATTACGGTACCTGCTTATTTTAATGATGCGCAAAGACAGGCTACTAAAGAAGCTGGTGAAATTGCGGGTTTAACAGTCGAACGTATTATCAATGAGCCAACAGCTGCGTCTTTAGCTTATGGTATGGATAAGAAAAGCATAGATCAAAAAATTGTGGTTTTCGATTTTGGTGGTGGTACCCATGATGTTTCTGTCCTTGAATTAGGAGATGGCGTTTTTGAAGTATTATCAACTGATGGTGATACCCATTTAGGTGGTGATGATGTGGATCAAAAAATTATAGATTGGTTAGCTGAGGAATTTAAAAAAGATGAAAGTATCGATTTACGTGATGATGCTATGGCATTACAACGTTTACGTGAAGCTGCTGAAAAAGCGAAGATAGAATTGTCTTCATCAGCTCAGACTGAAATCAACTTACCTTATGTTACGGCTACCGCTAGTGGACCAAAACACTTAGTTAGGACTTTAACTTTAGCCAAATTCAATCAATTAATTGATGATTTGGTAAAGAGAACAATTGAGCCATGTGCTACTGCTCTAAAGGCAGCTGGATTATCTAAAAGTGATATCGATGAAATTATCTTAGTAGGTGGTTCAACAAGAATACCTGCAGTACAGGAAGCAGTAGAGAAATTTTTTGGTAAAAAACCATCAAAAGGTGTAAATCCTGATGAAGTTGTAGCTATCGGTGCTGCAATTCAAGGAGGTGTATTAACAGGCGATGTAAAAGATGTATTGTTATTAGATGTTACTCCTTTATCCTTAGGGATCGAAACTATGGGTGGTGTAATGACTAAGTTGATTGAAGCGAATACAACAATACCGACTAAAAAGTCGCAAGTATTCTCTACAGCAGCAGATAATCAGCCATCAGTAGAAATTCACGTTTTACAAGGAGAGCGCCCAATGGCAGCTGACAATAAAAATATTGGACGTTTTCATTTAGACGGAATTCCACCTGCTCAAAGAGGAACGCCACAAATTGAAGTAACTTTTGATATTGATGCCAACGGCATCATTAAAGTTTCTGCAACTGATAAGGCTACCAATAAATCTCAGGATATTAGAATTGAAGCTTCTTCAGGCTTGACCGAAGAAGAAATCAAAAAAATGAAGGCAGAGGCAGAAGCAAATGCTGAGTCTGATAAAAAAGCGAAAGAAACTGCCGATAAATTGAACGAAGCTGATGGAATGATTTTCCAAACAGAAAAGCAGTTTAAAGAATTTGGTGATAAATTATCTGATGATAAGAAAAAACCAATCGAAGACGCTTTAGAAGAATTGAAAAAAGCTTATGAAGCTAAAGATGTAGCATTAATTACTCCGGCTTTAGATAAAATAAACGAAGCTTGGAAAGTAGCGTCTGAAGAAATGTACAAAGCACAAGCAGATGCACAGCAAGGTGGCGCAGCGCCAGGTGCTGATGCAGCTAATAACGCCGGTGCAGGTTCAGCTCAAGGCGATACAGTAGAAGATGTTGATTTCGAAGAAGTTAAGTAAGCAACGTACCATTTTCGTTGCAAACGAAAATATGTGAGGCGCTTATTCCGACGCAGTTTGGGATCTTTTGAAAATGTTTAATAAAGCACTCTGGCTATTATTTAGTCAGGGTGTTTTTTTTGCAAACGCCGCATATAATTTACTGATCTCCACTAATATCTTATTTTTAAATATAAAAAGAGTTTGGTGTTTAAATCTAAAATTCTAATGGTTAAATACAACAATAGCTGACTATTACGATAAAAACAAGATTTTGAAGCCGCAGCATTTTATTATAAAAAAATGATAATTTATCGGTGATAAAAATGCAGGGCTATATTTAAAGTTTGGTGAATAGCATTCAATTTGTGTATAAAAAAAGCAGTCATAAAATAAATATTACTATTTATGCTGAACGCATTGATTTAGACAATAATAGAGCCATTCCTTTTGGTCTAATTTCAAATGAGCTTGTTTCAAACTTATTCAAGTAGGGTTTTCCTAGTGATGACCAGTATGGAAAAATTTACATTCATCTTCATACAAAAGCCAATGAAGAATGGTTTTTCGAATAAATGGATAATGGTATTGGCTTACCTTATGATATGCAAGACCATACTAATTCTTCTATGGGAATAGGCTTAATGAACCGTTTGGTAAACCAATTGTAATCAAAATTAAACATCGATAAAATAGTTGAAGACCTTTATTTTTGGTTTACTTTTAAAAAAGATTTTACGCTAAAGTATAGCTTAAATTTTACAAGCTTCACAATTTAATAAAATAAGAAATAATGAATATTACTTTTCTCGGTCACGCCACACTTTTAATAAAAACTAAGAAAGCAACACTACTTATAGATCCTTTTATATCGGGCAATGAGCTTGCTAAAGATAAAGTGGCTATGGCAGATTTAAGGCCAGATTATATATTAATAACGCATGCACACCAAGACCATGTTTTAGATGTAGAAACAATCGCTAAGCAATCTAATGCTACGATCGTAAGTAATTTTGAAATAGCTACGCATTACGAAAACAAAGGATTTAAAGTACATCCTATGAATCACGGCGGGTTCTGGAATTTTAATTTTGGCAGCTTAAAATATGTAAATGCCATTCATACCTCGTCTTTTGCTGACGGCTCTTACGGCGGCCAGCCAGGAGGATTTGTACTTTCTGCCGATAACAAACATATTTATATCGCTGGAGACACTGCCTTGCACATGGACATGCAACTAATTCCACTGACTTATACTTTAGATCTAGCCATTTTACCCATCGGTGATAATTTTACCATGGGTATCGATGATGCCATTATTGCGTCGGACTTTGTTCGGTGTGATGCGATTTTAGGTTACCATTATGATACTTTTGGATACATAAAAATAGACCATAAAGAAGCCAAAGAAAAGTTTTTAGAAGCAGATAAAAAATTACATTTGCTAGAGATTGGAAAGTCTATTGTCTTGTAGGTCTCTAGTCTTTGGGCTTTTAACATTCGACTTTGGATTTTTTAATTTTCAACTTTTCATTTGCCTTTATCTCACATCACTCCTTAAAACCAACCGGTGCAACAGCTTTGGGAAAAATCGTTTTACATAAATCCCAAAAACCTCTTTTTTGCCAATATAAGCCTCAAACTTTTCATTATCGATAGCATTTTTCATTTTTTGGGCGAAAGTGGCTACTGGTAATCCATTTTTTGTGGCTTCGTCATTGGTGTTCTGCTGAGATCCGTTTGCGGTTAAAGCATTTTTAGCTACGTTGGTTTGTACAAAGCCAGGACATATTAACGTAACCTTTATTCCATCCTTTTCGTGTTCCATACGTAAGGCATCAAAAAAACCGTGCAAAGCATGTTTAACCCCGCAATACCCTGATCGATAAGGCGATGCAAATTTCCCCATTAAACTTGTAACCGTAACAAATTGGCCTTTTTGGTTGGCTATAAAATGAGGTAATACTGCTTTTGTTAAAGCGACGGTGCCTAAATAATTTACATCCATAAGTTTTTGATAAACGTCAAAGTCTGTATCAATTATTAAGGAGCGTTGACTAATTCCTGCATTATTTATTAAGATATCAATAGATCCAAACATTTTAATGGCTTCCATGGTTTTTTTAGTTAGTTCGTTAAACTTACTTATATCCAAAGGTATAATAGCACAATTCTCTGGTGTTTTACAGTTGCTTTTAACTTTTTCTAAGGCCTCAACATTTCTTGCTGAGATAATTATTTTGCAATTAATTTCATTATATAAATAGGCCAATGCCTCTCCGATTCCTGATGATGCTCCTGTAATCCAAACTACTTTTTCTGATTTCATGTATTTTGATTTATTTTGATGCTTTTTAAGAGCTAAAATATGGTTAAATTTGAAGCGAAAATATGAAAGCATCTTATAAAAAATATATTCTCGATTTTAAAAGAGCTAGCGGAACTTCCCGCGGAGTTTTATATCAAAAAGAAACTTGGTTTATCATATTAGAACAAGGTGGAAAATTTGGAATTGGTGAATGCGGTATTTTACGTGGTTTAAGTATTGATGATGTGCCTAATTACGAAGCAACATTAAAATGGGCGTGTGAAAACATCCATTTAGGAGAAGATTTGCTTTTGGATAAATTGTTTACATTCCCTAGTATTCAGTTTGGTTTGGAACAAGCTTTTTTGTCTCTAAGTGCTGAAAATGTGTTTGAGTTATTTCCATCAAACTTTACAAAGAAACAAGCGCCTATTGTTATTAACGGGTTAATATGGATGGGTGATGAAGGTTTTATGCTGGAACAAATACAACAAAAATTAGCAGAAGGTTTTTCTTGTATAAAAATGAAAATCGGTGCCATTGATTTTGATGCGGAACTAAAATTGTTAGCATCTATCAGAAAAAAATATTCTAAAGATCAAATAGAATTGCGGGTTGATGCCAATGGCGCTTTTAGTCCAGAAAGTGCTTTAGATAAATTAAAAAAGTTAGCGGAATACGATTTACATTCTATAGAACAGCCTATAAAAGCAGGGAATTTTTCAGTCCTGAAAACCTTATGCGAAAAAACACCATTACCCATAGCTTTAGACGAAGAATTAATAGGAGTTTTTAAGGTGGCAGAAAAGAAAAAATTGATACAAACTATTCAGCCACAATATATTATTCTAAAACCAAGTTTTGTCGGAGGCTTTAAAGGAAGTCAAGAATGGATTAAGCTTGCCGAAGAAAATAGGCTTGGTTGGTGGGTTACAAGTGCATTAGAAAGTAATATTGGCTTGAATGCCATTGCGCAATGGACTTATACTTTGGGCTCAAATTTACCACAGGGTTTAGGAACAGGAAGTTTATTCGCTAATAATTTTGAAAGTCCCTTAAGTGTTGAAAATGGAAAATTATTATATAAAGAAAACAAAAACTGGGAAACTAATTTAATAAAGAATTTATGTATATAGAGCAGTCGTATAAAGGATTAAATGATGGTTGGCGCTATATCATCGGAGTAGTTATTATTCTAGTTGGTTGGCAAATGGTGGGTATGATACCATTATTTTCAGCTATGATTTCCAAGACTTTATCTGGAGAAAAAGTACCAACATCAATTCCTGATATGGTTACAAGTTTTGGCTCTAATCTTTTTTTATTGCTAATGTTATTGTCCTTTGCTATTGCTTTATTTTTTGTTTTTTTAACTGTTAAATTTTTACATCAACAGTCGATAAAGTCATTGACAACTTCAAGGTCAAAAATAGATTGGAAACGCGTATTTTTTGCTTTTTTCTTTTGGGCGTTAATTACTAGCACCATGGTCGGATTAGACATTTTTTTGTCTCCAGAGAATTACGAATGGAATTTTAATTTGCAACCCTTTTTAATTTTGTTGATCATAAGTGTTGTTTTAATTCCGCTACAAACCAGTTTTGAAGAGTATTTTTTTAGAGGCTATTTAATGCAAGGTATTGGTTTGGGTTCAAAAACAAGGTGGTTGCCCTTGGTTATTACCTCTCTTATTTTCGGATTGATGCATATTTTTAATCCAGAGGTTGAAAAATTAGGCTATGGTATAATGGTGTATTATATTGGAACAGGCTTTTTTTTAGGAATTTTGGCTTTAATGGATGAGGGTTTAGAATTAGCGATTGGTTTTCATGCGGCTAATAATTTAATAACTGCATTATTGGTTACCGCCAATTGGACAGCCTTTCAAACGGAGTCTATTTATGTAGATATCTCGGAGCCAGAATTAGGCTGGGATGTTTTTATTCCTGTTTTAGTGATTTACCCTATATTACTTTATATTTTTTCTAGAAAATATAAATGGACGAATTGGAAAGAAAAGCTAACTGGAAAAATATTAAGTGAAAAAGAATTTTTAAAGAAAGAAGCACAAGAAATATGACACCAAAAACTGTTCATCCTGATTTTAGATTAAATGGAATTTCATTTTCATTTGAAGATTTAAAAGAAGTGGGATACTGTTTGGTAAAAGATGGTAAAGCTTATGAAATTGCCATTGGTAATTTTTTAATGGATTGGGCAGATGGTTCAAATGTTATTAAAGTTTCGACCTCAGGCTCAACTGGTGTTCCCAAGAAAATTCAATTGAAAAAGCAGCAGATGATCAATTCTGCTTTGGCAACGGGGAAGTTCTTTGATTTAAAACCAACGAACACCGCTTTATTATGCCTACCAGCTGATTATATTGCAGGTAAAATGATGCTCGTCAGGGCAATGGTTTTAGGTTTGCGATTAGATGATGTTTTACCGGATGCTAAACCCTTGATGCATATTAAAAAAGAATATGATTTTGCTGCTATGATTCCGCTGCAGTTGGAGAATTCTTTAGCAAAAATAAATGTTATAAAAACCATAATTATTGGCGGTGCGCCGCTTTCAAATAC
>Ga0105051_10001511_pt1 | contig 31581 bp, 28 predicted proteins | sample FRY02_FD_78383 | JGI IMG/M metagenome (GOLD analysis project Ga0105051, IMG submission 78383) | Freshwater microbial communities from Lake Fryxell liftoff mats and glacier meltwater in Antarctica - FRY-02 (megahit assembly) | ecosystem: Environmental > Aquatic > Freshwater > Ice > Glacier... | reverse complement strand
TTGGCACCCGAAAACATAGAATTCATTTTTGTTACTTTAGCAGTATTCCATGCACCGATATTTTTATTAAAGGCTTTAGCACCATTAAACATAACACTCATGTCAGTAACCGCAGCTGTATTCCAATAACCTATATTTTGATTAAAGGCTCTAGCTTGTTCAAACATTCCAGCCATATTTGTTACCGCAGCGGTATTCCAAGAACCTATGTTTTGATTGAATGCTTTGGCTTCTCCAAACATAGCACCCATATTTGTAACCGCAGCTGTATTCCATAAGCCTATATTTTGGTTGAAGGCTTTGGCTCCGTAAAACATTCCACCCATATTTGTAACCGCAGCGGTGTTCCAATTATTGATACTGCTATCGCCACCATTATTAAAATTAGTAGCTTTGTGAAACATAGATTGCATATTTGTAACCGCAGCTGTATTCCATAATCCTATGTTTTGATTAAATGCTGTGGCATCTTGAAACATTCCAGCCATATCCGTTACGGCTGCTGTATTCCAAGAGCCTATATTTTGATTGAAGGCTGTGGCAGACGCAAACATATAACCCATTTTTGTTACTGAAGAGGTAACCCAATTATTGATACTGCTATTGCCTCCATTATTGAAATTAGTGGCTTGATAAAACATTACACTCACATTCGTTACCGCAGCAGTATTCCATGAGCCTATGTTTTGATTAAAGGCGGTGGCTTGTCGAAACATCTCTCTCATATTGGTTACCGCAGCGGTATTCCAAGAATTAATATTGCTTGGTCCATTAAGGATAGTACAATTTTGAAACATTCGAAACATACTAGTTACTGCACTTAAATTAGGAATATCTGTGGCTGTAATGTTCAAATTTTGGCAGCCCAAAAATGCTTTTTCCATGCTCGTCCATGTGGCAGTGCCCCATTGGGTAACATCTTTTAGACGGTTTCTGTCGGTACTATATTCAAAATAAAATCTTTTTAAATACTTTTGAGTGCCATTAGTGCCTAGCTTTAAGGTAACGATGCCAGAGGAAGGAAGCCCTGATATGATAGTGGAACCCTTTTTGTTGGCGGCAATTGTTCCGCTACCATAGGAAGGAATGCCTGTTGAGGTCCAGGAATAACTGAGTGTATTGGTGTCCATTTCAACTATAAACTCTAATTGCCCAGTATTTACCCCTTCTTTCCCCATATCCCATTCAGTAATAAATTCATTTTGCCCAAATACAAAGGCAGGGAGCAGAATACATAAAAAGATAAATAATTTTTTCATAAATGTTTTTAAAACAAATACAAAAATAATGTTTTAATACAATAAAACTATTTTCAAAAACGCTTATTTTTATAAAAATAGGATCCACCAATTCTAAAGTCCTTGCTGTAAGCCATTCTAACCCTCTCGAATGCCTGCTCTTTTATTCTATCAAAACGCTATAGCTGCCTATGGCTTGTCGGAACATTGCTAATACCGAATATGCTTTTAATATAGTCCAATCACCGCTGCGCTTGGTTGTCCTATTTTTCAAGCTATATCTCCGCTCAAGAAATGGTGCTTTTTTATTTTACAAAAAAGAATTTCTAAGGCGGAGCTGGCTGGCATTTACTATTCTAAAATAGTTTGGACTAGTTTAAAATTAGAATAGGTAAAACATCCAACACCAGTTTCTCGTGTCCTGTTTTGGCTTTCATCCGCTTTTTTGGCATCACTCCCATAATAATTAATCGTTTATTGTTTAGGTTTATACTTAATAGATGAAAAAATAATGGAATATTCGCTAAAAACAACAAAAAACTCTTTCCCGTGAAGATAAGTTATCTTGCGGATAACCTTTGTTATCTTGCGGATAACACTATTTATCTTGCGGATAACCTTTATTATCTTGCGGATAACACTATTTATCTTGCGGATAACCTTTGTTATCTTGCAGATAACACTATTTATCTTGCGGATAACCTTTGTTATCTTGCGGATAACATTATTTATCTTGCGGATGAAGTTTTAAGCCTTAAGGTCAAAGTTTATAGGTCTTAGGTCAAAGTTATAACCTCTTGGGTCAAAATTAAGAAGTCTTAGGTCGAAGTTAAGAGGTTTTATGTCAAAATTAGCAACACTCAATTCAAAGGTTAGAGGTCTCAGGTCGAAGTTTCTTGAACGAAGGTCAAAGATTATGCCTTTTATGTAGGTTTTAGGGAGTTTTTTCTTCTTTCTAAAGAAGATTAATTAAGGCATAGAAAAAAATATTAAAATTATAGATTTTTACATTCTGTTTTATTTAGTTACTTTTGCACTCCAAAAAATGCGTGTTTGTTAAAATTACCTTAATATTATATTAAGTTTTGATTATCAATTTAAACAAAGGAGCAAAGATTTTAGACGGAAAAATGATAAAAAAGACAATCTATTTATTAATTGCATTTCTATTGGTTTATAACCACTCGCATGCACAAAAACAAAGCCCAACTATGAAAATGGAGTTTGGGCAAGGCATCCAATTTATTTCGGCAGATACATTGTTTACACTAGCAATGAGTGGTCGTGTTCAAACCATGTTTGAAGGCAGACGAGACATGAAAACAGAAGCATTGGGTGGAGATTTTCTGCTTCGTAGGTGTCGTTTAAACTTTCAAGGCAATGCTTTTAGCCCTAAGTTTTCTTATAGAATTCAAATAGGATTTGCACATGGCGATATTACATCTGCCAACAGCACAGTTATAAATAATTTAATTTACGGGATGCTATGCTGTTTTATAAAGCCAACAAATGGTTGCGTATCGGTTTTGGTCAAACAAAACTGCCCGGCAACCGCCAAAGACTTGTTTCATCTGCAAATTTGCAATTGGTGGAGCGTTCAATAGCCAACAATAATTTTACATTAGACAGAGACAAAGGCATCTGGTTTTACACCAATTTTAATATAAAAAAAGCTGTTTTAAAATCGACCTTTGCCATTTCAAGTGGAGAAGGTAGAATTGTGTCAGACAGAAATGGAAAACTATGCATAGCTGGGCGCATGGAGTTTTTGCCTTTAGGAAATTTTTCAAAAAACGGAGATTACATTGAGTCGGATCAGGAGAAAGAAAGAAAGCCAAAACTTTCAATTGCCGCTGCCTATAGCTACAACGATGCCGCCACAAGAACAATGGGACAATTGGGCGATTTTTTATACAATTCTGCAACCGCCAACATTCAATATTATGGAGCCGACATATTGTTTAAATACAAGGGCTTTTCTTTAGAATCAGAATTTTACAATCGAAATTCGGACCAATCTGTTATAACCAATAAGAAAGATTCTACACAACGAAACGCTGTGGTTTCAGGCACCACTTTTATGATACAATCCGGCTATTTTATTACAAAAACTAATGAAGTTGCCGTGAGATACGCCCAAATAACCCCCAATGCAAAAGTAGCCTCTGTTATAAACACTCAAAAAGAATATGTTCTTGGATTTTCACATTATTTTAACAAACATAGCTTAAAAATTCAAACAGATGTTTCATATATAGAAAATGGAGTTAATGAGAATTTGGTTTATAGATTGTCTGCCGTTGTAACATTTTAAATCTTATAAAATAATTTTACTCTCATAAATATCTTTTGCACAAAATTTTAACCAACCCATAAATAAAAGATAATCATTAGCCCCCTTTTTTCTTACAAGCTATAATAAATAGACCATTTGCGCTTTAATTAATTTTTTAAAAAAAAGTTTTAATCATAGATGGCAAAGAAAAGCGGAGAATCTTGATGTAAAATTCCTTTATGGCAATGGCGTGGACTTGGTGAAAGAAAAAAAGCAAATACCCTCAAACAAAGGTTATTTTACTAAAAGCCTACGGCAATATTTCTTATGGGGTGCTAGCTATTAAAAATGGTGCTCGATTACATTACAAAGGGAGATAATAACAACAAATCACTCTATTATTGAAATTTGCTATAGAAAAAGCAGGCTTAGCCAAACGCGTGCAACAATTGGAAATACAATTGGGAGATAGGCATTCTTTTAAAAAAATAACAGGAAAATCTAAACCCTTGCTAATCGATATAGAATTAGCTAGAAAAGTAGCATACACGGCCACCACAGTTTTATTAACAAGCGAAACCGACACATGAAAGGAAGTTTTTGCGCAAGCAATTCACACAATATTGCATTAACTACCTTGTTTTCAAAGATTCAAAAATATAAATTGTAGGCATACTGTAGGAGCTAGCCTCTAGTCGTTTTCCTACGAAAAAATAATTTATTTCTTTAAAAATTTACACCAAAAAGGCAAATTGTTTTTTGTTATTTGCAAATAGAACTTTCGCTCCGACCCAAATTTTGAATAAAAATAAGCCACACTCTTTATGTCTGACCCTTCAAAGTCGAAGGTTAGGTTTTTGTTAGAAAATTCTTTAATTACCTCATCAATCAAAAGATGCGTAGCCGCATTCTTTTTTCCAGCTTCGGTTGGTGCCGCAATGGTGTAATAAATGGTATTGTGCGACATGAAAAAGAAGCCCACACTCCATAAATTGCCATCAGAATCGAAGATGGCGCGGCTAAATCCCTTGTTTTTCTTAATCGCTAATTGCATACATGCAATAATTTTGACACTTAGTTTTTCATTGTTCGGATAATGTTCACCATAAGTCTGAAAAAACACATCGGCCACCATTTTCAAATCATGATTTGGGCTAAAACTAAAGCCTTTTAATGTGGCTTGTGCAATGTTTTTTTTAGCATCCGATTTGTAATTATCAAAAATAGAAATGTAATCGTTGTTTAAAGACAAATTATAATTCGTACGATTATTGAATAGAATATCGTGATTGAAAAAAGTATTCTCTGTGTTCAAATGAAAATTCCAATACCTGAATTTAGAAGGAATGGCATCAATAAATTGCTCCATAAAAGATTGGGTTATCTTATTTTTAGCAAACAACCCCAATTGCTGACAAAAATAAGGCTGGTATAAATAATTTATGCCCCATTTTTTGTTGAACACCAAAGGAAAAACCGCTTCATAATTGCCATATACCAAGGCATCCCATTGATTGTTTGCCATGGTGTTTAAATAAAAAGAATAGGCGTAAACATTGCCATTATAGCTATTGTCTATAGCTTTGTCCCAAGCGTTTTGGTCTATTTCTTTATGGGTTAAATATGTTATTTTTTTTAACAAAACTTATTCAATTGTCAAAAGTTTTGCTTGTTCCATAGCAGCGGCTAGTCCATCTAGTTTTTTGCCGCCTGCTGTTGCATAGAAAGCTTGTCCTCCTCCCCCACCTTCAATGTTTTTTGCTAGTTCTCTTGCCATTGTCTGACAGTTTAACTTATGTTTTTCCACAATAGATTCGGTTGCAAACACGGTGATGCTGGGTTTTCCCAAATAGCTAGAACCAATAACTGAAAAAAGGTTTGGAAACTCTTGTCTCAATTGAAAACACACATTTTTTAACTGTTCGGGATTAATATCCAAACATTGCGCCACTAAATATTGAACCCCATTTTTTTCGTTTATTTGCAGAATGGCTTCCTTTTTAAAAGCCTTTGCTTTTTCGGTTTCCAACGCCAACAAGCGGATTTCTAAATCTTGCTTTTCGTCCAACAATTTGGCTAATGCTTGCTCAATGTTTTTTGGATTGCCTAGAGTTTGTTTGATGGCATGCAAAAGGGCTTCATTTTGTTTAAATAAATCTTCGACAGCTTTAGAGCTTATAGCCTCAATTCTCCTGACACCAGCCGCCACCGAGCTTTCGCTAGTTATTTTAAAGAACTTTATTTGTGAGGTATTTTTTACATGTGTGCCGCCACAAAGCTCAATTGAAAAATCTTTATCAAAAGAAATAACCCGCACGGTGTCGCCATATTTTTCGCCAAACAAAGCGGTTGCACCAAGGCTTTCGGTAGCTGTTTTTATAGGAACATTTCTTTTTTCTTCTAAATAAATGCCTTCCTCTATTTTTTGGTTCACAATTGTTTCAATCGTTTGCAAATGTTCTTCGTCTATTTTTGAAAAATGACTAAAATCGAAACGCAAATGTTCTTCGTTTACCAAACTACCTTTTTGTGCCACATGATGGCCCAACACTTGTTTGAGTGCGGCATGTAAAAGATGTGTTGCCGAGTGGTTGCTCGTTGTAAGTTCTCGTTTGGTTTCGTTTATTTTAACAAAAAAACTTTGAATTTTATCTTCTGGCAATTTGTCGCAAAAATGCACAATCAAATCATTTTCTTTTTGCGTGTCAATAATAGTAATAATTTCATCATTTATAATGCCTTTCATGGTGCCATTGTCGCCCACTTGTCCGCCACTTTCTGCATAAAAAGGCGTAATATTAAACACCAATTGAAACTGTTCTTTGTTTTTGACCGTAATGGTTCTGTATTTCACAATTTTAACGGTTGCTTCCGTAAAATCATAGCCAATAAACTCCTCTGTATCGTCTTCGAGCATAAAATGCCAATCACCAGTCGTTTTTTCAGCATCTTTTTTACTTCTGTTTTTTTGCGCTTGCAGCAAGTTTTCAAATCCTTCGATATCAACAACCGTTTCGGATTCTTGGCAAATCAACTGTGTTAAATCGATAGGAAAACCAAAAGTATCATACAATTCAAAAGTTGTTTTAGCGTCTAAAGTTTTGCTGTCGTTCAAAAGGTATTGATTTATTTTATCCAAGCCCAATGCCAAAGTTCTCAAAAAAGTGTTTCCCTCTTCATGAATCACTTTTGTAATAAAACTTTCTTGCTCTTTAATTTCAGGAAAAACAGAACCAAAACTTTCCACCAAAGTAGAAATCAATTGGTGCATGAAAGATTCTTTTAAGTCTAAATAGCTATATCCATATCTAACCGCCCTGCGCAAAATCCTTCTTATTACATAGCCCGCCCCGGTGTTGCTTGGCAATTGTCCATCGGCAATACAAAAAGCCACGGCCCTAATATGATCCGCTATTACTCTGAATGCAATATCCGGTTTGCTGTCCGTTCCTTGATAGGCTTTGCCAGATATTTCTTCCAGCTTTTGAATAATTGGCGAAAAGATATCGGTGTCGTAGTTTGATTTTTTGTTTTGCAAAACCCTTGTCAACCTCTCGAAACCCATACCTGTGTCCACATGCTGATTGGGTAGTTTTTCTAAAGAGCCATCTGCCTTGCGGTTAAATTCCATAAACACATTGTTCCAAATTTCGATAACTTCAGGGTGGTCGTTGTTTACAAGCAAAGTACCATCTGTATTTTTTTTGTCTTCTTCGTTTCTTAAGTCAACATGAATTTCGCTGCATGGTCCGCATGGGCCAGTTGCACCCATTTCCCAAAAATTGTCTTTTTTGTTTCCTTTTAAAATGCGTGACGGATGAATTAATGATGCCCAAATATCATAAGCTTCTTGGTCAAAGGAAAGTCCTTCGCTGCTGTCGCCTTCAAAAACAGTAACATATAATTTGTTTTTATCTATTTTATAAACTTCTGTCAGCAGCTCCCAACTCCATTGAATGGCTTCTTTTTTAAAATAATCGCCAAAGCTCCAATTTCCTAACATTTCAAACAAAGTATGGTGGTAATGGTCAACCCCAACTTCCTCCAAATCATTGTGTTTGCCGCTCACCCTCAAACATTTCTGTGTGTCGGCTATGCGTGGGAAAGGTGATTTTTTATTCCCCAAAAAATAATCCTTAAATTGGTTCATTCCTGCATTGGTAAACATCAAAGTTGGGTCGTTTTTTATAACCACCGGAGCCGATGAAACTATTTGATGATTCTTTGAATTAAAAAAATCTAAAAATGTTTGTCTTATTTCTTTTGCACTATTCATGTTGTTTTCTAAAATATTCACTTATTTTTGAAGTCTTAAAAATTTAGGTCGCAAAAATACGAAATAGAACAGAGTAATTATACATGGCAAAAACCAAATATTTTTTTAATCCTAAAACACTGAACTATGAAAAGTACAAACTAAGCAATTGGAAATTGCTTTTAAGAGGGGTGGGTGTGGTTTCTTTCTCATTAATTTTAGGGTTTGTGTTTTTTTTAGTTTTCTCAAGGTTTGTTGATTCGCCTGGCGAAAAAACACTAAAGTCTGCCAATTCGGATTTGGAAGCTGAAATTGAAATTATAAACCAACAACTTGGGGTTATTAGCAACAATTTGATAAAACTAAAAGAAAAAGACATTAGTATTTATAGATCCATATATGAAGTTGACCCGCCCAAAGAAAGTAACATTGGACAAACGAGCGAGGCTGTTTTAGAAAAATATAATCGCCTAAAAAAGGTACCCAACTCGCAATTGTTGATAGAATTGAACAAAAAACTTGATTATTTAACAAAACAATTTGATGCGCAAAATAATAGTTACGACCAACTTTTGGTAATGGCAAAAGACAAAAAAGACTATTTAGAACGCATTCCTGCCATTCAGCCGGTGGCAAATAAGAAACTTGAGCGAATTGGTTCAGGATTTGGATACAGAACCGACCCTTTTTACAGAACTTCTCGCTTTCACGCTGGCATAGATTTTACAGCACCTAGGGGAGTTGAGGTTTATGCAACCGCAAATGGTGTGGTATCTTTGGTGAAATCAGAATTTTGGGGCTATGGCCAACACATTGTTATCAATCATGGCAATGGATATGAAACTTTATATGCGCATTTAAGTAAGTTTAGTTGCAAAGTTGGGCAAAAAGTTAAACGGGGGCAATTGATAGGACATGTGGGAAGCACAGGAAAATCTACAGGTGCGCATTTGCATTATGAGGTGCATAAAGATGGCGTGCCAATTAATCCTGTATATTTTTTCTTTAATGATTTGACTAACGAAGAATATCAACAAGTGCTAGAAAAAGCATCTGCACCAACACAATCTTTCGACTAAATGGAACAAACTGAGAAAAAATTATTCTACAAAATGAGTGAGGTGTCGCAAATTATGGAATTACCGGCTTCAGTCATTCGTTTTTGGGAAAAAGAGTTTGTTTGTTTGCAAAATTTAACCAAAAATAAAAAAGGAGACAGACTGTTTACATGGCATAACATTGAGGATTTAAAGCAAATTAAAATTTTGGTAAAAGAAAAAGGGTTTACCCTAAATGGCGCCAATGAATTGATGCAAAAAACAAAGAATGTGGGCAATCCTACACAAGAAATGTTGAAAAGTTTGAATAAATTAAAATCATTTTTTGAAGAATTGAAACAAAGTGTCTAACTTTGCATCTTTAAAATACAAATTATAACACACAAAAATCATGGAAATTAAACAAAACGAGAAGGATAATAGAAGCAAAATTTATCTATTAACCTTAATAGGCATCCTATTTTTATTCAATATTGGTCTTTTATACAACCATTTTACAAGCAAAAAAGAAAACAAAATTGTTGTTGAAAAATTAACAGACGAAAAATCTGATTTGCAAAAAGAATTGCAAGCAGAGATAGAAAAGTTTGACATATTGAATGAAGAAAACGAGGGATTAAAAGGGAAGTTGGCAACACAAGATGCTGCATTGAACGAAAAAATCAACCAAATTAAAGTGTTGCTGAAAAAAGGAAATTTGAGCGATGCAGATGTTAAAAGAGCAAAATCTGAAATAGCACAACTGAAATTAGATATAGAAAACTACAAACTAAAAATAGCCGAGTTGTCTCAAAAAGTGGAAAACCTAACCCAAGAAAACACAGGATTGAACGAAGAGTTGAGCACTGAGAAAGTAAAAGTTTCTGACCAAAAGAAAGTCATTGAATCTAAAGACAGAACCATCAGCATTGCAAGAAAATTGAATGCCGGTTCTATCTCTGCATTCGCAGTGAGAGAAAGAAAACTATCTGGCAAAAAAGAAGTTACAACCGACAAAGCTAGCAGAACAGAGGAAATTAAAATTAAATTTACGCTTGATAAAAACGAAGTTTCAGAATCTGGAGATAAAGAAATTTTTGTGAAATTAATAGGTCCAGATGGCGCGCCAATTACTAGTAAAGTGCAAACTACAAAAGTGGATGGCACAGAAACTTTATACACAGAGAAAAAAACAATTGATTATCAAAACGATAGAATAGATGCAATTGTATATTGCAAAAAACAAGGCGATTTTACAAAAGGGACATACACCGTTGAGATTTTTGCCGAAGGGCATAGAATTGGTACTTCTTCGTTTATTTTGAAGTAAACAGTATTTTCTGCATTTTGGCTGCTTTAAAAAAAATAAATTTGTTTATATGATTTTTTTATTACATGTTTGCAGTATCATAAAAAATTCTTATGAAAACAAATCTTATAAATTCATTCGTTAAGCCATTAAATTTCTTAATATTAACTGTTTTAATTTTGTTTTTTGCCACCTGCAAACGCAAGTGTAAAACAGAAGATTGCTATGGAGGCAGATTTATAATAGATGGCAAATGCCAATGTCCGCCTGGCTCAGTTTGGATGTATAACAGATGCAATGAAAAAAAGCCACATGAATTTTATATAGATTCTTTAGATTGCAAGTGTATTACTAAGGTAGATGATTTTCAAATAAATTTTGATCCAAGAAGTTTAGAAAATCCTCAAAATTTCGACCCTCGATTTGGCACTTATACTTTCGAATTGGCTTTAAATTATGGTGGGGGTTCATCTGGTGGTAGCACAGATTACAATCCAAAAACGCAAACTTTTAAGAATGGTTTATTCTCTACGCCATATCATTTTGAATGCGATTGGAAAACATTTGTTATTGGTCAGTTTTATGATGGCAGAAACCGCATTAAAATGAAAATGTATAAATATGATGCCCCAGATTATTTTGGTACTCAAAAAAACGCATTAGACTCTTGCACCATTTGGCTGAGCAATCGTTTGTTATAATTATTTTTTAAATATATTAAAGAGGGCTTGTTTTTTTCCAAAAACAAGCCCTCTTTTTGTTAATAAGACAACGATAATTGTGCATAACACAAAAAATCGTTTGCCTTATTTTGTTCCATATAGTTATGGCAGAAACAATTTCGGAAAAAGCGAAGGCATTAAAACTTACAATAGACAAGCTAGAAAAGAGTTATGGCAAAGGAGTTATCATGAAAATGGATGACAAAACCACCGTTACAACAGAAGTAATTTCTACAGGTTCGTTTGGTTTGGATATGGCATTGGGTGTGGGTGGTTTTCCAAAAGGAAGAATCATTGAGGTGTATGGACCAGAGAGCAGTGGAAAAACAACGCTTGCTTTAAGTTGCATTGCCGAAGCACAAAAAAAAGGCGGTTTGTGTGCATTTATTGATGCAGAGCATGCCTTTGATAAATTTTATGCTCAAAAATTAGGGATTAAAACATCCGATTTATTAATCTCTCAACCGGATGATGGCGAGCAAGCTTTAGAAATTGCCGAAAACCTAATCCGTTCGGGTGCTATCGATGTTATTGTTGTGGATTCTGTGGCGGCACTTGTGCCAAGAGCAGAGATTGAAGGCGACATGGGAGATAGCAAAATGGGTTTACACGCCCGTTTAATGTCTCAGGCTTTAAGAAAACTGACAGGAACAATCAATAAAACAGGCTGTATTTGCATTTTTATTAACCAATTGAGAGACAAAATTGGTGTGATGTTTGGCAGCCCAGAAACAACAACGGGTGGCAATGCGCTAAAATTTTATGCTTCCGTTAGAATAGATATTAGAAGGATTGGCCAAATTAAAAATGGCGATGAGATAGTGGGCAATCGCACCAAGGTGAAAGTGGCTAAAAACAAAGTGGCACCTCCTTTCCGAGTGATAGAATTTGACATTATGTATGGCAAAGGGATATCTAGAGCGGGCGAGGTGTTAGATATGGCAGTAGAAAACGGCATTGTTCAAAAAAGTGGTTCATGGTTCAGCTATGGCACAACAAAACTAGGACAAGGCAGAGACACAGTAAAAGATTTGATAGAAGACAATCCAGAAATGCAAAAAGAGATTGAACAAAAATTAAAAGATAAACTGAACAGCGGACAAATTGAAATTTTAGCGGACGCTAGTGCAGAAGAATAGGATATTGTTTGTAGAGGTGTGTGATTAATAAAATAGTCCCGACTTTTTTAATTAAAGATCGGGGCTTTTTTTATGCAAAATTTTTAAACCAATATTTAGTATTAAGTGTGAAAATTTTTTATTAATTCATGGCTTCAAAAATTTGCATTGGAAGACTATTAATATCAATTGACTTTACAAGGCAAGCAGATGCGCCAAGCCCTTTCAATTCGGCAATACTTTTGTCTGTGAACGAGGTAGAATACATGATCACAGGAATTCCTTTCAGTTTTTCATCTTTTTTCAATTCATTTAGGCAATCTGGTCCGTTCATTAAGGGCATGTTGATGTCCAAAAAAATATAATCGGGCAACTGTTTTGTTTTCCTTAAAAATTGAAGAGCCTTTAAACTGCATTTTTCTTCCAAAGCGGTAAAAAACGGATCAATTTTCATTAAAGCTTCTGTAAAAAACATTCTATCGTCCGCATCGTCATCTATTATCATAACCACTTTTTTGTTCATATTTTTAATTCAATAACTTTTTATTTAGGTTGTGAAATTGGCAATATTATATGAAACTCAGCACCTTTGTTTTCTTCTGCATTTGCAAATATTTCGCCATGATGGTTTTCAACAATCTTTTTGCTTAGCGCAAGTCCTATGCCTGTGCCAATAAAGGTTTCTTTATCGTGTAGGCGTTGAAAAATAGTAAATATTTTGTCAGCATATTTTTGTTCAAAACCAATGCCATTGTCTTTGAAAATGATTTCTATGTAAGAAAAAAAACGATTCAAAGCTGGATATTTCTCTATTTCATTGTCAGATAGGATGCGTGTTGTAATAGATATGATAGGCGGGATATTTTCTTTGGTAAATTTAAGTGCGTTGCTAATGATGTTGTAAAAAAGTTGGTTCATTTGTAAAGAAATCGCATCAATTACCGGCAACACATCAAATATTATCTTCGCTTTCTTTTCATCAATAAGTAATTCAAAATCATTGATAATATTGCTCAATGTTTCATTCAAATCTATTTTTTCAAACAGCCTTTCGTGTTGCAACAGTCGAGAGTAGTTCAGCAGGTTGCGAATAAGGGCTGTCATTCGATTAGATGCACCTTGAATTTTATTAAGATAGGTTATTATTTCTGCCGACAATCCATCCCTATGTTTATCTTGCAAGCGCAAAGAAAAGGTTGATATTTTTCTTAATGGCTCCTGTAAATCATGGCTTGCTATGTATGCAAACTGGTCTAACTGCATGTTGGTTTGCTTTAGCTCTTCTATGGAACGCTTTAATTCAACAGTTCTTTCATCTACTTTAAGTTCTAGCTCTTCTGTAAATATTTGTAGTTTTTGTTCTGCCAATCTTCTTTCAGAAATATCTTCAATTGCAAGAAGAATTAACTTTTCTGAATTTTTTTGATTTAAAATTTGTAATGCATTTAAGAGCAATGTGCGTTCTCCGATGAAAGGGAAATTAAGAATGATTTCAAAGTCGGTGAGGCGCTGTTTTTTGGGAAGTATTTTTTCGAGTAGGGACCGCATAACTTGATCATCCCATTGCTTATTCTGAATCTCGTAAAATAATTGTACTTCGGTGTCTTGCTTATCAATATTAAATTTTTTGTAAAACGATTCATTAGCTGTTTTGATACAAAGGTGTTTGTCGAGAATAATGAGCGGCTCACGAATGGTTGAAACAATGCTTTCGGCATAAAAGCGAGCAGCCCTTAACTGTTCCTGTTTTTCAAACAGTTCTTGATTCACAATAATTAGCTCTTCGTTAGTAGATTGCATTTCTTCTTTGGAGGTTTCTAATTCTTCATTCAAACTTTGCATTTCCTCGTTGCTGCTTTGCAATTCTTCGTTGGCGCTTTGCAACTCTTCATTGGATGCCTCCATGTCTTCAGTAATAGCGAGCATATCTTCTCGGTTGTATGCCAGTTCTTTTTCTAACTGTTCATTTCTCTTTTCGGCTGCGACTGTTTTTGTTGAACCTAATATAGATTGTTTTGCATCTTTTGCGACTAGACTTATTGTTTTTTCAAAGCAAATTAAATAATGTATTTCTAAAGTGTCTTTTAATGGAACTATCTCAATTGAAACCAAAGAATATTTTTGTTGCTCAATTTCTTCTTTCACGAGACCGTTAATTTTTACAGGAATATTTGCTATTTTAATAATTGTTTTTTCCTTGGAGGCTTTATAAACTGCATTTCGTAACTCAAATCCTAAACCCTCCCTTGCCATTCTTAACAAATTGTGAGACGGCTTTCCTTGTGGTGTGTGAAGAAATGGCGATTAAGACGAAATGCCTAAATAAACTATCATCATCTACAATCATTTAATATTTTTTTAAATTGTTAATTTTTTTTGTTTATCATAGATTTTAATATAAGTTGTAATGGCAAATTTAGTTTATTAACGGCACATTTATAGTTTTAATTAAAAATTATACAATTTTTTGCAACAATTAGCGTTCATTATGTAATATGAGGTACACAATTTTTGTTATCAGCTTTTTTATGTTCGGGTTCAAATGTATAGACAATCAAAACGGAGGCCCCAAACCACCCAAAAAAAAGTATATTGACACAATTTATGCATACAGAAGTAAAACCTATATTGCGGAAGAAAACAGGAAAATTGAAATAACTAGTGTAATTAAAAAATTTAAAGTGAGCAAAAAAAGACAAAAGTTATATGCCTATTTTAATGATACTTTCAAGGTTTTTAAAATCGCTTTGGGCGGCAACCCTATTGGTACTAAAAACATGCAGGGCGACCTTAAAACCCCAGAAGGAAAATATGTTATAAGTTTCAAAAATCCTAAAAGCAGAGGCTATAAATCATTAAAAATATCATATCCAAACGAGGAAGACAAAGCCAAAGCGCAGAAACTTGGTGTAAATCCAGGTGGTGATATTTTTATTCACGGCCTTTGGTGGGAAAACCAAGACCCAAACACCCATTGGAAATCAAATTGGACACTTGGCTGCATTGCACTCAATAATCAACAAATTGAGGAGCTATATAGCCACACGGAATTAAATACACCAATAGAAATTTACCCTTAATTAATTGCCCATATTTGAAACAGTGGGTTGTTGTGGGTTAATTCTACTCACTCACCAAGCTAGCAGAAAGATATTCTCTGTTCATACGAGCAATGTTATTCAGGCTAATTTCTTTTGGACACTCTGCGCTACAAGCACCAGTATTCGTACATGAGCCAAATCCTTCGGCATCCATTTGATTTACCATTGCCAAAACACGGCTTCTTGCTTCTGGTTTTCCTTGCGGCAACAGTGCCAATTGAGAAACTTTAGCTGAAACAAATAACATTGCACTTGCATTTTTGCACGCAGCCACACAAGCACCACAACCTATGCAGGCCGCACTCATAAAAGCTTCGTCAGCAATATCTTTGCCAATTGGCAACGAATTTGCATCTTGTGCATTTCCGGTATTTACGCTCACAAAACCACCTGCTGACATAATTCTATCAAATGAACTTCTGTCCACAGATAAATCTTTAAGCACAGGGAAAGCGGCTGCTCTCCAAGGTTCAACAACTATAATATCACCATCCGTGAAGGAACGCATGTGCAATTGACAAGTAGTAACTGCATCTTTCGGTCCGTGCGGTCGACCATTGATATACATGCTACACATGCCACAAATGCCTTCTCTGCAATCGTGATCGAATACAACAGGATCTTTTCCACTTGTTATCAATTGTTCATTCAAAACATCAAACATCTCTAAGAAAGACATGTCTTCAGATATTTCATCTAATTTGTAGGTCTCAAATTGACCTTTACTTTTGGTATTTTTTTGTCTCCAAACTTTTAATATTATTTTCATCTTTAGGGGTTAGGATTAAGGGGTTAGGATTAAGGGGTTAGTTTATTTGTGAGTTTTGTAATAAGTGTGGATAGCATTTTCTGAATTTCTACAACTAATTCATTGATTTTATTAATCGCATTAATGTTTATGAAATTTAATTTTTTAGAAAGATAAATGCCAGATTCTAATTCATAAAGAGAACCATTAGCAATATTGAGAGAGTTAAAGTAGGATTTAGTTGAATTTCGGTTATGTCCTTCAGCTATATTTAATGATATGGAATTGCAAGCCCTTCTGATTAGATTTTTCAATCCGTATATTTCTTCTGAAAGGAATCTCATAGATACTTGACAAACCTCCACAGATAATTCAATAGATTTTTGCCAAACTATTAAATCTTTGTATGAGTTTATTTTTTCCATTTATGTTACAATTAATTTTGTTCCTTCACTAATTCCTATTTCCTACATGCTATTTATAGCTTCTTGCCGCAATTTTTATGTTTTCGTATTTTAGCTCTTCTTTGTGAAGTTCCCAATTGTTTTCTTGCGTCATTTCCCAGGCAGAAACAAAACTAAAGTTTTCGTCATCTCTCAGCGCTTCGCCTTCTTCTGTTTGATATTCTTCTCTAAAATGGCCTCCGCAACTTTCGTTTCTTTCCAAAGCATCTTTACACATTAATTCGCCCAATTCTAAGAAATCGGCAACTCTGCCAGCTTTTTCAAGTTCATTGTTAAATTCTTTAACTTCTCCTGGCACTCTAACATCTTTCCAAAACTCTGTTCTTAGTGCTTGAATATCTTTGATAGCTTTTGTAAGCCCTTCTGTGTTTCTTGCCATTCCGCAATTGTCCCAAATTATTTTCCCTAAAATTTTATGAAAATAATCAACAGATTTTGTACCCTTTATGTTTACCAAATGGTTTAATTTATCAGCAACATGCTTTTCTGTTTCAACAAAAGCTTCATGGTCTGTAGATATTGCTTTTGTACGAATATCTGTACTTAAATAAGCCCCAATCGTGTATGGAATTACAAAGTATCCGTCTGCCAATCCTTGCATTAAAGCAGAAGCACCTAGTCTGTTTGCACCATGGTCGCTAAAGTTGGCTTCGCCCAAAGCATACAAACCAGGAACGGTTGTCATTAAATTATAATCTACCCATAATCCGCCCATTGTATAATGCACAGCAGGATATATTTGCATTGGCTCATTGTATGGATTTACGCCTGTAATTTGTTCATACATATCAAATAAATTGCCGTATTTTTCTTTTACAACAGCTTTGCCAAGTTTGGTGATAGTGACAATATCTGGGTTGTTTAAATTAAGTTTGGTGGCTTCTATTTTCCCGTATCTTTCAATAGCTGCCGAATAATCTAAATATACTGCTTGACCTGTTTTGTTAACCCCGAAACCGGCATCGCATCTTTCTTTGGCTGCTCTGCTTGCTACATCTCTTGGCACTAAATTTCCAAAAGCAGGGTATCTTCTTTCTAAATAATAATCTCTTCTATCTTCCGATAAATCATTCGGTTTTATATTGCCTTCTCTCATAGATTTTGCATCGTCTGCACTTTTAGGCACCCATATTCTGCCATCATTTCTCAACGATTCAGACATTAAAGTCAGTTTAGATTGGTGATCGCCCGAAACAGGGATACAAGTTGGGTGAATTTGAGTGAAACAAGGGTTGGCAAAAAACGCACCTTTTTTGTGTGCTTTCCAAGCAGCTGTTACATTACTCCCCATTGCATTTGTAGATAAGAAAAACACATTGCCGTATCCACCCGTGCAAAGCAACACAGAATGACCAAAATGTCTTTCCAATTCTCCTGATACTAAATTTCTAGCGATGATACCCCTTGCTTTTCCTTCAATAGTAACAATGTCCATCATTTCATGACGGGCATATAAAGTTACATTACCCATTCCCACTTGGCGTTGCAATGCAGAATATGCACCTAATAATAATTGTTGTCCTGTTTGCCCAGCAGCATAAAAAGTTCTTTGAACCTGCGTACCACCAAAAGAACGATTGCTTAACAGACCACCATATTCTCTAGCAAAAGGAACACCTTGAGCCACACATTGGTCAATAATACTCGTGCTTACCTCTGCCAAACGGTGCACATTGCCTTCTCTTGAACGGTAATCGCCACCTTTTATGGTGTCATAAAAAAGTCTAAAAACACTGTCGCCATCATTTTGATAGTTTTTTGCAGCATTTATTCCCCCTTGGGCAGCGATAGAGTGCGCCCTTCTTGGCGAATCTTGAAAACAAAAAGCTTTTACCTTATATCCCATTTCTGCCAAAGAAGCAGCAGCAGAAGCACCAGCCAAACCAGTGCCTACAACAATAATTTCTAAACTTCTTTTGTTTGCAGGATTTACCAACGGAACAGAAGATTTATATTTAGTCCATTTGGTATCTATTAAACCCTCAGGTATTTTTGAATCTAATTTATTTGATGTCATTTTGTTTAGATTGTTTTTTTAGTTGTTAAATAATAAGAAATAAACTGGCATTGAGGCAAAAAGCAAAGGAATAATGATTCCAAAAACGAAAATACCTATATTTTTGATAAGTGGATTGTATTTTTTGCTGTTGATGCCCAAGGTTTGAAAAGCACTTGAGAAACCATGAATTAAATGAAACGCAATGGCAACCATTGAAAGAACATAAAATATAACCACAAATGGATTTTGAAAAGCATCAAAAACAATAGCATACAAATCTTTTACTATCACTCTTTCAAAACCCTCTTCAGTAAATTTTTCCATTTTGCCGGCAATTTTTCCGTCATAAGGAAATGCAGCAATATTTCCATCTGTAAGATTAACATGATAGTCCGTGTAAGGAACTTCTCCAAACTTATATTGCGCCCAAAAAACAGACATATGTACAACAATAAATGCCAAAACAATGGTACCCAACAAACCCATGTTGCGACTTGCCCATGAGCTATTTGCACTTCCATCTACTTTTGCATAAGCGGTTGGTCTTGCTTTTTTATTTTGAAAAATTAAGTAAAATCCCCAAAAAGCATGAAACAGAATCATTGCATACAAACCATAAGAAACCCCTTTTATAAGCGGATTGGTTGTCATGAAGACAGCATAGACATTAAACGACAAACCGAAATCTTTGTTGAATAATTGTAAATTACCTACCACGTGTGCAATTAGAAATGTGCATAAAAATAGGCCTGTTAAGCCCATTAGGAGTTTTTTACCTATGCTTGATTTTAAAAACCTTGTTAACCAATTCATATATTATTATCTTTATTAAAATTTTTCTGCAAAATTAATGGATATTTAATAAGAAACATTCTAAATAGCTAATAAAATTGAGATACTTTACTAACAAGTGTTTTTATCTTTTGTTTTTTAATAGCTAAAAAACACACTTGACAAAAACATTCACTATTTTCCAATAAATTAGTCTTTTTAAAATCTATTCTCATTTACAGATAAAATAGTGTGATTTGATACCCTCCTGCTTAAGAAAGAGTGCATTTTTGCATAGTTACAGCAATACCAGATACACTAACGCGCCAAAACCAAGATTGGAATTTAAAATATTTTTAATACAATATAAAAATTATTATTGTAATCTCCCCATTTTTAGTGCGCATCAAAAACATACTTCTTTTTCTTTTGCCCTGAAACAAAAAGTAAGATTGTTGGCAGATTTATTGTCAGAATTTATAATGCCTATGGTTTTGTTTAAAAGCAAACCATTATTGTGCAACCATAATTTCCCTATTAGCTTTGTCTTTTATTTTTATTAATTCAGCTTGTTTAACTTAAATGAATTTTACTAATGCTACGAGATATTGTTTTTCTTGTATAAATTGTGAATCAATAATATCAAATAACCGAAAAGTACAGCGCCTACGATTAAGGCATTATTTACAATGCCTTCAACAGAAAATGACAACTTTATTAATATAGTGGAAATCATAAAGCCAGAGTTGCGAATGATTTTATAAAAGCTATCTGAATAAAAAAACGAAAACAAAAGTAGAATTACATCAATAATAATAAGAAGCATAAAAAAATCTTCGAAAAATATATTGTTAATATCTTTTAATGTGGCAATATTATTCCAATGGTCATGCACTGAGTTTACAAACCAATTGGCAAAAGAAAACACAGCTAGAAGGGCTAAAAGTGGAATTAAAACCATGGCAATACCTTTCTTCAATTTAATAAATCTATAAATACTAACATCTTTATTGATGTTATTTGTTGATTCATAGCTGCCTGTTTTTTCTATCTTTTTATAAAAAAGATGAATTAAGAAAAACAAAATTAATGTGGTTAAAACATCATAAGTAAATTGTAAGTCGTTTTCTAATTTAAACCAATTGGTGGACATTTCGATGTTGCCAATATCTTTAAAAATTCTGCGTATTACAATTAAAGTTATGATTTCATATTGCTTGCCAATGTATATAGAAATGGACTTGGGTAAATAAAAAACCAATAAAAAAACTTCGTAAATAAGAATAAATGAAAAGGGCGTATAGATAGCAGAAATAGGGCTTTTTGTTAATTTTGAAGAAATATGAATAATATTTTGACTTACTAAAAAAATAACCAATAAATGCAACACAAAACTAGCTATGGCAATGCTTATAACTATGCGTTCAGTTTTTTCTCTAAACTCTTCGGTCAAGAAATTGGCAAATACTTTTTTCATGGGTAAATTTGTTTGTTGCTTAGTTTGTTTTTTATAAATGTGTTAATCAATGTTTTATTATAAAAAAAATGCATACTTAGTACATGAGGAAAGCTTAGGCAGGCTAAAATAATAAAAAACACACCAGTTAAATTAGGCCCTGCAAAAAGCAAAAAATACAAGATAATAAATGCTCCGCCAATGCTAAACGGCAAAGATTTTAACCATAGACTAAAACTGCTTTCATTTAAACCAATGTTAAGGTGACGCCAACCATGCATGCTGTGTTGCCCAATAAAATATATACCAAATGAAACCAATAATGGCAACATACTGGAAACTAATAAATAAACCATTGTTAAAAATACATGTTTGGATTGATTGAAAACGGCAGTTAAAATACCAGCTATGATAATGACAATTTGGAATACAAAAAGTTGTTTATCATTTATATTTTTTATGAAGTATACAGATTTTAAGTTTGGAATTTGTTGAAGTATGTTATTTAGTTCTTTAAAATGAAAGAATAAAATGGTTGATAAAACAATAAGACCCCAAATAAATGATTGCCATCCTTGTTTTAACCGCCATTCTTTAAAATCTGCTTGTCCAAAATGCCATGCGGAATAAGCAATAAAAATAATTAATGCGGCATCTGGAAAAAACACCCAAACTAAACCTAAAAGCGCACTCTTGAGTAAGTAGTTTAAGATAAAATATAGAAGTTGTTTTTTATTTATAATTGTTTTGGAAGTAAGGTGGTCTAAGGCGCCATGCGACATACCAACGGTTAAAAACCCTATAGCCAAAAATCCCCAAGAGACAGTTTCTAAATTTACATAATATAAAAACAGAGTGACGATTGTAAATACAAATGGCAAAATTAAAATGGGTAAAGTTTTTAGTTGTTGATAAATATCTTTAAATGCGGTTTTTATAAATAACCATTTGGGCAATTTAGAAAAAATTGTTATTTCTTCTAATAAGTTAGTTTTTTCTCTTAAAAAACTTAAAACTTTGGTTACAGGTACTTTTTTAAATAATGTCTCAAAAATAAGTTTTCCGTTTTCGGGGGTTTCATCTAATATTTTAAGAAGCAAGCGGTCATAAAAAACAAATCTTAGTTTTTTAGTGCTTCTTTTAGGTACTTGGCTATTTTTAATGGCATTCATTTGTAATAATGCATCTTCTGCCATGGCATGAAAAGCATATCCCGTTGTAGATTTTAGCATATTCGCCCTTGCACCTGTGTTTATCCAGTTTTCGCCATAATTTTCTACTTCTAAATTAGCGGATGACATGGGTATAACACCTCGTTCATGTTCTAAAATAATATAAGAAAACCCCATTTTATCAATGTAATCCGCAAGAATTAATTGTGCTTCATCATTTAATAATTTTTGATCTCCAAATCTTGTTAATTCTATTAAAGCAGTTTCTTCATCATAAGGCAGTGTGTAAATAAACTGAGTAAAATTATTTTGAGGGATGTTAAAATCCATCATTACCATAGTGGATGTATCAAACACATTGGTAACGGTTTTAATTTTCCAGCCATAAAAAGATTGGAATAAGTGGCTTTGATTTTTTTGTGTTACTTTGAAAGAGGGTGGTCGGCTATCAAAAACTTTAAGAGCATAAATTATTTCAGTTTCTAATTTAATTTCAAAAAAGTTTGAGTTAGTTAGAGGATTTTCTTTTAAAAAAGTATTAAAAAACCTCGTGCTATATTTAAAAAGAATGCTTTTGGTTTCGTTGTACAAATCTATTCCTTTTACATGATAATAGTGCAAAGGGTTAATAGGCTGTTTGGTAATGCCATTAATTTCAATATTTTCCCAACTATAACTTATAAGGTTTTTAATTTCCAAATTTAAAACTTCTTTTTCCGTTGCCCAAAAACAAAATGTACGATCATTGTCCGATTTACTGTCCGGCTCTATAATGCCTATGTTTTTATTTAAAAGCAGTCCATTGTTGTGCAACCTTAAAATTAATAAGCAATTGGCTGAACCTAAACCTATAAAAAGGTAATCGAATTTTTTTTGCAAATTATTAAAGATTGTTTCTTTCATTTTTATGCTATATTAAAGCAATAAAAAAGGGATGATATAATTAAATTACACCATCCCTTTACTTTTTTTAAATTGAATTAATCTTCAGAAGATCTGCTTAAAGCATAAATTACTAAACCAAAACCAATTTTGTTAATAGCATCTGCAATGTTATAAACAATATCCATAGCGTGGTTAGCAGCCGCTGGGTCGCTTACTAATTGGATACCAAATAATCCACCTGGAGTACCTAAAATATAACCTAGTGGGTAGATTGCCCAACCAACTAACACAAACCAACCAAGGATTTTAGTAGCTTTCGCAACTTGAGGACCTGCTGATTGAGAAAGTTTTGCAACTTCGCCAAACCATACTAAGTAAACAATGTAGAAATAAGCAATACCAGAAAGCACACCCCAAAGTACGCTGCCATCTCTGTCTAGCACTTCGCCCACATAACCAGTAATTAACATTACCAATGAAGCAAGAATTAATTTCCATAACAAGTTGATTTTCGCACCTGCTTTTTTGGTAATTAAATAAAACTCAACACACATCAAAGGCACTGTTAAAATCCAATCTACATAACGGAAAAAGGTTGGAGATTCACCAGTTTCAAGATTGTAGCTTCTCATGTAATAGTAATGAACGGCTGCAATAAAGGTAATTAGACCCGAAACCAAAACAGAAGTTCGCCATTTGGACGAAGTATTGTTTAGCTCAAGGAAGAAAAAGACAGAAGCGGCCATCATGGCCATTGTTCCGATGAAGAATGTAAAAGCAACGTAATTGTCGCTAGCGATTTTTAAATGTTCCATTTTTTTTTAAATTGTTGTTTAATTTGTTATTGTTATTTTTTTTTCAATAGTTATACAACAAAATGTTTTAAAAAAAGTTTTAGTTTTTTTAAATAAAACATTAACACACTAAAAATCAAAGGATTAAAATACAATTTATTTTTTCTAAAGGCCATAATTGGATAAATTGAACAAGTTATGATTCAAATTTCCCTACCTTTTTTAATAATTATATCAGGATTTGTTATCAAAAACATCAAATAATCTAAAAACACACGCTCAAAGGCACTGCATAATACATCAATAATTTTTTATACTTTTGCAACTGATAGCTGCTATTGCAAGCATCCATTATATCGAGAAAAAAAAGTTTAGTAATCCATTAATCAACAAGACAAATTTAACTTGAAACACAACATAACAAAAGATTCTGAACTTAGTTATTTAAACGAAACCGTTTTTATGCCTTGCGGCCTGCAATTAACAAATTTAGAAATAGAGACAGAAAGCCAAGATTATTTTGCACATCAATTTAAATTAAATGGAAAACCCATAAAATTTAGAACAGCTAAAACTACACCAACAAAAATTGGCCAATTTGTAACCCTTTGGAAAAGAAATGAAAAAGGAATTACAGAACCATATAACATTTCTAACGAATTTGATTTCTATATTATTGTTACCCGAAAAGACAAAAAATTGGGAGTATTCATTATTCCAAAAGCAGTATTGCACAGTTTCAAAATATTATCCGACACAATGATGGATGGGAAAAGAGGATTTAGAGTATATCCAATATGGGACATAGCTGCAAGCAAACAAGCACAGAAAACACAAGATTGGCAATTAAAATATTTTATAAATATTTCTTTGAACCATGCGATTGATAAAGATTTGGTAGAACAATTATTTAACCCAAATATAGCATTAGAGAGGAACACTAGGAGTGAAAGAAAACATTAGTTCCAAAGAAAAACCCATTTATATATACAAATAATGGATTGTATGATAGCAAAAACTTACCGAAATTTGCAACCTAAAACTTAACAAAATGAACGAGCAAGAGTCTATTAATTATCATCCCATTGCAGCAGCAATCAATTATATTCAAACCAATTTTAAAGACCAACCTAATTTAGAAGAAGTTGCAGAAAAGGTGCATTTAAATTCTCTTCATTTTCAACGATTGTTTACGGAATGGGGAGGAACAAGCCCTCAAAAGTTTTTGCAATATACAAGTATTGAATACGCAAAAAAATTACTGAAAGAAAACCAAACCACCTTATTTGAAACAACCCATGAAAAAGGACTTTCTGGCACAAAAAGACTACACGACTTGTTTGTAAAAATTGAAAGCATGACGCCTGCCGAATACAAAAACGGTGGTAAAAATCTTTCTATAAATTATAGCTTTGCAGATAGTCTATTTGGAAATATTTTAGTTGCTTCCACATCAAAAGGCATTTGTCATCTAGCGTTTGTAGATGACGAATTGAAAGCATTTGGCATGTTGCAAAATCGTTTTCCAAATGCAAATTTCAAACAACATTTAGACCTTATCCAACAAAACGCTTTGTTCATTTTTAGCGATGACTGGCAAAAACTCAATCAAATAAAACTACATTTAAAATGCACAGATTTTCAATTGAAAGTTTGGGAAACTTTACTTAAAATCCCTATGGGACAACTTTCAACTTACGGAAGCATTGCCAAGCATATTAGTAACCCAAATGCTTCAAGAGCCGTTGGCACAGCCATTGGCGACAACCCAATTGCTTTTCTTATTCCTTGCCATCGTGTAATTCAATCAACAGGAAAGTGGGGCGGTTATATGTGGGGTACTGCTCGTAAAATAGTCATCATCGGTTGGGAAGCTACTAAAGTAAATATTGAACAAGAAACATAAAATTAAGCAAAAATGAATTTATTTGAGAATGAATTAGACTTTACAAAAAACCTGTTGCCCATGGATGGCACAGTGAATTATTTCGGAAAAATATTTACACACCAAGAGGCTGAAAGTTATTTGGACAGTTTGCTAAACACAATTGAATGGAAAAATGACGAAGCCATTATTTTTGGCAAACACATTGTTACCAAACGAAAAGTAGCTTGGTATGGCGACCAAAATTTTGACTACACCTATTCCAACACAACCAAACAAGCACTGACTTGGACAAAAGAACTTATGGCGCTGAAAACCGTTGTGGAAAAACAAACTGGCGAACACTTTAATTCTTGTTTACTTAATTTTTATCATACGGGCGAGGAAGGCATGTCTTGGCACAGCGATGCAGAAAAGGATTTGAAAAAAAATGGTGCCATTGCATCTCTTAGTTTTGGGGCCGAAAGAAAATTTGCCTTTAAACATAAAAAAACCAATGAAACCGTTTCATTAGTTCTCGAAAATGGCAGTTTGCTGGTGATGAAAGATACCACTCAAACAAATTGGCTTCACAGATTGCCCCCAACAAAATTGATTACAAAACCAAGAGTGAATTTAACTTTCAGAAGTATTGAAGTTTAAAAACCCCCAATAGTTTCGGTAGCCGCTGAGCAAAACCAACTATCAATTAATAACCACGAATTACGCCCCAAAAATTCGTGCGTCATTCTATCTAGACTCAGCCAATAAATCTCAGCCAATATTCTGAATAAAAATTGCAGAAAACTAAATGCTCAGAAATTAATTCTATTTCTTTTTGAAACCTAAACTCACAGAGTTTATGCAGTATCTTAGCCCTGTTGGTGTGCCAACGCCATCGTCAAACACATGGCCCAAATGCCCTTCGCATTTGGCGCAAACAACTTCTATTCTAACCATACCGTGGCTAAAATCTTTAATTTCTTTAACCTTGTCTTTGCTTATCGATTGATAAAAACTTGGCCATCCGCAGCCAGCATCAAATTTAGTGTCGCTATGAAAAAGTTCGCTGCCACAGCCTTTGCAAATGTAAGTGCCACTGTCCCAATTGGTTTCGTGTTCGCCACTGAATGGCCTTTCTGTCCCTTTTTCTCTTAAAACACGGTATTCTTCGGGGCTCAATTTAGATTGCCATTCTGAGTCGTTTAAAACTAGTTTGTTGCTGTCGTTTGTTGAATCTTTCATAATATTATTGCTGGTATTGTTGACTGAGCTACATGAAAAAAAAGCGATAACAGTGCAAACGATAATAATAGTTTTCATGACATTTAAATAACGCTTTTGTCACTAAATTGTTTGTTTTCTATTTATGTTTTCAACCGTTTATTTTGTTTTGTTCCACCTTAATAACCCTTGCCGGAAACTCCTGTAACAGGCGCATTTCGTGCGTGGCCATTAGCACAGCGGCATTTTCATCCTTTGCAATTTGTTGCAAAAGGCGCGTAATATCGTTGGATATTTCGGGATCAAGATTACCCGTAGGTTCATCGGCCAATATAATTTCGGGCTTGTTTAGCAGTGCCCGAGCAATAACCAATCTCTGCTGTTCGCCTCCGCTTAGCTGATGTGGCATTTTATAATCTTTCGTTTCCAAACCTACAATTTTCAGCACCTCGCCAACCCGTTTATTCATTTCCATATTGTTGGACCAACCGGTTGCTTTTAATACAAAGTATAAATTTTCTTTTGCGTTTCTGTCTGTCAAAAGCTGAAAGTCTTGAAAAATAATGCCCAGGCGTCTTCTAAGTTTAGGCACTTGTCTGCGTTTTAGGTTTTTTAAGTCGAATCCTGCCACTTGGCCTGTGCCCAATTCAAGTTTCAATTCGCCATACAATGTTTTTAAAAAAGAACTTTTTCCGCTGCCAGTTTTGCCAATTAAATAAGCAAACTCGCCTTTATTCAGGTTAAAATTAACCTGATGTAACACCAAGTTTTTTTCTTGAAAAATATCGGCATTTTTTAAATTGATAACAGATTCTTGTTCCATTTTTGTTCGTTTTTTACCTTGCAAATTTAATCATTTCATTCTATTTCCCAATCAATTGGATGCAAACCTTTTTCAACAAGGAACGCATTTGTGTTAGAAAAATGAGAATTTCCCCAAAAACCATTGTGCGCAGAAAGGGGCGAAGGATGTGCCGATTTTAAAATTAAATGTTTATTCAGGTCAATGAAACGGGCTTTCTCTTGAGCAAATTTGCCCCATAGAATAAATACACAATGGTCTTTTTTTAAATTGAGGCTTTCAATAACATAGTCGGTAAAAGTTTCCCATCCTAGTTTTTGATGGCTGCCTGCTTTGTTTTCCGCCACCGTTAATGTGCTATTCAGAAGCAAAACGCCTTGCTTCGCCCATTTTGTAAGGTCGCCATTTTCTGACGGGTTTAAACCCAAATCTGATAACATTTCTTTGTAAATGTTTTTCAGAGAAGGCGGCAGCTTTGTATTTTTATTAACGCTAAAACAAAGGCCATTGGCCTGTCCGGCCCCGTGATATGGGTCTTGACCAATGATTATAACCTTGGTGTTTTCAAAACTTGTATTTTCAAAAGCGGCAAAAATCGATTCCATTGGCGGTAACACAACATGGGCTTTGTAGAATAAATCTATTTTTTTATCTAAAGATTGAAAGTAGGGTTTTTCAAACTCAGAGGCTAAAACGCCCGACCAATCATTTTTTGGGAGCAACATTCTTTGCTTTGGCTTTGGGCTTTTTTATGTTGTTGTTGGTTTTTTTCTCAGCAACAAATTTTTTAGGAATCAGTTGTTTTCTAAGCATAAAGCTTTCCAACTTTGGCTTTTTGGCGGCTTGCCAAACCAATCCCTCCAGATATTTTTCACCTTCAGGAAAATCAGTTATTGGATATATTTTGCCAATCGGTTTGCCATAAAAACGAATTTTACCTACCTTTCCCGAATCCAATTGAATCATCATTTTATTGCACGATTCCTTATTCACACCGCTGTATTGAGCCGTGTCGCTGTCGTTATCAGCAATGTAATAAATGATTTTTGCATCGCCATTCACCAACACATGGTCTAGCTTATTGTCTTTAAATGAATTTATCATTTTGTTGCCTGATATTTGGTTATAACTGCCACTGATTATTTCGGCTGCCAAAAAAGCATTAGAAAATACTTTTAACTCATTTATTCTTTTATTTTTTAGGTAAATAAAAATCGTGTCGCCTGTTATTTGATTTTTCACATTCCATAAAATGGGGCGCTGATACATGGCAATGCTGCTGTCCGTGAAATTATAAATCAAAGAATCGCATTTGCCTTGAAACTCTTTTTGCAAAATCTCAGTGTTTTTAAAAGCTTTTAAAAACTTAATACTATCGGTGTTTAAAACATAAAAAGTATCGGCTAAAATAAAAAGTGTGTCGCTAATATCTGGCCTTATGGCCACAGGGTTTTCGGTTATCCAAGATTCTTTTGTTTTTTGATAATAAAGTCCTTTTTGCCCAAACACCTCGATTTTTTCGGAAGTGTCCATCATTTTTATATTGCCAATGCCTCTGCCCTCGCCCTTGTTTTTGTCATACAAAAGACTGTCGGCCGAAATAATATTCGAACCGCTGTAAATGGTTGCTTTCTTGCTGAATTGCGCTTTTTGTGTTTTGGTGTTGTACCAACCATAGTTGCAAATAATGGTGTTTTCTTCGCTCACAATGGTTGTTGGCCCATAAAAATAAGCCGTTTTAGATCCTGCAAAATAATCTAAAGTATCACTTTTCATTGTGTAATCGGGACTGGTTAAAACAACATTGTCTTTAAAATTAAAAGCATTGCTTCTTCTAAAATAATAGCCTTTTTTGCTCACCAAATTTGTGGTTCCGTTCTGAATATTAGCACCATTGGTATAAAATCCAGTCTGATTAATAGTGTTATAAAGAATACTTGTGGTGGTTAGTGTCATTTGGTTGTCTCTTAACACCACGCTTTTGCCGGTAACTAGAGCAGTTTTTGTTTTTTCATCATATCGCAAATAATCGCCTCCCGAAAGATAAAAAGTATCGGGTTGAAAAATATAAACATTGCCAAATCCTTCAATAATACCCGTTTCTGTTTTTCTAATGGCGCTGTCGCACTGAATGGTAACGCCATTGTGTTTGATGGCAACATTCTCTACAATGGTCATCGTTTTTTTTATTTGGTTGATAGTGGAACGCTCGCCACCAATAATATCAACCTCGGTTTGCGCCAAGGAAACATTGGCAAAACCGATTAAAAATGCAATGATTAAAAGATACTTACTACTCAAAAACTTTATTCTTTAATTGTAACTGCAATTCTAATGCCAATACATGAATTTTTTATTAAAAATAAATTCTCCTTTTCATTTAATTTTGTTCGCTCGCAAAACCAAGCATGGAAAAAGCTTTTTTACATTTTATTGAATCCTATAAATTGTTTACGAATAAACATAAGTTGCTGCTTGCTTTTAGTGGCGGAAAAGACAGTGTTTGCTTGTTTCATTTGCTGTATAAAACAGGCTTTAATTTTCATGTGGCCCATTGTAATTTTAACCTCAGAGGCGAAGAAAGCAACGTAGACCAAGCCTTTTCAAAATCTCTTGCAGAAACGCACAATATTCCATTTCATCTAAAAGAATTTGACACCCAAAAACTGAAAGCCGAAAGCGGCTTATCTACCCAAGAAATGGCAAGAAAACTAAGATACGATTGGTTTTTTGAATTAAAAAACAAATTGGCTTTCGATTTTATTCTTACAGCCCATCATTTGTCCGACAATAGCGAAACATTTTTTATTAATATTTTCAGAAACACTGGCATTAGCGGCCTTCATGGCATTCCCATAAACAATAATCAGATTCTTAGGCCCTTGATGTTTGCAAGTTCCAATCAAATTGTAGAATATTTGAACCAAAACAATTGCAGTTATAGAGAAGACAGCAGCAATAAAAAACAAGATTATTTAAGAAACAAAATCAGGCACAGTTTGATGCCCGTTTTAGAAAAAATAGAACCCGAAATAGACAAAAAGGTTTTTGAATTGAACCAAAAAGTTTTGCATTTTGAGGCGTTGTCTCTCCATTTAATAAAAGAAAAATGGGCGCAAGTTTGCCTGTTGCACGAAGACGGATTTTTAATAAAATTAGATGAATTAAAGAATCTGCCACACCCTGAATTGTTTTTGTATTTTAACTTAAAACAAAATGGTTTTAATATGGCGCAAATCGCCTCTTTTTGTTTAGAAGAAAACAATATTGGCGCAAAAATTGAAAGCCAAACGCATCAAATATCAAAAGAAAGAGATGGTTTTTTTGTTAAAGAAATATCGGAGCAATCTGATTTGAACTTGGTGTTTAACAATTTAGATGAGATTGCTTTGTATGCAAATGAATTTTTTGAATTTAAGGTAACATTATCGGTTGCGAATTTTGAAAAAAATAGGCTTTATATTGATGTCCAATCGCTTGTTTTCCCTCTATCAATAAGGACATGGCGGCATGGCGATAAAATAAAACCTTTTGGCATGAATGGCACCAAAAAAGTGAGCGATGTTTTAACCGATAAAAAAATCAGCAACCATTTGAGAGCTTCGGTCTTGGTATTAGAAAATGCCGACCATACCATATTGTCTGTTCTGCCATTTTTGCAAAGCGAGCAAACCAAATTGAGAAATCATTCCGATAAAGTTTTGATGATTTTAACTAAAGAACTTAGTTTGAAAAATAATTGATTTACAATTTATAGTTTAAACTTATTTGAAGCATTATTAATTTATTTTTGTGTCTTGGTTTAATTTCATCACTTTTATCAAATCTAAAAAAGTTTTTCAAGGATTTAGAATAATATATTTCAGCACCCCATTTCTTGTAAATATTAAAGTCAGCACATATTAAATACCCCGTTGAATAGCGATTAATATTGGGTTTTTGATTTTCTTTTAAAAGTTTATACTCAATTGCTTAACTGTTATTATTGGTTCTTAACAAAAAATTAAAGTAGTGTTGTAATCCTATATTTAAATTTAACCATTTATTAAATTGATATTGGTTAATATTTGCAAACTCAAGGCCATGAAAATTAGTTGAAATAGTGCCACCTTTATTTGCAAGAAAATCATTCCACATCAACTTATTGTCAAAATATAAATATTGAAAACCAATTATAATATTTTTTCTTGGAGTATTTTTTTTTGCAACTTTAATTCCCAAATTTATTGAATACTATGGAAAATATGAGGCTATATAAAAACTTTTAGTTGAATTAGCAACGAATATTTCACCATTATTTATAGTTGTGTTTCTTCCAAAAGTTAGAATGTATTTCAAATTTAAACT
>Ga0105051_10001484_pt1 | contig 31892 bp, 21 predicted proteins | sample FRY02_FD_78383 | JGI IMG/M metagenome (GOLD analysis project Ga0105051, IMG submission 78383) | Freshwater microbial communities from Lake Fryxell liftoff mats and glacier meltwater in Antarctica - FRY-02 (megahit assembly) | ecosystem: Environmental > Aquatic > Freshwater > Ice > Glacier... | reverse complement strand
GCGTGCGCACCTGTGGCCACAGCATACGACGCCAAATCTAAAAAGCGCTGTGTCATGGCGTCATTCAGACCTGCGGACTGCGCAGCCAAGTCAGCCGACAAGCTGTCGTCCAACAAGTTCATACGCACAGCTTGTGGCCATTGCTGATGCATGGCTTCGTTGATGGGTGCAACCGAATGCGCCAGTGCATGAATAAGCGCTATACGCGGTGCTGTGTTGGACATCACTTGCTCACCCGACGACGGCGCTGAGACACAACAACCAGCATCAACAAACACAAAGCAGGAATGAACATCCACTCTTTGTCCGGCCTGTCGCTGGGGACCTCTGCTTCAGTGATGACAAAACCTTGCTCCACGCCAAGCTTTTCAGCTCGGCTACCAAAGGCCACAACACTGACAAATAAACCACCGTCTTGTGGCATTACCGACAACCCCGAGTAGGCCAAACGCTGACGCATAGTGCCTGCAGGACCCAACGGCAACAACACACCTTTGCGCACCTCGTTGCCCTCTAAACTGAGGCCCTCAACCCATACACGCTTGCCAGTGTCGACTGGGGCCTCTTCCACCACCGATGCCATTTGCGCCGCTGGAATGGTTGTGTAGGGTGGGTAGACCATGTCCCACCAAAAACCTGGACGAAACAAGGTAAAAGTCACCAGCAACAAGGCCGCCGACTCCCACAATTTGGAGCGCACGACAAAGAAACCTTGGGTGGCCGCAGCAAATACCAACATCGCCACCAGTGCACTAGAGACCGTTAAAAACAAGTGCCACGGGCCATCTATACCAATCAACAACAGCTGGGTATTGAAGATGAATAAGAACGGCAAAATCGCTGTGCGCATGCTGTACATAAACGCTGTAACACCTGTTTTTATCGGGTCGGTGCGTGCAATGGCCGCTGCGGCAAACGACGCCAAGCCCACTGGTGGTGTGACGTCGGCCATCAGGCCGAAATAAAACACAAACAAATGCACCGCAATGAGCGGCACGATGAGGCCACTTTGCGCACCCAACTCCACCACCACGGGCGCCATCAAGGTCGACACCACAATGTAATTGGCTGTAGTAGGCAAGCCCATGCCTAAAATTAAACTGATGATGGCAACCAAGAACAACATCAGCATGAGGTTGCCGCCAGAGAGCAGCTCAACCACCTCTGTCATCACCAAGCCCACACCAGTGAGTGAGACGGTACCCACAATAATGCCAGCAGCTGCAGTGGCCACACCAATGCCAATCATGTTGCGTGCACCGGCAACCAAACCATCCATTAAATCAGTCCAGCCCTCTTTAAACTGCGCCACTAGCTCTGACTGACCACGAAATGCAGCCTTGATGGGCTTTTGTGTCAGCATGACAAACACCATAAACATGGTGGCCCAAAACGCAGACAAACCAGGCGACAACTGTTCCACCATCAGACACCAAATTAACACCACCACCGACAGCAGGTAATGCAAACCAGATTTAAGGGTGGGCCCTGTTTCAGGCAGCTCAAAAACGGGGGCATCGGGGTCGTCCAACTCCAGCTGCGGCTGCTTGGCGCCAAACCACAACAAGCCAACGTAGAGACCCAACAAGCCCAGCCCAATAGGCCATACGGCTTCGGCACCGAGCATGCTTTTGAGTAAACCAATCACCCAAGTGACCACGCCTGCCAGCACTACAAAACCGGTAACAGTTAAGCCAAACGACACCATGCGTTGTTGCCAAGGTGCGGTGCTGCGCCTGGGCAGCCCCTGCATATCTGCTTTTAAAGCTTCTAAATGTACGATGTACAACAGCGCCACATACGAAATAATGGCGGGTAAAAATGCATGTTTAATGACTTCCGTATAAGGGATGCCCACATACTCCACCATCAAAAAAGCCGCAGCGCCCATCACAGGCGGCATGAGTTGACCGTTGACAGAACTAGACACCTCGACGGCGCCGGCCTGGTCTGGCCTGTACCCGACACGCTTCATAAGCGGGATGGTAAATGTGCCCGTTGTCACCACGTTGGCAATGGAAGACCCTGAAATTAAGCCCGTAGCCGCTGAAGACAACACGGCCGCTTTGGCTGGGCCGCCACGCATGTGGCCCAACAAGGCGAAGGCCGACTTGATGAAGTAATTGCCGGCGCCAGCCTTGTCTAGCAACGAGCCAAACAACACAAACAAGAAAATAAAGCCACTGGACACACCCAGCGCCACACCAAATACGCCCTCGGTGGTGAGCCACTGGTGGGTCATGGCACGTGCCAGCGAGTAACCACGGTGAGCAATCAAACCCGGCATGTAGCTGCCAGCGAAGGTGTACAACAAAAATACGCTTGCCACAATCACCATGGGCAAACCCAGCACGCGCCTAGTGGCCTCTAGCAACAAAATCATGCCGATCACACCAACCGTGATGTCAACAGTGGTGGGCTGACCTGGTCGGGTTGCCAAGTCGTTGTAAAACAAAAATAGATACGCGGCACAAAACGCTGCGGTCAGTGCGAGTATCCAGTCCAGCGCAGGGACTATGTCTCGCCTCGAGCGCTTGAAAGCCGGATAAGACATAAACGACAAAAAGACGGCAAAAGCCAAATGGATGGCGCGCGACTCGGTGTCGTTAAAAACGAAAATACCTAACGAAAACGGCAAGGGAGATGCGATCCATAGCTGAAACATAGACCACGCCAAAGCCACACCAGTAATAAAAGCTGCCACGCCCGGACCGGGCTGTCGTGCACCCGTGTCGGTATCCCTGACAAATTGGTTGACGTCCACATCCGGTGCATGAACAGGGTTATTGTTGTCTTGTGCCATAGTGCTCTTTGCTAAATTCTGTCTCCCTATCGACAAAAAAGCTCCACACAGTGGAGCTTTTTTGCGACATCAGTTCAATGTTCGCCTAGGCGATTTACATCCAACCTTTTTCTTTGTAGTACTTCACAGCACCTGAATGCAATGGCGCTGACAAACCATTTTTAATCATGTCTTCTGGCTTGAGGTGCGCAAACGCTGGGTGCAACTTCTTGAAGCTGTCGAAGTTATCAAACACGCCCTTAACCAAAGCGTAAACCACTTCGTCTGACACATTGGCTGACGTCACAAATGTAGCCAACACGCCGTAGGTAGGCACTGGTGTGTCTTGACCTGCGTACAAACCACCTGGAATTTCAACCTTGGCGTAGAAGCTGTTCTCTGAGGCCAATTTGTCAATAGCAGGACCTGTTAAAGGCACCAATTTGGCGCCACAAGTTGTGATGGGGTCTTGAATATTGGCTGAAGGATGACCAACGCCGTAGAAGAAACCATCAATCTTGTTGTCACACAACGCTGCGCCATGCTCGTCGGCCTTCAACTCAGATGCGACCGCGAAGTCGGCGTTGCTCATGCCCATGGTCGACAGCAACTGCTCCATAGAGGCACGTGTACCTGAACCTGGGTTGCCAACGTTGAAGCGTTTGCCTTTGAAATCTTCAAACTTGGTGATGTTGGATTCTTTGCGGGCCAACACAGTGAAGGGCTCGGGGTGAATAGAGAAAACAGCGCGCAACTCTTTGAAAGGGCCGTCTTTTTCAAACACCTTGCTGCCTTTGGCTGCGTGGTACTGCCAGTCAGACTGGGCAACACCAAAGTCCAATTCGCCAGCGCGAATGGTGTTGATGTTGAACACCGAGCCACCAGTGGACTCAACTGAACAACGCAAACCATGCGTGGCACGGTCTTTGTTGACCAGGCGACAAATAGCGCCGCCTGCAGCGTAGTAAACGCCTGTAACACCACCGGTGCCAATGGTCATGAAGCGCTGCTCTGCAGCTTGTGCGCCAGGCGCCAGTACAGCGAAGCTTGCTGCTGCGATGGCCAAATGCGCCATGCTTTTTTGAATTGCTGATTTCATTAACTTACTCCTCTTTATACAAAAAAGAATTGCCTTTTTATGACTTGTCATCAAAAAATCACAATCCCAACTTTAGGGTAGCACGACATGCTACGGACCTAACCCGTTGCGCCTTAGGTGGCGGTATTGTGCATTAAATTTGCACAACAAAAAAACTTTCTCACCGTGAATTGCCGATCAAGCATGGGCTGATGCAATGCCCGAATCAATGGCGCGCGCCAAGCGCTCTATGACCTGTGCCAATTCATCTTGACTGGCTATAAAGGGCGGTGCCAACAGAATATGGTCACCACAGCGCCCGTCTACCGTGCCGCCCATTGGGTAGACCATGAGGCCCTCTTTCATGGCCGCTCTCTTGACAGCAGCGTGCACTTTTCGACTTGGCTCAAACCACTTTTTTGTGCCCTTGTCGGCGACCAACTCAATGCCCCAAAACAGACCCCGTCCACGCACATCACCAACAGACTCATGCGCTTCAAACTGGGTGCGCAATGCTTGACCAAACCATGTGCCAAGCTCTTGCACGCGTTGCACCAAGTTGTCGCGCTGAATAACTGTTTGAACAGCCAAAGCCGCCGCACAAGCAACGGCATGGCCAATGTAAGTGTGACCATGCTGAAACAAGCCACTGCCCTTGGCAAAACTGTGGGCAATACGCGTGTGGGCTAGAACTGCGCCAATGGGTTGGTAGCCCCCACCCAAGCCTTTTGCAATGGTGAGTAAGTCGGGTGCAACGCCCTCTTGTTCGCAAGCATGCAGGCTGCCAGTGCGACCCATGCCACACATGACTTCATCCAAAATTAACAAAATACCGTGTCGGTCACACAGCGCTCTGACGCCTTTAAAGTAACCTTCAACTGGGGGCAAAACACCAGCTGTTGCGCCCCCAACCGTTTCGGCAACAAAGGCAATGACGTTCTCACCACCCAACGTATCTATGGCATCTGACAACTCTTGTACCAACCGCACGCCGTAGGCTTGGGGCGTTTCGTTCTCAACTTGGTCGCGGTAGGCGTAGCAAGGAGAGACGTGTTTAACATCAATCAGCAAGGGCTCAAACTGGGCACGGCGCCAAGCGTTGCCGCTGACCGACAAGGCGCCAAGTGTGTTGCCGTGGTAGCTTTGCTTGCGTGCAATAAAGTGCTGGCGTTGGGGCTGGCCAATTTCCACAAAGTACTGGCGAGCCATTTTGAGTGCAGCCTCAACAGCCTCTGAGCCACCGCTTACAAAATACACATGCTCAAGTCCAGCGGGGGCGTGTTGAACCAACTGGTGTGCCAAGTTTTCTGCCACTTCTGTGGTGAAAAACCCCGTGTGGGCATAAGCCAACTTGTCAATTTGCTGGTGCATGGCCGCCAGCACTTCAGGGTGCGCATGGCCAAGGCAAGAGACCGCAGCCCCACCAGAAGCGTCCATGTAGCTTTTGCCATGGTCATCTTGTATCCAGACGCCTGAAGACGTGACGGCCGTTGCTGGTTGAACCGTCATGAGACGATGAATGATTGCAGAGTCTGAAGCGACAGCGTTCATGGTGTTTTTAAAATCCCTTGGACATGTGGAGAAAGTTGTAAAAAGGTGGCGCTGTCTTTGCCGGTCAACACATACGCGCGCTGGTCGCGCAAATAATGTTCGCGTGCAGCCAAGTGTTCTAAATCCTTGGGTTTGGCTTGCAGTGCCATGGCTGCAACCAGCGTCTCAACCGCGCTCAAGCTGCCCAACATGGACGGGAAGAAAGAGCTGGTTTGAGCTTCAAACACAACCACTTGATCGGCTACGCCGGCAAATGGGCTGATGGTGCTGTCGGTGACAGCCACTACAAACAAGCCTTGGCGCTTGGCCTGTGTCGCCGTGTCAAGTGTTTGCTGGGTGTAAGGCGCTTGCGAGACCACCACCATGGCGTCGCGTGAGCCCAAGCCGCACAACACATCCACTGAGCCGCCGTTGGCATGCATGAGATGCACGTTGGGACGCAGCAACGCCGCGGCGTAATGCAGCTGCTGCGCCACAGAAAAACTAGCCCTCAGGCCTAAACAAACAACATGCGACGCAAGCAGCAAGCGCTTACCAAGTGCTTGCCACTGCACAGGCGTGAGTGAGGTGCTGCCAGATACGGCATTGGCCACTTGCGCTTGAGACAACGTGTGCAGCCAAGCACTGTTGGTGTTTCGCCCAGACTGATCGCGTGCATTGGCTTGAACCAAACGGGCGTTGGCCGCGTAAGAGTCGACCGGCAAAGCCTGGCGAACGGCTGCTAACTGTTGCTTTGCCAAAGCCAAAGTCGCGGTGCTGAGTTGGCGTTGTATGTCGGCAAAACCAGTCAGCTCTAAAGCCTTGGCCAAGCGCGTCATGGTGGGCGCAGACACACCGGCCATCACCGCACAACGGCGCATCGACAACACAGCAGCTTCTTGTTGATGCGAGAGCAACCAACGCGCAGCCGTTTGCAACTCTGGCGTAAGCGATGCAAACAACCGCTCGATGCGTTGTGCAACCAACTCTGTGGATGGACTTGATTTAACCGTCATGTAACAAATGTATCATTATTTTATATAAAGATACATTTATTTCACTGGAAATGGATCGCACCCAGCAACGCCATTACAAGCCGTGATACCCAAGACACAGCAGGCATAACAACTGACAGGTGGGAAGAAAGCTGAACTCAAGCTGATGGCGGGCTTGAGCGAGTGTTGGGCGAATCTTGCGTGTATTTTGAGTCAAACAGACATGAAGTGTGGCGGCCATATAGAAGGCAACACATGGCCTCATGAGCCGCGCCAACGGCGATATGGGCATTGGTCACCAGCAACCCGCTGCATGGGCGGGTGTTCACGCCATTGACAGTGGCCTGGCCGGAGGGACTCGAACCCCCTACCCATGTCTTAGAAGGACATTGCTCTATCCAGATGAGCTACGGCCAGATTGTTTATCGCCAAGGTGAGCGCGGCCTACAGGCGCTTGGCACAGTTCAAATCAACCGTGCGCTGCGCTGACTTAGGCGTTTTGTTCTGCTTGTTACAGCGTCAAACACTTCAGCGATACCGACTTCAACATTCACCCGAACACTGATTCTAGCAGTGGCCGTAACCTTGCTCTCCCGGCCATCGCTAGGATGTGGGTGATACGACAGCGTTACCGAGGCCTGCCGAGATGTCTTAGGCTGAAACCAGTCAATAGTAAGGCGGCCAGAGCCGCCATTTTTTGCACCGCTTCAACCAACAGTGCCAACACGCGCAAGCGCCCCTCGCTGCCAAACAAATCGGCGCGCAAGACGCTGACAAAGTCAACAGCGGGCAGTGGTAAGTAGGCTGTAAGTGACCACACCAACCACTTTCTGATGAGATCTAGCTGGGCAGAAGCGCCCATATCCAACGATGAACTAGGCCCGCCAACCGCCAACGCCATATACACAAGAGCACACACAAGGGCTGGCCAAACAACAAGGCGTCTTAAGGGGCGGGTAGCAGACAGGCCGTAATCTGCAAGCGCCTCGTGGGCACTGAGCAGCAACCTGTAGAGGCCTTTGCTTTGTATCTGCTTTTCAGCCATTTCTAGGCGAAAGAAGCGTTGCTCCTCGGGCTTGGCTTGTTGCCACATAAAGGCAAGTTTGATCACATGGTAGGCCTGAACGGCCTCCTCAGCCCCGCTGGGTGCCGCAAATTGGGCGGCTTCAAAACCAGTCTGTTGGCTGAACTGACAACCTCGAAAATTGGGGGGCGCGCCAAACGTCGCATGGGTGTGTTGATCGTCAAGTGCTTCCCACGCAACGTCTTGCATGCCATCAACAACAACGCAGCCGAGCGCATCGCGTTTGACCCTGCGTCTTTTGCAACTTGCGGGAAGTGGGCCAAAGTTGGTTGTGCCGGTCAGCGCTCGGTTTGTAAATATTGCGCGGCCTAAAAATGTCACCCCTTCGAAATTTGCATCGTGAAGTTCATTGGGCGACAAGCCCTTGCGGGCAGCCCATTCTTTGGCAACAATCCAGCGCTCTTCAGTGCAGTAATCATCAATTAGCTGCTCCCAACTCTTGGCACTGAAGTTGGCCTCGTCTCCCCATTGCGCGCCTTGAAAGTTCGCGTTGTTGCCCCACTGCGCACCTTGGAAGCTTGCCCACTTACCCCATTGCGCGTTTTGAAATGTCGCGGCACTGCCCCATTGCGCACCTATGAAGTCTGTAAAACCAGCCCACTGTGCGCCACGAAATGCAGCGGAGTCGCCCCACTGCGCACCCTGAAAAGTGGTGCCATAACCCCACTGCGCACCGTCAAAGACCGCGGCCCCACCCCATTGGGCAGTTTGAAACTCAGACCACTCGCCCCACTGCGCAGCTTGGAAGCTTACATTGTTGCCCCACTGCGCGCCAATGAAGTGTGCCTTGTCACCCCACCGAGAGCCTACGAAATTGCACGCATCTGCCCATTGTGCGAGGTGAAATTGGGCCTCAGCCCCCCACAGCGCACCTGTAAAGTTAGCCCCGTAGCCCCACTGCGCATCACAAAAATGAGCGGCGTACCCCCAATGTGACTCTTTGAAATTGGCCGTGTAGCCCCATTGCGCACCGTCAAAGTTGGCCCAGTCACCCCACTGTGCGCCATGAAAATTGGCGGCATCACCCCAATGCGCGCCTGTGAAGTTAGCCTCATCCGCCCAGTGCGCGAATTGAAAATGTGACTGGTCACCCCATGTCGCATTTTTGAAATTGGCCTCGTAGCCCCATTGCGCACTTTCGAAAGTGGATGCACCACCCCACTGCGCACCTAAAAAATTGGCTTTATCACCCCATTTGGCACGTGCAAAATTAGATGCGACACCCCACAGCGCGTCATGAAATGCGGCTCCACCGCCCCATTGGGCATCTTGAAAATTGGCGGCGTAGCCCCAGCGCGCGCCGCCAAAGTCAGCCCACTCACCCCACTGTGCACCATGGAAATTGGCGGTGTCACCCCATCGCGACTCTTCAAAATTGGCCTCATCACCCCACTGTGCACATTGAAAGTCGGCCCTGTCACCCCATGTGGCGTTGTTGAAGTTGGCCTCAAAGCCCCATTGCGCGTCCCGGAAGTTGCACCTGTCGCCCCACAGCGTGGCTTGACAGTTGGTCCAATCGCCCCAGCGCGCACCTATAAAGCTAGACCTGGCGCCCCACTGCGCAGCTTGCAAGTTGGTCTGGCGGCCCCACTGAGCACCATCAAAAATCGCCTCGTCGCCCCAGCACGCGGCTGTGAAGCTGGCGGTGTTGCCCCACTGTGCGCCTGCAAAATTGGGCTTGCCTCCCCAACTCGCACTGTGAAAGTTTGCATGGCGCCCGAACTGCACGCCTTGAAAGTCAGCCCTGTCACCCCAGTGTGCGCCTAAGAAGTTGGCACCATCACCCCACTGGGCACCCATGAAGTTGGCCCTATCACACCACTGGGCGCCAATGAAGTTGGCCCCGTGACCCCACTGCGCGCCCGTGAAGTTGGCCTTGTCACCCCAACATGCACCCATGAAACTGGCAGCGTCGCCGAATACAAAACCAGAGAAATTTATAGAGGCTGTTACAAACTCTGTTTTAGAGAAGTCCGCATAGTTGATATACGTGCCGCTGTCGGAGCGTGTCACAGGAAAGGTCTCACGCCAGGCATTCCAAGCATCTCTGCCTTTGTCAGCCAACGCCAAGCAACCAGCCTTGCTGATTTGGTCTGGTGTTCCGTTTGCTGCATCAGCAAAGACAGACAGCACGTCACCACGCACCACGCACCACAATGTGAAGGTCTCTTAAGGCTAGATACGTGTCAAATAAAACTTTGTAAGTAATTTTCATGAACTTTACCAGCCAAAGGATTCAATGTGGACATGACGGCAGGTATTTAATGTGAAACAAGTAAACAATATTTGAAATATTATTTTGCAATTACTTCATGAGTTGAGTAAACATAACTATGCTTTAGATAGAGCAAATTAACAAGATGGAACAACGTATTCACAACATACGAACACATTAGGCGCACAAATAACAATGACAAGCCTTACAACAAAAGCACAATCAACTAACGAATATTATTATCAATATAATATTCTATTTCCATCCAACATGAATAGCTACATATCCTCGTACTAAGGAAGTTGCATGCAATTATTTAAACAATTTATCAGATAAATGAAATGAAAATATATACTAGAACTTAGAAAGAAATGTGAAGTGCAAGCGTATTTTAATTTAAATGACTGATGTATCCAAAAAAGTCAAATGTTCCAACGCTATTTTTTGGCACTCAAGAGCTTGATCTCGTACATCTTTAACAGCACTTTTTCGGCCTGTAAAAGCGGTTTGATCAACACCTTCTCCAACATGCTTAAGTTCAAAATATTTATTACATCCAAGAATAATTAAAGATAATATATGTTCAATTTCGGAATTCCATAGAAAATATGCTTCAGGCAAATTGGGATGTAAATTACCATCCTTAATTTTAGTTTCAAATGCTTTTAATTCACCATCGATAAAGGTTAAATTCGTATTGGTCCTGGCATTTTTCACCACTCCGAGAGTCCATGATTCAGTAGCTTTAAGAAAAATATCGTACTTTAATCTAGCAGTAAAAAAACTACTACGATTTAAAAATTTTTCTCTTTCGACCTTATATTTTTCAATGAGTTCATTCTGAATGCGATTTTTTTCATGCTTGTCTTTAGCAGCATTTGCAGCATCTGCAGCATGATTTCGTGCCAACTTAGCGGTGTTAACAGCTCCAGCAACACTTTTAATAGATTGCTGTTTATTGTATTCACGCACAAGATGTTGGAATTTTATTTTTAACAGTGCTGATTTCTGCAATTTAGCTTTGTGGGCGTCCATTACATTAGCATTAATCTTTTTGTTTGATTCACAAGAATCTTTTAGAATCCAATGTCCGGGAAGCGTATCGAAATCTTTGACATCAACTGTTTCACCAGTTTTAACATCATGTACGAAATTTGCTGAAGGAAACCCTTCCCATGGTCGCAAAACACGTTTAATTGACTCTTCCTTTTCAAGTATGTCCAATCCTTGAGCAACCATAATAGAATATGTTTGAGAGGTTATTTGACCAACTCCAACAGCTGCAGAAGAGTATATTTCTGTAGTAGTAGTAGAATATTCTATATTTCTGTCAAAATCATTATGTTCAAATACTGATGTTACTTTAACTGGGGTAATTTGTTGTACCACTATAAATTGAAGTGCATGTTCCAGTTCCTTTTGAATGAAAGTAGCCTCTTGGTTCCGATGTCTACTTTCAGTTTCAGTTTCATCTCTTTGAGCATTCCATAACCTCATGGGGTTAAACATCGACCTATTTATTTTTTCAATAGGCGTCTTAGTATTATTAAGGTTTATGATACCATTCGTTAAATTAGTTTCAGGTGCATTGTTTGATTCAGTATCGCTTTTAGCTGTTTCCCCTAATGCTAAAGCTTCGCCTCTTTCATTATAAGCACTCTTTGCTTCATAAAAATTACTGAAGATTGTTTTTATATCCGTAATAGATTTAGCATTTCTATAAATAACACGACCAAGTTGATCGCCACTGCTAGCAAGATCGCGGAGGGACGAAATAATCGAGGGCGCATTCGCCCCAAACGTAAGTACTGCAGTACCAGTTGACACTACCACCTTAACAGCAGCTATTAAAGCACGGGATCCATGAAAGAAAACACTGAAACTTGGAATCCATGAAAACACTACAACTCTCACTTCAACAAGGATGTGCGTTGACTCTGAAATAATAGATTCTGGTAGTCCCGTCTGTGTGTGTATCAGCTTAACATTGTCTGGCGTACAGGGTAATACAAAATCTAATCTTTTAAGTGTACCCATTGATCCATGTTTTTTTATATCATCATAAACCACACTGTAATTCGTCTTACCAGCAACAATATTATAAAGATAAGTGGAATTCCAGCTGGCATATGGGTTAAAAATGCGATTCATTATTTTTTTGTCTATATGATTTACATAGCCTTTAAAAATTTGAAAAATGTTTACTCCATCCTGTGTTTTAAAAATATGCTCTACTATCCAATCAACATAAGTCTCATCATCTGAAAGTAAATGCTTGTTTGGATTCTTTGGGGGTACCATATAATTCTCCGTATTCTTTCTGATTTTTTATGAAGTAGTTGAAACTAGCAAATTTATTTCAATGCCGACTTAAACCCATCATGGCAAGCATGCCATTCAAGTCACCTTCTTCGTTAAGTACTTCTTGTATTAACTCGGCCAGAGGCAATTGGCCCCACTTCACAGCGCGGCGAATCAAATAGGGTGTGGGACTGTGCGGCTCTATGGTGGCCAGGTACTCGGCCAATTGTTCGAGCGTTTTGTATGCCTGCTCCCGACTGGACCAGTCGCCAGCGGTGTTTTGACTGTCTTCTAATGCTTGATCCATACCAGTGCTCTCAAGTGTTGCCATATTTGATAACGGCTGTCCGGGGGCAATGCCCGCAGAGGGGGCTTGCTCTGCGCTCAAGGCATCAGGGCTAATGGACATAAAAATATACTCAAAATCTTCTAGAACTTTTGATAGTTTCTGCCAGCTTGGCGAGTTGGTGCCTTGCAGTGCATATATGAGGCTGTCAATTTCTTGGAGAATTGGCTTGCACTCACGCACTGTTGACAGCATCGTTGCAACGTCTTGAAGAGAATGACGGCGAACATTTTTAAGCACGCTCGCACGGGTAAACAATACAGGCGCGTCAGACCCTGTGTCATTGGCTGTGGAGGTGTCAGCTGCGTCGAGCTCGACACGTACCAGTTCCTCCCACTGCGCCAGCGTAATTGTCGATGGCTTGTGATCTACCAGCCTGAGCAATGGGACGTGGCGTTTTAACGCATCCGTTAGGTTGTCGTTCATCCACTCAAACACGGCTATGCGCGCATCAGCGTCTCCATCATCAATGAGTGGGAAACCCTCTTGCCAGTACCGTTTCACAAAAGCATGGGTCAGCATCAAACCGTTGCCCAAACCTTCAAGGCCGTTGGTCCTCAACCAAGCTTCAGTAAGCCACGCGACGAGTTGGAAGTCTTTACTTGTGGCTTGTAACGCCTCGGTACACCGGCGCTCAATAACCACCCAGTCGGCACTTTTCAAGGGCCTTTCCCACTGGCCCATAGGCAAGTTGGGATCGTCCTCCTCCCGTGCGTACCTGATCTCGGCGTACAGCGGCTCGTAGCGCAAGTTGGCGCCAGCCGGGTTTTTTTCAGATATTGGACGCAGCCAACTCTCAAGGTCGAGTCCTGTGCCCGATGTTTCTAATGCTTGCATTGACGACATGTTTTTTTAAATCCTGTCTACTGGCTAATGTGCGGTGCTTGGCTGGGTATGTTTTGTGGCCACATCAGCAAAGTGCTGGATTTGTGTGGCGACAATTCAAACCCAAGAAGTACTTTGGCATCGCCTTTCAGAGACAGCGCTTGAGCCGATAACACCGTGCTGCGCCAAGGAAACGATACAGCGAGTACATTGACACCTGCCTTGACATCATTTTGAGCAACGGTGTCTTCAAACGCAGACACCATTTGCAGCAACGACCAAGGACTGTCAAAGCTAAACGTTACAGTCTGACCATCTGCAGAGTAAGCGGTGTTGTTAGACAACGGAAACGGTTTGATCAGCGCGTCCTGCGCCAAGCGCATTTTCAATATCACTGAATTGCCAAGTTCCCAAAAGAGCTTGCGGCTGGGCTCGCTCGACCTCAATGTATTTTTGCCAACCTGCAACTCCCAAGCAATCACAGCATTTGCCTGCTTTTCATATGCGCGTGCCACTCTAAACTCGAAACCCACGTCATAGCCAATAGCCTTCTTGCCAACGGTTGCGACCAAAGGCGTTAGAAGGGGCTTCAATGCCTCAAAGTTTTGTATAAATGCGCCCAATGCCGGAGCGCTGCTGAGTTCAGGCGCAATCGCAGACTTGGCCTTATCAAACAGCTCAATACCGGTACGAATTTCGTCAGCCGTTGCTGATCTAGCACGCTTGACAGGTGGCTGTGGGTCAACAAAAGGAAAGTGGTTGCTCAACGTGGTGTTGAAATAATCAGCAAAAGCTGTCCAGTTTGTTACCTGATTGGCCATCACAATTTCTTGGCAACGCGCGCCCAACGATGTCGACAACGCTGTGAGTGTGAGTTGAAAGTGGCTGTTGTCTCTGCTGCGTGCGCTTGCAAGACCGTCCCGCGCACAGGTTTGCAAGTTGAATTTATCATCACTCACCAAAATGAAACTCTCAAGCGCATACAAACTGCTGCGCGGATTTTTTAACTTGTATCGCTCAACGTCTTGAACGATAGCTTTCCAGCGTTGAACCAACGGGTCTGCCTGCTCTAAGCCGGAAACCTGGGACAGCAACACCTCGGCTTGTTTGGCAAACTCGGTGATGGCCATGACTTGTTGCTCGACATAACTTTGTAGCAATGCCGTATTTGTCACACCATAAGCCGCCGCCATAGGCGATCTTTTTTCTTTCCACGTTCTTAGGGCGGCGTCAACAGGTACCAGCAGCTCTGCATCATTGAATGCATCGTCAATCAAGTACAGCCTGGATATTGCCTCTGAACTGACCAGGTCCTGCATTTGAAGGTACAGCTCGCCGGAGTCGAAGCGCTTCAAAACCATGGATAACTTGGCAAGCTTTGTATTGACAGACGCTCGCTCTGCATCGTTGGTCATGGGCATGTCCGTCCACACCACGGCGCGAGAAATCAACTGGGCAGTGCTAGACACAATTTGTTGATTAAAAAACAAATTGAAATCAGCCCTGTACCTCAATGGCACGCTCTGAATGAGGCCCTCTTTAATTTTCTGCATATCATCAGTGATTGCCAGCGCTTGATCCAGCTTTTGGACCTCCCAATTGATGAATTCGTCGATCGAGGGTTTGGGCAGAACCGCCACGGCGTCCATACTGCGCCAAGGCCCACCCAACAACTTGTCTGTTGCGACGGCCAGCGCTTGTCGGTCTTGAGATGCGGTCCATTCGCGCGTTTTTTCAACCCACATCAAATCACTTTGACCTCGACCAGTCGCAACCACTTGCAGCCAATTGGTTTTAAAGTTTTGAAAAGCGGTTTGAAGCTCGTTGTTTGCACGCACAGACACGGCAGAGCCGAGCATGGGATTGGACTTGATTGTGTCAAGCAGCAAGCGTATCGACGGATCGTCGCTCGCATTGACCAAGTTAATCCATGCGCCGCGACCATCGCTTATAAGCTGGGCTTCAACTTTAAGAGCCGCAGATAAATCGGTCCAATGCTTCAACTGTCCATTCGCGATCGGGCTTGACCCTACCGTTGATAAAAGAGTTGAAATTTTTTGTTGAATCCGCAGCAATGGGTTCTGCTCGTATTGACTTTTTTCGAGTTCAGCGATGCCAAGGTTTAATGAACAACCAAAAGCTTCATACACATTATCAACATCAATTAACGGTCTGCCGTCTCTAAATTCGCTCAAATAAGCATGCGCCGCGTTGGTGTCTGTGGCGGGCGCTTGACCCAATAAGATAGTGAAGGCGAAACGCAGTTCGGCAGATGAAGGTGCTGCTTGGTCGCTGCTTTTAAAACGGTTGATGACGCTGATGGCCTGGCCCAAATCTTTGCTCACCGCAAGGTACCGCATCAAAGAAAAGTAGGCCGCTTGATCCTCTGGATCTACGGTAGGAACGCCGTTATCAGGCCCACTACGCACCCAGCCGTTTGGCAACATACATGTTTTTTCAGGTGTCAATTTTCCTGAAATGTTATCCAAGCGAGAGCCTGTTAATTCTGAAATTCGGGCATAGGTTAATCGACGCAAGTCTTCCTTCAAACTCTTTGAAAACGTACTGGCGAAATGGCTGCTTAAACGTTCGTCAATGTTACTGAACATAGACCATGAGCCAGGTAAAAAAGGTGACCGAAACCTTTGAAGCTTGCTGTTTTCGTTGGTGGTTACAGCAAGATCATTGCTGATTTGACCTTTCAATTGATCGATTATCTTAGGCAATGTGTCGTCTGCATCGCGTTTGGCACCCAAGATGGATTTACTTAGATACTCACGATCAAGTGCGATTTTTTCATCTTTAATGATGGAAAGACGCACGCCTGTAAAGGCAAGACCAACAGCCCAAAGCGCGACGAAGGCAATACCCCCCCACTTAACCAACCAACTGCCTCTTGAGCGTCGAAGGCGCTGGTTAGAGGCTTGACGCACCAAGCCTGTCTCAGCAAAGACTTTGAGCTCCATCACGTCACGCAAAAATGCTGGCGCATTTTGCTCTACGTTAACAGCAGAGAAAGCCACATTGTCCAGCGCCGATAGAGACGCGCTGCTGGTTCCTGGCTCTCCTAAAAGCTTGTCAGTCGTGTCTTGTCCGCCAAACGGTGCGGCCTTGAGAGATAGAATTTGCGACTCTGGGCTGGTGTCTCCAGTGAAGTAAAACCCCCTCAAAGGAAAGGCAGAGTGATAACTACTTGGCTTGAACAACTCTTTAAAGAAAAGTCGCAGACCTGGCCTTGCTTGCTCCATGTGCCTTGGCAACATGAAATAACCACTGCCTGAGCTTGATCCTGACTCTAAAGCCGCTAACTCAACACTGGCTTCTTGCAGGTCTACTAAAATTTCATCTAAACCAACATCAACGCAGTCAATATGAAAGGGAGCTGAGAGCTCTTGCGCGTTAGACCACCCCAGCATGCTGTTGTGCATGGAGGGTGACAGTGCCGCTGCAAATTGACCGAAACCAGGAATAGATTCACATTCTGTGATCAACACGTACACAGGGAAAGTGAGCGCAAAACGGCTCTGAACTTCCCATATACGCCGTTGTAGGGCTCTAGCCCGTTGGGCTAAGAGCGCATCGCTTGACAACCCACTTGACAGGAGTTCAGCGAATGGAATTGCAATAACGATTGAGTCAAAGGGTCGCTGCGAGCGGTAGTGTTCACACAGGGTTAAAAACTCACCCCAAGTTTTGTTGTCAACAATGTCTGTCTCAGAATGCTTGCCTAAAAAAGCAGACTTAAACTGAACAGTTAGGCCCTTGTCAAACACATCCCAATGCACACCTTTGTCAGACTTTGAGCCTTCGAAATCAAATCCAAATGACTGTTGAATTCCAGCCTGTGCAAAGGGCAATGTATGGTCTGATGCGCCCTCATCAAAAACAATGCTCCAGTGAAAATCGTACTTTTGTGATTGTGAGGCTAATTTTGACTCGATAAAATTGACCGCAAGACGAAATGTACGCTTCATAAAACGCAAACGAATAGTCCTGCCTTGGTCTACATCTTTTTGTTGGGTTGATGGCTTGTCGTTGGTCTTAACAGCAGCGGAAATAATGACAGCAATCAGCCCAAGCGTTAGCAACGTCAGCAGGCCAAATACCAGTGTCCATAGGTGCAGTGAAAGGAATTCAAACATACTGTTTTTCTTAATTCATTGTCACTAGACCGCTGGCTGTCACAGAGCTGTTCAGCATCTCTTGCAAAGGCCAGGTTTGATAAACCCAAAGCCCTTGGGATACCAGCATAAGTAGCAACACAGTCATGGCTAACAACAGCTTACTGCGACTGAGCTTAGGGGCAAGGGCTCCATTGAGGTGGGATACCGTGCTGGCGTAAGCACTGGCTGATACCAACCGTTCGCGTCTGGAGTTTTCAGGTGGCCGTTGGTACACGAACTGAAACAGTTCTTTACGCACGACAGCAATGATTTCAGTTTGATCACCCCGCCTAAAACGCCCTTGAAAACCAAGTGACAAAGCATGTAAGTACAACAATGCGATGGTTCTGTGTTGGGGGTCTCGGGCGCCTAAAATTTTATCGATGTGTTGAAAGACTTTTTCGCCAGCCTGACTGGTTTTAAACAGCCGCTCCTCGAGCAACAACCGTCTCCAATAGCTCTTTCCTTCCCAGTCGATTGACAGCAAAATTTCATCTGCAAGAGCGGCCTTGATAAACCTTGCGTGCTCTTCTTTCTCCAACGACAAACGACCACCCTCTCTGCGTGCCTCAAGAGACTGCAGTTCTATCAACTCGGCAAGGCGATCAGATATTTTTGTAGCACCCTCCTCGCTTTGCTCTGGCGTCAGACTTGCAGCAGCAGCGGATACCCGTTGCAACACCACATAAAACTGGCGCAATTGAATCGATGCCAAATCCATCTTTGGCGCTTCGCTTCTAGCGCCTGTCAAGCCCAACGGTTCTTTATGTACATGTGCCATTATTTACTTTTCCCTAAGACCAACGGGCTCAACCTTTGACATACAGCGTGACTTGTTGAGGTCTGGCAACTTTACGAGAGGTGTTGATATTGCCGATGACCAACGCCTCTTCTTTCAGGATGATTTGACTGTCTACTTGAATAGAAAAAAGAAGCTGGCCACTGTTGCCACGCAGTCCCATTTCAGGGACTTCAAATACTTGCGTACGCGATGCACCCAACACACGGTGGTCACTCAAACTGTCCCAAACACTTTTAGAGCCGATAACGGCACCTGACATCCAACTGAGCAGTTCAGAATCGGTCTGACCAGACACGCCCACAACGATGTGCGCCCCTAACCAGTTGGCATGCATATGCAACTCGAATGTTTCACCGTTGAAAGTAAACGTCTCTTCACGCCACTCTTGGCTGACCTCAGACACCAAACTTTCAAGTGCAACAAACAGTGGGTCAAAGCTGGCGACAGGTTCGGCGTGATTCCATGGGGGCAATAGTGGTGGAACCGCACCAGGGCGCAACGTGATCAATGAACCTAGGTGTGCACAAAGACCTAAGTAGAGTTGATATGGCGGCAGATACGGGGACTTCAAAACACTCTCTAGTACAGGCAAGCTGTGTAACAACGAAGACAGACGGACTCGCATTTCCAATTGCAAGATACGATCGTCTGCAGCCGAAGAAGGTCTTGCCATTTGTTTGGCCAAGAACACAGCCTTACTGCGCGACTGTGAAGCGAGGTCATGCGCCCTGTGTCTTTGCTTGCTGCCAGCGGGCATGGACAACCAAGGCGGTTCGTAGTTGCCCAATACGTAGAGATCATTGTCTTTGCGAACCATAAACAATTTGATAGCCACATAGGCTGTCGAAGGCAAGTCACCTGAATGCAGCGACAGCAGTGGTCGAGAGCGCGGGATGTCAATGGGCATGGCTTGGGACACCTCGTCTTCCACCGGTTCATGTTGCTTGCCCATAAACCTTGCTGGCAATGCCTGATTGCGCAACGCTCTAGAACGCCCCAGCACAACAAAGACTGCTACCTCGCCTGTCTCAGCAAGCCCGCCAAGTGTTTGTAAATCTAAGGTCAAATCGACTTCTGGTGATGTTTCAGCGCTATGTTCTATGGCAAAGCCATCTGGCATAACCGCCACCAATTTGGAAATCCGCAACACACCATTGGCTAACAGCTGCTCATCAATAACCAACTCACTCACACCCCATGCATGTGGTTGGGTAAGTCCAACTTGCCATGCAACAAGCTGGTCAACTCGGGCACTTTCAATTTGAAAGTGCTGAGGCCCAAGGAGCATGCCTTCGTGCCATTGAATGCGGTCAATAGGTGGTTTGATAGTCATATGTATTGGTTGTAACAACTGGAACGTTATTCGGTGAGGGTGATGTGAAACTGGCTTTTATCTAGAAAAACCTTGTACCCATTTGCCGACATGTCGAGATTGACAGCATGCAAGCCATCAGAGGTGTAGTCGACAAACAGGTGCGCCGTTAGGCCAACACAGTCGGCTAAGGCCTCACGGGATATCACTAATGATTGCTGCGGCACTATTTCGCGGCGAATCACGTTGATCTTTCCTGCGTAAGTGGCCAACAAGTTGTCAGTGTTGTCAAACCAGTCTTTAGCAGCCGTTTTTGACAACGTTTGAGAGAGGTTTTTGTCACTTACACAAACCACATCCACTGTTGCAGCTCTGTCGTCACGCGCGCCTTTGGCCGCCACTAGCAGCAAGGCGCTCCAATCCGGCGCGGCTGGCTCGTTTAAACCAAGCATGGCATCAGTTGCAGAACTGACTTTGTCTGACAGGTATCCCAATGCCCCGCAAGCAGTCAGGCTGCTTGCTAACAACATGGCAGCAAAGGCTCTGAATACATGCGCAACATATGTCATACCAAGCAGACTGATACCTAGTGCATGTAAATATTTTAAAAAATAAAGCATAAAAATTTATTGATTACCGATCAATGACGACACTTGTTACGCCTGATTGCAAAGACGGGGCTGTGGGTAACTTGGGGATTTTGAGTGCATTTTTAGAATGAGAAATGGCCCCTGAAACTTGTTGCACCGCAGAGTCGACTGGCAGTGCGTTGTTGTTGCTGACGCCAGCGTCAGCAGCACCCAGTTGTTTGGCCATTGACTCGCGTTCAAGACCTTGCCCCGTTTGAAGTCCAAAGAAAAAAGTAAAGACCAGCAGCAACATGGAGGCGAGCACAAACATATAGGCCAAACGTGAGGTCACATGAAATTTAAAACCCATCATTTCTCCTAAGCCACCGAGACAGTAAATTGACCCGGTGCATCAATACCAATGACGCCACCCCACATACACATCAACTTAGAGCCATCGTTCAATGCAGGCATGTTGCCAATTAGCACGGTTGGTGAGCCGGGCATCCAAGGCGACATGGTCATTGGAATACAAGGCATTGGGGTCAAGACACCAAGCGCGGCCGCTGTTGCGGCTATCACCATAGGGTTAGATGGGGATTGACACATGCCAAACGGCAAGACGTTCATCATTGGCTTGTTATCCATAATATTGGCAGCGGGCATCGTTGTCATGACTTGGCTCAATGGCAACACCACCAACGTGCCAGGAGCGACACCGAAAGAACAGCTGAGCATAGCGCCCATACACACTTGTTGTCCCATTAATCACCTCTCAATATGTGCTTCAAACGTTCTAAAAATGTTGGCTTTTCAAAGTTGCGGTCAACGCGTGAGCCTTCCTGATTAAAACGATCGGTGGGCGTTTCAGGACTGCCCTGAGCGTACAGCGTGCGCTCCATGACTTTTCCTCCAGGCCAATACCTAGTCAGGTAGCCTTCCAATAAATTGGATCGGTAATTAGAGCGCTGAACAACCTCGCCATGGCGATTAAAATCCACCGACTCGCCTTCCAATGCGCCCATTTTGTAGTTGGCGCGGCGTACACAATCGCCTTGAGAATAAAACTCGACAACCCCATGTAATTCGCCTGCAACAAAATGCAACATCGAAGTTAGTTGCCCGGCTGTGTCATAAGTCAGACTTTTACCTTCCAACTTACCTTGAATATATTGCTGGTCAGAGATGCATTTGCCGTATGAGTAAATCCGCATCTGCCCTTGCAAAAGGCCCTCTCGGTAATCGCTGACTTGTGCTGGCAATCCGTTTCCATCGTACAAAGTCATGCGGCCTTGTAACTTGCCGCGGCTGAACTCAGCCTGCATGAGGGGTTTGCCTGCCTCAGAGGACTTAAGAAGGACGCCGTGCAGTTGACCGCCTAGGGTTGTGCCGTGCATCAATACGTTACCGTTGTCATCTTTTTCAACGATTGGAACCAGCACATCAGCGCCATGCTCAGACGCAATGGGCTCAATGGTGTCGAAAGTTGTTAGTGTGTCAACAGTGCGCATCAGTTCACCTTCGCCAAAGCGCCTTTGAGAGTTAACAAAGCGCCGGCCTCAACTGTTTGTGTGGCGCTTGCTTTGCTGTTGATGATCGCCGCCGTTTGATCGATCTGCATACCCGCATCACTCAGCAGTTTCATACCTGCTTTGTTGGTCAAGTTGGTACCCGCCTCAGCCACCAGTTCTGTGCCAGCCTTTGAGGTCAATGCCGTACCTGCTGTATTTGTAAATGCTGTGCCAGCGGTTAACGAAAGCGCTGTTCCTGCAGTTTGATCGATATCTGCGTCTGACTTAACCGTAATGGAGCCAGTCACAGTGATGGTCAGTGCGCCATTTATGACCAACGCATAATCGCCCGTCACTTCGTGGGTGAAGTCGGCACTGTTTGTATGGTTTTCATCGCCAACAACCTCTACTTGTCGCGTTGCTTGTACCTTGTGAATCTCACTCCCTTTTTGAATGTCAAGTGAGCGGTCTCCCTCTTGAATAATATGCGTCTCAGTACCCTTCATGAGTGTCGTCTTTAGGTCATTCTCAACCTCAACTGTCATGTCTTTTTGCGCGTGTAAGTACAGATCTTCAGCGTCTTTTTTATCTTCAAACCTGAGTTCGTTTCCAGCAGTACCCTCTTTGGAAGACCAGGTTCGAATGATGGTTTGAGTTTGATTTGCAGGCAACTGCATCGGCGCTGCATTTTCACCGTTGTAAACGCAGCCAGTCACTATGGGTCGCTCTGGATCACCTTGTAGATAAGTCACTATGACTTCTTGACCAATCCGCGGAATAAAAATAGAGCCAAAGCCCGATCCAGCCATGGACTGACTGACGCGAACCCATGGTGAACTGTTTTCATCTTTTAGGCCGTCTCTATCCCACGGAAATTGCAATTTGATTCGACCGTACTCGTCCGTCCATATCTCTTCACCACTTGGACCAACAACCAAGGCCGACTCGCAACCCGACACCTTAGGCTTCAACGCATTGATGGATGGGCTGTACACAACAGTCGAAGGAAACGACTCAAAAGAGTTGCTGTAGTGGTCGTCACGCGCAATATGTTGAACACGTTTCAACACGAACTCCGCGTTCAACGCCTCAACAAAATGCTCCGTCATCGTGAACTTTGTCCCAGGCACAAACGGATAAGCAAAGCTGTCTCCTCTGAGCACTTTTGCACCGACGGCAGCAGCGTTGTTTCGTAGTTTGGCTATTGCTGCAGCGCCAGCAGAGTCGGCTTGACCAGCGCCAAATTCGTACACTTCGCCAAATCCGGTAGTTCCCTCATCTGTGCCCTCAAGTGACGTACTCGGTGTTGTGAAGTCGTAATCGTTACTGGTTACAGTTTTTAGCTGTACGGCACTTTCTAAACTGAACGCGACCACTGTGTCTAATGGGTTGGATTGACCCGTCTCAGGAAAAAACCGAACAGTCGCAGCACCTGAGCAGGTTTCAAAAGCCGACGAGTCATCTGCCAAGACCATGGTGTGATCGCCACTTGAGAAGGTGAAGAAGTAAAAAATACCACTGAGCTGCATCAAGCGAGTAATAAAGTCAAAAGCCGTTTCATCGTACTGAACGATGTAATCAACAGGCTCATAGGTTGTGGCTAGTTGATTTTTAATGGTTATTTCAAAGTCTGATAGCACTGAAATAATGACGTCAGAAACCGATTTGTTTTGATAAATTTTTCGGTCACGAGACAACTTAAGAATCCAACACTGCGGCACCAACTCGGCTTGGTACACGGAAAAATCTCTATCAAATCCGCTTTGTATGAAGCGAGAAACCAAACCGGTAATTTCACGCAACTCGCCGCCAGGGACTTGCATATTGACAGTGACTGTTTCGCCAATAATCTTCTTTGGATCCAAGCTGGTTGATGGCGATCGCATGTGCAGTTGGAAACAAAATAACTCTGATAGGCCCTCAGACCCCTCCAAAGCGTCCAACAACAAGTCCCCATCGTTGAACGGCGAACTGATTGACAGCAGACCTGCGTTTTGCTCATAACCCGTCCTCATGCTGTTCCTCTAAACACTTTGTCTTTGAAGTCGTAGGCAAATAAACCATCGTCATCGACGTACATATGGACCGACGTGAACGGCTTATGAATAGAAATACGCTCCAAAACCAGCGTGGACAGTGTGGGCAGCACATGGTGCGTCAGTATGTAGTCGATATTTCTAGCGCCACTGTCAACCTCAACACAGCGGTCCGTTATCAGGTCAGCCACGAGGTCGTCCCACGTAAACCGAGCGTTGTGATTCTCAACAAAACGACTGGTCAACTTGTCCAGCTTCAGATCAACAATAGCGCGGATCTGTTGATCCCCTAACGGGAAATAAGGCACGATGACAAGCCGCCCCAATAGAGCCGGGCTAAACTGTGCTTGCAAGTGGGGACGCAATGCCGCAAGAACAAGTTCGCTAGAAGGCCGCCGGCCATCTCGACAGGCCTGCACAACAATATCTTGCGAGGCATTCGAGGTCAGAATAATCAGTGTGTTCTTGAAGTCGATGGTTACACCATCACCATCATCCATGACACCCTTGTCAAACACTTGAAAAAAAAGCTCGATGACGTCTGGGTGCGCTTTTTCAATTTCGTCCAATAACACCACGCTGTAAGGACGTTGTCGAACGGCTTCTGTCAATATGCCGCCCTTTCCGTAACCCACATACCCAGGCGGAGCGCCTTTGAGTGATGAGACTGTATGTGCCTCTTGATACTCAGACATGTTAATGGTGATCACATTTTTTTCACCGCCATACAACATATCCGCCAGTGCCATGGCAGTCTCTGTCTTGCCCACACCACTGGGGCCTACAAGCATGAACACACCAACTGGCTTACCGGGGTCATCGAGTTGCGCTCGAAAAGTTCGAACACGCCTGGCTATTGAGTCGAGGCCTGCATCTTGGCCAATGACACGTGCTTCTAAACGTTCTTTTAAATGCAAAACCGTATGCACCTCATCGGTCATCATTCGACCAATTGGAATACCTGTCCACGCAGAAATGACATCGGCAACCACTTTACTGTCGACATACAAAGGCACCATAGGCGCATCGTCTTGAATAGCTTCGAAACCACTGCCAAGACGTTTTAATTGGTCTGCAAGAACCGCTCGCTCGTCTTCAGGCACAGGAGCGCCACTGTCTGTGAGTGCTGTAATGTGGCGCCGTAGAACCAATATTTCCGCGGCTGCGGCACGCTCAGCTTTCAGTTTGTCTAACAGACTACTGAGACCGTCTTCAATCACTTTGACGTGCACAGTTTCACGAGAAATATCATGGGCCAGCTCTTCGCCTTTGGCGTGCCGCTGTCGCAACAGTTTGAGGTTCTCAAGTGCGCCCAATAAATCAACACGCGCTGACTCAATCAGCCAAGGCTCTCCAGACAAGCCAACTGCAACCCTAGCGCAAGCAGTATCCAAAACACTGATAGCTTTGTCAGGCAGTTGACGCCCAGATATATAGCGCTGAGAGAATCTAACTGCATCCTCAAGCGCTTCATCAAGAATTTCAACGCCATGGTGACGCTCTAGCGTTTCTTTCACACCTCTCAGCATGTCGACAGCCGCTGCGGCTGACGGCTCTTCAACCTTGACCACTTGAAACCGTCTGGCCAAAGCTGGATCACGCTCAACGTATTTTTTGTACTCGGCCCAGGTTGTAGCGGCTATCGTTCGTAACTCGCCACGCGCCAGTGCAGGCTTCAGCAAATTTGCAGCATCGCTCTGCCCTTCTTGACCACCTGCGCCAATCAATTGGTGGGCCTCATCAATGAATAAAATAACCGGCTTGATAGAACCACGGACTTCTGAAATGACATCATTGAGCCTGTTTTCAAACTCTCCCTTGATACCGGCTCCAGCTTGCAACAAGCCGAGGTCTAATGACCGAACAATGACGTCTTTTAAAGCTGGGGGCACACGACCTTCAACCACGCGGTTGGCAAATCCCTCCACAACTGCAGTTTTACCAACACCTGCCTCGCCAGTCAAAATCGGGTTGTTTTGACGCCTGCGCAACAAGATATCTATGATTTGACGCACCTCAGCGTCGCGCCCCCTAATTTGATCTATGCCACCTTGACGTGCCAGTTCGGTCATATCTACCGTGTACTTATCAAGTGCAGGTGTGCCGTTAATGCGCTTGGTTTGTTGAATAGGCATCTCGCCTTTTGAAACAAAACCGGTATTTTTGACAATGGGGGGTGTGACATGTGCCGCAGCGTCCTCTGATGACTGCGCTAACAGTTGAGGCAAAGCGTTGCGCAACTGTTCTCTAGGAATTTCAAGCAGCAATGGCGCTGACTCTAGCAACACACCTCTAACCGTATTTTCTTCCAGCATAGCCAATAACAAGGTGCCAGAGCGAACGTGCTGCTGCCCCAGCAACATAGAGCTCAGCAACCACGCTTCTTGAATCAACGGTGCAAAGTGTGGGGATAAAGCCGGTGTGCGGGCATTGCCTCGCTTAAAAATCTCAACACTTTTTTGTAACTGCTCAGTCACCTTGTCGACACTGACGTCGTTTTCATCAAATACCAACTTGAGGTCGGGCATGGGGCCGTCGAGCATAGCCAACAACAGGTGCTCAACTTCCACATTGAAATGCGTTTGATTGACACACATCTGGGCTGCCAAGTTCATGGCGTGTTTACACTCTGGGTTTAGACGCGTAAGCAACGTTCTGATATCTATGTCCATAATTACAAGCCTCTTGTGGAGACGCCTGAATTTGAAGACATACCCAACCTCAGCCTAGGGTATGCAAGCGATTCAATAGGCATGTGGGCATCTGAATCAGCACTTGATGCAAGCCACGATGTAAAACCAAGCCTTGCCTGAGACCGGCCAAGCCCTTGCGACCCAGACAAAGAAGCGGTGACACGTCTAGGTGGGCTCGGTGAAAAAATGACGGTGATATCACTTTGGAAATAGTCATCAACCAATTCATTGAGATCATTAAAGGCGTCACCACCAGGTATAAAAGACTCGTATTGGGCCAGCGAGTGCGTGGTGGCGGTTAATTCAATGGCTTTGTCTTGGCACCACACACGGGTACCTAAGTCTGTGTTGACACCGAGCCTCAAGGCTTTGTGCCGTTTTCCGCCTACATACGCTGGCGGATTCAACCCGTACTCAACCCAATCACCAACAAAGGACTTCGCACGACAGTTCAACTTAAGCCTGTCAGCAACAATTGTGACTAAGCCACAAACCGATCTAGGCGCTGGACCATGCAAGCTTGAATGTCCCAACCAATTGCGAGACACCTGATGCGACCCAACCCCAGACACCGCTTTGACGGCTTTAACCAGCGCAGCGCGTTTCCAATTGGAACCTTGTAATGACAGATGGTGTTTTTTTCGGGCACTGTACAGCTGACCTAAAACACGCTGGTTAAACATGTCTAAAAAAGCTAAACCACTCTCATCTCTGGCTTTTCGCTGGACGAGTAACAACTCGGTAAACGGAATGGGTAACGGTCCGCCAGACCCAGCAAGCGACATGACACTAGAAACAAGAGTAAGGGCTGGACCAGGGTCCACATTTTCAGTAATAGAGTGGATATCACTGGGCTGGAAGTTCAAGCCTACATCGGCTTTAAGACGAACGGCCTCGTCAATACCAAGACCATTTGAAACGCCTTTTTTGTGTGGAAAAGCACGCTCAATTAAGCTGATTGCCTGAAATAAATTAAAGCTCTGCGGGCGAGATAAAAGAATGCTGATCAGAGGATGCATTGCCCCCCCCCAAGCGCCGGCCAACGTATCCAAATTTGTCCGTTGCGATAAACAGAGACACGAACAAATGAGTTCACGGTTGTGTACAGGGATAAAAATTCAGCCAGTACACGGGAAAACAACAAGGCAGAGGCTCCGACAAAAGCATCTTCATCAAACTCAATACTGACATCAATACCAGAACACAGGCCACGCCACACATCAGTACCTTTGCGCATGGTGGCAGGTTTGGCGTGCAGCGACTTGATACCCCTAACGTGTGCCTGATTGGACGCTGACTCGCCGGCAAACAGCATCAACAAGTCCTGCAAACTTGACAGTCCCATCTGACCGTCTACCAAACTCGATTGGTTAAGACGTAGTATGGACACCAAATTCCACAAAGCACCTTTGTCAAATTTTGGGATCAACTGTGCACTAGGTTGGTACTTATTTTTAATACGAATAGAAGTTGAAATACCTTCACCAACCAAGCGCGCACCTGCAGGTACCATTTGAGCAAGTCGACGATTGGTACACAACGTCTTGGCATAGACAACAGGCGTTTCAGGCACCAAACTATCTTGCGCATTGTTGACAAAACTTAAATAAGTATCTGTACCCGTCATGCCCGGACGCAGGCTTAACTCTTGCCGACTGGTCCAAAAAACATCAGCCCGACCCGCTGCAGTAGAACCGGCAAAAACGTGGGGAATCTCTGTCGGACGGTCAATTTTTGGATCTGTTGAAAACACGGCTTGAATTGAATGTATTTCAACGGACTCCTCACGCTTGAAATCCGGTACCAACCTGTATTCGTATTCTTTGTGCGTCAGGTTGATTGGCTCAGATGTTTGTTCGAATAAATTCACAGTAGGAACGCATCCCAGTTGAAAATTGTCCGCTGTTAAATTCTGAAGAACCCGTGCTGAATGATCAAACACGAACCGTATCGAAAAACATGAGCCCAACCCAAACCGCCCCAGTAGACCCTCTAAGTCAAAAAACTGAAACAGTCGCGGTTGGGCAAAGTACTGCTGAAGTAACGCATAGGCAGGATGTGCATTGCGCAGCTGTGGCACGGCAATGTCAGCGAGGCTATGTCCCAGCTGCTTGAGTTGTTGGACGTCCAACACATGAACACGCCCATCCCCTGCAATCAACTCTATTGATTCAAGCGCGCTCACAAATAATTCGTGTAACGGCATCGTCAACTGTAAATCACCGCCAAGATGAAACGATAGTTTCTCTAAAGCAAGCTCTGACAGGTCAGCCCCACCAGTGGTCTCAAAGTCGAGGCGTAAGATCCTCTCGTCATCAACGGATACATTCGAAAGACTGATTGGCCACAGTTGTGTTTCCCAAACTGTCTTAAAACGGCATGTTTCGCCAGAACTGGCGAACGCCCACATGCGGGTATGTTTGGGTATTTTTAGACCAGCAGTCACCTTGCCTTGTGCCGGATCTAGCGTCATTTGTGCCACGGAAAGCGATGGCACGACATGAACAAGATTAGGGCATGTACTGTCTAATAAAGCGCCAGATATAGCTGGGAACTCGCTGTCAATGTCACGTTGCACACGTGCCGTTAAAAAGGCAAATGACTCAAGTAGAAGCTCGGTGTGTGGATCTGGAGACTCAGATGAGCTCAAAACCAATCGCTGGGCAACCTTGGGATAACGCGCTGCGAATTGCCCGCCCTGTTCCCTTAGGTAGGCAATCTCGTTTCGATAATAATCTAGGAGGTCATTCTCAGGGATCACATTACGCCTTTAGGGCCGACTGACCCGCCGGCTCCAACTTTTGCTGTTGCGCCACCTAACTCGAGATCAAAATCGACTCGGCTGTGATGACCATTTACGTTGACCGCCCCCCTTATTTGGGCATTCATTTTTTGGGGCGCATGCACATCAGCAACAACACGAATTTCGATGCGAGACAACCTAGGCTCGAACAAGACAAGTGCCTTCTTAAGAACATTCGACAACAGGACTTGGTCTGAAAGCGTCGACAAAGCCAGCGTGTCGGGTATCCCGTAATGCATAACACCACCGTCACAGTCCAAAAACTGCCGAACGGTCAGGCCATTGCGTGTGTTGAGAAGACGCTCTAAATCCAGACAAATAGAGCGTTGAAGTCCATCTGCACTCAAGCCAGTACCGTCGTGAGGCGTGCTGAGGTGACCCGTCAACCGATCAAACATGGGCACCCTGGCTCTCGAATCCATACGAAGAACTTTTGTGAAAGCCGGTGGGTGGGTGGTAGACCAGTTCGATTAGTCAGACTTCATGGTCGCGGCATTCCAGTTCCAAGTACCAGTGCCTTTCTTAGATGAATTCGACTGCTGCTGCGTAAACTCGCATTTAATTTTGGTAAAACAAATACTAAAACTGTCTCTGGGCAGCGACCCACCGCCAGATGTACTCATATTTGAAATCATGGCGTTGTCGAATTCATACTTGAAAAAACCCATGTACACGCCATTTTCAACACGCCCGACCCACAGTGTGGCTTTAGGGATGTTGGTACCAGTAATGCAGGCTTTGTAAATTTCAGTCGTTGATAAGTCAGACATTTTCGAGAAACTCATTTCCGAAAACATAGGACGTCCAGCCGTACGCTCAGCTTGTGACGCATCGCCTTGCATGGGCAACGACACGCCGTGAGAGTAACTTTCGACAATCACCTTTTCTTTAAAATCTGCACCATCTATCAGGCAATTACCCTTTACGGATGCACCTAAATCAAGAATCAATACTTCAGACATTTACCATCTCCTGCTTGTAGAAGGCGCCCCCTCAGGGAGCGCACTAAATTTAGTTCGTTGAAAGTTAACCCGCCGCCTCAGGCAGCTCAGCAACCAAACGAATAGAGGTTGACAGCTCCTCCATCTGGAAGTGTGGCTTGAGGAAAACGACTGCAGAATATGAGCCAGGCTTTCCAGGCTGATCAATGACATCGATACGTGCTTCCGACAACGGGAATCGTGCCTTTTCACCCTGCGTAGCTGTGGGGCTGAGCAACACGTAGTCGCTGATCCACAAGTTCAAATAGTTCTCAACTGTCTCGCGTGTCTGAAAACTACCGACCTTGTCGCGCATGATGACCTTGATGTAATGCGCAAAACGTGACGCTGCAAGTATGTATGGCAACTTGGAGGACAACGATGCATTTGCATTCGCAGCGTCGAGGTTGTATCGCTTGGGCTTGTTGGTGCTCTGACCACCAAAAAATGCAGCGAAGTCAGATCCCTTAGAGTTAACGATGGCTATGAAGCCGAGGTCATTGAGTTCTTTTTCGCGTCTATCTGTAATAAGCACCTCAGTTGGGCACTTGAGAACCGCATCACCTTCATCAGTTTTATAAGTGTGCGCCGTCATACCGCTGACTTTGCCCCCGCCCTCTACGCCGCGAATGGCCGTTGTCCAGTTGTATTTGGCAAACGCATCCGTCAGCCTAAGACCAAGTTGATAGGCCGCATTGGCCCACAGGTACTTGTTGTGATCTGTTCCATCGACATCTTCAACAAAATTGAAATTGTCAATTGGAATGGTATCGGGCCCATAAGGTAATCTGGCGGCATAACGCGGAAGCACCAAAGACACGTAACGTGAATCCTCAGAATCACGGAAAGATCGCCAAGTGGTCAACTCAGCACTTTCAAAAATCTTAGACAAGTCGCGAGGAACACCTAATTCGGTGAAACTTTTCATGTCAAATATCGACGATCCAGCGGCGGTGATAAATGGTGCATGCGAAGCGGCAGCCACTTTAGACAGTCGCTGAAGCAGTGCCATATCTTGAGGATGACGGCCAAAATAGTAGTCACCAATCAGGGCGGAGTAGGGATTACCACCAAATGTGCCGTACTCTTCTTCGTAGATTTTCTTGAACAACACGCTCATGTCATGGTCGACAGCGCCTTCTAAGTCCTTGAGGAGTTCTTTTTTGGACACGTTAAGCAGCCGCAACTTTAAAGTCGTGCTGGTCTCGGAGCCAAACACCATGTCGTGTAGACCCGTCCATGCGGCCTCGAGCGTTTGAAACTCCTCATGGTGCATGATCGCATTCAACTGGTCGCTCAAAATACGATCAATTTCCGCAACACGCTCATTGATCATTGCAACAACGCCTTTATCCGGCGCTGTTTTCATACCCTCGTCAAGTATCTGTGTAGCGAACTGGCCCAGCAGTTTTTTTGCGTATTCGCCTTGAGACGGCTCAACAGCCATATTTCCCTCTAGGACGATCCTGTCTAGCAAGCTCAGTTCAGCGTTTGCCGTGGCAGCGCCAGCGCTGCCTGTTACCGTTTCATTCGTAGCCATCTTAATTCCTTGTCGTAATGTATTTACGTGTTCGAGCTCAAGTGCTCTCAGCTGGGGGCTCTGCTGAGGCTTCTGCTGGGGCCTCTTCGGGAGCAGCATCGCTTGCAGACGATGCACCTTTGAGCGTTGCAAGCTCTTCAGAATTTTGAATGATGTTTTCTAACAATGAATCCAGCTCATCGTTGCCGTCTAATTTGCCCAACAAGTCACGTAACTGGTGACGCGCTTCTAACAATTTGGCCAAACGTGGAACTTGCTTGACAAGTGATTCGGGGTGGAAATCACCGAATTCCGCAAAATTCAATTCAACCTTTAAGTTCCCATCGC